>ENA-OPBL01000473-OPBL01000473.1-human-gut-metagenome-genome-assembly--contig:-NODE-473-length-42208-cov-6.027661_pt1 | contig 42208 bp, 30 predicted proteins | sample MGYA00241073_ERZ501461 | MGnify/ENA primary metagenome ERZ501461 (study PRJEB25962, sample SAMEA2042630) | human gut metagenome | biome: human gut; feature: human-associated habitat; material: faeces... | reverse complement strand
CACCGTCCACAAACCAGTCGCCGCCCTTGATCAGGCACAGCAGACCCACGATAAACAACAGAACAGGGATCAGCATAATATTTCTCCTTTTTTTCAAATGATGGCAGCAGAGGCACAAAAAAAAGACCTTTATCACATCCTGCCCGGAACGGGGAAATGTGATAAAAGTCTCAAGCATCCGGTGCTGCATCGGGCATTTCTGCCGGGACTGTCGCTGCAGCACAGCGCACCCGTTTTTCAACCAAGGTACGCCCCTTACTCCCTTTTATCCAGAGAATATTATACCTGTTTTCCGGCAAAAGCGCAAGGGGAAATATGGGATTTATTCTGCCTTGATCACTTTTTTGGCGTTGGGGTAAATGCGCTCCATGCGGGCGTTGTCGAAATGCTCATCAAGGAACACTTCCAGCTGTCCGTTGGGCGCTTCGCCGCTGGTGCGGGCATCGTACCGCGCCAGTGCCAGCGCGCTGGTAAGCATATTCACCGCCATGAACACCGCCAGTGCCGCTGTCATCCACGGACGGATATGGCTGCGCACCTTTTTCATCAGCTTCAGCACCAGCGGGTAGCCGTAGCGCATCCACATCACCGCCGCAATGCCCCAGAAAAAGCAGTACAGCAGGTTGATACGCCCGCCCAGATTGAACTTGAACTTGCTGTAATCCCAGAACACGGTGCCGAACAGCAGCTCTGTAACAGCGCTGCACACATATTCATATACGCCGCCCAGCACTGTGCCGAAAGCAAAGAGATAGCGGTCGCTTTTATCCTGATTTTGCCGCAGCAGCACGGTAGCCATGGCCAGCGCCAGCCCCCACACCACGCTGAAAGGCCCCCACACCAAGCTGGAACGGCTCATCCACACCCCGGCGGTCAGGCGGCAGAACACGGTCTCCACCATGTCGCCCAGAAACGCCCCGATGACGAACAGCCACAGCAGGTCTGCCGCGCTGAGGAAGTCGGCTTTCTCCTTCTGCACTGCCGTGGGCTGCTGCCGGGCGGCCTCCGGGTAGGCGCGCTGGATACGCTTTTCCACATACACGGCAATGCGGCGGCGCAAGGTGTCGGAGCGCGCCTCCAGTTTCTGGTTCAGCTGTTCCAGCACCGGGTGCTGCGCCGCATACCGCCCCACCAGCACCGCCGAGCCCAGCTGGTCCAGCACCGCGATGCCAAGCGCAGCCCACACCAGCGGATGCAGCAGCCAGTCCGGCACAAGGGCGCACAGCCGCAGCAGCAGCCCGTTGCCCCAAAGCACGGTCACCATGCCCAGCGCACCCCACAGCACCGAGTACTGCAGGCAGACGTAGCCATTCAGGTTGAACTTTTTATCGGAGTAATCCCACCATTTGCGATTGTGCAGCCGCTCCAGCAGCTTTGCCGTGAGCCACTCCACCACGGTAGCCGTAAGCATACAGGCCACAAACAGCACCACCGGCTTTGTGCGCATATCTGCAAAGCCCACTGCCATCAGGATGGCCGTAGTGCCGTACACAAAGCAAAACGGCCCCGCCGCCATGCCGCGGTTTGCAAACCGCCTGCCCCGGAAGGTAGCCACCACGGTCTCCCCTACCCATCCAAGGAAGGAATAGACCAGATACAGCACGCCCAGCGTGTAGAAATTCAGTGTCATCGCGCTTTCCTCGCCTTCAAATTTTATGCTCTGATTGTACTCGCTTGCGCCGATTTGTACAAGGGGTGGCGGAAAAATGTTACAATTGGCGCGGGATTTCATTTTACGAACGCATCATTCCGCTAAAAAAGCCGCTGCACAAACACGGTGCAGCGGCTCTCAGGGTCATTTTTTACAGCTTACAGCTGACTCTTGTACAGCTCCACAATCTCCTCCACGCTGGTGTCGCGGGGGTTACCGGGGCGGCAGGCATCTGCATAAGCAGACTCAGCGAGGAACTGGATGTCCTCTTCCTTCAGGATGCCGTGCAGGTTTGCGGGGATGCCCACGTCTGCGCTCAGCTGCTTGACGGCAGCGATGGTAGCATCAGCGGCTTCCACATCGTTCATCTCGTCAATGCCCATAACGCCCATGGCCTTACCCACGGCGCGGTAGCGTTCGCCGGCAACGCTCTTGTTGTACTCCAGACCCACCGGCAGCAGGATGGCGCAGGCCACACCGTGGGGGGTGTCATACAGGGCAGACAGGCCGTGTGCCATGGAGTGGACAATGCCCAGACCCACGTTGGAGAAGCCCATACCGGCGATGTACTGGCCCAGAGCCATGCCCTCGCGGCCCTCCGGGGTGTTCTGCACAGCGCCGCACAGGCTCTGGCTGATGAGCTTGATGGCTTCCAGATGGAACATATCGGAGATGACGCAGTGGCCCTTGGTGATGTAGCCCTCGATGGCGTGGGTCAGCGCATCCATACCGGTGGCGGCGGTCAGACCCTTGGGCATGGAGGACATCATATCGGGGTCAACCACAGCGATCTCGGGGATATCGTTGGTATCCACGCAGACGAACTTGCGCTTTTTCTCCACATCGGTGATGACGTAGTTGATGGTGACCTCGGCAGCAGTACCGGCGGTGGTGGGCACTGCGATGGTGAACACCGCGTGCTTCTTGGTGGGGGCAACGCCTTCCAGAGAGCGGACGTCCGCAAACTCGGGGTTATTGATGATGATGCCGATGGCCTTTGCGGTATCCATGGAGGAGCCGCCGCCAATGGTCACGATGCAGTCAGCCTCGGCAGCCTTGAAGGCAGCCACGCCGTCCTGTACGTTGGCGATGGTGGGGTTGGGCTTGATCTCGCTGTAAACAGCGTAGGCAAAGTTTGCGGCATCCAGCAGGTCGGTGACCTTTTTGGTAACGCCAAACTTGATCAGGTCGGGGTCGGAGCAGACGAAAGCCTTCTTGTAGCCACGGGCGGTCAGCTCGGGAACGATGTTCTCGATAGCACCGTGGCCGTGGTAGGAGATGGTATTCAGAACAATGCGGTCAGCCATAATACAAATCCTCCAAATCTGTTTGCAGCCGCCTTTCCGGCGGCGTTTCTCTACGTTTCAGCATAGCACATCGTCAAAAAATTTGCAATGTAAAATTGTTTGAAATTGTAGTATATTTTTATACTTGTGTATTGTTTTCTGTTATTTTTGTCTGTTTTCCGGCATTATTATCCCCTGCAAAAAACAATCCTTGCCAAATTGCCGTGCCTGTGTTATACTATTTTAGCAACCTTTGCTGGTGTGGCGCAATGGCAGCGCAACTGATTTGTAATCAGTGGGTTGCAGGTTCAACTCCTGTCACCAGCTCCAAGAAAAATCCTGCGATATACCGTTAAAATAACGGCGTGTATCGTGGGATTTTTGCTTTTATATGTGTTGTGAAATGCCTGAAATTATGTCATAATCCAACAAACAAGCTAACAAATCCGTATTTTATCTTCTTTATATCACACTTTTTAACACACTTCTGCGTCACTCGCGTTGTCAGGTGCTGCCCGGGGCAACGATCAGCAGCGCTAAAAGGCGTTTAAGGTGTTCCCCCGCAAACAATTTTGGTGTATAATGGTAAAAACGCACCCATATTAAAGGAGGAACCAAGCATGATCCAATTCGGTCTACGTCTGCACGACGCAGAAAAGCTGCCCATTGAACAGGTGCTGCCGCTGGTACGCCAGAAGGGCTTTTCCTGCGTGCATCTGGCGCTGAGCAAATCCCTGAAGGAGGTGCCCAACACCCCCTCTGCCCTCACCCCCGGCTACGCGGCCTATCTGCGCCGTCTGTTTGCAAAAAATGAGCTGGACATTGCGGTGCTGGGCAACTACCTGAATCTGGCGCACCCGGATACGGATGCTCTGCACGCCATTCAGGAAAAGTACTACGCGCATATCCGCTTTGCCAGCCTGCTGGGCTGCGGCATGGTGGGCACCGAGACCGGTGCACCCAACGCAGAGTACAAGTTCTGCCCGGAGTGCCGCAGCGATGCTGCCCTTGCCACCTTTATCACAAACTTCAAGCCGGTGGTGCGCTGCGCCGAGCAGTACGGCGTGACCATTGCCATTGAGCCGGTGGTCAGACACATTGTGTATGACGCCCGCCGCGCCCGCACCGTGCTGGACGAGATCGGCAGCCCCAATCTGCAGATTCTGCTCGACCCGGTGAACCTTTTGAACATGGAAAACGTGGACCGCCGGGAGGAAGTGTTTGCCGAGACCATTGAGCTGCTGGGCAAGGATGTGGCCATGATCCACTTCAAGGACTTTTTGCTGCAGGACGCCGACGGGCAGCTGGCTGCCACCGGTGCCGGACAGGGCGGTATGGGCGACTACCGCACCATTCTGCGTTTTGCCAAGGAACAGAAGCCCTATGTGTTCGCCACCTTGGAGAACACCACCCCGGAAAACGCAGTCCAGTGCCTGCAATATCTGCAAAAACAGTACGACGAGTGCTGATAACAAATTGAACTGCACGCTGCTATCCGCAGCAGCTGGTGTTTTCATAGTATGAAAAAAGTCTGAACCGGTGGCTCATGCCTCAGTTCAGACTTTTTTGTTATTCCATGCCTTTATCTGCCAGCGGCAAAGGCTCAGGCCTTCACAGCCTGAAAGCTGATCTGCTCAATGGCCTCGTTGAGAATGCTGACCGTTCCGATTGCTTTACTTCTGCTCTTTGTCCACTACCTGGATCTTGCCCTTCTTCCACAGCACATAGGAAGTCAGGATGCCGATGGGCAGCATCACGATGATAAAGATGCCCACAAGTCCGCCCAGCACGGAGCCATAGCCTGCAAGGCGTGCGGCGAGGGAGAGCACCGTCATGATGATCAGCACCGGAAGCACCCCCTTGATGCCGCCCTTGACCACCTTGCTGCCGCTGGACGAGCTGGCGAACAGACCCAGCGCCATGGAGCCGAACAGGGCCGGCAGCAGGTAGCCGGAGGCCGTCTTGACGGCGGGCAGCTCGAATACCGGACTGATGAAGGAGGCGCACACCGCTGCCAGCGTCAGGATGGCAACCGTCATCAGGGAGGAGACCGCAACAGCCACCGAGGCAATGGCCTCACCCTCCGGGGTGTTGGGCTGCTTTTTGGTCAGGTTCATGGCGTTTGCTGCCACCGGGAGCTTCAGGTTCATAATGTTGCCGGTGATGAAGGCCAGATAGGCCGAGCAGCCCAGAATGGGGGTGTAGCTCAGTGCTTCCGAAAAGCCCACCGGGATGTAGATGAGCAGGATGGAAAAGGTGTTCACGTTGAACACCTCGCCCAGAGACGGGATGCTGTCGTAGGCAGCCAGCACCACAAAGGGCAGCGCCACCATGTAAATGAGGGCGATCAGGGTACCCACACGGCCCCAGCGGTGCGCCCAGCTCTGGAAGGAGTCCATTTTGGTCTCAGTCTTTGCTTTGCTCATGTCCGTTTCCCTCCTCAACCGAAAATCCGTACCCACGCCAGCGACGAGATCAGACCGCCCAGCATGGAGAATGCCATCACGAAGTTATTGAGCCATGCAAGCCCCGGGCGCTTTGCCAGCACACCCACACCAATGGCGATCACAAGACCGGTGATCATAACGGCAGCCTGCACATTGTCAGTGAACAGCAGAATGGGAATGTATACCGAGAACATCACAAGCATGAACACGCCGGACAGCACGTTTTTCCAGGTGCTGCCGCCGTTTTCGGCTGCAGAGCGGTCCACGCTCTTGCACAGCTTTTTGCCGAGGGGCAGCAGGATCAGAAAGCCGCTCAACATACCCACGCTCATCAGGATCATCACCACGCCGAACTGCCGTCCGGTGGCGCTTTCCAGCATTTCCGCAGAGGATGCGTAGCCCAGCACCTGCGCAATGGAGCTGGAGATCATAGTCTCGTAGGACAGAGAACCGATGACCGACAGCCGCCACCATGCCCACACGCTGCCCAGCACCGCAATGAGCACGAACAGACCCACCACGATGGAAAGGCTGGGCACGACGGAAAATATAAGGCTGGATTTGATCACGTTGCTCAGTTCCTTGCGGGTGATGCCCAGCTCCAGACAGTGGTCATAGGCCTTTTTGAGGTAGACCAGCGAGAATGCGGAAATGTACAAAAGACCGCCGATGACCAGCGCCAGCAGCAGCGGGCTCTGGATGATATCTTTCATGGTTGCCATAGATTGTCCTTCCTATAAATACAGAATAAACGAAAAAAGCGGGTATTTTCTGCCCGCCGTCCTCGTGATACGGACAGGATGCCGAAAAAAGCAGTTTCTGTCAAATGAGTATGCCTAAAGTGTGAACAGCTTTTGGATACATTTCCGGCAGGAGAAGCAGCAAAAAGCCTTTGCCGTGTTAAAATAATAAAGTGTTGACTGCCGGTCATTTTGCTTCCGTTGAAAATTGCACAAATTTTAAAGAAAATTTCTGTCGTTATGCCGAAAGCAGCAGGCATCGGCAAGGTGTTTTTCTGCCTTGCCCTTGTCGGTGTATCAGGTCTTTTTTCGTGAAATACAAAGCAAAAAAGGGAGTTCCGTCCCGGACCAATGTCCGGGCAGAGCTCCCTTTTCACTTATTTTATTATGTCTTACTCGGCTTCCAGATCCTGCAAGGTCAGCTTGTCGGCGGTGTAGCCGTTGCCCTCCCTGTTCAGGACAGCTTGATCTTCAAATCAGCCAGCAGATTTACCGCCTCCGGCAGCGAGAACCTGGCATCCTTCATGCGGCTGCCCAGAATATCCACCTTATAGCCCGTGGCGTCCCGGAAATCCGCTTTGCGCAGATCGCACTGGTAGAACTCCGTTTCGTGCAGCTCTGTGCCCTTGAAACTTGCCAGTTGCATCTCGCACTTGGCAAACATGGAGCCTACGATCTCGTTGCCGTTTGAAAAATCAAAGCGGTTGAAGTTCATTTCGGTAAAGGTGTTGTATTTCAGGCTGCAGTCCTTCAGGGTGTGGATAGGGTCTGGGAATGCGCCGTTTGACAGCAACGATGCCCACTCGATCTCCTGCAGGCGGCAGTCCTCAAAATCCAGCGACTGCACCGAGGAGGACACGCTCCGCAGCCCGGTGATCTCGCACCGCACGAACCGACACTCGTTCAGGGTGGTGTGGTCCAGCTCACATTTTGAAAAGGAGCAGTCCACAAATACGCAGTCCGCAAAATCGCAGCTTTCAAAGGCTTCCCCTGCAAATGACAGGCCGGTAAACCGTTCGCCTTCGCAATAACGTTCTGTCGTAGCCTTCCCCTTTTTATCGCAGTTCTTCCAGCAGGGCGGTGCAACCCTCCAGCACATCCTGCCATGTAGCTTCAAAGTCCCCGGTGTACCACGGGTCTGCCACATCGCCGGGGCGGCGGGTGTGATCCATCAGCAGCGAGACTTTGTGCTCCGGGTCGCCGCCCACAAACCGTGCCATGTTCCGCAGGTTGTTGTGATCCATGGCGATAAGATAATCGTAAGTCTCGTAGTCCCGCCGGGTCATCTGCCTAGCGGTCTTACCCGCGCAGGAGATGCCGTGCTCTGCCAGCTTGCGCCGGGCAGGCGGATAGACCGGGTTGCCGATTTCCTCGGTGCTTGTGGCAGCTGAGGCAATTTCAAACTGCGCGGAAAGCCCAGCCTTTTCCACTAAGTCCCTCATCACAAATTCCGCCATGGGGCTGCGGCAGATATTGCCGTGGCAAACAAACAACACCTTTTTCATCTTACTCCCCCAGCACCTCACCCAGTGCCAGCACAGCGTTGCGGACGCACTCCGGGCAGGGGCACAGCGGTGCACCGGTCTCCACACCCTTCAGGTCTTTACAAATGGTAGCGCCGCATTTTTCCTGAAAGTTCTGCAGCAGTTCCTTGGAAATGCGGGGCGTGCCCTTGCCGTCGGTGACAACGCCTGCCACCATCACTGCGCCGATGAGTGCACCGCAGGTGCTTTCCATGCAGCCCATACCGGCGGCATAGCCTGCGCCCAGCTTCATCAGGGTGTCGGCATCCACCGGCAGCTTATCCTCAAATGCTTTCAGCACCGCCTGCGCGCAGTTGCACTGTCCGGCAGCTTTCCATGCGGCAGCCTGTGCTGCCCGTTCTTTGATGTTCATTTCACAGTCCTCATCTTTCTTTGATCCGTTCCGGTTCATTGCGTTCAGTATACCACGCTTTTCCCCTGCGGAAAAGATTCCGCCTCCATAAAGCCCTATTTCCGGGATCAGTTCCTACACCACCACATACAGCATAGCTCCGGCAAAAAGGTCAAGAACCTTTGTTCACCTTGTGCCCTCCTGCGGCTTCAACGCCCTTTTGCGGTATTGCAGAGGGCTTTGCCCGGTCGCCTTGGCAAACCGGGTGGAAAAGTTGCTGGCATCGCCAAAACCGACCTGCTGCGCGATCTCAGTAACGCTGTGGTCGGTGAGGACAAGCAGTTCCTTTGCCTGTGTAATGCGGAAGTTGACCAGATAATTATACGGTGTCGTGCCCATATACCGCCGGAACAGACGCAGAAAATAGCTTTTGCTCATGTGCGCCTCTGCCAGCAGGTCGGCAAGGCAAAGCTCCTTCTGGTAATTTTTACGCAGGGTCTCTGCCGCCTGCAAAATGACCTGCCGTGCACTGGTGGCCTCGGCCTGTGCAAGGATGCTCTGTGCACACAGCGCCAGCATCTCGTGGAGTGCCAGCCCCATGGTCACCATACTGTCCACGGTGCTGCGCTCCATCTGCCCCAAAAGCATTTCAAAATATTCCTGCATCTTGACCCCGGTGAGCTGCACCGGGGTCAGTTTTTTGCCCGCCAGCAGCAGCGGCTCCATAGCGGCCACCCCTGCGCCGTCCAGATGCACCCAGTAATGGTGCCAACAGCTTTGCCCCGGGGCGGTGCAGTAGCTCTGCGGGGTGCGGCAGTTCAGCAGCAGCGCCAGCCCGGTGCTGAGCACCACATGGCTTTCCCCCTGTTCGATGAGCCCTGCACCCCGGAGGGTATAAAACAGGATGTAACTTTCCTTATCTGTCCGGGCGGTGGAAAAATGCTGCTGGGCATAGAACACCCCCGCCTCGGTGCAGTAGTAGGGCTGTGCCAGCTCTGCTTCGCTGGGAGTGGTGCGTTTCCAGACGCTTTCCGGGGTCACATCCATGTTATAAGTCAGCATTTTCCAATTCCTCTCTTTCTGTGTTCAGTATAGCGCACCAGCCTTTGCATTGCAAGAGTAGACTTTTCACAAAGAATGCGTCACCTTTGCGGATGGAATTGCGAGCATCATGCCGCTATACTGGTAGCAGTCAAAGCCACACAGGAGGCGCATTATGCAAAAGAACTATCTTGCTATCGACATTGGTGCATCCAGCGGGCGGCACATTGTCGGATGGATGGAGAACGGCGTTCTCCGCACCGAGGAAGTGTATCGGTTCCCCAACAGCGTCCAACGGGTGGACGGTCATCTGGAATGGGACATCGACAGCCTGTTTGCCAACGTGAAGCAGGGCATCCGGGAAGCCTTTGCAAAATATCCGAATATCGAGAGCCTTTCCATTGATACATGGGCCGTTGATTATGTGCTGCTGAAAAACGATCAGCCGATTTATCCGGTCTACACTTACCGCGACAGCCGGACGCAGGCGGTCATTCCCGAAGTACACAGCATCCTGCCCTTTGAACAGCTTTACCAGCGCACCGGCATCCAGTTCCAGCCCTTCAACAGCATTTATCAGCTGTACGCTGACAAAAAAGCCGGACGGCTGGCAGAGGCCGAGGACTTTTTGATGATCCCGGAATATCTGCTGTGGAAACTGTGCGGCGTGAAAGCCCGCGAGTACACCAATGCCACCTCCACCGGCCTTGTGAATGCTCAGACCGGGGAATATGACCCGGAAATTTTACAGGCGCTTGGCCTGCCGGAAACGATGTTCCCCAAGCTGACCGCACCCGGCACGGTGCTGGGGTCGCTGATGCCCAACATTGCCGCCGAGGTGGGCGGGCAGACCAAGGTGGTGCTGTGCGCCACCCACGACACCGCCAGCGCCGTGGAGGGCATCCCCATGGAGCAGGGCGATGCACCGTTCCTCTCCTCCGGCACATGGAGTTTGCTGGGGGTCAAGCTGGCAAAACCCATCACCAGCCCGGAGAGCCGCCGCGCAAACTTTACCAACGAGGGCGGCGTGGGGTACATCCGCTACCTGAAAAACATCATGGGTCTGTGGATCATCCAGTGCGTGCAAAAACAACTGGGCATCTCCTTTGCCGAGATGGTGGAACTGGCCAAGACCAGCACCTATACCCGCATTTTTGATGTGAACGCAGCCCGTTTCTCCGCGCCGCAAGATATGTGCGCGGAAATCAGAGCCGCTCTTACCGAGACCGGTGAAGCCCCTGCCACGGATGCCGACCTTATCAACAGCATCTACCATTCGCTGGCGTACTGCTACGGGGAAGCCTATCGTGAGATGGAGGCTGTGACCGGGCAGCACTGGGATAAACTCTACATCGCAGGCGGTGGCGCAAAGAACGCTACCCTGAACGAGCTGACCGCTCACTATACCGGAAAACAGGTGGTGGCGCTGCCCATCGAGGCCACCGCCATCGGCAATTTGAAGATTCAGATGAGCATTTCTGAAGGAGGAACCGTATGAGTTACGCAGAAGCAAAAGCCCGCTACACCGCCATTGGCGTGGACACCGAAGCTGCCATTGCCCGGTTAAAGACCGTGCCCATTTCTCTGCACTGCTGGCAGGGAGATGACGTCCGTGGCTTTGATACCGACCCCACCAAGCCCCTGACCGGCGGCATCCAAACCACCGGCAACTACCCCGGCCGTGCCCGCACCCCGGAGGAACTGATGGCAGACATAGACAAGGTGCTGTCCTTCTGCCCCGGCACCAAAAAAATCAACCTCCATGCCTCCTATGCCATTTTTGACGAGGAAAACCCGTGGGTAGACCGGGACAGGCTGGAGCCCAAGCACTTCAAAAAATGGGTGGATTTTTGCAAGGCAAGAGGGCTAGGCGCAGACTTCAACCCCACCTTTTTCTCCCACCCCAAGTGCGACCCGCTGACCCTTGCCAGCCCCAACGAGGAGACCCGGAAATTCTGGGTAGAGCACGGCAAGGCCTGCATCCGCATCAGCCAGTATCTGGCCGAGGAGCTGGGGCAGCCCTGCACCATGAACATCTGGACGGGCGACGGCTTTAAGGACGTACCGGCGGACCGCAAAGGCCCCCGGGACCGCTATAAAGCAAGCATTGACGAGATCCTGAGCGAGCCTTACGACTTCAAGCTGGTGAAGCCCTGCATCGAGAGCAAGGTGTTCGGCATCGGTGTGGAGGCGTACACCGTGGGCAGCGCGGAGTTTGCACTGAGCTACGCCGCCTTCAACCGGGAAAAGTGCATTCCGCTGATGGATAACGGCCACTACCATCCCACCGAGGTGGTCAGCGATAAGATCCCCGCCCTGCTGGCCTTCTTCCCGGAAATTGCCCTCCACATCACCCGCCCCATCCGCTGGGACTCCGACCATGTGGTACTGTTCGACGATGAAACGAAGGAGATTTGCAAGGAGATCGTGCGCTGCGGCGGCTTGGACGGCCGGGTGAACATTGCACTGGATTACTTTGATGCTTCCATCAACCGCATCTCCGCATGGACGGTGGGCTTCCGCAACGTGGAAAAGGCGCTGCTGTCTGCCCTGTGCACCCCGCATACGGTACTGAAGGAGCTGCAGGACACCAACCAGTTCACCGAGCTGATGGTGCGGCAAGAGGAGCTGAAGACCCTGCCCTTTGGCGAGGTCTGGGACGAATACTGCCGCCGGAACGGTGTGCCGGTGGACGGTGCATGGTTTGAGGAAGTAAAGAAATACGAGCAGAACGTGCTGAGCAAGCGCATTTGAATGAGAGAGGTTTTTGAAGATGGGTATTCTGGATATTGAAATTGTCAAAGGTTTTATGCGGATGTGCAACGATGGCTGGCTGCAGGGCTGGCACGAGCGCAACGGCGGCAACCTGACCTACCGCATGAAGGAAGAGGAAGTGGCGCAGTGCCGCCTCTTCTTTGACCCGCAGCCCCGCGAATGGGTGAACATGGGGGTGCAGGCGGATAATCTGGCGGGCGAGTATTTCATCACCACAGGCTCCGGAAAATTCTTCCGCAACGTGGAGTCGGACCCTGTCCACAGCATCGGTATTGTGGAGATCAACGACAAGGGCGACAGCTGGCGCATTGTCTGGGGCCTGGAGGACGGCGCAAAGCCCACATCCGAGTTCCCCAGCCACTTTATGAACCACAGCGTCCGCAAAGCCGCCACCAATGGCGCAAACCGTGTCATCTATCACTGCCACGCCACCAATGTGATTGCCCTGACCTACATCCTGCCCCTGACCGACCGGGACTTCACCCGTGCGTTGTGGCAGAGCGCCACCGAGTGTCCGGTGGTGTTCCCGGAGGGCGTGGGTGTCTGCCCGTGGATGGTGCCCGGCGGGGCAGACATTGCCATGGCCACCAGTGAGCTGATGAAAACCTATCAGGCTGCCATCTGGGCACAGCACGGTCTGTTTGCCTCCGGCCCGGACTTTGACATTACCTTTGGTCTGGCCCACACCATTGAGAAGAGCGCCGAAATTTACGTCAAGGTGCTCTCCATGGGCGGCGGCATCATCCGGCAGACCATCACCGATGACGACCTGCGCGCCATTGCCCGCGACTTTGGTGTGACCCTGAACGAGAAGTTCCTCAACTGAGCCATCTTTCTCCATTCTTCTTCATCATAGCAGAACAGGCATCCTGCCCGATACCGCCAAACGGTAACGCAGGATGCCTGTTCTGCTTTATGTTTCCCGGAACTCCATGGGCGTTTTTCCGGTGACCTGCTGAAAGACTGCGCTGAAATAATTGCGGGTGGCAAAACCAAGCTGTTCGGAAATTTCCCGGACGTTGAGCGGTGTGCTTTTCAGCAGAACCTTCGCACGTTCGACCTTTGCAAACTTTACATAGTTCGTGACGCTCAGACCGGTTTCTTCCTTGAATTTGTGGGTGAGGTAATATTCCGTGTAGCCCACCAGCACGGCAAGATCTTCCGCTACGATCTTTTTGTCCAGATTCATCTCGATATAATCCACACATTTCTGGATCTGCATACTGAGGTTTGGGTTCGTCCGGTGCTTGTGGACCCGCCGGATGAAGTCGTCGTACATCATCATTGCAAGGGGGGCCAGCTCATCCAGCGATTTTGCCGCTTCTGCCGCCTGAATGTAGCTGTCCCCAAGCGAATATGCCTCCTCCGGGGAGAGCCCGCCCTCAATGGCGGCACGGCACACCAGAGAGGTGAACACGATGATGGAGGTCTTGCTCTGGCGCAGAACATCGCTGCTCTGTACCGGCACACCTGCACTTATGCTCATACAGTTGGAAAGCGCCTGCTTGTAATTCATATCTCCGGTGCGGACCATCTGCAGCATTCCCTGCTCTGCCATCCAGACTTTATACCGGTCGTGGGGGATGGCAGAGCTTTCCAGCCGCTCCTCCTGTGCTGTGCTACTGTTGACACAGCTCAGTTCCAACCGCTGCCCGGTCAGGCAGTAGTGCATCATCAGCAGATAGCGGTATATAATGGTGTTTTGCAGGGCAGGAACTTTTTCAAGGGCTTTGTAAAGTTGGATCGTCCATGCCACACTGATCTCCAGCTTGCTGTAATATTTCAGCCCGTCCTCGATCCCGCGCATTGTCACATCCCGATGGAACACCGGCCCGATGACCCAGACACGCTTCAGCTTCCCCTCTTCCTTTTCAAAGGCTGCGCCCCACAAAAGACCCAGAGCCGTCCCCAAGGTAACGGGCACATCGTCCCGGTTCCCATGCTCCAGCATCCGCTGTTTGCAGCCGAACAGTTCAAATGCGCTGGCAAGAAAGGCCTCGTCCGGGCAGTTGCTCCGTAGTAGCTTTCCCTTTGCATCATAGCACCATGTATAGACATTGCCGCCGCACTGGACAAGCTCGGAAAACAGCATCATATTCTGGAGAACATCCATGTGTAACCCCTCCGGCTCATTGACTCATTGATAGAAATAGTATATCATACTTCCGCCGTTTCTTCTACCAATGCCCGGAACCCCCTCTCAAGCTCCGCAATACTCCCCCAGCACCGCAAGGCTGGGCTTTGCGGTCCGCTCCATGGTTTCACGGTTCACGGCGATCAGGCCGAACTGCATGGCATAGCCCTTCTGCCACTCAAAGTTGTCCATCAGGCTCCAATGGAAGTAGCCCTTCACCGGGATGCCGTCGGCAATGCAGTGTTGCACGCCGTCCAGTGCCTGCCGGATAAACGCCACACGGCGGGTGTCATCGGCGGTGGCAATGCCGTTTTCGGTCACGATGAGATCACCCTTGAATTTCTCTGCCACCTTGCGGAGAACGTGCTCCAGTGCCTGCGGGTAAACCTCGTAATCCATCTGGGTCAGCTCTGCGCCCTCCGGGGTGCGCTCGCTGACAAAGATCTGCGGCTGGGGTATGCCGAACACCTGTGCATTCTCCATGGCAGCATGATGATTCTCCTTTTTATCAGAAGCCGTGTTTTCTCTGTGCCTATTGTAACAGGTCTGTGCGGAGCAAAAAGGATAATTTTTCACGTTATTGGTAAATTTTTCGTTGAGCGGTCAGAACTACACGAATTTTTATCCTTAATTCCAATTTTTTGTCTGGCAGTACCTATTGCATTCTGTTATTCTGGTGTCAAGAAAAGCGGAACCCGTTTCACACAAAAAGGAGGAAAAATCATTATGTTCCAAAAGAAACCCAGCGCCAGTGAGGTAGACGGCGTCCAGTACCGCCGCGCCAAAACCTGGCAGATCATCTGCTACGCCTGCAACGCCTTTGTGGGCATGAGCGTCTATTCCCTGATCGGTATGGCAAGTTATTCTGCCAGTATCGGCTACGGCATCACTACTGCAACCGTCGGCATCATCCTGATGCTGGCCCGCATTCTGGACGGCTTCACCGACCCGCTGCTGGCATTCGTCTACGACCGCGTCAACACCCGTTTCGGTAAGCTGCGCGTTCTGCTGATCAGCGGCTACCTGATCGAGGCAGTCGGCCTGCTGTGCATGTTCAACCTGTGCTCCAGCAAGGGCTTCGGCCTGCCGGTGTTTGCCCTGACCTACATTATCTACATCATCGGCTACACCGTCACCAACATGACCGCCCAGACCCTGCCTGCCATCATGACCAACGATCCCCGGCAGCGTCCCACCATCGGTGTCTGGACCACTGCACTGAACTACGCCGTGCCCATGGGCATGAGCATGCTGATCTACACCGTTATCCTGCCCAAGTGCGGCGGCACCTTTAATCAGGACTTCCTCAGCACTGTCTGCACCATCGTCCTGATCTTTGCCGGTATCGGCACCCTGATCGTCTGCGCCGGCATCTCCGCCTACGATAAGCCCGAAAACTTCGAGGGCACCAACAAAAAGCATGAGTCGCTGAAAATGGCGGACGTACTTGAGGTGCTCAAGCACAACAAGCCCCTGCAGTGCTACATCGCCTCCAACGCTTCCGATAAGCTGGCGCAGCAGGTGGGCAGTCAGGCCATCATCAACACGATGCTGAACGGCATCCTCATCGGCAACATGGGTCTTGCTACCACCCTTAGCATGATCAGCATGGTTCCCTCCATCTTCTTTGCAGCCTTCGGCGCAAAGTATGTGGGCAAAAAAGGCAGCAAGAAGGGCATCGTGACCTGGACCTGCATCAGCATGACCATCACCACTGTGCTGATCCTGTTCTTCATCTTTACCGACACCCGTCAGATCGGTGTGATCGGCAGCTGGAACATGATCGTTTACGTCCTGCTGACCCTGCTGCAGAACGGTTCCAATATGTGCATCACCACCTCCAACAACTCTTACATGGCTGACACCATCGACTACGAGCTGGACCGCAGCGGCCGTTACATCCCGGCGGTAGTCTCCGGTACTTACAGCCTGATCGACAAGCTCATCACCTCGGTGGCTGCCGTCATCGCCACCGGTGCCGTAGCCGTTCTGGGCTACACCACCACCATGCCTCAGCCCACGGATGCCTACACCTCCGGCATCTTCTGGATGACCGTTGCCATCAAGTACGGTCTGCCGATGCTGGGCTGGGTCGTCACCCTGCTCGCCATGGTGGGCTGCCCCCTGACCAAGGAGGAAATGGTCAACGTCCAGAAGCGCATCGCAGATAAAAAAGACGCTCTTCGCCGTGAAGTAATTGCAGAACATATGCAGTAACACCCTGCAAAGACCGAAAAGGCTCATACGCTCTTTCGGTTTTTGCTGATTCTATCTATCTTTCACAAAGGAGTTTTTACCATGAGCAAGACCATCCTGCTGAATCATAGCAACTGGCATTTTACCAAGGAGAACCCCGGCATCCCCGCCGCCGTTATGGGCGAGGCCATTGCCCTGCCCCACACCTGGAACGCGGTGGACGGTCAGGACGGCGGCAACGATTACTACCGCGGCACCTGCTGGTATACACTGGCCCTGACAAAGCCCGCCATCCCGGCAGGCGGCAAGGCTGTTTTGCAGCTGGACGGCGCAGCCATGACCGCCGCCGTTTACCTGAACGGGGAAAAACTGGCCGAGCACAAGGGCGGCTACTCCACCTTCCGGGTGGACCTGACCGACCACCTGAAAGACGAGAACCTGCTGGCCATCAGCGTGGACAATTGCGACAACGACACCGTGTACCCCCAGAAGGCGGACTTTACCTTCTACGGCGGTATTTACCGGGATGTGACCCTGCACATCGTCCCGGCAGAGCACTTCGCCCTGCCCGCTAATGGCGCACCGGCGCTGAAGGTGACCCCTATCGTCACCGACCTTGCCGCCAAGACCGTTGAAGTTACTTTGGAAGCTGCTGCGATCGGCGCACAAAGCGTATCCTTTGCGCTGGAAGGCCAGAGCATCACCGCCCCGGTGGAAAACGGCACTGCAAAGGTTGTTTTCACGCTGAACAACGCCCATCTGTGGGATGGCGTGGACGACCCCTTCCTCTACACCGTATCTGCCAAGCTGGACAATGGCGAGGAGACCTCCGCTCGGTTCGGCTGCCGGAAATTTGAGTTTGACCCCCAGAAGGGCTTTATCCTGAACGGCCGCAGCTATCCCCTGCGCGGCGTTTCCCGCCATCAGGACCGCAAGGGAGCCGGCATTGCCCTGACAAACGAAATGATGGAGGAGGATATGGCCCTCATTCTGGAAATGGGTGCCAACACCATCCGTCTGGCCCACTACCAGCACGCACAGTATTTCTACGACCTGTGTGATGAAAAGGGCCTTGTCATCTGGGCAGAGATTCCCTACATCACCATGCACATGACCAACGGCCGTGCCAACACCCTGACCCAGATGGAAGAGCTGATCGTCCAGAACTACAACCACCCCTGCATTGCCGTGTGGGGCCTTTCTAACGAGATCACCGCCGCCTCCGCTGTCAACGAGGATCTGCTGGAAAACCACCGTCTGCTGAACGAGCTGGCACACAAGCTGGACCCCACCCGCAAGACCACCATGGCAAACGTGTTTATGCTGGAGACCACCAGTCCTATTCTGGAAATTCCCGATGTGAACAGCTACAACCTCTACTTCGGCTGGTATCTGGGGGACCTTGAGCAGAACGACGAGTTCTTTGACAAATACCATGCCGATTTTCCGGACCGCTGCATCGGCTTTTCGGAGTATGGCGCAGACGCCAACCCCCAGTACCAGAGCAGCCACCCGGAAAAAGGCGACTACACCGAGAGCTACCAGTGCGTTTACCACGAGCACATTGCTAAGATGATTGCCGACCGTCCTTGGCTGTGGGCGACCCATGTGTGGAACATGTTCGACTTTGCCGCCGATGGACGCGATGAGGGCGGCAAGCATGGCGAGAACCAGAAGGGACTTGTCACCTTTGACCGCAAGATCAAAAAAGACCCCTTCTATCTCTACAAGGCCTATTGGAGCAAGGAGCCGTTCGTGCACCTGTGTGGCAGCCGCTATGTGGACCGCGCCGAGGATGTGACCGAGATCAAGGTCTACTCCAATCTGCCGGAGGTCTCGCTGTACAAGGACGGTCAGCTGGTGGAGACCAAGCAGGGCGACAAGGTGTTCACCTTCCAGCTGCCCATTACCGGCAAGCACAGCATTGAGGCACGCTCCGGTGAGCACAGCAGCGTGATCCTGGTGAACAAGGTGGACGCCCCCAACCCGGATTACGCCATGGACAACCGCAAGAACGTGACCAACTGGTTCGACGGCGAGCTGGACGAAAGCTGCTGGTCGGTGAAGGACAACATGGCTGCCGCCATGGCAGACCCGAAAGCCGGTCCCATCCTGAAGCAGATCCGGGAAAAGGCCGCTGCTTCCCGCGGAGACGTTGCTGCCGCCGTGAAGGACAATCCGGCTCTGGTGGCCATGATGGAGCGTGCCATGCAGCGGATGACCATTCAATCCATGCTGATGCAGGCGGGCACTTCGGAAGAGGACATCAAGCAGCTGAACCGTGTATTGCAGGGCATTGCCAAGGAGTAAGCTTCGATGAAACAGACCTATTGCACCCCCCTTGATCTGGGCTACCGCTACCAGCACATGAAGGAAGGCCCCCGCACAGCGGGTTTCCGGGAGGGCGCAGACCCGACGCTGGTGTACTTCAAAGGCAGATATTATCTGTTCGTTTCCATGTCGGCAGGGTTCTGGTATTCGGAGGATCTGCTGAGCTGGGACTTCCATGCAGACCCCGGCCTGCTGATCTATGACTACGCACCGGATGTGCGGCAGGTGGGCAATTACCTCTACTTCTGCGCCAGCCGCAAGGGGCGCAACTGCCCCATCCTGCGCACCGCTGACCCCCTGACCGAGCCGTTTACCGAGGTTTCCGCGCCCTTTGCTTTCTGGGACCCGGATCTGTTCTGCGATGACGATGGCCGGGTGTACTTCTACTGGGGCTGTTCCAATATTGCCCCCATCTACGGCGTGGAACTGGACCCGGACACCCTGACCCCCATCGGTGAAAAGCAGGAGCTGATCTTCGGCAATGAAACTACCCTTGGCTACGAACGCCCCGGCAACAACGGCATCGTGGACCGGGAAGCCAGCGTGCTGTACCAGTCCATGAAGCAGTTCTATGACCCCAAGACCGGCAAGCTGAATCTGCCGCCGCAGATGGCAAACATCCCCGGCCTGAGTGCCGAAAGCCTGACTGCCATGTTCAACGCCATCGGCAAGCCCTACATTGAGGGTGCGTTCATGACAAAGCACGGCGACACCTACTATCTGCAGTACGCCTGCCCCGGCACCCAGTACAACACTTACGCCGACGGTGTATACACCTCCCGTTCTCCGCTGGGCCCCTTTGTGCGGCAGGCATCCAATCCGTTTTCCGCAAAGCCCGGTGGATTCATCACCGGTGCAGGCCACGGCAGCACCATTGCTGACACCTACGGCAACTGGTGGCACGCCTCCACCATGCGCATTTCCGTCAACTATGACTTTGAGCGCCGGGTGGGGCTGTTCCCTGCCGGGTTCGACAAGGACGGCGTGCTTTACTGCAACCAGAACTTTTCCGATTACCCCCACCGCATCCCGGCTGGCAAATTCGATGCCACCAGCCAGCAGCCGGAATGGATGCTGCTGAGTTACAAAAAGCCGGTCACGGCTTCCAGCACCGCAGAAAACAGCAGTCCGGAGCTGGCAGTCAATGAGGACTGCCGCAGCTGGTGGAGTGCCGCCGGTGCAGAGCCGGGCGAATGGCTCTGCGTGGACCTTGGCAAAGAGAGTGATGTCCGCGCCATTCAGGTAAACATGGCGGATGAAAAGCTGGTGGTGGATTTCCCGGCGGACAGCTACGGCGACGACCGCAAGACCCGCCACATCGAGACCCGCCCGCAGATCTCCCATTACACGGTGGAAACCAGTGTGAACGGAACAGACTGGACGACCCGCGAAACGGTTGCCCGCGAGTGCTCCAACGGCTACTACGAATATGCAGACAGCATCCGCGCCCGGTACGTCCGGGTCACCGGCGGCGAACTGCCCTATGGACAGCCGCTGCGCATCAGCGGTCTGCGGGTGTTCGGCAACGGCGAGGGCGCAAAGCCCGCACAGGCCGAAGCCGCCGGGGCTCGCGTAGATGCACTGGATGCAACGATCACTTGGAAGCACATCGAAAACGCGCAGGGCTGCAATGTCCGCTACGGCGTTGCGCCCGACAAGCTCTATCTGAGCTGGCTGGTATACGATGCAGACGAAGTGACCCTTTCCACCCTGACCGCCGGGCAGGAATACTACGTCTGCGTGGACAGCTTTAACGAAAACGGCATCACGCCGGGTAAGATTTTCAAACTGGAGGGGTAAACCATGCCCATCAAAGCCGTGCAGCAATTTATGCTGGGCACTGTACTGAGCAACGAGCAGCAGGCAAGAGAAACGCTTGCTGCCATGAAAGCCGCCGGGTACGACGGTATTGAACTGTGTGGATTTATGATCCACCCCATTGGTTTTGTGGTAAAGCTGCTGACCAAGGCCGCCGGTATGCCGGTGGGCAAGGGCGGCAATCTGGACTGGCACAAGCTGGTGCAGGAGACAGGCCTTCAGGTGGTCAGCCTGCACACCGACCTTGGCTCTCTGGAGCGGGATGCCCACGCAGTGGCCGAGGAAGCCAAAAGCTTCGGCACACCGTATGTGGTCATCACCGGGATGTACCGCTTTGATTACGGCGATGAAGCCGTTATACACCAGCTTGCGCAGCGGCTGAACAAAGCCGGCGAAACCTTGGCAGCCGAGGGCATCCACCTGCTCTACCACAACCACAACTGCGAGCTGCGGCATGTGAATGCAGAAAAGCGCGCCTACGATATTTTAATCGAGGAAACAAATCCCGAATTTGTCAACTTTGAGTTTGACAGCTACTGGTTCACCGAGGGCGGTGCGAATGCGCTGGCCTGGATGCAGCGGCTCGGCTCCCGCATGAAGCTGTGGCACATCAACGACCGGGGCACCCGCATCACCGGCAGCGCCATCACACCCATCCTGAAAACCGACAGCATAGAGCTGGGCACCGGCAACATGGACTTGGACAGCCTGATGGCACAGGCCCTTACCATGGATGTGGATGCCGTCATTCTGGAAAGCCACCGCAACTGGGTGGACAATTCCCCCATCAAGAGCTTCCAGCTCAGTGCAAAATACCTTGCACAAAAATTCTGATCTGCCATTTTCTCATTATTTTTCTTCTTCATTACCCCATAAAAGCAACGCCCCGCACCGGTTACTCCTTCCGGTGCGGGGCGTTGTGTTTTGCGGGGAATCTTTTTGCGTTACAGGGTGTGGGTGCCCGGCTGCAAGGTCAGGCTTCTGCCATCCGGGAGGGTGACTTCTGCGGTCAGATTGCAGGGCACGGTGATGGTGTAGGTCACGGCATCGCCTGCATACTGCCAGCCACTTTCAATGCGCCCCACCGGGGAATCGTACACCGCTTTTGCCCAACCCAGAGCCGGGTTCGGGGTGGGGGCGATGGTCAGGGTCTCCCCTGCCAGACGGATGCCGCACACGCCGCCGAACAGCCAGCCGCAGATGGCACCGTAGGAGTAATGGTTCAGGGATTCGCTGGGGTGGCCGTTTGCGTCAAAGCCCGTCCATGTCTCCCAGACGGTGGTAGCGCCCTGCTTGACTTCATAGAGCCAGCTGGGAGCGGTGTCCTGTAACAGCAGCTTATAGGCGGTGTCGGCATAGCCGTACTTTGCCAGCACCTCGCAGAGGAAGGGCGTAGAAAGGAAGCCAGTGTTCAGGTGGTAGCCGTTTTCCACCACCATCCGGTTCAGGGTATCCGCAGCGGCTTGGCTCTCCTCCTCGCCCAGCAGCGCAAAGGCAATGGCGCGGACGTATTCGCACTGGCGGTCAGAAGTGATTTTCCCATTGTCAGTAAAGGCGGCGCGGTACGCCTTTACCGCCTTTTCTGCCGTGTCGCGGTACTGCACTGCGTCCTCTGCCTTGCCCAGCGCCTGCGCGATTTCCGCCAGAAGCCGCCCGGAATAAGCCAGATAGGCCGTACCCACGCTTTTGCGCGGGTTCATCATGGCCTGCATGGGGGTAATGCCCGGCTCACACCACTCGCCGTAGTCCAAGCCGTTCAGCACCGTGTACTTGGCGTATGCACCGGTCTGCTGTTCCTCGGTGGTCTGCTGGGCACGCCCCAGCAGGAAGCCATACCACTTTTGCATCATCTCGTAGTTGTCCGCCAGAATTTTCCGGTCGCCGGTGCGCTTATAAAGGGCGTAGGGCACCAGAATGGCGGCATCGCCCCAGCCCGCCGACATACAGAGCATGGGGGTCATATAGCCGGGGCGGCTGGTAGGCGGCGCAATGTTCGCCATGCGTCCATCCGGGTACTGGTTCAGGCGGCACTCGGCCAGCCATTTTTCCACCACTGGGTAGCAATCCATCAGGGTCAGACCGGTTTCAATGAACACCCCCATGTCACCCGTCCAGCCGGCGCGCTCACGGGTGGGGCAGTCGGTGGGGATATCGCAGAAGTTGCCCTTCTGGCTCCACACACTGTTTTGCACCAGCTGGTTCACATGGGCGTTGCCGCACGCAAAGCTGCCGGTGACCGGCATCTCCGAATAGACGGCGTGGGCAGTAAACTCTGCGCCAGTCAGGTCGATGTCCGTTTCCACCTTTGCGTACCGGAAGCCCATGATGGTAAAGCTGGGCTTGTAGTGGTTCTCGCCCTCTTTGCAGACGAGTTCCAGCAGCTGCGCCGTGCCGCCCTCCTTGTGGCGGTTCCGGTCCTGAAAGTTCTCCTGCGTAAAGTTTCCGTTCTCGTCCAGTGCTTCGCCGCACAGCAGCTTGATTTTCTGCCCGGCGTGGGCGGTCAGTTTCATCTCTACATAGCCTGCCATGTTCTGGCCAAAGTCCAGCACGGTCTCACCGTTGGGGGAGCGCAGCAGCCTGCCCGCAAAGGCCTCCTGCTCCCGGATGAGCACAGTGTTCATACCGGTGATGGGCAGGGAGTTCGGCTGGGTCTTTACGCCATGCCAGCCGGAAAGCTCACCTTCCAGCCGGGCATCGTACACTTCGCCCTGCTGCATATCATTTTGGCGAATCGGGCCGCACTGGGTGGCCTCCATGTCGTCATCCGAAACGCAGACCGCCTTGCCGTCCACTTCCAGCTGGAACAGGACAGCCACTTCTTTCCCGAATAGGTCACGGTCACCATCCACGCCGGAGGTGCTGCGATACCAGCCGTCGCCCAATGCGATGAGCAGCTCGTTTTCACCGTCACGGACAAGCGCGGTCACATCGTAGGTCTGCGCGCCCAAATGCTTGTCTGCGGTAAAGCTGCCGGGGGCAAGCACCATATCGCCGACCCGCTTGCCGTTCATCCATGCCGCATACAGTCCCTTAGCGGTAATGTACAGCCGCTTGCTTTCTCCCGCCGGAGCGGTGAACGTTTTGCGCAGATAACTTGCCAGGCGGTGGGGCTGATAAGGCTGCGCCTGCCCTTTGCCGGAGGCTTCCAGCGCCGCCTGCTTCTGCTCCCAGTTGGGCTTTGCAAAGGCGTTGATGGCATCAGCGCAGTCGATATCCGGTTCTTCCGTTTCCGGGCAGGCCCACACGCCCTGCCAGTCTGCCTGTGCAAGCCCGGTCTCGAAGGAAGCGGTGCTCCATGCACCGGGCTGGTCATTTTCATCCCACAGCCGGATGCGCCACCGTCCCTGCGTCTTGGGCGGTACAGCGATGAGCGTTTCGGTGTGCATCACACTGCCCAAAGCCTTTCCGCTTGCCCACAGCGTTTCGGCTCCGGCGGTCACTTCAATTTCGTAGGCAGTCTGGCGCACGCCTTCGGCGCACTGCCACGATAAAAACAGCATCCCGGCATCTATACCGAGAGGCTGGGTCAGATGATTCGTTTTCAGATTTGTTGCTTGCATCATCCGCATCTCCTTTTTCCGTTTGATTTCTGTTCTTATTATAAAGAGAATCCAACGGAATAAGAGTGCAAAATTTTGTGTTATCGGTCAAAAAATCGTGTTATTTACGACAATTCAAAAAATTCATCTTGCTTCACGACTTTTCATCCGTACTGTCTGTGGTTCTCCTGTTATACTTTGGGTAAGAAAAAAAATTTACCGCCCACGCAGCGCTGCGTGGGCGGTATTTTTTATGCTTGCTTAAAACTTGAGGGCATTGGTTTGCGTGGCCGTATATGTCCGTTAATCGCACCGTTCCAGCTTTTTAGCTTTTGCAAAGAACAACCAGAGCAGTGCCGTGCATCCCACCATGCAGGCAGGCATGATGAGGAAGGAGGTCCGGTAGCCGATGGCATCCACCAAGCTGCCAAACACGGCATTGAAGAGGATATCCGCCAGCGAAGCCACACTCAGCACCAGACCCGATGCAGAGGAAGCTGCGTGACTAGGCCAGTATCGCGGGATCAGCATGACAAGGGTCGGATACAGGATGGAAAACAGCAGACCGCTGACTGCCAGGAGCCACAGACCCGGTGCACCCAGCAGAACACCTGCGGTGTACAGAACCGCAGCGCTTGTGGCGAAGAGCCGCAGGCAGCGGTAGATGCCCAGCTTATCCACCAGACTGCTCAGCACCAGACGCCCCACCATCACACAGCCGAAGAAAACAGCGGTAAAGTTTGCCGCCTGTCCCATGGGCACTTCCAGTGCATTGGTAGCATAGCTCACCAGCCAGTTCATAATGCCATGTTCTGCAATGAAATACAGGCCGATGATCAGCACCAACGACAGAAATGCCGGACAGCTCATGATCTCCTTGGGCGATACCTTCCCCTCCGTTTTGTGCTCCTGCACTTCCGGCATGGGGAACAGCACGAACAGCACCATGGCCACTGCGCCAATGGCCAGCAGCCCCCATGCCACAGTGTGCCAGCTGGAAATATCCGTAGCCCAGTTGCCAATGATGCTCTGGCTGCCGCTGGTGCCGATGCCCTGAATGAAGAACAGGAAGTTCACAAAAAAGCCGGGCGCAACGGCAAACATACCGGTCGTAATCAGGTTCATGTTGGTGTTCAGCAGCGTGGATGTGCCCATGGCAAAAAACATTCCCACAAGCAGCAGCAGATAGGAGTCCGTAGTGGCAAACAGCAGCATGGCTGCGCTCCACAAAAAGGTATACAGCAGCATGGCCTTGCGGCGGCCCAGAATATCCCCCCCGAAGCCGCCGACGGCCAGAAACACGAGGTTGCCGATGTAGCTTACGGTGACGATCTGGGACAACTGGGCGGTACTCAGCTGGAAGTGGGCAGAGAAGATCGTGGAAAAGATACCCCGCATGGCATCGTTCGCGCCCAGACCCACCATCAGGATCAGGAACGCGGCAAACGTGATGATGTTCTTTTTCTTGTTCATTGGTTTATCCCTCAAAAGAAGCCGCCGCCCGGCCCGACCCGGCAAAAGGGGCCAGCGCCGATGCGGCGGCTTGTTCAATATTTCCAGATGGCTCAGCCCAGTTCGATGCTCTGGTACTCCGGGGCGGCAGCCTCAGCAGTCAGACCCATGGTCTGCACGTTGGTGCAGTTCTGAGTAAGAAGCGCCTGTGCGAAGTCCGAACGGTCCTCGCCCGCAAAGCCCAGCGTGGAGTTCCGGACGGTGACGCCATCTACCCAGCGCAGGAACATGGCTGCACTCTTCTGATGCAGCATGCCTTCCTTTTCAGGCGGAATGGGACGCAGATCGTACATTCCCCGCTCCCACTTGCTGGTAGCTTCCAGACAGACGTTGACATTTTCAAACAGAACGTTCTTGATGTGATTCTCCTCGTTGCCGGAGAGGAACACACCGTTCTCACCCTTGCAGGTGACGTTGAAGAAGCGGACATTCTCGATGCTGCCGCTGTGGGTGTTGGCGTTCCGGTCGTGGGTCGTCATCACGATAGGCTCCGCGCAGCCCCACCAGCACTCGGCAAAGCGGCGGGTCTCGATCATGATGTTGGAGAAGCTCACGTTCCGCACACAGCCGCCGTCGCGAATCTGGATGGACAGGCCCCGGTTGCTTCCGGTAATGATGCAGTTATCCACCAGAATATTCTCGAAATCTGCCACGCCCTCTGTGCCGATCTTGATCGCGGCACTGGTAGAGGTCAGCGTGCAGTTGGAGATGATGACGTTCTTGGTGGGGCCGTACTCGTTGTTGCCCGCTGTGGTCTTGAGGCAGATGCAGTCATCTGCACACTGGACATGGCAGCCGATGATCCGCACATTGGTGGAGTGATCCGGATCGATACCGTCGGAGTTGGTGCAGTCCAGCGGGTTCAGCACCCGGATGTTGGAGATCAGCACATCGTTGCATCCGGCAGGGTGCAGCGTCCAGAACGGAGAGTTCTGCAGTGTCACGTCATGGAACGAGATGTGGTTGCAGTGCTCCACATACACCATGGTGGGACGGGGGTAAAAATCACCGTTGAAATAGTAACGGCTTGCCCGCTTCATAAAGGCATACACATTGCCGTCCACTGCGCCCTGACCCGTGATGGAGAAGTTGTCTGCATCCTTGGCGTGAATAAAGGTGTAAGCCGGTTTTGCCACCGGACGATCCACGGCCTTTGCGCCGGAAACTGCTGCCACGGAAGCATCATCGCCGTTGGGGTTGAAATAGGTGGAGATATCGGAGTGCGCTTTCAGAAGGGCGCCCTGTTCCAGATGCAGCTCTACGTTGCTTTTCAGCTCGATAGAACTGGAATAGTAGGTATGACCGCCCTCCAGTACAACGCGGCCGCCGCCTGCTGCGTTGCAGGCATCAATGGCAGACTGGATTGCAGCGGCATCATTGGTTGCGCCATCGCCGACAGCGCCATACTTGGTGACTGAATAAACCATGAAAACTTGCTCCTTTTCACATTATCAGACTGCGCCGAACAGGGTGGGCAGCGCCATGGAGAACCAAGGCACATAAGCTACCAGCATCAGCGCCACGAAGATCGCCGCATAGAACGGCAGGATCGGTTTGATCATGTCCTCCATGTCCATATCTGCCACCGAGCAGCCGCTGAACAGTGAGCTGCCAACGGGCGGGGTGATGTTGCCGATGCCCAGGTTCATGACCATCATGATACCGAAGTGGATGGGATCCATACCGAAGGACTGGACAACGGGCAGGAAGATCGGGGTGAAGATCAGGACAGCCGGGGTGATGTCCATGAAGCAGCCAACCACCAGCAGGACAAGGTTGATGATGAGCAGGATGACGTACTTGTTGCTGGAAACGCTGATCAATGCATTGCCGATAGCGCTGGGCAGACCGGTGAAGCTCATGACAAAGCTCATGACGTTGGAGCCGGCAATCAGGAACATGATGATAGCGGTGGTCTCGCAGGCGTCCAGCAGGATCTTGGGCAGATCCTTGATCTTGATGCTGCGGTAAACAACGATGGACAGGAACAGGGTGTAGGCAACAGCCACGGCAGCGGACTCCGTTGCCGTGAAGATGCCGGACATAACGCCGCCGACGATGATGACGATCAGCAGCAGGCTGGGGATGGCATCCACGAAGTACTTGAAGAAAACAGAAGCCGGAACCTTACCAGCAGTGGGATAGTGGTTCTTCTTTGCAATGACATAAGCCACGACCATGCAGGCCAGTGCCCACATCAGGCCGGGGATGTAGCCGGACATGATCATGCCCACCACAGAGCAGCCAGCCAGCACCGGATAGATGATCAGGATGCCGGAAGGAGGAATGATCAGACCGGTAGGTGCGGAAGCGATGTTGACGGCAGCGGCAAACTTTTTATCGTAGCCTTCCTTCTCCTCCATGGGGATCAGAACGCCGCCGATGGCAACGGAAGCTGCAACGGAGGAACCGGACAGAGAGCCGAACAGCGTGTTGCCCAGAATGTTGGTGTGTGCCAGACCACCGGGGATGCGGCCGACCAGAATTTTTGCGAAATCGATCAGTTTCTGTGCAATGCCGCCGGTGTTCATCAGAACACCGCAGAGGATGTAGAACGGGACAGCCAGCAGCGAGAAGCTGTCAACGCCGCCCACCATGCGCTGGCTGGCAACGAAAGTGCCCAGATCCAGAGACAGGGTGGAGGCCATGGTCACGACCGACGAAATAATGATACTGACCGAGACCGGGACGCTCAGCGCCAGCAGCAGCGCAAACGTGCCGATCAGGAGCAGACCGACTTGAAAAGTACCCATTTTAGGTTCGTCCTCCTTTTTTATGCTTCTTTGGCAGACTCTGCCTTGGGGCCCTGCTTCATATCGCGCAGATCCTCACCGATGAAGATGAGCGCGTAGAAGATGAACAGGATGGCACCCACAGGGATGCTGGCGTAGATCAGGGGCATGGGCAGCTGCAGCGCGGCGCTCAGCTGATCCGCAGCGGTGTTGACAAGGCGCGTGCCGCCGCCGATCATGACAACAACGCAGAACAGGATGACCATAGCCTGCACAAAGATATCCAGGATCTTCTGGCCCTTGAAGGACAGACGCTTGCTCAGCGCGGTGATTGCCAGATGCTTGCGGCGGCCGTATGCGTAAGCACCGCCCACCATGGTCACCCAGATCAGCAGATAACGCAGCGCTTCTTCGGTCACGGTGCTGGGGTTGTTCAGGATGTAGCGGGTGATGACCTGCCAGCAGACAGCAATGACCATGACACCCATGATAATGGTGCTGAGGACCTGAATGATCTTATCGATCAGGCCGCGGAATTTAACGATCAACATGGTATGCTTCCCTCCTCATCAAGCCTGTACATAGGACAGGAAGTCCTCGTAATAACGGGCATTGTCGGCGCTCTCGGCACAGAACTCGTCGCGCAGGGACTGGGTAGCCTCGATAAAGGCCGTCTTGTCGATGGTGTAGAACTGGACGCCCATCTCCTTGGCACCGTCAATGTTCTCCTGCACCAGATCCTGCCATACGGCCTCGTGTGCTTCGTTGCCCTGGGTCATGCCGTTTATGATGGCGCTCTGCTCGGTCTCGTCCAGGCTTTCCCAAGTCTCGGTGGAGATGATTACGATATCGGGTACCATCTGGTGCTGGGTGTAGGTGTAGCTCTTGCAGACTTCACCGTGGCCGTCCTGCACCAGAACTGTCTCGTTGTTCTCTGCGCCGTCAATAATGCCCTGCTGCAGACCGGTGTAGGTCTCGCCGCCGGACATGGGCGTTGCACTGCCGCCCATGGCACGGATCATGGCAATGGACGTGGGGCTGTCCTGGGTGCGGATCTTCAGACCCTTCAGGTCTGCGGGGCCTTCACAGGGGCCGTCTTTGGTGGTGTAGATGCTGCGGGAGCCGGAATCGAACCAGCCGATGGCAAAGAAGCCCTGATCGTAGGTGCTCTTGAAGATCTCCTGCACCGCTTCGCTCTGGTTCATAACGGCAAAATACTGCTCGCTGCTCTCGAACACATACGGCATCGAGAAGATGGCGTATGCGCTGTTGAACTGCTCCATGCTGGAAGCAGAGACCTTTGCAATATCCAGAACGCCAGCCTTGACCAGCTGGATCATTGCTGCGTTGTCGCCCAGCTGACCATTGGGGTAAATGCTGAAGGTCAGGTCGGATTCAGCAGAAGCAACTTCCGCCATCTTCTTCAGTCCAACGTTGACCGGGTGCACTTCGCTATGGCCGTGTGCCACCAGCAGATGCTTGGAGCTCGGGCCGTTTGAAACCGAGCCGCTGCATCCGGTGAGCGACAGGCTTGCGCCTACGGCAGCAAGACCTGCAGCAGCCAGAAAGCTGCGGCGAGTAATACGTCTTGTTCCTATCATGATTGACATCTCCAGTTTTCTTTGTTTGATTAACTGCGTACAAAACCGGTTTTGATCTCCTGTCGGTCAGAGTGAAATTTATCCCTTCCGCAAAGGGCTTCAGGCTGCGCGATCCCTACCATTTCCGCTCTGCCATGTGCAACAGGCTTTCCGTCAATAAAAATAGCGCAAACCCGTTGTAATGTACAGGCCTTTTTTGGTGAAAACCTTGCATTTCTTGGTGTAATCAGGTCTTTTTTGCAAAATTATTGTCATTTGTTGGTCAAAATATTGCATATATTGGTACATCGTGTTATGATGAACTAGCCCAAAAGAATTTTGTGACCGGAGGTATTTTTCTGTGAAAGTCGTCAAAACCGATAAACATTACATGGCCGAGCCGGATTTTGAGATCGACCATTACAAGGACGCCAGCTATCCCCCGATCGCTTCTCATTACCATGAGTTCTATGAAATTTATCTCTTTGTCAGCGGAAATGCGGATTTTGTTGTCCACGACAAAATGTTCCGGCTCAAACCGGGAGACCTGCTGATCATCCCACCTGCCATTATGCACCATCCCATCTTCCGGGACTTTGAGATCCCCTATGAGCGGTATGTGTTGTGGCTCAGTCCTCCGGCTTTTGATACCATGAAAAAGATCGACCCGGACATCGATTACTTTCTCCGTCCGGGTCATGCAAAAACATTTTTGATTCGGGATAGCGTGGACAGTTCCCGCGCCCGGTTCGGGCAGTTTGAAGCCCTGACCCACGCTTACCGGGAGGAAAGCCTGTGTTACCACAGTGAGGGCATGGCCGACATTCTCCGCATCCTGATCGGCATCAACCGCTCCTTGTATAATCGAGAGCACGTTTTTGCCAAGGCGCAGAAACCAAGCGTCCTGAGCAACGCCCTGCATTATATCGATCTGAACCTCAGCGGCGATCTTTCGCTGGACACGGTGGCAAAGGCGCTTTTCATTGATAAATACAATTTTTCCCACATGTTCAAGCAGAATATGCAGATCAGCTTTTACCAGTATGTCATCCAGCAGCGGCTGCTGGAAGCCAAACGGCTGCTCATGAAAAAAGAGCCGATCTCTTCCATCCCGGCCAAATGCGGTTTTTCTGATTATAACGCCTTTTACCGCTCCTTCAAAAAGAATTACGGTGTCAATCCGCGCGAATATGTCGCTTACCACATAAAGGCCATCCACGGTGAAGTTGGCGGCTTGTCTCTTGATATCGACCACCAGAGCACAGAATCTTGATAGGTTCCTCTGATTTCCGTCCTTTTTATAGAATTACAGCCTTTTTCTTCTTGGCGACAGCAGGCGGCCTTGCCGTTTTATCTCCACCGACTTGGCGGCATTGATTTGCGTGACCGCACACCAAAATCAAGTCCAGGTCCAGGAGGACACTACTATGATGGAACTGCTTTCCTGCCGCTACAACATGGATACCGCAATTCAACTTTTTAATGTAGCAGCTACAACGTTGGATTGCATATCGCCAATATACTATTTATATGTTGCACTGATTTTTATCTCGTTACGGTTTCGCAATAAGACCAAAGTGGTGGGTATCACGATGATTCCCACCACTTTAGCCAAGTAAATTTTTACTTTTGAATCGTAAAACGGAACGAGGTTCCCTTCTCCACCGCAAAGCAGTCGTCTGCATGGGGCTTTGCGCCCCAGCTATTATCGCCGCCCACGCCTCGCTGGAACAAAGCACACCGGACGACCGTCTTATTGTCATCCCGGGGCAGCTCATAGAGATGGCGGGCATTTTCCAGCTCATGGGGCGTATAGGGCAGTGCCGAGAAGGTCATGCTGTCCCCTGCAAAGCAGATGCCCGGAATGGCTCCGGTCAGGTCTGCGCGGTACACACCGGTGCGGCTGCCGCATTCCTGCGGGTAGACCGGGGTGTTCTGGGCAAAGTCCTGCCGGACATTGTAGCTCCAAGCGCCCATTTTGCCGCCTGCGGTGCGGTCGGCGGTGGTCTCCCGGGGGCCAAGACCCAGATAGGAGACCTCGGTCAGCTCCCGGCGCAGCGGGAAGAGCAGCACGAACTCCGGCAGCTCGGCGTGCTCGCCCTGCCACGTCATGGTGATATCGCAGCGGCCTGCGCCATCGATGGCAAAATCAATGGGCAGGGTCTGCCCATTTGGCAGGGTGTAGTTTGCGCGGACGGTGACAAATTCGCCCTTTGTTTCAGCGGTCAGGTTATCGCACCGGGCGTAGAGACCGGCGGTTTTCCAGAAGGCAAATGTAAAAGGTTCTGCGCAGCCCTCGTCGTTGTTGGTGGGCGCACGCCAGAAGTTGGGGCGCACGGTATCGTCCAGCAGCTGCACACCGTTATAGCGGATGGACACAAGCCCCTTGCCGCGGCCAAAGATGTACTCGAAGCCCTCGCCCTTTACGCCGATGTTGCAGTCCATCTCCACCAGCTGTGGGGCGGGCAGGGTCAGCCGGGCGGCGGCGTAGTTGTGCCATACCTGCCCAAAGGCAGCTTCATAACCCGCCGGGATGCCGGGCAGCGCAGCCCGCTGGATGGCGGTAACGGTCATGCAGGCAAGCCCAGCCTCCGGCAGAGCGAACGGAAACGCGATGTGCACGGTTTTGCCGGGTGCACAGTCTGCCCGCAGCACCGCCCGGCGCTCCGGCTTGCCGTTGACCGAGGACGCAAACACAAGGTCGTAGGCGTTCAGGTCGGTAAAGAGATTCCGGTTTTCAATCACGGCTTCGGTGTCGGTCAGGGTGATCTTCAGCGGTGCGTAGGCCGCCTTGACGGCGTCCATTTTGGGGGTGTTACGGCGGTCGGGCAGCACAAGACCGTCCACGCAGAATTCCCGGTCGGTGGGGCGGTCGCCAAAGTCGCCGCCGTAGGCAAAGCCGGGCTTGCCGTCCGGGTCAGTGACGGCGATGCCGTGGTCCACATACTCCCAGATGAACCCGCCCTGATACAGCGGCTCTTCGTAGGCATACTCGGTGTAGTCGGTGATGCCGCCGCAGCTGTTGCCCATGGCGTGGCTGTACTCGCACATGATAAAAGGCTTTTCCGGGTGCTCTGCCAGAAACTTTTTGATGTCTGCCACCGGGGTATACATCTGGCTTTCCATATCAGAGGTAGCGGGGTATTCCCGGTTCCAGAAAATGCCCTCGTAGTGCACAAGGCGGCTGGGGTCGGTGCGGCGGAAGTATTCGCTCATCTCCCACAGGGTCTTGCCGCCGTGGCTCTCGTTGCCGCAAGACCAGATGAGGATGGCCGGGTGGTTTTTGTCCCGTTCCAGCATCGCTTCGGCGCGAGCAAGCACATTTTCCCGCCACTCCGGGCGCGCACCGGGCAGCGTCCACTCGTCCGAGCCGTCCGCGCCCAGCTTCTGCCATGTGCCGTGGGTCTCCAGATTCGTCTCCCCGATGACGTACAGGCCATATTCATCGCAGAGCTGCAAAAAATAGGGGTCATCCGGATAGTGGCTGGTGCGCACGGCGTTGACGTTGTGGGCCTTGAGGTTCTTTACATCCCACAGCATCTCTTCCCGGCTGACCGTGCGCCCGGTGCGGCAGCTCCACTCGTGGCGGTTGACGCCCTTGAACACGATGCGCTGGCCGTTCAAAAGCATCTGGCGGCCTTTCAGCTCAAACCTGCGCAGACCGACTTTCAGGCCAGTACGCTCCACGAGAGCGCCCTCGCGCAGCAGGGCGATTTCTGTCTCGTACAGGTTCGGCTGCTCGGCGCTCCACAGGGCGGGGTCAGTCACCGCAAAGGTGAAGGAGACATCCTGCACGTCCTCCTCCACGTCCGGGTCGGCTTCGCCTTTGCCGAACACCACGCCGCTGTCGTATTCCGCAGGCTCGCCCACCTCAGCAGACTGCTCCTCGCCGTCAAACACCACCGACACCGTTCCCGCGCCGCTGACCTTGCAATCAAAGGTAACAGTGGCGCTGGAAAAATCCGGGGCAAAATCTTGCTTTACAAAGACATCTTCCAGATGGAGCTCCGGCTTGGTGAACAGTTCTACGGAGCGGAATAAGCCGCTCATGCGCCAGAAATCCTGATCTTCCAGCCAGCTGCCGGAGGAGAAACGGTACACCTGTACCGTCAGGGTATTTTCGCCGGGGTGGACGGCGGCGGTCATGTCAAATTCAGCGGGAGTGAAGGTATCCTCGGTGTAGCCGATGTAAACGCCGTTGCACCAGACGGCGGCGGCACTGTCGGCACCGTTCAGGCGCAAATAACAGCTTGCCCAGCTTTCCGGCAGGGTGAAACTACGCTGATACTCCCCGATGGGGTTATAATCCTGCGGAATTTCGCCGGGGCGCAGCTTTTCGTGGCCGTCCCACGGGTACTGGGTGTTGACGTAATGGGGCGTGCCGTAGGGCTGGCCGGGCTTTTGCAGGCTCTGCATCTGGATAAAGCCGGGCACAGTCAGGGTATCCCAGTCCGTAAAGGGTGCGGTCAGGTTTTCCGCATAGCGGAAGTTCCACTCGCCATCCAAGCTGACGGTCAGGGGCAGTTCGGGGCTTGTCTGGTCCGCAAAATGGGCGTGGAAGGGCAGGCGGTTCTGCTGGAAAATTTCCGGGTCGGCCAGAAGTGCCGATGTGATAGGATTATTTAAAGGCATAAATGTCACCTCGCAGCATTTTCTGCTCTCATTATAGCACAGAATATAAGAAAAACAGCCGCATAAAAACGACTGTTTTTCTGGAGAGAAGCGGCATCAGTCCGCTTCGTCAAGGATCTCGGTGTCCAGCACCGTGTGCCCCTTGGGGATGTGGTACTTCACGGCGGGCAGATGTACGTTGGTGAAGTACAGGCTGGTGTTGGGGTCGCAGCCGATGACCACTGCTTCTCCCCTGCCGCGCACGGTGCAGCGCAGGGTGTCGCAATGGGCTTCGGCGGTATCGCTTTCCACGCTTTCGGCGTAGCCCGGTGCAAAATTGGGCACGACAAAACCGCAGTCGTAGGCTTCGCAGTCGAAACTGCTGTCAATCTCATGATGGCGGCGGTGGCCGGTGGCCGTGGGGGTGATGGTAGTGGTCACCTCAATGCCGGGGAAGGGCGACCACTGCGCAGTCACAGCCCCGGCTTCAATTTCCCACGTTTTGCTCACCTTGCGTACAAACACGTTATCGTCGATGACAAAGGCCAGCATACTGTCGGGAGCCGCCTGATTGAGCACCTCCCGGCTGCGGGAGGCGCAGAAGCCAAAGCGGGTATCGTAGGCAAATTTTGCGTACTTTTCCGGGAACTGTCCGTGGCCGTGCCCCTCGTTGACACCGGCGGCATAGGCCGTTACCCGCCCCGCTCGGCGCTGCACCAGCATATTGGCGTATGGCATGGGCTTGCGCCGCTCCAATGCGGGCATGGGCGCGGCTTCGGCAGACCAGAAGGGGTGGTCATCCGGCAGAGCAAGCAACAAAAAGCTCTTCATGCCCCAGTAGGGGCTGCCGGGGGCGTTGTACCGCTCGGCCATGTACATCTGCGGGTAGCAGTAGCCGATGGTCAGGATGCCGTCCCGGTCGAACATTTTCTGCCCCAGCCACCAGTTGAAGTTGCGGACGATGAGCCCTTTCATCACCGGCAGGGGCAGCGGTTCCAGCCCTGCCCAGATGCAGGCCGCCCAGAAGCTGTTCTGGGCAAAGCGGTAGGTCAGGCTGCGGCCAAAGGGCAGCGCCGCGCCATTGGCATCGAACCAGTAGACGAACTGCTGCGCGAACAGCTGGGCGCGCTGGCGGTAAAGGGCAGCACGCCGGGGGTCGGTATCTGCGGCAAATTTAGAGTAGAGCAGCCCGTAATACTGGATGGCCCACGGGATGTAGTAATCCTTCTGCACCGAGGCGCCATCGGTGGACCAGCCGTCGCCGCTGTAATAGCTGTCGATTTTGCAAAGACCGTCCTCCAGCAGCTCCGGGCTGTAAGGCATCCCCACGCTTTTCAGGGCAAGGTTTACAAGGATGCGGAAAAACTGCCAGTTGCAGTCCGGGATGGTGTGGGCGTTGATCTGCCCCAGCCATGCGGCAAGGTTCTGCTTTTCGGTATCAGAAAGCGGGGCCCACAGCTTTTCCGGTGCAGTCAGGATGCCGCAGGCAATGGCAGCCATCTCCACATAACACTGGTCGTACTCCCCGGTGGTGCCCCAGTATTCGGGGTTTTCCGGGTCTGCACCGGCGGCAAGACCCTTGCGGTAGATGGTTTCAAATTCCGGCTCAGAGCCGCCACCTACCCAGAAGGGCACCAGCGCCCACAGCGGGCGGCTGAAGGCTTCCAGCTCAATGGCATTTTGGTTGTAGGTCACGCCCGTCTCGCCCAGATGCAGCCGGGCACAGCCTGCGGAATAATAAGGCTTGAGCGGGTCGAGAAATTTGTGCATCAGTGCGGTAAAATCCGCTTTGGTCTGCAAGTTCATCACCAGTACATCTCCCAATCTTTGGTCAGGCGGGTCAGCGCCTCCATGTAAAAATAATCGCCCCAGCTCGTACATTCATCCACGCCCTCCGGGGTGCAGGTGTTGTAGGGGCTTTTTTTGCTGTAAGTGCCGTGCAGCAGCTGGCCGGAGCCAAGGGTGCCGGGCTTTACCGCATAGTTTGCGGCAAGGCTGGCCAGCATCTGCCGCGCCAGCGTGCGCCACTGGGCAGCTTCTGTTTCGTCCACATACTTTGCCGCTTCCAGCAGGCCGCAGGCCACGATGGCCGCAGAGGAGGAATCCCGGGGTTCGCCGCTTTCCGGTGCAAAAAGCATATCCCAGCAGGGGATCATATCCTCTGGCAGACGGGAAAGGTAAAACGCCAGCGCTTTGCGGAACACATCCAAAAACTTTTCATCGTGGGTGTAGGTGTAGCCAATGGCGCTGCCGTACACGCCCCACGCCTGTCCCCGTGCCCAGAAGCTGTCATCCTTATAGCCCTGACAGGTGCGGCCGCCCTTGGGGGTGCCGTCCGGGTTCATAAAGAAGGTGTGGTAGGTGCTGCCGTCCGGCCGGAAGGAGTTTGCCAGCGTAGTGGCGGTGTGGGCGGCGGCGATCTCGCGGTAGTGGTCGCTGCCGGTCACCTGCGCTGCCCAGTACAGCAGCGGCACGTTGAGCATACAGTCAATGATATAGCGGTAGTTGCCGGGGTCGTCCATGGTGCCCCATGCCTGCAAGAAGCGGCCGCTGGGCTGGTAGCGGGTCAGCAGCTGGTCGGCGGCGGCAATGGCGGCGTTTTTGCCCTTTTCGCTGCCCACCAGCTTCCATGCTGCCACGCAGGTGGGGCTGTACAAAAAGCCCATATCGTGGTGGTCCACTTCCACCTTGCGGGCAATGCGGTCCGCAAAGCTGTCCACCTGAATGAGGGCGGCGGTCTTGAATTTTTCCTCCCCGGTGGCCTCGTAGGCCAGCCAGATTTCCCCCGGCCAAAAGCCGCAGGTCCACTGGTTATTGGCGCAGCCGGGGTAGATATTGTTCACGCTGGAATGGTTCTGGCACTGGTAGGTGTACAGGGGCAGATTGGTCTCCACCTGCTTGCAGGCATCGGCCAGTGCCTGCCGTGCCTCGGCGTCGGTCATAGCGTGGTTCTGGTAGGTTTTCATCATGATTACTCCTTAAATCCAAACGTAGGTATCTCTGCCCACCGCTGGCGCAGAAAGTGCATACCCAGCTTGGGGCGGCGGTCCCGGGTGAACAGGCCTTTTTTGTTGCCGTCCACCCGCATGGGGCCCTGCACGGTGTCGTAGTCTGCAAAGTTCCAGACAAATTCTCCCACAAACCACGGGCGCTTGTCAAACTCTGCATCCAGACGGCGGTAGAACTCCACCTGAAACTCCTCACTGAACATCTCGGCTCCGGCGGTGTGCAACCCTGCCACGGTGTCTGCGCCGTACTCGCTCATCATCACGGGCTTGTGCTGCTCTGCCCAGAAATCCAGCTCCTGATTCAAGCCGTAGCAGGCAGCGTCCATGTCGCCGGAAAGGTTGTACCAGCCGTAGTAGCGGTTGATGCAGACGATATCCATGGTGCGGGTGGTGATATCCTCGGTGTAGTCGTTCTGGCAGCAGACGAGGGTGACCGGGCGGTTCTGCGGGTCCAGCTGATGTGCCAGCTCATACAGCGGGTGCCAGTAATCGTAGGCATCCTGCGGGAAGTGCTCCAGATCCGGCTCGTTGCCAAGGCTCCACAGCACCACGCAGGGGTGGTTTTTGTCCCGATGGATCATCTCGGCAAGCACCTGCCGGTGATGCTCCGCAAGGGGATATTCCTTATAAGGGTTCACCGCCGCCCCGCCGCCGATACCCACCGCCGGGGTCTCGTCCATGACCAGAATGCCCTCCCGGTCGCACAGGTCGTAGAACTCCTCAGCGTAGGGGTAGTGGCTGGTACGCACCGCGTTGGCGTTTGCCCAGTGGATCAGATTCACGTCCTTCACGTTCAGCACCGGGTCAAAGCCGCGGCCGTGGGCGGTAAAGTCCTCGTGCTTGCAAAAGCCCTTGAAATAGAGCGGTTTTCCGTTCAAAAGCACCTGTGTGCCCCGCACCTCAATGCTGCGCACGCCAAAGCTCTGGTCGTAGACGTCTGCCCCGCAGGTGATGTGCAGGGTATACAGGTAGGGCGTGCCGGGTCTGGGCTCCCAGAGATGCACCTCCGGGATGGTGATCGTGCCTTCTGCACCCTCGGCGCTTGCAACGGCTTTGCCGTCCGCATCCAGCACCATGACATGGACAGGCGCGCTGCCGGTGGTTTTGACCGCGTACTGCACCGTGCCGTCCACGGCGGGCACTACGGTCACATCCTCGATATACTCTTTTGGGGTGGTGTAGAGCCACACCGGGCGGTGGATGCCCGCATAGTTGAAAAAGTCAAAGTTCGGGCGGTTCTGGGGTGCGGCGGCGCGCTTGGCGGCTTCCACGCTGGGGATGCCCGCATTGTCCGAGCCAAAGAAGGCCAGCTGTCCGTCCTCGTTGCCCACAGGCAGGGTGCTGTGGTTTACCCGGTTGTCGCAGGCGACGGTCAGCAGCACCGTCTCGCCGGGGCGCAGCAGGGCGGTGACGTCTGCTTCAAAGGGGGTAAAGCCACCCTTGTGCTGCGCAATGAGCTGGCCGTTCAGCCAGACCTTTGCGGTGTGGGTCACCGAGCCGAACCGCAGCACCACCCGCTGCCCTGCGCAGAAGGCGGGCAGGGTGACTTTGCGCTGATACCATGCCCAGCCGTAGTGGCGGCGCAGGGCGGTGGTCTGGTCGTTCTGGTCGTTGTAGCTGGCGGGCACGGCGATGGGCTGGGCATCCGGCAGGGGCTTTGCGGGATCGAACTGGTCTTCCACGCAGCTGCCCAGCGCAAACGCCCATGTGCCGTCAAGGCTCAGCTTCAAGCGCGCTTCATTCTGTTCAGGATATAACATAACACTTTCTCTCTATTTCTGCAAAAAATGCGGGGCGCGGGTACTGCCCACGCCCCGCTTACGGGTGATTTGTTTAGCCCTTGATGCCGGTGGATGCCACGCCCTGCACAAAATACTTCTGCAGGGAGAGGAACACGATCAGCACCGGGATCAGTGCCACCACAGAGGCCGCCATGATCAGGCCGTACTCTGCGGAATACTGGGTGATGAACATACGCAGACCGATCTGGATGGTCTTGAGTTCGGTCTTGGTCAGGTAGATCAGGGGGCCAAGGAAGTCGTTCCATGTGTTCACGAAGGTGAAGATGGTCAGGGTGGACAGGGCGGGCAGGCTGAGCGGCAGCATGATGTGCCACCAGATGCCGTACTCGCTCAGGCCATCAATGCGGGCAGCCTCACACAGCTCGGTGGGCACGCCCTCGTAGAACTGCTTCATCAGGAACACGCCGAAGGCGCTGAAAGCCTGCAGGCACATAATGGCCAGATGGGTGTTGTTCAAATGCCACGAGCTCATCATCATGAACTGGGGCACCATGTAGGCCTGCCAGGGCACTGCGATGGTAGCGATGTAGCCGAGGAAGAGCGCGTTTTTGCCCTTGAACTGCATCTTTGCAAAGGCGTAGGCTGCAAAGGAGGAAGTGAACAGCTGCAACAGGGTGACCACCACGGTGATCTTGACCGTGTTTTTCACAAAGGTCAGCAGCGGGATCTGGGTCCAGATGTCCACATAGTTCTGCCAGCGGGGATTTTTGGGGATCCACTGGATGGGGAAGCCGAACACGTCCTTATTCAGCTTAAAGGAGGAGGACAGCATCCACAAAAAGGGCAGCAGCATACAAGCTGTGATGACGATGAGGAAGAAATAGATCAGGAACTTGGAGATGAAGTTGCGGCGCTTCTGAGAGGCTTCGGTCTTGATAATAGCAGCAGACATAGTTCTTCCTCCTTTCTCAGTTCTCGCCCTTGGAACCGCGGAACTGGATGATGGTAACGATCAGCACCAGTACGAACAGCACCATGGAAATTGCACTTGCGTAGCCGTATTTCGGGGTATTGACGAAGGCCACATTATAGATGTAGTACACCAGCGTCATGGTAGCAGTACCGGGGCCGCCCTGCGTGATCATGTACATCTGGTCGTAGACCTTGAAGCCGGAGATGGTGAGCATAATGACCACAAAGAAGGTGGTGGGGCGCAGCTGCGGCAGGGTGATGTGCCAGAACTGCTGCCAGCGGTTTGCGCCGTCCAGCTCGGCGGCTTCGTTCAGGTCCGGGTTGCAGCCCTGCAGGCCTGCCAGATAGATGACCATGTAGTAGCCCATGTTCTTCCATACACTGAACAGGATGACCGTGATCATAGCGGTGTCCTTACCGGCAGCCCAGCGGGGCAGGTTTTCCACCGCCACGCCAAAGAACTGGTTCAGGATCATATTGATGGGGCCCATGGAGGGGTTGAAGATCATATTCCACACCGCTGCCACCGCCACCAGCGAGGCAACATAGGGGAAGAACGCCACGGTGCGGAAGAAGTTGCGCAGCTTCACGTTCTGGTTCAGCAGCACAGCCATGGCCAGCGAGCAGGCCAGCGTAAGCGGCACGGTACCGATGACATAGACGACGGTGTTTTTCAGCGCCGCCTGAAAAATTTTATCGGTGGTGAAGAGCTTTACAAAGTTCTTCAGGCCGATAAACTCGATGGCGTGGCGGCCGTCCCATGCGCAGAAGGCCAGCGCAATGGCAAACACCATGGGCACCAGCGTAAACACGCAGAAGCCGATGAAGTTTGGCGCAATGAAGGAATACGCGATCAGAGAATCGCGGGTCGATTTTTTAAGCACTTTACGGGGAGTTTTATTCTGGACAGCAGCACTCGCCATAAAAGAGCCTCCTTTCCCGGAAGTATAACAGTTTTCCCAAAAAATGAGCGGAGCGGGCGCTGTGCATACCCGCCCCGCTCGGACAGGGCTTTTTTCCGATGCTCGTCATCGGAAAATGAATGGGATCGAAAACAATGAAGAAGGAGAACCGCAAACTATTGCGGAAAACGCTTTATCAGCCGAGAACTGCGGGAACCTGATCGTTCATGTTCTGGATGCCCTCGTCCACGGTCTCGCTCATGGTCATAATGGCATCGTGCTCGGCGTTCAGAATGGTCTCGATATCAGATGCGTACTGGGTGTAGGGCATTTCCAGATAGACATTGCTGGTGGTCAGTGCATCCACAGAATTGCTGTCCTCGGGGAAGCCCTCGGTGGACTTGATGATCTCGGCGGTAGCAGCGGAGCCGCAAGCCGGGAAGGTGCCGGTCTTGGCAATGGCCTGTGCGCCCTCCTCGGAGACACACCAGTTGATGAAGTCGGCAGCGGTCTCTGCCTTGGGAGAATCGGCGTTGATGGCCAGACTGGTCACAGTGCCCAGCGTAGAACCAGCCTCTGCACCGGCGGGGTGCGGATACTTGACGATGCCCCAGTTGAACTTGGTCTCGGCATCCTTCATGTAAGCTTCCAGCGTGGAAATGAACCAGCTGCCCATGTTGACCATTGCGCACTGCTGGTTCTCAAAGGCTGCGGAGTAGTGCAGAGAAGAGGTCTTGAGGTAGCCGTAGTCCATGCAGATGCCGTCCTTCTGCTGGGCAATGACCATATCGTAGGTGGGCTTCATGAAGTCGTATTTGCCGTCGATGATGGTGTTTTTGCCGTCCAGAATGGAGAACAGAGAAGCGGCGGAGCGCCAGGTGTGGTAGTGGCAGCCATAGACCTTGGTGTCGCCGGAGCCGCTGGTCATCTTGCGAGCCAGAGCATCGTAATCTTCCATCGTCAGGTCATTGGAGGGATACTCCACACCGGCCTTATCGAACAGATCCTTGTTGTAGTACAGCACCCAGAAGTCGCTGCGGAAGGGCACGGCGTAGAAGTTGCCGTCATCGGTGGTCAGCTGCTCGATGGTGCCGTTGAAATCACCGGTATCGCGGGTCAGCACCTCGTTCAGGGGCTTGAGGTAGTCCAGATTGATCAGGTTTGCGTAGCCGGGGATATCCTTGACGGTCACGACATCCAGATCGGCGCTGCCGGCCAGCTGGGTAGCCAGAACGGTCATGTAATCGCTGGAGCCCAGATCCACCATCTCGATGGTCACGTCCTTGTGGCTTGCCATGTAGCCGTCGGCCATGGCC
>ENA-OPBL01000465-OPBL01000465.1-human-gut-metagenome-genome-assembly--contig:-NODE-465-length-42548-cov-9.134963_pt1 | contig 42548 bp, 47 predicted proteins | sample MGYA00241073_ERZ501461 | MGnify/ENA primary metagenome ERZ501461 (study PRJEB25962, sample SAMEA2042630) | human gut metagenome | biome: human gut; feature: human-associated habitat; material: faeces... | reverse complement strand
ACTATGCTTTTTTTAATGCCAGACCCTATCGACAAACCCTAAAATAGATTGGCAATTGAAATAATAAATTCATTTCTTCATTGTTAATTGAAATAAAATTTTTCATATATGACACATTATCTTGAATTTGATCCAATGAATTCATTCCACTTAAAACGATATCAACATTCTTTTGGGAAGCAGCGAAGCGTATGCCCCAAGATGCCGCCGACATCCTTTTTCCTAACTTACTTACAATTTTATAATCCATTTCGTTAAAGGAAGCAAGCATCCCACCTTTTAATGGTTCCATCACAATTATACGTTTACAATATTTTGTCGCAATTTCAATGCATTTTTCTGACTGTACGATATTATCTTTCCAATCCAAATAATTCACCTGCAATTGAACATAATCAATATCATTTTGTTCAGAAAGTATTTTTTCCAGTACTTCTGCGCTATCATGAAATGAGATACCAATATATTTTACTTTCCCTCTTTTCTTTAATTCTCTTATAAAATCAAAGCAGTTTTCTTCTTTAGCGTATTTATATTTTTCTGCATCTAGCCCATGTATTAAATATAAATCAATAAAATCAACCCCAAGATTTCTCAGTTGAACTAAAAAATACTCTTCTAATGATTCAAATTCTACCATCTTTGATAATGTTAACTTGTCAGCAATAACATACTCTTCTCTTTTATAACGTTCTACCAAACATTTTCTTAATGCTATTTCTGCACGCCCCCCATATAACCATATGCAGTATCAAAATATGTAAAACCATTTCTTACAAATATGTCTACCATTTGACCTATTAATTCATAATTAATATCTTCGTTTTCATCCACTGGTAATCTCATTGTACCAAACCCTAATTTTTTCAATATATCCATTCCTTTCACATCATTCAACTCAAAATATTATGATAACAGTCGCCATATCAATTTCTTCTTATAAGGAATTCGACATACTATAAATCACTGAGGGGAGAATGAAATGTTCTATTCACCGAATAACCGCATATATTGTCCACATTTTCAGATACAAATAAATATGTTTTTCTTCTGCGAAACACATCTACTCCTTGCTATATCTCTTGCCAACTACTACCAATTTACATTATCACTGTTCAAAGAGCTGATAATGGTAAAACTTTAATATTGATTTTAATTGAACATTACCTACCATTGCTCAAGAAACAGAAAAATATACTCTTCAATCCTCCAATTTCAAAAGCGTAAGCTACATACATTAAGCTACCTAAACTAACTCTTGTTATAGAACTATTTTTCAATCTGCGCTTTTGTATTATTCCAAAACCACCTTACATACTAATATTGAGTGTACAATTATTAGCTATACACCTTACATTTGTCTTCCGATATTTCTTTTTCTATTTTTATCATTGTTTCTTGACAATAATCCAAAATCCAGTTAGAATTTATTCTTAACCTTTCCTTCAAATATAATGCAGTTTCATTTACCCTTGTATATTGTTCTTTAGAAATTACCCCCTGTGCCAAAGCCATATCAAGCTCATCTCTATCATCTTCAACTATTTCACCTGAGTCTAATATAATTAAATCGAGAAACAAATCATTATAAAAACAAACCCCATCCTCATCTGTACCCTGACCATCAATCATATCAATATACCATAAAATTGTCTTTCTATTTTGATCCATATACATAGTTATAACATAGTTTTTATATTTAGGCACTATTACAAGCCACTGAAATCCATCATCCGCAACTACCGGTCGGCCATCCAAAAATCCCCACACCTGTTTTTCTTTTACCTTCTCAATATGTATTAAACCATATCGTTTCTCTTCGTCTTCTGATAAATAAACATTTTTTTTAACGATAGATCTATTCCATTCATCAAAAGTCATTCTTGTATGCTTAATTTTTAACTTATCCCCCATAAGCACCTCCAACAAAATTTTACACCAAATTATTTTCCATTCTTATACTCTCTGTATATTTTTATTGAAGATGTATAAGAAATCCTTATTTTAAGTTATTACGAGCTTTCTCTTCTTATAGCCACCTTCCTGTTCCCTCTTCACAGACCGCAACAAACCATCTCATGTCTGGCAAGATCTCCCACCTGCTACAGTAGAGTCCTAACTACCTTCGTTCTGTTTATCTGTAGTTGGATGCCGATTATGCTCACATGCAAGGTCTTTTCCCTACAGCGAAATTCTTACACAGCTACACTGGCTATATATTTTTCAATACTACTACAGTTACCTTCCCGCTTCTCGGCACCAACTGATAATGGACGCTTTAATTATCTGCGCTACAACTGATGGCTCCTGTCGGTGTATATCCGACATCATCTTCTCCAAATTATAAGTCACACCGTTCCTTGAAGACTAAAGAACTTCCAGTTAAAACAGGAGCTGCGCTTCTTGATATCAACCGTACCAGTGTGTATTACAAGGGCACGCCCATATCTCAGGAGGAGTTAGATTGCAAATCGATCATAGATCGATTACACACAGATAACCCGGCCTGGGGAGCACGACAGCTGTCTGCTCAACTGAAGAAGCGTGGGCATCAGGTTGGCCGCCGGAAAACGCACTGTTATATGAATGAAATGGGGATTGATGCAATCTATCCAAAAATGAACCTTTCTAAACGTATACAACAGGCTAAAGTCTGCCCGTATCTGCTGCGAAACGCCGTTATCAACCGTCCTAATCAGGCATGGCCAATCGACATTACATACATCCCCATCAAGCATGGATTCCTGTATCTGACCGCTGTAATCGACTGGTATAGTCGCTGTATCGTTGGCTGGGAAGTCGATGATACTCTAGATACCAGAATGGTCATAACTGCGTTAAAAAAGGCGTTTATGGTAGCAAAACCTATTATCCTGAATTCGGATCAGGGCTGTCAGTTTACAAGCAATGAGTACATGAATTTCCTCAAAGAGAACCAGATCCGTCAAAACATGGATGGCAAAAGCCGGTGGGCTGACAATGTCATGATCGAACGATGGTTCCGGAGTTTCAAGTACGAGGAAACATATCTGACCCAATACAACAATATCCGAGAAGCAAGGAAGGCTATTGGGAAATATATGCATACATACAACTTTGAACGTTGTCATTCAGCACTCAATAATCAGACACCGGCATCCTGCTATTATCCAATCCTGTTACTGGATGATCATGCAGCCTAAGGGGGAGTTTCTCCCCTACCCAGTTACATATATCAGTTCATTATAAAATGCTTAGATTTTTGTCTTGACAACTGAACCACTATATTCGAGTGCGAATTCTCACAGGAAGTTCACACACTCTGTACTTATGACTATTCCTGGCATCGGTTTCGTGAATGGCGGAATAATTCTTGGTGAAATCGGTGAAATTCACCGTTTTTCCAGTCCAAGTAAACTGCTTGCATACGCTGGTTTGGATCCATCCATATATCAATCCGGTAACTTCCAAGCCCGAAGAACTCGAATGTCCAAAAGAAGTTCTCGAACCCTTCGTTATGCGTTAATGAATGTAGCACATAATGTTGTGAAAAACAACGATACATTCAAGACTTATTACGATGCTAAGAGAGCCGAAGGCCGGACTCATTACAATGCACTCGGACATTGTGCCGGCAAACTTGTCAGAGTCATCTGGAAGATACTTACTGACGAAGTTGAATTTAACCTCGATTAAGAGGTCTGTATACCAATATCGATAGATTTTGAAAATGCACCCTTAGGGAGCTTTATTAAAGTTACCCTTTTTTACCATCGATATGAAAAAGGATTTTCCCGCTAATTTAGTCTTGACTTTTCATAGCTGGTCTCCTATATTTTTGAGTTTGGCTTACGGCATTATTCCTACTATAGCATAGGGAAGCTTTTAATGTTCTTACCTCTTCCGTTTACTCCATGCTCCTTGATATAACTGGGAAATTAGGATTTTCATTTATAGATTTTCTTGCATAAATATATTATTATATTTGTCAATATACTTCCACACATTCATGTTCATAACTTCATCTAGAAACCTATTAAACCTTTGAACAGATTTTTGATATTCAAACTCAATATAATCTTTTCCCTTATTATCAAGATGTAACTTCACCAATGTTTCTAAACAACAAGTACATTGCTTGTCTATACATTCTCTCACTGAAGATATTTGCTGCAATATCTTGCTATTTTCATTAAAGACCTTTATTTTCTCTACTGTTCGTAGCTCATCTCTCTTTTCCATAGCATCTTTTACAAAATTACTATATTTTATAAAAATATCTTCTACTCTATTATCAAGAAATTTCCACTCATTATTTTTATTTATTGTAACACCTTCTCTTTTAAGTATTTCTTTAATAAGTGTATTATTTGTGATTTGTAAAGCAGATATCTGTTTTTTAGGCGAAATATCATATGCTTTAAAAAAATCTAACAATGTCTCCACATCTTCAAGCCTCGTAAGTGGATTAAAACAAATTAAATACGTTGCAATTCTATACTTGCTGCCAACCTTAGTGCTATACCCTAACTCATTAAGTATATTTAAGGCCTCCTTGTTCTGTTTTATTGTTACACCTTTGTTATATAATTTCAAATCACGATCAATCATCGACTCAATTCCAATATGTATGTGTCTTAATCCGCCTTCTTTTAATAATGAAATCGCTTCATATGAAATTGTATCTACCCTAGTTTCTAATTCTAAAGAAATCTTCTCTGGCAATGACTTTATTAATTCTACTAATTCCCGGCATCTTTCTATCCCTCTTTTCCCAGGGATAATAAAGTTATCATCCCAAAAACAAAACTTGCGAATATTATAGTTCTGATAAAGATACTTTATTTCCTCAAATACACTTTTCACAGACCGATATCGCATCCTACATCCTTCAAACATGTCAAAATATGCTGCTATAGAATAAAACGAACAATTCTTATAACATCCTCTGCTTGAAACTAAATATGCAGTTACATTTTTTCCATGTTTTAGTTGCAATTCTTCCAAAAAATCAGTAGCCATAAATGGTAGTTCATCCAAATCTTGAATCAATGGCCTCATCCTAGTTGTTTTAACCTTTTCATCTTCAATATAAGCTATTCCGTCAATATTTTTCCACTCCTGCCTCGTACGCACTGCATTGACAAGTTCATAACCCTATTATAATATATCTCACCAAACTCTGTTCTTGACGGAATATAGGAAAATATAACGCTCTCCTTGTCAGCTACTTTTTTTATCATTTCTGGATATCCATCTCTGAAATTACTCAATAAAACTAATTTCCCCATCTACTATTTCTCCATTACTATGATATCTTCTGCTAAAATTATATTATTATGGAATGCTTGATTATCAATATGACAATCTCTACTTTTCTCATATGCCACAACTTTCTCAATATAATTTATAACAGATATCTGGTCTTTTAACATCTCCAACTGAAATAGATAACTTTCATCCATTGAATCTGTATTTATCATAATAATTCATATTCCTTCTTTACATCGGTTCTATAACCATATTTCCCAAAAGTATTCATTATTTTTGTAATATCATATCTAGAATTCTCTATTTCCAAAATAGGAAATCTTGTATGATAATTAATTGAATAAGCAAGATAATAACATAAGCCAAAGGAATAATTTAAATAATCTCCTAAAATTCCAACCATAAAATAGCTATCATTTACCCCATTTTTATAAACAACAAGGAACTGTTTATTTTCTCGTTCTCTAATTATCTTTTTATAATCTCCATTCAGATATTTTTCAATCTTTTCGCATAATCTTACTATATCGCATTTATTTAATTTATCGTAACATTTAAATGAACCGATTATAGTATTATTTTTTTCAAGTCCCTTGCTTTTTTTTTGAAATACAATCATATCTTTCATATATTCTTCATAAGATCCTGGTGTATGCATAATACTTAGATATTGATGAACACCATATCTATTTCTGAACTTTTTCTTTATCGCTGCAATATCCTTATACAAAGATTCCTTTGATGATTCCAGATACAATAATAAACACACCTTATCCAAAAGGTAATTCATAAATAACTGTCTGGAAACAATATCTGATTGTGTATATGGCCAAATATTTTCTATGTCAGACACTGTCAAACATATTTTTTGCTGTTTAACAACACTAATACTTCTATTTTGAATTGTCTGAATGATTTCATCTTTTATTTCCTTATTCATACCATCTGGTTTTACTAAAACAAATGATTTACCATACATTATTTATAAATCCCACTTTTCTTTTAATAGACTTTAAACTATGTAAATATAATTCACGAATGTTACTAAAATTAAAATCTGATGACCCAGAAAGAATAAGTTCATTTGCATAAAGCTGCTTTATGAGCATCAAATCAAATATTTCCGCACGCTCCGGCATATATGCATCACTAAAGTTCTGTAAAATTCCGGTGCAAAATATTATTTTATTTTCTCGTACTTTTTCTATAGCATCCCTAAGATTAGGAAACAAATCTTTCAAATTGGAATATAACGCCAAATCACCCCTACCAATTAATATCCCTTCAGCTTTTCGAGCAATCTCTTCAATATTATTCATTCCCGACTCTGTCTCTATTTTTGCAATAAGCGAAACATTATTATGAACCATACCTCTTATATCATTTATTACATCCACACTTTCAGTAAATGGAATTAATAAACTAACTTCCATATCTCCTATACTGTCCAAAATATTACTCATAACGGCTTTATCCTGTTCAAAATATCCACAAGATATTGATTTCCCATTAATAATATAAAAGTCATTTTTTGCAACACAAAAAATTCCCTTTTCGCTAATTCTACTGACCCTAAATGCTCCTTCACCATCTCCATAATAGACAATATCCCTACGCATGGTGCAATACCTCCTGTGCCAGCTCTGCATATGATTTTGCTCCTATGCTGCAAATGTCATATGCAAAAATACTGACGCCCTCAGGTGTCGTTTCAGAAAGTGCTTCTGTCCTTGGAATAGATTGTTCAAATATTCTCACATCTGTGCCATAAGCCTCTTTTACAGCCTTCTTTTGTCGTTTGGAATTGTTAAAACGCCTACTGTCCATAGTAAAGAGAATTCCTTCTATCTCCAATTTGGGATTATAGCGCTGCTTAATACCTTTTACTGCTTTTAACAGTTCTGTCAGACCATCTGTTGCATAATACTGCGGCTGCACAGGGATTAATACACTATCTGCCGCATAGAGTGCATTAATCACCATCATTCCAAGTGAAGGCATACAGTCAATAAGAATATAATCATAATCGTCCTCTAAAAGTTCCAGATATTCCTTCAAGACTTTTTCCCTGTCCTCTACATTAATCAATGCTACATCCAGCCCTGCCAACAGTTTATTCGCTGGAATAACTTCAACACCTTCTTTATGCTTTAAAATTACTTCCTTCGGGTCAAATTCCAAACCCATGATAATATTCTCAAGCATATTTTTTAACGTCACACGAACTTTCTTTGGAAATCCCAGTCCTAATGCCACTTGTCCCTGTGGATCTGCATCTACTAAAAGCACTTTTTTCCTAATCTAGCCAATGCAACCCCTAAATTAATACATGTGGTTGTCTTTCCTACACCGCCTTTTTGATTAGCCACTGCTATCACTCTACACATAACTTTTATCCTCCTACTGACTACTGTCTGTTCTTTTCTACTTCTGCGTACATACGAAAATATTTCTTTGTTCCTTTATTGGCATATGTCTCGGATATATCTAACACTGTAATTCTTTTATCTCGTTCAAGAATTTTCTTAAACCATTTAATATCATTTGTTGTTCCCTGCAGTCTGATTTTCAGCATATCCGTGTCCTCCAATCCTGTTTAGCAGCAATATTCCGGATACCGGATTTTGACTGCCTCCCAAAAATATTTTGCATAACCACAACAGAATAATTCTTCCACTGTATAACATCCGCACTCCTGCAGTCTTTCCTCTGCATTTCCAAAATCGTGAACACTTGGTGTCCCATTACAATAGAGGTTAAATGCCATACGCACAATTTTAATGCTGCCACTGTTCTGCCAGCCTTCATTTAAACATTTCGTTTTCACACATCCTGTTTTGAAATCATAAATACTATTCACATGATTTCTTGTGTCTGCATCAATTCCCAGACAATATACCAACGCTTTATGGTACACATCCTGATACCTGCACTCCGGCAAATATTTCAAGTAGAAAATTTTGTGAGCTTCGCTCTTAAAAGTTATTGTGTAATTTTTTTTGCTGTCTATTGCCCCTACCGCTGTACATACATTCATTTTCGTCTCCTTTTCTTTCAGATACATATTTTCTGGTACAAAAATAGGACTTATTAGCAATATCTGCCTTTCAGCAAACTTTACTAATCAGTCCTACCAAATTTTCAATATGAAGTTTTTCCTCCTTTCCGATTTGCCATTATTATTCCATTAGCATTAGTGAAAAATTTATGTTTTCACTTCGTTTCCACTGCTTTCACATGAAAACAGCTCTTTTTCCCGCCAAAATGGCGGCATTTTGAAGCTTTTTAATAGGACAAAATCACTCAAAAATCCTTTATTTACGGCTTTTCTCTGATTTGTCATTATAATACTACGTGGTTCTACAATCACCAGTGTTGCCTCGGTCTTTTTCAGCATATAATAAGTCCTGTTCCCTTTGGCCTGTCTGTGATTTTCTTTATCCAGCACTTCCACCAAATGTTTCTGTAATATCTCTGCCAGCTTTTTTCCTTCTGAAGAATCCTCATAATAAAAGACCTGTGCCCCATGAATTGCTTCTTCCGGGTAGCTGTTTTGATGAATACTTAATACACAGTCCGGCTGGATCTTCCGAACCATCTCACAACGTCTTTTCAGATCCTGTACTTTACTGTTTCCTCCTTCTCCTTCCGAAAGATCTACATCATTTTCTCTCGTCATATAGACCTTTACCCCGTTTTTTTCCAGTTGCTTTTTCAGCCGTTTTGCAATCTGCAGATTAATATCTTTTTCCTTTTCCTGATGAATCCCTATTTTCCCCGGATCACTGCCCCCGTGACCACTGTCTATCAATACCACACCATTCCCCGCTCCGGCATCTGCCCCTGTAAGTCTTGCTCCCGTCCTTGCCAGCCAGAACACACCGGTCAGAAGTAGCACCGTCATTCCCAGTTCCCATATTTTCTTTTTCATCATAAAAACTCCCGGAGCATATTTATTAAAATATATGCCCGGGAGTCTGGTTCAAGTCCTGTGTTTTTCATTCTTCATCCTGACGGTTCATCATCTGTTTCATCTCTTCCTCGGAAAAATCTTCCTCTTCCTCGTCGAGATCTTCTTCATACTCCGACTCCCCCGTCTGCAGATTATTCTGTGCAGCAACTGTACTTTCGTCTTCTTTTTTTCTGGATGCCTCTTCATCTTCCAACTCTCGCATGGTTTCCGGCATCGCACTGACAATCTTATGTACTTCTTTATAAGAAGCCATAAAACGAATCTGTGCCTGATTGATCAGTTCTACAATTTCATTCATCTCATCCTGTACAGCAATATATTTTCGTTTTCCATCAGCCAGTTTCGCATCCACTTCTGCCTGTACGGCTGCCAGGCATTTCTCTGCTTCTTTCTTCGCTTCGTCCATCAGTTCATCTCTCGTAGCAATGGCCTCTGACACAATCTGATCTGCTGCTTTTCTTGCATTCTGTGTTGTAGTCTCTGCCTGCTGATCTGCATCGTTGAGTACCTGTTCTGCTTTTTCATTTGCTTCTCTGATAATCTTTTCCGCTTTCTCCTCAGATTCCAGCACCAGTCCACCGATCAGATCATAGCGGTCAATATATTTTTGATATTTTTCGCTGATCTCACGCTCCAGTTTTTCTTTCTGTTTCTGTTTTTCCTGAATTCGTTCTTCCAGATGAGCGATTTCTTCTTTATGTGCTTCTTTTTGTTTCTGCAGTGCTGCTGCTTTTTCACTGTCCTTTTTCGCAAGCTGTTTTTTCAGTTCCTGAATCTGCTTTTCCTGTTCCTTTTTTTCTTTAATCAGTTTGCTTTTTTCCGCATATGCTGCGTCCTTCATCTCGCGAACCTGATTCAATACATCATCTTTATCAAAACCACCCATCAACGTCGTTTTAAATCTTTCTTCTGCCATCTCTTTTTGTCCCTTTCCCTTCTTGTCTATACTCCTTTTATTTTACTGCAGATACTGTGCGATCACCGGCCATACAGATGCCCGCTCAAATCCCAGTTTCCACTCAGCTACTCCTGCCAGCTGATTCTCCTGTATCAGTTTCATCTTCTCCCCGATGGACTGTTCATCTTCCACCCAGATGGTATAGATTCCATCCTCAGCTTCTACGCTCGCTACATTCTGCCCGGCTTCATCATCCCAGTAAGTATCCATACCATGTTCACTGATATAATTTGCAGCTCCATCCATTCCCAACACTTCGCTGGTCAGATTTCCCGCACCAAATGGCTGGATCCAGACTCTTGTATAAAATGGAATCGCATTGATCACTTTCTGTGCCGGCACTTCTTTCAGTGTATCTTCGATACCTGCTTTTACAAATCCAAGTGAAGACACCGAACCTGCATCTGTGCTCCCTGCATAATGTTCATCGTAACCCATAATGATCACATAGTCTGCAACAATTCCCTGTTCTGTTCTGTCATAATGTTTGCTGTAAGTCGGAACCGGGTCATCAATGGAAAATACTATTCCCTGATTACGGCAGGCAATCGAAAGTTCTCGTACAAACTGAATATAATGCGGTGCCTGTTCTTCTGTAATTGATTCAAAATCCAGGTTGATTCCATCCAATCCCACTGAGGCTGCCTGTGTCATCAGTTGCTGAATGATATTGGCACGTGCCGCTGTACTTGACAGGAATGTCAGATTATCCGTTCCACTGCTAAAATTATCGATCAGTCCCCAGACCTCCATCCCCATAGCATGTGCCTGGTTTACATAATCAGCACTTGCCAGTGAAGAAATTGTTCCATTATTATCCGTCACTGAAAACCAGGTTGGTGAAATCGTGTTCACTCCCTGTGCATCTGCCACCATCTGTGCCAATGTTGCGTTTCCATCCATACTGGTCACCTGATGAAACGCAAGATTAATTTTATAATCTTTACTGATATTGGTATATTCCGGTGCAGTACTTGCATGTTCCTCATTATCATCCTTCGGGTCTGAAAGTACCTCTTTTTTTATATATCCACTGTAGCCATCTGCCGTAGCAACTCTGCTCCAATTGTCCAGCTCCTCCTGCAGATACAGCGTATCTCCTTTTTTTACCTTGGCCACAATAGGACTCTTAATCCCGCCTTTCTGACGAATCTCACTGTTTTTCTGTGCCGTTACCAGCTGCAGATCATTCCATTTTGTTCGAACCACCACACGAGCCGGATCTTCAAAAACAGTATACGTCATATCCGTATACTGGCTGACAAATTCAAGATCCAGATAAACACCGCCATCAATCTGTTTCAGTATCACATAATCCGTCATCTGAGTACCTGCCGATGTCACATACTGCGTACTCTCAGGAACAATCTGAAATTCTTCCGTTGGCAACGTATACAGCATCACCTGCTGCTGACTGTCCCAGTAAAATCTGCTGTTAATATATGTAGCAACGACAGAATTCTCTACATAATACCTTCCGTCGATCATTTTTACTTTTGCATCTTCAAGCTGATGGTTCACCACCAGCCCCGCCTCATCATCTCCGGTGAGCTGAAAATAGTCTTTTCCGTCTATGATTGTTCCGGACGGAGTATATTTTTTAATAAATATAGAAAGGATCCCTGCGCAGATCACTAAAAAAATCAATATGATCACCGAAAAAACCGGCGTTATTTTTTTCTTCATTTCTGATAACCTCCTACTGCCCTTTATTATAACAACAGAATGATTTCCCGTCATCTTTTTTTGACATATTTTTTGTTTTTTCTACATTGCAAATATATTGTAACTATTCAGTAGCCACTATCCCGCGAGGTGTTTTGACATGAATATGTCAAAATCCCGAGATATAAAAGCCAAAATGCCATCACCGGACCAATTAATGATATGCAATGCAAAAAAAGCCACAGCAAGAATAACTGAATTTTTTCTGCTGTGGCTTCTTCTTTTTGCAAAACAGCTTTTCTATGCAAGGGAGGGAACCTTATAGGATATTATTGTTTCTCTGCTGCTTTACATTTTCTGTTTCCATTTATAATTTCTGTGTATAACCATCTTCTTTCTTCACCGCATCGAACTCCAGCCGGAGCAGACGTCCGTAAGAATCCGGAACGTAATCTCTCATATAGGAAATATCTTCTGCGATCTTATGTGCTTTCCAGATTTCCTTCGGACTGCTGGGTTCTCCGTCCAGCCACAACGAAATCCCCTGTGCCTGATAAGCATCCAGTTCCTTTCGAAAATCATCCTTTTGCTTCTTATTTTTTTTCATGTTTTTTGTGATATATGATCCTTTCTTAAGTGCACAGCACCATTATTTTTCGAAAAGATGACACTCGTCCCATCAATTAAATTAATTACATTCATTTTTACACTTTGGGGAAAATACGATATTATACGCTAATGAATTGAATAAAATTGTAAATAGTTGAAACGTTTTTTGAAATGTTTATAGATTATCAAAACAGTGGCTGGCCTCACATCCTTTCCAGGAACCGTACCACCTCTTCTGGTTTTTATTATACCTGATTTTTCCTATAATGCAAGAAGAATATTACAAAAAGGCCGAAAACCATTAAAATGTTACACATTTTTCTCAAAATTGTTGAATTCTGTCTTTATTCGTCGAAAATCCTCTTCCGTACGGTTTGCAATCTTTTTCTATCACCTGCAGAAACTACTGTGAAATAACAAATGCAGAGATTTTAATCCTTTACATCCGGTTTGCATATAGTATATAATAACAATGATTCAATATGCTCTTTTTGTAGCTAGCTACGCTGAGGCTTTTTAAACTGTACAATTGGATTCGCAGACAAGTGAATGATACAGTTATTTCAGACACGCTCTAGAACAATGGTTGATAGTAAGGATGTGATATCTGTGAAAATAGAAAAAATTAATGATACCCAGATCCGCTGCACACTGACCAGCGAAGATCTGGCGGATCGCCAGCTAAAGTTAAGTGAACTGGCTTACGGATCCGAAAAAGCAAAAGATCTTTTTCGTGATATGATGCTACAGGCTCAGGATCAGTTTGGTTTTGAAGCCGACAATGTTCCACTGATGATTGAAGCAATTCCGATTACACCGGACAGTATCGTACTGATCATCACAAAAGTAGAAGACCCGGAAGAACTGGATACCCGTTTTTCCAAGTTTGCTGCCGGTACCGATGAAACTGCTCCTTCCCAGACGGAAGGGCCGTCTGTTACCGGTGCAGACGACATCCTGGATCTTTTCCAGAAACTGTGTGAAGGACGACTCAAAAAGCCTGTTGCTTCCTCTGAAAAAAATAAAACCGAAGATTCCTCCGACAGAAAAACAAAGATTCAGCCGGATACTGCAGAAACGCACTCTGATACAGAGGTAGCGGAAAATGACATTGCTCAGACCCGTCCGGATCTGACCCGTATCTTCACATTTTCCAGTCTGGACACCGTTATCCGGGCGGCTCTTGCTTTAAACGGATGGTATACCGGCACAAACACACTCTATAAAGACCGTGAGACTACTTACGTACTGATCCTACATCAGTCCGGCATGAATCCGGAAGACTTTAACAGAGTCTGCAACATGCTCTCCGAATATGGTACCGGCAAAGCCTGCACCGCTGCAACAGAAGCCTATTTCAAAGAACACGGTGAGATTCTGATAGCTGATCAGGCACTGCAGCAGCTGTTATTATTGAATGTATAACTTTCAAAATCAGGTTTCAGTTGAAATCGGTTCACGGAGTCAATTATTGATATACAATGCGTAAAAAAAACGAAACGGCAGGACATCTGAATTCTTCCTGCCGTTTCGTTTTTCTTTACACGATTTTTTATTGTGCCAGATAATCATTAATCTGATCTACCAGCAGATCTACATCCAGTCCATGAACCATCGCTGCTTCTTCCAGGGTCTCTCCCTGTGCAGACGGACAACCAATGCAGTGCATACCGGCGCGCATTAAAATTACTACGATATTTGGATCGATCGTAACCAGATCGGCAATAATCATATCTTTGGAAATTTTTCTCATTCTGTTTATCTCCTTTCCTGTGATACGCACATTATAATACCATTTTCTCCCGTAGGCAACTATTGTATCACACCAAAATCATACAAACTCCTGCGATTGTACGTAAATTTGTACTTGTAATCCTGCACTACTTATATTAGAATGAGCATATAGCCGAGAGTATATCGGTAAATACGAAAAGGAGGATTTAAATTATGGCATATGTAATTTCTGACGAATGTGTAGCATGTGGAACATGCGCTGGTGAATGTCCAGTAGAAGCTATCAGCGAAGGTGATGGAAAATATGTTATCGATGCTGATACTTGTGTAGAATGCGGTACCTGTGCAGGTGTCTGTCCTACAGAAGCTATCGTTGAAGAATAATTATTATTTTAAATATAATTATTTCCGCGCGGAAAAAGGAGCTGTACACAAAACTGTGTACAGCTCCTTCTTTATGTTATTTAGTAACTGTTTGCTCCCTTCACAGTTACATTATTTTTTCTTTTTGCGATTTTCCTGCGTGGCGGCGACCATTTTTCTGGATTGTTGATGTCGCCGGATCGCTTCATCCAATCTTCGGTAACGTCCTTCTTTCCTCTCCTTCAGTTCAATATCGTGAATCAGGCGTTCCATGATTGCCTGAAAACGTTCTTCTTTTGTCGGTTGTTCAGATCTTCTTTTCTGCTTTTCTTCTTTTTTTTCAAAGGACTGCTCTGTCAAAAACTTCCGTGGAGTTACAATCTTTACCTGAATCTGTTCTTCCTGAAATTCCGGCTCTGTTTTCTGTTGTTTTGTAATACCCTCTCCCGATATCCTATGTTCTTCCACTTGCGGAATTTCATCCTTCTCATGAAGTTTCTCTTTTATTGTCTTTAACTGCAAACCCTCTTTTTTCAGTTCCTTGATTTTCTGAAATATTTCCAGATCTTTATCGGTGTAGTATCGATGTCCCATCTCATTTCGTTTGATGGACAAGCCCAGTTCCTCTTCCCAGTAGCGCAGTACATGAGGTTCTACCTGAACCAGTTTTGCCGTCTCAGAAATCAGGTATCTGGTTTCTTTCATAATACAAGTACCTCCTGCACTCATTATAGAGCATACAGGAGGTACTTTACAAGAAAATCTCTTCGCCTTTTTTAGTCCTTTTTCGCGTTAACAAACCGAGTGTACTCCGGCATCCATACCAGATTTACTGTACCGATCGGGCCGTTTCGCTGTTTGGCGATGATAATTTCCGCCATGTTTTTGTTTTCAGTATCTTTATTATAATAATCATCACGATAAATGAACATAACCACGTCCGCATCCTGCTCGATCGCTCCTGATTCTCGGAGGTCTGAAAGCATCGGACGTTTATCATCTCGTTTTTCCACCGCACGGCTCAGCTGTGACAGCGCAACCACCGGAACATTTAACTCTCTGGCTACCCCTTTCAGTGCCCGGGAAATATCAGAAATCTCCTGCTGACGGGAATCACCGCCACGTCCACTACCGGACATCAACTGTAAGTAGTCAATGATAATAATATCCAGTCCCTGTTCCAATTTGAATTTTCTGCATTTGGACCGAAGCTCAGAAATGGAAATACCTGGTGTATCATCAATGATCAGACGAGAATTTCCAATCACACCGGCTCCCTCGATCAATTTCGCCCAGTCTTCATCTTCCAGACTTCCGGTACGGATCTTTTGAGAATCCACCTTAGACTCCAGTGAGAACAGACGGTTCACCAGCTGTTCCTTACTCATCTCCAGCGAAAAGATGGCTACTGATTTGTCTTTTCGAAAAGCCATATACTGTGCCATATTCAGAACAAATGCCGTCTTACCCATGGAAGGCCGAGCCGCTACCAGGATAAAATCCGAAGGTTGCAGACCGGATGTCTTATAATCCAGATCCACAAAGCCCGTTGGAATTCCCGTTACAGTTCCCTTCGTCTGTGAAGCTTTCTCGATGGTCTCCAGGGCGTTTAACACCACCTGGCGAATCGGAACATAATCTCCACCCGTTCTGGTCTGAAGAAGCTGAAACAGCTGCTTTTCTGTATCTTCCATGATTTCTTCCACCGGTTCTTTATCCAGATAACAGGTATTGGCAATATCTTCGTTCATCTTGATCAGTCGGCGCAACATTGCTTTTTCTTTGACGATTTTTGCATAATGTCCTACGTTAACCGAAGTAGGTACCGCCGTCAGAAGATCCTTTGCAAATTCCATGCTGCTGATCTCCGGCGGAACATCCTTTTCTTTCAGTTTCTCCGGAAGTGTGACAAAGTCTACCGGTTTTCCTTCGTTATATAATTCCACCATGGAATCGAAAACAATTCCCATCTGCTGTCGATAGAACTCATCTCCGGTCAGGATCTCGGATGCAATCATAATCGCCTCACGGTTCATCATCATACAACCGATGACAGAGCGCTCCGCATCATCGCTGTGGGGCAGAATTCGTTTAATCAGTTCTTCTTCCACGGAAGAATTCCTCCTATGCTTCTTTTACCACAACCTTCAGTTCACCTGTTACCTTCGGGTGTAACTTGATTGGCACCATAGTTGTACCCAGCTCTTTGATCGGAGCTGAAAGCTGCAGTTTCTTTTTGTCCAGTTCATATCCAAGCTGTGCCTTTGCCGCCTCCGCAATCTCTTTTGCAGAGATGGATCCGAAAGTTCTTCCACCTTCTCCAACTTTAATGCCTACGGTTACCTGTTTGTCTTTCAGTTCTTCCGCGAATGCTTTTGCAGCATCCAGATTTTCCTGTGCTACTTTGTCTTCATGAGCTTTCTGAAGTTTCAGATCATTCATATTTTTTCCGGTTGCTTCCACACCAAGTTTTTTGGGAAGCAGAAGATTTCTTGCGTATCCGTCACTTACATTAACAACCTGTCCTTTTTTTCCAAGAGCTTTTACATCTTCAAGCAAAATAACTTTCATCTTTATATATCTCCTTCATCTAGCATTTTCTGTAAAGTCTGTTTCAGTACATCTTTCGCCTCTGTAATAGAGTAATGTTCCAGCTGCGCTCCTGCGATATTCAGGTGCCCGCCACCGCCAAGGCGTTCCATCACAATCTGTACATTTATTTCGTCGATGGATCTTGCACTGATATAAATCGTATTGCGATAATCTGTCAGCACAAAAGAAGCCTTTACCCCAATGATATTCAGCAACTCATTTGCCGCCTGTGCACCAACCACTGTAGGGCTGTCAAGTCCTTCACTTGGACACACCGAAATTGCAAAGTGTTCCCGAAACAGTTCTGCGTTTCGGATAGCTTCTCCTTTAGCCCGATAATCCTCAACATGTTCACGAAACATCTTTCTTACCCTTGTCACATCCGCACCACATCTCCGCAGAAAAGCTGCAGCCTCAAACGTGCGGACACCGGTTTTTGTAAGAAAATTATTGGTATCGATCATTATTCCCGCATACAGACTGTCAGCCTCGATATTCCGGATCCGAATACCGTCCGCAAAATATTGCAGAATCTCTGCAACCATCTCGCAGGCCGATGATGCATAGGGTTCAATATAAGATAATACCGCATTCTGAATAATATCTTTACTCTGTCTGTGATGATCCAGTACCACGATTGTCTTGGTCATATACAGAAGTTCTTCACATTCTGTATAACCTGGTCGGTTCGTATCCACTACAACCACTACCGTGTTATCATCCACAATCTCTTTTGCTTCATGACTTGTGACAAACATCCGTGAATCATAATCCTGGCTGTGCAGGAACCCGTCCATCAGCGGACGGATCGATGAAGTCGGATTATTGATTACAATATAAGCTTTTTTCTCCAGAGTTCTTGCAGCCCGGTAGATACCGATGGCAGCTCCGAAAGAATCCACATCTGTAATCTTGTGTCCCATGACCACGATCTTGTCCTTACTGCTCATAAATTCTTTCAGAGCATGGGCTTTCACTCTGGCTTTGACTCTGGTAGTCTTTTCCATCATCTGAGATTTTCCGCCAAAATACGTGATATTATTGCCATCTTTGATGACAACCTGGTCACCACCACGACCAAGAGCCAGTTCCATGGCGATCCGGGCCGATTCGGAAGTATGCGCATACGAATCCGCATTGATACCGATACCGATACTGATAGTTACCGCCATCTCATTTCCGATATTTACAGATTTTACTTCTTCCAGAATATTAAATTTTTTCTCTTTTAACTGTTCCAGTGACTTACGGCGCATGACCAGAAAATATTTATCTTTTTCCAGTTTCTTCACCACGCCGTCTATCGAAGCAAAATACTTGTTAATCTTACGATCAATCAGCGCGATCAACAAAGAGCTTCTGACCTCTTCAACGCTTTCCAGCGCTTCCTCATAATTATCCAGATACAAAAGTCCGGTCACAAGCTGTTCTTCCTGATTCTTCCGCATATACTTTTTAAGTTCTGTTTCATCAAAAAGATAGGCTGCAATCAAATAATTCTTCTCTTTATCTGCATCTATGATCTGAGAACCATCCAGCAGTTCATCGATCTCTACTCTTCGCATGTTCAGCCGAAAATCATGATCCTGATATGCGACTTCAAAATCTCTTACTTCCTCCGGCAACGGAAGTTTGTTCATTGTCACCTCCGGAAAAATATTTCCGATAAAGCGACGGTACTTCTGATCTTTCCCCGTCAGATAAAGGAACTCATCATTCATCCAGAGGATCTTTCCTTCTGCATCCAGCAAGGCATAGGGAAGTGCAAAGTTTTTCATCAGACTTTTCTGCACCTGACCATATTGGGTAGCAAAAGAAATCAGTTCGTTGAGGAGCACCGGTCTTCTGTGAAAATATAGCAGAATCCCGAGCAACAGATACACTGCCGTAAATACTGTACCGATTCCTCCCGCCTTCCAGCTGACGCTGTATAACAACACATCCATTGCCACCAGAAGTATCGTCAGAATAAAAGGCCAGCGCATATATGTTGCCAGCTTACCCTTTAACTTAATTCCATCTTTCATACTCTGTACCTATTATCGATTTTCCCTCCGCATATTCTTTCCCACAGAGTAAAAATCTCCTTTTCCAAGTACACCTTTGCTTTCTTTAAACAAAGGTATGATTTTCCGGCACTCTGTCAAAAATGACAAACCACCAAATTACTCTCCTATTATATCATTTCCCGCGCAAAGAAAAAAGTCTTTTCTTTTTAAACAAGAAAACCGCCATCGGTTTCCCGATGACGGTACAACAAACTTTTTGAATTAGTCTGTTACATATGGCATAATAGCGATATGTCTTGCTTTTTTGATTTCTACAGTCAGAGCTCTCTGATGTTTTGCACAGTTTCCTGTGATTCTTCTAGGAAGGATTTTTCCTCTCTCGGAAACATATTTTCTTAATTTATTTACATCTTTGTAGCTGATTTCATTGTTTTCTTTACCACAGAATACACAAACTTTTTTTCTTCTGCGTCCGCCTCTTCTCTTCATTGGAGAATCCGGTCTTTCACTTTTATTGTAAGCCATGAATATTACCTCCTTATCGAAATCTAACGATTCGCACCCGAACCTGGGTTCAATGCGTATTAGTTAAATGGCAGATCCTCATCAATTCCATCCGGAATATTCATAAAACCGTCTGCAGATCCGCTTCCACCTGCTGTCGGAGCGGATGGTGCTGCCTGACCGCCAAAATTACCGCCACGGTAATTGTCGCTGGCTGCCTTGCTCTCTGCAAACTCCTGGTCTTCAACTACTACATCCGTGGTATAGACCTTCTGGCCATCCCGGTTTGTGTAGCTTCCGGTCTGAATTCTTCCACTGACTACAACCTTCAATCCCTGACGGAAATACTTCTCAGCAAATTCTGCTGATCTTCCAAAGGCTACACAGCCAATAAAATCAGCCGTTGCCTCACCGTCTCTCTTGAATCTTCTGTCAACAGCCAGTGTATATCTTGCGATTGCCATTGAATTGTCACCTGCTGAATATCTTACCTCAGGATCTCTTGTTAAACGACCCATTAAAATAACTTTGTTCATATTCTTACCTCTCTTGTAAATGTATATACTTTTACGGGATCTTACAAACCTTTAATGGGCTTGGCACTTAAGAAAAATTAAGCTTCTTTCTTAACAATTAAATATCTCATTACATTGTCCATGATACGAACGTGTCTTTCAACTTCTGCAGGACAGGTTGCATCTGCTTCGAACTGGATGAAATAGTAGAAGCCTTCTCTCATTTTCTGAACTTCGTAAGCTAATCTTTTCTTACCCCATTCTTCAACTTCTGTAACTGTTCCGCCGTAACGTGCTACATAGCTTTTTGCTTTCTCTACTACGGCTTCACGAGCTTCATCCTCGATTTTTGCATTCACAACCAATGCTAATTCATATTTGCTCATGCTGTTTTACCTCCTTTTGGACTTTTGGCTTCCGGTTTCAGTACCGGAAACAAGGATAAATTATATATCACAAGACGATATTCTACCATGAATCAAAAACAATTTCAAGTATTTTCTTCACTCTTTTTCTGTAAATTTCTTGTGTTTTTTTCCACCAGTTTCCGTGCAATCATGATTTGATGACCGCACCCGGTGCATTTCAGACGGAAGTCAGCACCCACACGGAGAATTTCCCATTCGCTGCTTCCACAGGGATGTTGTTTTTTTAATTTTACAATATCCCCCACTTCATACTGATATGTCATATTTTTATTTCCCCTTTACTTTAATCTGTGAAAAAATCTGACCAATTGGTTTCTGGATCAGAAGATCTGCATTTCGATCCTGTGGTGTGGCACCTTTATTGATCAGTACCAGTGCTCTTCCACTGAAATAATCCAGCAGACCGGCGGCCGGATATACTGCGAGAGATGTGCCGCCCACGATCATCACTTCTGCCTCTGCAATGGTACGGATGGCATCCGATACTACCTCATTATCCAGTCCTTCTTCATATAAAACCACATCCGGCTTGATCACACCGCCGCACTCGCATTTTGGAACCCCCGCAGAATGCAGCATGTACGATGCATCAAAAAATCTATGACATTTCATACAGTAATTTCTGTGTACCGATCCGTGAAGTTCCATCACATGTTTACTTCCTGCTGCCTGATGAAGTCCGTCAATGTTCTGTGTCACCACACCGGTAAGCTTTCCCGCCGCCTCCAGTTCCGACAGTTTTTTATGTGCCGCATTCGGCTTTGCATCCAGTGCCAGCATCTTATCCCGGTAAAAGCGGTAAAATTCTTCCGGATGCCGCATAAAAAACGTATGACTTAAAATGGTCTCCGGCGGATAATCATATTTCTGATTATACAGACCGTCCACACTCCGAAAATCCGGAATTCCACTTTCTGTAGAAACTCCGGCCCCACCAAAAAATACGATCCGGTCATGTTGATCAATAAGTTCCTGTAATTTTTCCACATCCTGTCCCATGATACATCCTCCTTATCCACATATTTCACAGGTTTCTTCCACCCATTCACATTCTTTCACTTCTGCATATCTGATTTTATTTATATGTTCCGACCCAGCGCGCCTGTACAACAAAACGCACCGATTCATCGGAAGTACAGGTAGACAATGTTACCACATAATCATCTTTTCCAAGTCCCAGTGCCTTCATATCCACCTTCGACTGTTTTGCCATCTTCTTCACATAAGCCTCAAACTGTTCATCATGTGCACTGAACAATGTATATACATCACTGCCCACCTTTGCATACTGCATGGAAAAAATCTCATACCTGTATTTTCCGTTCGGCGTACAGATCCACAGGTATTTGCTATCTTTGTATTTTTCACTTTCGTACATCTGTTTTAGTTTTCCGAACATTGAACCGTTTTTCATATTATGACCATAGATGATGGTATTGCAATCAGAAAAATCAGATGCATTGGTAGAATCAATAAATACAGACCCCGCAAAATTATAAGTCTTTTTAATTGTCCGGTGCAGATAATATTCATTATCTTCTCCCTGGGCAATTGGATAACTGATAGATGGAATTGCCTCCAGCTCCAGCCATCCCACTACATCGTCATTGATTGCTTTTAATGCGTCAAAATCCACTTCCGGCGGATTGACGGTAAGTTCTTCCTCCGGGATCAGATTTCCTTCCTCATCTTTCTTCTCTTCCACCACTTCCAACGGTTCACTGCTCTGCACCGTTGTTGCTTCTGCCACAGCATGATATTCATCCACTCCTTTTTTATACCCCAGATAGATATTTACCAGCTGATACATAGAGAAGCAGAATACACACAGTGCAACCAGAAACAGCAGTTTCCAGAAGATTCCCCCACCTTTTTTCTTTTTCTTAGCTGTCATCTCTCACTAACTCCTTCCTTCTGTCTTCCATTCTGTTGTACCGTTTCCTGATTCATACTTTTATACAGGCATGGTTCGAAACTCATCCCTGAAAATGAATCGTGATCGGACAGATCTCGCAGTCGGTACCGACACGCATCGCCGGTCCCCAGACACCAACCCCGGAAGTTACGATACTGTGCAAGTTCCCTTTTTTCAGATAACCACAGGCATTTTCCCACATCAGTTTGACAGTCAGATTTCCCGGGAACATCTGGCCATCATGGGTATGTCCACATAGCTGCATATCTGCACCCGATGTCTCAAGTTCTTTCAGTTGTTTCGGCTGATGTTCCAGAACAATGATCGGTTTAGCCTTATCCAGACCACTCAGAATCACTTCCGGCTCTATGCGATTTTTAGTTCCGTCACCCGGCTTTTGCGCATCTTTTCTTCCCACCAGATAAAAAGCATCATCGATCAGCATCACTTCGTCATCCAGAATCCGGATCTTTGCTTTTTTTGCAAATTCTTCAAATCGTGGATCACGCATCTCTTTAGCCTGAGACGCCACAGAAAATCCACCAAGTAATCGCTCTGTCACATCATGATTGCCAAACACACCAAACGAACCATATCTGCTCTTAATTCCCGCCAGTGTCTTTGCGATCCTGTCCGGGTTCTGCACGGCTTCATATTCATTATCAAAAATATCCCCGGCAAATACCACCAGATCCGCATTCTGATCATTAATCTTTTTCACCATCCGCTGCATCTGCCCGTTTCCCACACTATAACCAAGATGCAGATCCGCAACCAGTACCACTTTCAGATCCCTGTTGTCTCCACAGTTTTTCCGGATCGTCACTTCATACGGTTTGACTTTTACGATATTAGAATGCACGATACCATAAGCACTGATTCCTCCAATCAATGCAGTCAGAAGAATTCCTACGAATACATATCCAACTTTACTAAAAAAGAAATCATGTATTTTCCCCGGTATTTTCTTCAGTACCAGCCGCAGGATATCTGCAACTGCAATAAATATCAGAATGTATGCAAAAGTTCCCAGCCAGTAATTACTGATACGCTTTACCAGTACCTGCAATTCTGAAGAAGGAAGAAGGAATGCAAATAACAGTGAGAGTGCCAACAGGGAATAAATTACAATATATGGCACTGCAAACTTTCTGGAGTGAAAACGTTCGGAACACGCTGTCAACCACTTGTGCACCCGATGAAGGATATAAAGGTTTAAAGATATATAAACCGGTATAATAATCAGTAAAATCATATTGTCTCCTCTATGTCATACCGCTCCTTTTACAGATCCAGTTTCATATCTCCGTCCTTGATAAAATTATGTTTTCTCATAAACTGTGTAAATACCACTGTAAGAACTGCCGGCAGCATAAACTGTATCACAACAATCTTCAGCAATACTACAACCGGATGTTCCGTCTGTGCCATCACCTGCCAGGTCATGATCTGACCAACAAAGCCTGCAGATCCCATCCCTGAACCTGTCGCATTGTTCGTCATATGAAACAACATTGTGGAAACCGGGCCAAGCACAGCGCTCGACAGAATCACCGGAAGCCAGATCAGTGGTTTTTTAACGATATTCGGCACCTGCAGCATGGAAGTTCCCACACCCTGTGCGATCAGACCGCCCACACCGTTTTCCCGGAAACTCGCCACTGCAAATCCTATCATATTACAGCAACATCCCACAGTAGCGGCTCCTGCTGCCAGCCCGGACAGATTCAGGATTACACCTAATGCTGCTGAACTGATCGGCAATGTCAGGATCATGCCCATCAGAACGGATACCACAATTCCCATCAAAAATGGCTGTTGCTCCGTTCCCCAGTTGATCAGACCACCGAGCCACGTCATAAAAGAAGAAATGGAAGGCCCCACCAGAACACCCACGGCAGAGCCCGTACCAATAGAAAGAAACGGAACCAAAATAATGTCCAGCCTTGTTTTTCCTGCAATCAGATGACCGATTTCAATACCTACATACGCGGCAATGAAGGCGCCGAGAGGTTCTCCCGGTCCCTGGAGTGCCAGATTACCATCCACCAATAATGTTCCGGCCAGTACCTTCGAAGCATAGCCACCGATCATACCACTGGTAGCAGCTGACAGTACAACCATTGGAGATTCCTGAAACTTATACGCTACCCCCACACCGATCCCGGCACAGGTTAACCCGGCTGCCATTTTCCCCACCGCATAGATCAGTGTCCCGATGGATCCTCCTGCAAGCGTCCCGATCTGCTGGATGATCGTTCCGATGATCAGTGTTGCAAAAAGTCCCAGTGCCATTCCACTGAGTCCCTCCACAAAAACCCGGTTCAGACATTTCTTAATCAGATTCATACATAACCCCTTTCCAGCTCATCACTTTATTCCTGTTCTTTTCAAAGTGTAACACGGTTACTTCCATTCTTCCAGTACTATTTGACAAATCCACAGCATAAGCATATAATATAATTGATAACGCGGGATGGAGCAGTCTGGAAGCTCGTCGGGCTCATAACCCGAAGGTCGCAGGTTCAAATCCTGCTCCCGCAATTTTTTATACTCAATTTTAAATAAAATCATCACACAAACACCATCTGACACTTTTTTCTGTGTCGGGTGGTATTTTTTTACTTGTTGCTCACGAAAAAAGAAGAGTGACCGTTTTTTAACAGCCAGCTCTTCTTTTTGTCTTTTGTTCTTCTATTTTTACAGCAGATGTGCACGAATCTCGTCTGCGCTCAGCGGGGAAAGATATGCCGGAGCTACATCAAAGACCGTCTTACATCCTGTCATTCCTTCTGCTTTCATACGGCTCAGTGCCCTTGCGTAAGCAACCAGTACACTGGAAGTAAATTCCGGATTGGATTCCAGTTTCAGAGAATATTCGATCATCTGATGGGTATTTTCATTTTCACCGGTCATACCACTTCTCATAACAAATCCACCGTGAGGCATCTTGTTATGAACAGCATCAAATTCTTCTTCAGAGATAAAGTTTACTGTGGTATCGTATTCATCAAAATAATTTTTCATAGTTTTGATAGATTCTTCGATCTGTTTTTTATCAGCACCTTCCTCGGCAACTACGAAGCACTCTCTGGTGTGTTTCTGACGTGTTGTCAGTTCCGGCTGTTTTCCGGCTCTTACCTGATCCATCGCTTCTTCCACCGGAACAGTATACTGAATACCACGTTTTACACCCGGGATTCTTCTGATTGCATCAGAGTGTCCCTGGCTTACGCCTTTACCCCAGAATGTATAGGTTTTTCCGTTTGGAAGAATGGATTCTGCATAGATACGGTTCAGAGAAAACAGACCCGGATCCCAGCCTACAGAGATCATAGCCAGATGACCATTTTCTTTTGCGGCTGCATCTACATTGGCAAAATGCTGTGGAATGTTTGCATGGGTATCAAAACTGTCGATGACATTAAAATCTTTTGCCAGTTCCGGCGTCTGTTTTGGAAGGTCTGTAGCACTTCCGCCACAGATGATCATAACATCGATCTGATCCTTCATATTCTTTGCATCTTCCATGGTGTATGCTTTTGCGCCAGGTGTTTTGACAGTTACTGTTGCAGGATCTCTTCTGGTAAATACACCTGCCAGTTCCATATCTTCATTCTGACGGATCGCCATCTCAACGCCTTTTCCCAGATTGCCATAACCGGCAATACCGATTCTTATTTTTTTCATCGCTAATTCCTCCTGTACTCTCCTATCTATTTCCGGAATCTTTCTGTACCTGCTTTGTCAGAAGAGACTCCGATCATGCATATTTCCGCCTCCGTACCGGCGGTTTTCGGGGATCACGTTCTGAGACTGCACTTTGTGTTCACCACTTTACCTTTGCACAGTCATAAATCTCCTTTTGTATCCTATCACATTTTGATGTCACGTTCAAGCCATTCATAATGTTCTTCCAATGCCAAAAGCCCTTCCTGAATATTTCCCTCAATAAGACAGATGGCAATATTCTTATGAAGTGCGATCCATTCTTCCGTATCAATGGATGCCGCCTGCCGCAAAACCACCTCACCCTCTGAGCGTATGATCTCAGACAAGGCATCCATCAGAAGAATCAGAAGCCGGTTCTGCGAATACTCAAATACCAGGTGGTGCAGTTCATGATCCGAGCGCATCCGTTCCTCAAGATCTCCGTTTTCCATCCGGTTGATAATCGCTCCTGCTTTTTCCTTTCCTTCCCCTGAAATCAGCGCGCAAGCCTGCACATACGCCTGTTTTTCCAGAACTGACCGAAGCTGATTGACTTCCCGGTAATTACTCTCTTCCATCAGAACCAGCATAGAAAAAACACTGCTGAGGCTTTCTCCCATCCGGTTTACCAGAAAATTTCCCTTGCCGTGGCGGCTTTCCAGAACGCCTGTATGCTCCAGGATCCGTAGTGCTTCCCGGACCGAATTTCGGGAAATCCTCAGTGTTTCCATCAGTTCCCGCTCGGAGGGTATCTTCCCGCCATAAGAAATATCTTTGTTTTTTATCAGTGTTTTCAAATATTCCAGTACCTGGTCATAGGCTTTTGGTGAAGTTGCCTGTACACTTTCCTTATCCAACTGTTTTTCTCACTTTCTTACTTTTCTTCCCTGCCAGACCCACAGCCGGCATGATTTCCGGACAAAAATACCCGACATATTTTTACATCAGACTTGCAAAAACAGAAGATGTTACCACCGTCAGCAAACCTGCCACAGCAATTGCAAGACTGCTCATCGCACCCTCGATCTCGCCCAGCTCCATCGCTTTTGCTGTTCCGATGGCATGAGCGGCAGTTCCAAGAGCCAGTCCTTTTGCCACCGGTTCTTCCAGACGAAAGAGCTTACAGACAAGATCTGAAATCACATTTCCAAGGACACCCGTAATGACGATAACTGCTACGGTAATAGTTACCACACCGCCAAGTTCTTCCGATACCCCCATACCAATGGCTGTAGTAATGGATTTCGGAAGCAGAGTTACATACAACTGAGAGTTCAGATGGAACGCCCGCGCCAGGATGTAAACACCGACCATACTTGCCAGCACCCCTGACAGAATGCCCGCTGCAACGGCTTTGATATTATTCTTCAGCAGTTCAATCTGTCGATAGAGGGGGACAGCCAGACTGACCGTCGCCGGTGTCAACAGATAACTGATATACTGGCCACCTTCGTTATAGGTATCATAATCAATATGAAACAGAATCAGCACCGCCATTACGCAGATGACTGCAATCAACAACGGATTAAAAATTGCCAGTTTAAATTTCTTTTTCAGAAGAGTTCCGATCTCATAGGCCACCAGACTGATCACCGCACCAAAAAATACGGAATTTGTCAGGAAATCTTTCATTTTTCTTTTCCCTCCTTACGTTTTCTCTCCCAGCGGATCACACGCTGTGTCACCTGTCCGGTCACTCCCATGACAAGTACAGTTGTTACTACCGTCACTACGACCACCGGAACCACGACCGGTCGCAGCACATCCCATGCATTCAAAAGTCCTACTGCCGCCGGGATAAACATAACCGGCATAATTTCTATCAGAAAATCAGCGGCTCCCTCTACCTGATCCAGCTTTATGACACCGGTAAGTAGTGCAGCCAGCAGCAATACCAGCCCATACACACTGGCCGGAACCGGAAGTGGAATCACCATACGGAAAAACTCGCCGATAAACGAGAACAACAATATCATACAAAACTGTCTTACGTGCTTCAAAATATTTATTTCTCCTTTCACTGGTAGTACCAGTTTCAGATTATACTGACCTGACTATTTCCTGTCAAGGAGCAAAATCCCCATAGAAATTCAAAAATCTCCGGCAATCGTTTACAAATTGCCGGAGATTTTTCTTTAAAAAATGCTGCCCATTATCCTAGAGCGTGTTTGAAAAAGGCTTTCTGCAAGATGTGCGTCACGATTTGTGGAAGATTTTGTCCGGATGAAGGCGCCGTAGCGGGCTACGGCAACTGAATTCGGGCAAAATATGCCGCAAAATGGGGCGTGCAGATTGCGGGAATGATTTTTCAAACACGCTCTAGCATTTTCTCCAGATCTTCCTTAGGATCCCCGATTGGACTGATCCGGTAGTTTTCTACCAGATACTGCAGCACATTGGGAGACAGGAATGCCGGGAGAGACGGTCCGAGATAAATATTTTTGATTCCAAGGTGCAGAAGTGTCAGCAGGATACACACCGCCTTCTGCTCGTACCAGGAAAGCACCATGGAAAGCGGAAGTTCATTGACTCCGCAGTCGAAAGCTTGTGCAAGTGCGACTGCCACTTTGATGGCTCCGTAGGCATCGTTACACTGTCCCATATCCATGATCCGAGGGAAACCGCCGATGCTTCCGAGATCCAGATCGTTAAACCGGTATTTTCCACACGCCAGCGTAAGAATGATCGTATCGGACGGTGTCTGTTTTACGAATTCCGTATAATAGTTTCTGCCTTTTTTTGCTCCGTCGCAGCCGCCGACCAAAAAGAAATGCCGGATCGCTCCTGCCTTTACCGCATCCACGATCTGATCTGCTGCCTGCAGGATCGTTCCGTGTCCGAAACCGGTGGTCAGCTTTTCTCCACCGTTAATTCCCTTATACTGCCTGTCTTCCCCAAATCCTCCAAGTTCCAGTGCCTTTTCGATCACCGGTGTGAAATCTTTTCCGTCATCTACATGTACCACACCCGGATAAGAAACTACTTCCGTGGAAAAGACGCGGTCTGCATAGCTCTCCTTCGGTGGCATCAGACAGTTGGTCGTAAACAGGATGGCTCCCGGAAGATCAGCAAATTCTTTCTGCTGGTTCTGCCATGCCGTTCCGAAGTTTCCTTTCAGATGACCGTATTTTTTCAGTTCCGGGTATGCGTGTGCCGGAAGCATCTCGCCATGGGTATAGATATTGATGCCCTTTCCTTCGGTCTGTTCCAGAAGCAGCTTCAGATCACGCAGATCATGACCGGTAACCACGATAAACGGCCCTTTTTCCACTTTCATTGAAACCTCTGTAGGTTTCGGGATTCCGTAAGTCTCTGTGTTGGCACGATCCAGCAGTTCCATACAGGTCAGATTAACTTTTCCCGTCTCCAGAACCACCGGGAGAAGTTCTTCCATGCCAAGATCCATAGACAACGTAGCCAGTGCTTTATATAAGAAGAAGTTCACTTCTTCCGACTGATATCCAAGTACCATCGCATGGTATGCGTACGCTGCAACACCCCGGATGCCGAATAATAACAGGGATTTTAACGACCGGATATCCTCGTCTGCATTCCAGATTTGTTCCATATCATAATTGTCTGTATTTCCACATTTTGCCACACAGGTTCCGCATCCCGGTGCGATTCTGTTTTTTTCCTCTTCCACACGCTCGATCATCACACGAATCGTCTCTTCGTTGAAACTTACATTGGTCAGTGTTGTAAATAATCCCTCGATGATCACCCGGTCGGTATCAGCGGTCTTCGGATTGTTGCCGCAGGTCTTCGCAAGGCCGATCAGTGCCCCTGTCAGCTCATCCTGCGCCTTTGCTACATCAGCCGTCTTTCCGCATACTCCGCGCTTTCCGGTACATCCATTGCATCCTGCTGTCTGCTCACACTGAAAACAAAACATATTTTTCTCCATTTTTTGTACTCCTTTTATCAGTTTTTTTATCGTTTTCGTAACTGTTCAGTACCTTCACAGTTACGAGCCAAAATGCATTGAAAATCACCTTCGGTGATGGCATTTTGGCTTGCATGTCTCGGGATTTTGGCATATTCATGCCAAAACACCTCGCGGGACAGTGACTGCTGAATAGTTACTCGTTTTCTTTACTTTTACCTTATCTATCTCATAAGTATCCCTAATTTTTCTGCTTTTATCCTTCGTACTATGTCTCTCGCACAGATATCCTCACGGATTACACCGTTTGGTTTTTCCCATCCGTCTGCCTGGAAAACGTTCTGGCCGTTACTCCCGGATCGTACCGTCAGTTCCGACCGTGATCACCTGCCATGGCAGCCGTTTTCCGCTCGCTTCAAGGGCACGTTTTGCCGCCATCTCAAGTCCTCCGCAACATGGAACCTCCATGCGGACAACAGTGATACTCTGCACCGCATTCTGCCGGATGATCTCTGCCAGTTTAACGGCATAATCGGTGCTGTCAAGTTTCGGACATCCCACCAGCACCACACGATTTTTTAAAAATTCATCGTGGAACTTCGCATAAGCGTATGCTGTACAGTCTGCCGCGATCAGCAGGTTCGCTCCCTCATAAAAAGGTGCATGCACCGGCAGTAATTTGATCTGTACCGGCCACTGACGCAGACGGGAACGCTCCGCTTTCGCCTTTTCTTCTTTATTTTTCAGCACTGCCGCCTCGTCATAAGCTTCCGCTTCCCGTTCAATAAAATGAATCGCATCCATCGGACATGCCGGAAGGCAATCCCCCAGTCCGTCACAGTAATCGTCGCGCATCAGTTTTGCTTTCCCGTTTACCATACCGATTGCCCCTTCGTGACAGGCCTTAGCACAGGCGCCACAACCGTTACATTTATCTTCCTCTATCTGAATCACTCTTCGGATCATATTCGATTCCTCCTTATTTTCTGTATGCATTCCTGAAATCTCTCTATATCTGATTTTACACAAATGCATTTCTGTCTCTGTTATGCTGTCCTTCTTCTCTTTGCGACAGCTCCCTTGCGTTTACAAACAGAGGATACTATAATATCAGATAAAAATATGTTGTTTTAACCACAAAAAGGAGAAAAAATGGATTTTCTAATATTAAAAAAAATTCCCCTGTTTTATGGTGTGAAACCGGAGGAAATTCCGTCTATTCTGCATTGTCTCTCCGGACAGATCCGGTCGTTTTCCAAAGGGGAAATGATCTTTTGTGCTGGTGAATCTATTACCTCTGTAGGAATCGTACTGGAAGGTTCTGTTCATGTTGAAATTGACGATTTCTGGGGCAGTAAAAATATCCTGAATCACGTCGGACCCGGACAGCTTTTCGGCGAAGCCTACGCCTGTTCCCCTTCGGAACCGCTGATGGTCAATGTCGTATCCGTCACGCCCAGTCAGATTTTATTTCTGGATGTTCCGAAGATTTTGCATACCTGTGAAAAACCATGCAGTCATCACCAGCAGATGATTGAAAATCTGCTCCGCATCATGGCAACCAGTAACCTGCAGCTTTCCCGCCGGATCCTGCACACCACACCGAAAACCATCCGTGAACGGCTGCTCGCCTATCTTTCCTATCAGGAACTGCTCACCGGATCGCCTGAGATCACCATCGCCTTCAACCGCCAGCAGCTCGCTGACTATCTCAGCGTGGACCGGAGTGCGCTTTCGAAAGAAATTGGGAAAATGCAGAAGGACGGGCTGTTGGAAGTGAAAAAAAATGAATTTGTTCTAAAAAACAGAGAATAAAGAATATGATGCCGTGTGCATCTTCGCAGAGTGTTCCCGATTTACTGAAAAACAGTTTTTGTAAGACACTAAACAGGGCGAATCGCTCTTTCGAACGATTCGCCCTGTTTGTGTTTTTATTTACTTGATTTTTGTATTATTCAGCCTCTTCAGCTGTCTCCGGTTCCGGTACACTGTTGTGAACTGCGGTGCAGGATACAACAACTGCTTCCGGATCTGTTTTCAGATCGATGTTCGGATTCTTGGCGATCTCCAGATCTTTGACTTTGATCACATCACCGATCTTCATCTCACCGACATCCACCTGAACTTTATCCATCAGGTCAGCAGGCAGTGCCTTATAAGAAATCTCTTCCAGATCTTCCTGCAGAACACCTGCCTCTACTTTCTCATGGTTGAGCAGAACGATTTCCGCTACGGAATGTACTTTCTCGGTACTTACCAGTGCCTGGAAATCAATCTCATCCACGCGGTTTGCCATTGCATTGTAATCAACCTCTTTGATCAGTGCATCGTAGGTCTTGCCGTCTACTTCCAGCATAACCTGACTTCCTTTGTTGTCCGTCTTCAGCAGCTGATCTACTGCCTTTTTCGTCATCTGGATCGGAAGAGATCCTTCAATCTCTCTGCCAAACAGATTACCTGTGACATAGCCTTCTCTTCTTAATTTCTTTGCTTTGACGTCCATGCTTCTTTTTTCAGCTTTTAAAGTATTCATTTATCTTTTCCTCCAAACTGATTGCTTAGCAGCCTTCTACAAAGAGGTTTTGTTAAGTATTATATATAAATGTGCTACCGTCTGCCATTCGGCAAACCGTATGGTTAATAGTTACCTGATTCAGATATTATCCTTCAATGGCGATATATTTGTTTTCTTCCACTGCCGGTTTTGCTTCTTTCTTTGGAACGAACAGTTTCAGAATACCATGTTTGAATTCGGCTTTGATCTCATCCGGATCTACTTCCTCTCCCACATAGAAGCTACGTGTGCAGGCACCTGCATAACGTTCTTTACGGATATATTTTCCGGTTTCTTTTTCTTTCTCATCTTTATCAAGGCCTTTGGCTGCCTCGATGGTCATATAACCATTTTCCAGAGAAACCTTTACTTCATCTTTGGCAAATCCCGGAAGATCTATTTCAAATTCATATCCATTGTCTTTTTCTTTGATATCGGTTTTCATCACATGTCCGGCTCTTCTGCCGTACAGTTTTTTCTCTGCTTTGTGCAGTTCCTTGTCGGTATCGAACGGAAAATAGTCATCAAAAAAGTCATCAAACAAATTCTCTCCAAAAATACTAGGCATCAACATAAGTCATCTCTCCTTTTTATTCATCATGTATTATTACCTTGTTTCTTTGGAACTGGGATGCTTCAGGAGCTTTCGAACTTTTTCTTCGTTCTTTTTGTTCCCTTCCTTTGTTCTAGATGTAATATAACACTTCAATCAGCACTCGTCAAGGGGGAGTGCTGATTTTTTTGTGAAGATTTTGTGTCCTTCCGTGACATTCGTCTGGTACATCGTCTCACAGACAAATGAATGATTCAGTTATTTCGAAAACAATGTATCAGGTCTCATGGGAGCACGGACTTTGACTCGTTGCCCACGTAAATGAAAAACGAACTTCCACCCTTACTTTGTTTGCCACAACATCAAGGTAGAAGTTCGTTTTTCAATTAGTTATCAGGTCTTCGTATGCCGGTTTACATATTTCGCCTTATATTTTGAGTACACGATCGTCTGGTCTTTATACAGCCCGTAATATCCGGACACTGCATAGCTGACCGCCACAGCCAGCAGATAATACGAAACGCCCTGGAAGCCAAACAACTCAAAGGCTATTAGTATAGAAGTAACCGGGCAGTTCGTCACACCGCAGAACACAGCGATCATCCCGGCGGCTGCACTTAAAGACGGTGAAAATCCCATTATCTGTCCTGCCAGACAGCCAAAAGTGGCACCAATGGCAAATGAAGGAACGATCTCCCCCCCTCGAAAACCTGCACGCATCGCCAGTGCTGTCAGAAGCATTTTCCAGAAAAAGTCAAAGGTCTGCGTCTGTCCATGTTCCACTGCCTGCTCGATCAGCTGATTACCCGCACCCATATACCGATCTGTCCCAAGGATCCAGTACAGGACTACTACCAGACAGCCCGCCGCGAAGACACGCAGATATGGATTTTTCAGCCATTTATCATATCCCTTGCTCACATATTCCAGTAACAGACAAAAAAGGATACTGACTGCACCGCAGCCTACGGCGATGATGCCCATTTTAATCCCGTTTTCCATTGAAAATGCCGGGATTCCCGTGACATGAAAGTTCTCCGGATGGATTCCGAAACTTCCCGAAAAATCATAAGCAACCAGCGATGCCACCACACAGGGCAGCAAAGCCGCATAGTACATCACACCTACGCTGACCACTTCCATGGCAAATACCGCTGCCGCCATCGGCGTACCGAAAACAGCCGAAAACGCAGCACTCATCCCGCACATAACGATCACATGGCGGTCTTCCTCATCCAGATGAATCCACCGTCCCAGTTGATTTCCGATACTTCCTCCAAGCTGGATCGCCGCACCTTCCCGGCCTGCTGAGCCACCAAGCAGATGTGTCAATGCTGTAGCGATAAAAATCAGTGGTGCTGAACGAAGCGGGACCTCATCCTGCGACCGGATCGTAGAGAGTACCTGGTTTGTTCCTCTGTCCTCTTTTCCAATCTTCTGATATAAAAATACAATCAACAGACCACCAAAAGGCAATAATAAAACAACCGCCGGTCTGTCTGCCCGAAACTGTGTCACCCAGCTCAGACACCCGGCAAATAAACTGCTGGCACCGCCAACCACTCCACCGATCAGAAGTGCCAGCAGGATCCATTTGACAAAGTTGCTCATATCCTGCTGTATCCGTTTTCCATAATAATGTGACATCACTTCCAGACGGTGATGTCCCTTTTTCATAGGTTCCATATGTTCCCCCGCTTCCCTTTCCTCTTTCGTATTTCCGCCTCATTTTCCCGGAATCATACTTTCTTTCAGTATACGCCATCCCTGTATATTTTTCCAGCGCAATGAACTTTAAATATCATGGAAAATTGGTTCACTGTTACGGTTCACTGGCTCAATTATTGATATGCAGTGCAACGAAAAAACAGGGCGAAGCTGCTTCCCTCTCAGCATTCGCCCTGTTTTCCCTTATTTCTTTTACTCCCTCACATCACTGCCTGATCCCCTTATGCGTAGATTCCCTCAGAATCTGTAATCTCGTACTCAAAAGTCTTCAGATTTGCGCGCAGTGTTGCACTCTCGCCCTGGTTTGTCCAGATGAAGGTAATGATTTCACCTTCTGTGGATACTGCAAGTTCTGCATCAAAACCGAACGCTTTGGATACGTTTCTAAAATGCAGAAGTTTCAACTGCTCTTTTACGATATCTGTCTTCATCAGTTCTTCGATCTGTGCTGCGGACAGATTGGTACGGTTGATTTCTTTATGACCGCCGGCACCGGCACGTTTAACAGCCTCGTGGTCGTTCTTGCCAGCGAAAAGATCCAAGTACCATACCTGCGGTTTTCCAGGCATGAACATCTGCAGTGCTCTGGCCATAAGCATTTTTTTGTCATCTTCGCCCAGTGCACTGTAATACGTTGCATTTACCTGATAATATACATTTTTCTGACCATGAAGATCTTTCACATATCCGCCTCTTGCAACAACAGTGTCGATGATCTGCTGGATCCTTTCTTCCGGGATCAGCCCCTTCAGATCCAGAAGCGGGATTCCATCGTGGCAGCCCAGCATGTTGACTACATGGATTTCTTTTTCCATCAGTTCTTTTGCCCATTTTTCCAGAGTGGAACCGTTGCCGCTTTCCAGTGCATCGATGATCATGCCCGGAAGGAAGAAATCGTAGGTCATGTAACCCTGTTTTGCAATCTGTTCATAGTTCTTCTCTCCGTAGCTTGCATGGATCTCCGGAAGAAGGGTCAGATTGTATTTGTCTGCCAGTTTTCGTACTTTTTCCAGTACTTCCCATGTTCCCGGCTCATTCAGGAAGTTTTTTTCTCCCGGCTCCTTCGGTGCATAAGCAAATGCGTCCAGACGCACGATCTTTGCTCCATATGCAGCCAGCGTCTTCAGTGTTTCGTCATAAAACTCCCATACCAGTGGAGATTTGATATTCAGATCCATCTGTCCCAGATATTTTCTCTTGCTCTCCAGAAGTTCTACCACGCTGTCTTTACAGAAAGTATCAATGCTGAGTTCTGACGGTTTTTTACCTGCTGCGATCTCCTCATTGACTTTCTTCGCGATCAGATCTGCTTTGTAATACTGTACCTTTGCCACCTGCATAATATCCTGTGCATCCAGTACCGGATATTTAATTTCCTGATAGAACGTATTCCAGTAAGGCACATTTTTTCCGTCCGGGAAACGTACCATCAGGATGGGAAGCCCCGGTTTACGGAAGAACATATGCTCGATCAGTTCCTGATCCGGCTGGATATATCCTTCTTCAGTCATGGTTCCCTTTCCTTCCCAGAACTTGTTCCAGTCGATAAAGAAATCACGGTATTTGGAGTCGTCGCCGTTTTTCAGGATATCCTGAAACTGTCTGGATAATACAGAAGCATGGTTCAGGATAAAATCCAGTTTCAGATTAATTCCCAGTTCTTCCAGTGCTTCCAGATCTTTTTTATCTGCCAGTTCTTCATTCAATGTGTAATCGATTACAGAGAACCCGCGATCAAGATCTGTATTAAATACGCTGGGCAGAATATAAAAGGAAGAAAATACATCCTTTAATTCCGGTTTCTGTAAAAATCCGGTGATATCACTGAGGGTTCCGCCTACGCTGTCCGGATATGCATTTAACATCGGTTTTGCATCTGCTGTAACGGTCATTTTACTCATGCTTCTCTCTCCTTATATTCTTCCCTGATCCATGATCTCTTTGTATTCGTCATAGGATAACAGTTTTCCTGCTTTGGATACGATCACTTTCGCTTTATGAGCCTGGCTCTCCAACATATCCTGTTCCAGTTCCAGTACCATGGTGGTAAATGGGCTGTCTACAGCACCGTCACGGTTTCTTGCTTTTCTGTGTGCCATAGTCTCCTGCGGAGTACTGTTTAACAGAACCGGGATATCTACACCCTTGTAATTGTCACTGTTTCCGTGTGTCCACTCGATGATCAGGATCTCGGTATCAGAGAAATCCACTTCTTCATACCACAGTTCGGTATCTTCTCTTCCCATCCGTTTCAGCCAAATCTTTTCTGCCTTGTTTTTAAAGCTTTCAACGATTTCTTCCACTTCTTTGAAATCGATTTCATTCAGGGTACCAAGATATCCTCTCAGGCCTGTCTTACCATTCTCCAGATAAGATTCATACCAGTCGTAGCTCTCTTTCAGCTTCGGATCTGCATCCATTCCTGCAATCTGTCTTTCATGGATGATGTCGAATCTTTCTTTTGTAAATGTTCCGTCTTTTACCATACCGCGGATCGCACTCTCACGAAATACATGAAGACGTTCTGCATCGTTGTACTTTGGAATTCTGTGCGGATAGTTATCTCCGGACAGTGTATAGGCTTTCATGCCAATCTGATTAAAATAGAAAGAAAGCAGAGAAGCGGTCTCTGATTTTCCTACTCCGGATCCACCGCATACAGTCAGTACAATCTTGCGGTCTGCGTCTTCTTTTTTCAGTTCTCTGATCTGTCCTAAAAGTTCTCTGAAGATCAGGTTTGCTTTGTTGATGTGATCTTCACCAATCTCGATCTTGTCTCCTGGCATGTCACCCTGTGGGATCTTCTCCGGGATCACCGGTGCAGTCCATGCAGAAGGATTTTCCACATATTTGTTCATGTTTGCCTCCTCTTGTCCGCTGCCTTCCGACAGCCGCTGAATCATTGCGTTTTCGTAACTGTTCCATACCTTCACAGGTACGGACCAAAATGCATGTAAGCTCATCTTCGATGATATCATTTTGGCTTATTTGTCAGATAAAGGAATTATATCACGACATTGTGAAAAACATATCGCAATATAATCGGTGTTATTATATGCCAGATACCCGTTTTCCGTCAATATTTCTTCAAAATATTTCTCCGTGTAATTTTTGTGTAATATTTGCTTAATATCTTTATGGTAAAATATCTCATATTTTTTTAGAGGAGGAAATCTATGAAAAAGTTTTATACATGGTATCAAAAACATATCACAGGTGCAATCTTTATCGGCCTGATTCTCGGTATTCTGACCGGACTTTTTCTGGCTGGACGATTTGAACCTGTACTGACCATCACCAGTCTTCTGGGAAGCATCTATATGAATGCACTGAATATGATGATCTTCCCTCTGGTCTTCTGTTCCATCATCATGGGTATCACCAGTATCGGTAATGCCCGTACCACCGGAAAGATCACCGGTTATTCCATGATCTTTTTCCTGTGTACCACCGGACTTGCCAGTCTGGCAGGACTGATCATCCCACGTCTGATCCGCCTTGGAAAAGGAGTTAACTTCGAGATGGCAACTTCCGATATCCAGGCTACCGAGATGACTAGCATCCTGGATACCGTAAAAAATCTGATCCCGTCCAATCCGGTAGCTGCTTTTGCCAACGGAAATATGCTTCAGGTTCTGGTATTTGCCGTTATCATCGGTTTTACCCTGTTGGCGATCAAAGAAAAAGGGGAACCTCTGTTACATCTGATTGATTCCTGTAACGAGGTATGTCTGAAGATCATCAGCACCGTGATGTATTTTACCCCGATCGGTGTCTTCTGTACCATCGTACCGGTTGTAGAAGCCAACGGAACCAAGACGATCCTGTCTCTGGCTACCCAGCTGATCATTCTGTATGTAACTTTCTACGGATTTGCACTGTTCATCTATGGAGGATCCGTAAAAATTCTTGGTAAGACAAGCCCGGTCAAATTCTTCAAGGCCATCATGCCTGCTGCTCTGAATGCCTTCGGAACCTGTTCCAGTTCCGCTACCATCCCGATCAGCAAACAGTGTGTGGAAGAAGAACTCGGTGTTTCCAACAAGATCACCAGTATCACCATTCCTCTGGGAGCCACCGTCAACATGGATGCGGTATCCATCCTGATGTCCTTTATGATCATGTTCTTCGCTAATGCCTGCGGTATTAACGTAAGCATCAGCATGATGATCATCATCCTGTTAGCCAACGTTCTCCTTTCTGTGGGAACTCCGGGTATCCCCGGCGGAGCCATTGCTTCTTTCGCAGCTCTTGCTACCATGGCAGGGCTTCCGGCCGGCGTTATGGGTGTCTACATCAGTATCAACACCCTGTGTGACATGGGTGCAACCTGTGTCAATGTCATCGGTGACCTGGCTGCCTGTGTGGTTCTGAAGGAGAAAATCAAGTTAGACGAATAAAACAATTAATTACATAAGTGCAGAAAACGGGATACACCCGGACATCGAAAATGATTCCAGGTGCATCCCGTTTTTATTTTCTCATTTTTTTCAGCAGATTTTCTCCAGCCCTCTTACAATCTTTCTGATCCGCTCCATATCTACCGAAGAATAATTCATTACATACGTGTTTTCAATTCCTGCCTTCTTTTCATAGTAGAACTTGGAAAGTGGTGACAGCTTGATGCCCTGGGCTTTTGCCAGCTCTATTACATTCTCCTCAGCTTTCTCCGTTTTCAGTTTCATCAAGAAATGCACACCGGCCTCTTCCCCGGATATTTCCACACATTTGTGCAGACCACTATCCCATATCGCAGATAAGAATCCATTTTTCTTATTTTGATAGTAATTGCGCAGCCTGTTAATATGTTTTTCGAAATATCCTTCTTTGATAAACAGATCCAGGGTATATTGTTCAAAGTTTGATACCGTACAGGAATAAAATGATAATTTCTGATAAAACTGTTCCAGAAGCGGACGCGGCAGGATCATATAACTGATACGTACAGTAGAAGCCAGCGTCTTTGTAAAGGTATTCATATAAATAACTTTTTCGGAAATATCGATACTTTGCAGTGTGGGGATCGGTTTCCCGCCCAGACGCAGTTCACTGTCGTAATCGTCCTCGATGATGTACCTGCCTTCTCCTTTTGAAGCCCAGCCAAGAAGTTCATAACGGCGGCTGATCGGCATCACAATTCCGGTCGGATAATGATGGGATGGAGAAATATGTACGATATCTACCTTTTTTTCTTCTAACTGAGAAACTTCCACGCCTTCATCATCCATATCGATGTATGTCCAGTTTACCTGATAGTTCCGATAGATTTTCCCGATCTTCTGATATCCCGGATTTTCCACCGCATAGACTGCCTCGTGTCCCAGAAGCTGGATCAGCAGACCGTACAGGTACTCGGTTCCGGCTCCTATGATGATCTGCTCCGGCTGTACCGTCATACCCCTGAAATCTTTCAGATAGCCCGCGATGGACTGTCTGAGTGACATGATTCCTCCACAGGGTGGATTAGTCATCAACTGAATCCGGCTGTCGCTTAACACCTCCCTGACCATCTTCGCCCAGATGGTAAATGGAAACTGATCGGCCTCGGTCTGATTGCTGGTAAAATCAGCCAGATAGCTGTTTTCTCCACTGGTCATGGGAATAATCTCCTGCACTTCTTCTCTCTGTTTTGTCTCCAGCACCCCTTTAAAGTCCGTTACATAGAATCCTCTTTTGGGCATGGAATAAATATAGCCCTCCGCGATCAGCTGCTCATAGGCATTTTCTACAGTGATCACGCTGATACCCAGATTTTTTGCAAAACTCCGCTTGGAGGGAAGTTTTTCTCCTGCCTGCAAAGTCCCCTGTAAAATATCGTTTTTGATGCATTTGTACAGATATTCATACATGGAATCTGACCCTATATTTGTGAAATTATACGTCAGCATTGTTCTTCTTTTCTCCTGTCTGGCCTTACTGAATATATTTATTTTGATGATTTTTTCATATCCACTTTAGCATTATAATCTACCCATACATTTTTTTCAAGAGATTAACCTACTACTTAAGGAGGAATATTATTATTATGGAAAACAGATACGAACTGAACAAGGAACTGGCACAGATGTTAAAGGGCGGTGTCATCATGGATGTCACCACACCGGAGCAGGCAAAGATTGCGGAAGCAGCAGGTGCCTGTGCTGTCATGGCTCTGGAACGGATACCTGCAGATATCCGTGCAGCCGGCGGTGTTTCCCGTATGAGTGATCCGAAGATGATTCAGGGGATCCAGAATGCTGTTACTATCCCGGTTATGGCCAAATGCCGAATCGGTCATTTTGTGGAGGCTCAGGTTCTCGAGGCGATCGAGATTGACTATATCGATGAGAGTGAAGTGCTCTCTCCTGCAGATGATGTGTACCATATCAATAAGAAAAACTTTAAAGTACCTTTTGTATGTGGCGCAAAGGATCTGGGCGAGGCGCTTCGCCGGATCAACGAGGGTGCTTCCATGATCCGTACCAAAGGAGAACCTGGTACCGGTGATATCGTGCAGGCGGTACGTCATATGCGTAAAATGAACAGTGCGATCGCACAGATCAAAGGCATGCGTGAGGATGAGCTTTTTGAGATTGCAAAGCAGTTACAGGTACCTTTTGATCTGGTTGCTTATGTACATGAAAATGGAAAGCTTCCGGTGGTTAATTTTGCAGCCGGAGGTGTGGCTACTCCTGCAGATGCAGCTTTGATGATGCAGCTGGGTGCCGAGGGTGTCTTCGTAGGATCCGGTATCTTCAAATCAGGCAATCCGGAGAAGAGAGCAAATGCGATTGTGAAAGCGGTTACGAATTATACAGATGCGAAGATGATCGCCAGATTATCTGAGGATCTCGGGGAAGCGATGGTCGGTATCAACGAATCTGAGATTCAGCTTCTGATGGCAGAAAGGGGAAAATAAGATGAAAATTGCAGTTCTTGCCGTACAGGGAGCTTTTATCGAGCACGAGCGGAAACTGGAAGTGCTTGGGGCTTCCTGTGTGGAGCTTCGCAAGGCGGAGGATCTGAACCAGTCTTATGACGGGCTGGTTCTTCCCGGCGGCGAAAGTACGGTACAGGGGAAGCTTTTACGGGAGCTTGGGATGTTTGATACGATCCGGAAGCAGATTAAGGAGGGGCTTCCGGTTTTGGCTACCTGTGCGGGAATGATTCTTCTGGCGGATTCGCTGGAGGGGGATGCGATGGTGCATCTTCAGACGGTTCCGATGACGGTGAAGAGGAATGCTTATGGACGGCAGTTGGGGAGTTTTCACACGGAAGCAGAGTTTAAAGGAATTGGGGAGATTCCTATGACGTTTATCCGGGCGCCTTATGTGGCGGATGTTTCGGATGGAGTTGAGGTACTGGCTGTAGTACAGGATCGGATTGTGGCGGTTCGGTATGGGAAGCAGATGGCGCTGGCGTTTCATCCGGAGCTGGATGAGGATGAACGGGTGCATCGGGAGTTTTTGCGGATGTGTGAGGGGAAATAAATTAGTTTAGTTCAAGACGGACGAAGCGGGAGGGCGGGGAGCGCCGGGCAGACAGCCGCTGGTAACGCAAATCTGAGCTAGTCACCAACTCCGACTATGTTCACGAGGGTCGGCTGACCCTCGCGAAAGTCT
>ENA-OPBL01000428-OPBL01000428.1-human-gut-metagenome-genome-assembly--contig:-NODE-428-length-44141-cov-18.180239_pt1 | contig 44141 bp, 41 predicted proteins | sample MGYA00241073_ERZ501461 | MGnify/ENA primary metagenome ERZ501461 (study PRJEB25962, sample SAMEA2042630) | human gut metagenome | biome: human gut; feature: human-associated habitat; material: faeces... | reverse complement strand
CAAAATCTTTCAAGGTTTTTCACTGTTCAGTTATCAATGTTCGTTGTTGTTATTTTCAACAGCTTGTATATTTTATCATATCTTCAAGTCGTTGTCAACAACTTTTTTCTTTGTTGTCTCTCAAACGCGACAACTCTGATATCTTATCATGTTTGTCATTGTTTGTCAACAACTTTTTCCATCATCATGACCACCAACCATCACTCAGCTTCCTGCCAGTGCCTGTATCAGTGTCCTCGTCACGAGTCAGCTTAGATATAATATCACGCAGACAACCTAAAGTCAACAAAAACTTTACATTTTATTTGCAAAAATATAAGCACCACAAGATATTGTTCCCTGGGTGCTTACAAACCACAATTCAATCATAAAAACGAAAGCAGAATCGTCAGTATTAAATTATTTTCATATAGCCATTGCAGAATTTTCGACTGATATACCGCATCAATCACAACACTCCCGGCTTCTGTCGCTGCCCCCATTGCTGCAAACGCAAATACCAGCCATACCAGCAACAGTCCTTTGATCAATCCGGCAATTCCCCCAAGCATATGATTTACTTCTCCTATTACGGGCAGTTTTGCCACCAGATCAATCGCAGTGGCAATCAGATGAAAGGCGATCACCGTAATCAGCATAACAATAACAAATGCAATCGCTTTCATGGCAAGAGATGATGCTTTTGACGCAATTGTATTATACAGTCCGCTTTGCTCCATCCAGCCATCCGCAAGTTTATGTGTATCCCCTATCTGGTTCCATACGTTTGCCGGCAGTTTCATTCCCAGACCGCTGAGATCTTTCTGTTCCTGCGTGTTTTGTTCTTCTGTACTTTTTTCTTCCCCTGCCACGGCATTTTGCAATTTCTCTTTGCAATTCTTTTCAATTCTGGTATCCAGGCCTGTGTGTTCTGTCATCCAGTCTGCAACATACGGCGTTGCAAACGTAACAAAAACCAGAATCAGTATCCAGGCAGCCATTGAATAAACCACACGCAGGAAACCACGGAAGAATCCCCAGACAATATTTCCGGCAACAAGTAATACAACCAGTATCAATAACCAGTTCATTGTAATCGTACCTCTTCTATTTCTCCGTTTAATACCAATGTATAATTCTGACCATCCGATCCCGACAATACGTTATAAAGCTGCCGGTCAAACGTATAACGGAATTTACGGATGCTGTGTATGGTAAACAATTCACAGTTATAATCATCCCGGACACATATTTCATTATTATCGAGGAGCTCGATTCTGTTGTATGCGATCTCTGTATCATTCTCCATGACCGTTTTACCATTCATGTCATAGACTTTTATGTGCCAGCTGTTTTCTTTTTTGGTATCGCTGTATGAAATACCGACATATTTATTATTATAGAAGACACTCTGTATCTCCCGTTCAAACTTTATCTGTTTTTTCGGCGCAGGTTTTTGTGCTCCGTCAAACCAGATCAGTCCGGCATCGCTGATCGCGAGAAGTTTTCCGGATTCGGTATAAACCAGTTCCGATATCATCGTATTTTTGTAACTGTACGTTCCCACATTGTTGTCGATTTCATTCTGCCCAACCGAACCAAAGTTATAGAAAGTAACCGTGGAACAGGTTTTGCCCTTTGTCACGTCGAGCATATCTACTGCCAGTTTCTGCGCATCCGGAGCCAGCGCAATATCTACAGGAAAACTTCCTTTTTCCTGATAAAATTCACCGCTGGCAAGTTCCTGTCCCTTTTTGTCATAAAGCCGTACATACGAGACATCATCCTCCTTCATCAGCACAGCCACCGTTCCCTGACGGGCAACACATACACGTTCAATCGGTGTTGCCGTTTCGATTTTCTTTACCAGTCCGCGATCCGACATGATATAAATAAATGTCCCTCCACGATCATAAACTGCAAGATACTGTTCACACACGGAAAGTTCCGGCGTAGTCATTTCATAAGACTGGTTCCAGATCAGCCGGTCATCTGTATCGTGACACACGATTCCGTCATTATCATATTCCAGTATTTTTCCCTGGAACATCTTATATCCCGTTGCCGCACTGTCCTTTCTCTCCGCCGATGCCTGCACCTCAAATCCTGAATATGTGCGAAGTGCAGACCAAAGTTCTACAAAAATCACTGCTGCTACAACAGTAACGATCACAAGTGCCGTTCTGCGGGCTATTTTATGCCTGTGTCTCCTGATTTTTTCTTCCAGTTCCTCCAGGTCTTCCTGACTTGTCTCTACGGTTTTAAATTCCGTTTTTTCAGCCACCGATTTTTCTCCTTTTCGCTTACGTTTCTATCATTATAGCATTGCAATCCCCGTTACGGAAGTAATAATTTCTGTCCAACCCTGATATCATCCGAATCTTCCAGATCATTCGCCTTTTCAAGCTCTTTTAATTTTTTCATTGATCCGTATGCCTGTTTACAGATCCCACTCAGCGTATCCCCCTGCTGTACCACATAATAATTTTGTGTATTTTCTACCGCCACAGGTTTTTCTTTCTCCTCGGCCGGCTGTGTGGAAGGAGCCGCTTCCTCTGCCTTTTTCACCGCTCCCGCCGGAACCTCTTCAATCGGTATCAGCTGCATGGGTTCACTGATGGTTTCCGTACTCTTTGCGCTCTCCGTCGGTTCTTCCACTATATTTTTTTCAGTTCCCACCAGGACTTCTGCCGGTTGTGACACATGGCGGATTTTTTCCCCTATCGTCTCCACGGTCTGCTCCAGGCCCGGAATATGAATTCGCTGCTGCCAGATTCCGACCCCGGCCAGAACTAAAAGCAACGCGATTGCGGCAGCCATCGCATACGACGTTGGTTTGCGTTCGCTCTTTGAACTGCTGCATTCTTCTTTTTCGTTCTCTTTTTTGCTCTCCGTCAGAATCTCCGGAAGCATCTGCCGGGTTCCACGTCTCGGCAGTTCAATCGTCACATCCGGGATCCGTATCTCATGCAGTTCCCTTGCATAATAGATATAAAACCCGTTTTTCGGTTGCAGCCGGTTGCCTTTATGCAGATAAAAGTATTCTTCCCCCTCCATACTGTCCATAAGGAAAAGAACCTGATGTGCACCTCCGAACTGTTCTCTGTGGATAGCTTCCAGTTCTGCTGTCAGGCGTGGTGGATATCCTTTACAATCCAACGCCCATCCGACAATAATGGAATTCTCATAAGATCTCTTAATCTCACGGAATACATCCGACCACGCATGTGTTCCCCATCTCGGCAGATTCTGTGAAAACTCCATATCCCTTACCGGAATGGCAGCCTCTACAAAGGTCATATATACACCCTGCTCGCACTCTGTATGCCCCATAAAGATAAACACTCTCCGCTCCTCATAAGTTTCTTCATGCACCCTGGCATACGCCGCATTTTCTATGTAAATCCGATCCCCCTCTGCCGGTGTTCCGATCTGTCTGATATTTTTCAGGTCACGTCCCGGTCCTTCTGCAATATCTATCATATCCTGCCTCCTTATCCGTTTTTCCAGAATATAGTATCACCACCATCCGGTAGAATTTTGGAAAAACCTGACAGGCATGAAAAAAATCGTACGACACTACCGGACATATTTCCAGACTTCAGGCAAAAAAAGACTGCCATATCCTTCGATACGACAGTCTCCTTTGTACTTGCTGTATTATTTTGCAAAAGCTTTTACTTTTTTGTAAATTCCTTCTGCGTCCAGTTCGTATTTATGAATCAGCTCAACCGCCGGTCCGGATTCTCCAAACCGGTCATTCACGCCGATACGCATCATCTTTGTCGGTGCCTTTTCACACAATACTTCCGCTACCGCGCTTCCAAGTCCACCGATTACGGAATGTTCCTCAACGGTTACGACTTTCTTCGTCTTTGTTGCAGATGCAACAACCAGTTCCTCGTCAATCGGCTTGATGGTATGGATATTGATTACTTCTGCAGAAATTCCATCTTTCTCCAGCATCTTTGCAGCTTCTAAGGACTCTGACACTTCCAGTCCTGTCGCAAAAATGGTTACATCCGTACCTTCTTTTAATACGATTCCTTTTCCGATCTCAAACTTGTAATCCTCTCTGTCATTGATCACCGGCACTGCCAGACGTCCAAACCGGAGATAAACCGGTCCAACATAATCATATGCTGCATGTACTGCTGCGCGTGCTTCCACGTCATCTGACGGATTGATCACTACCATACCAGGAATCTCACGCATCAGAGCCAGATCCTCCAGACACTGATGGGTAGCTCCGTCTTCTCCAACCGAAATTCCTGCATGGGTAGCTCCAATCTTTACATTCAGATGTGGATAGCCAATGGAGTTGCGAACCTGCTCGTAGTTACGTCCGGCTGCAAACATTGCAAAAGAACTGATAAACGGAACTTTCCCACAGGTAGATAATCCTGCGGCAATACCTGTCATGTTGCACTCTGCGATACCGCAGTCCCAATGGCGCTCCGGAAATTCTTTCTGGAAAATACAGGTTTTGGTAGCACCTGCCAGATCTGCATCGAGCACGATGAGATTCTCATGCTCTTTTCCAAGTTCTACCAATGCGTTTCCATAGCTGTCTCTGGTTGCAATTTTCTTTACTTCTGACATAATGCTTCACCTGCTTTCTCAAGATCTTTCATAGCGATTTCGTACTGCTCGTCATTCGGAGCTTTTCCATGCCATCCGGCTTCATTCTCCATAAAGGAAACTCCCTTTCCTTTGATGGTCTTTGCAATAATGGCAGTCGGCTGACCTTTGGTCTTCTTCGCTTCCTCAAATGCTGCACGGATCTGGTCGAAATCATTTCCGTCAATCACGATCGTGTGGAAATTAAATGCCTCAAACTTCTTATCAATCGGATACGGAGAACATACTTTGTCAATCTCCCCATCAATCTGCAGATTATTATTGTCTACAATCACTACCAGATTGTCCAGCTTCCGGTGTCCTGCCCACATAGCAGCCTCCCAGATCTGTCCCTCCTGAATCTCACCATCTCCGGTCAGGGTGTATACACGATAGTCCTTGTGATCAAATTTTCCGGCTGCTGCCATACCTACTGCTGCAGAAACTCCCTGCCCCAAAGATCCACTGGACATATCAACGCCAGGAATATGTTTCATATCCGGATGTCCCTGCAGATACGAACCTGTATGGCGCAGTGTCACAAGATCTTCCTTCGGGAAAAATCCGCGCTCTGCAAGTGTGGAATAATAAGCCGGTGCTACATGTCCTTTGGATAATACAAACCGGTCCCTTCCCTCCATCTTCGGATTCTTTGGATCAATGTTCATTTCTTCGAAATACAGATATGTAAAAATATCTGCAGAAGACAAAGATCCACCCGGATGACCGGATTTTGCGCTATGCACTGCAGTTACAATGCTCTTGCGGATTTCATTCGCAAGTTTTTCCAATTCTAAATTATTCATTATTTATTCTTTCCTCCTCTTAAAATGGTGGTGTATTATAATTCCGTTCTTCCCTGCAATGCCCGCAGGAGAGTCACTTCGTCAATATATTCCAGATCTCCGCCAACCGGTACTCCACTGGCAATCCGTGTCACTTTAATCCCGGTCGGTTTGATCAGTTTACTGATATACATGGCTGTCGTCTCGCCTTCTAAGCTGGAATTTGTAGCAATAATCACTTCATCCACATCCTGCTCCAGACGAACCATGAGTTCTTTTAAGCGGATATCGTTCGGTCCGATTCCAAGCATCGGGGAAATAGCACCGTGCAGCACATGATAGACTCCATTGTATTTTCCGGTCTTTTCATATGCAACCAGATCACGGGTATTCTCCACTACCATAATCGTCTTGTGATCTCTGGAAGTATCACTGCAGATCGGACAGATTTCCTGATCCGTCAGGTTAAAACAGCACTTACAGTATTTTACGTTTTTCTTTGCCGAAACAATCGCCGAGGCCAGTGCATCCACGTGGTCCTGCGGCATATTTAAAATATGAAATGCCAGCCGCTGCGCAGATTTGGCTCCGATTCCGGGAAGTGCAGACAATTCCTCAATCAATTTCGCAATCTCATGACTGTAATAATCCATATTTAGAACGGAAGTCCTCCGCCCAATGCACCGGTAATCTGTGACATGGACTGCTGGGAAGCTTCATCGATTTTACGCATTGCCTCGTTGGTTGCTGCCATGATGAGATCCTCAAGCATCTCAATATCATCCGGATCTACGACTTCCTCTGCAAGTTTTACCTTTGTCACCTCATGCTTGCCGGAAACGGTCACTTCTACCGCTCCACCGCCTGCTGTGGCTGTCACTTCCTGCTCCTCTAAATTCTTCTGCGCTTCTTCCATCTGCTTTTGCATCTTCTGCGCCTGCTTCATAATATTTGCCATATTTCCCGGCATACCGCCAGGGAATCCACCTCTTTTTGCCATGTGGGGGTCCTCCTGCTATTTCATTTTCTCTGATGATTCAGAGTTGTCTTGTATTATCATACCATTAGAAGTTTTCTTCCTCAATATCAAAATTGATTAATTGACGCAAATCCGGTACGGTATTGGCCGCACCGCGCCCGCCTTCATTTAAGCGAAGCTGTACTTCCACCTGCTTTGCGCACCGCTGTGTGATCATTTCTTTCAAATGATCAATACACCCTGCCTTATTGTCATTCAGATAGGCAAATGCATTGGCATCATCAAACATCAGAAGTAATTCTCCTGCGGGTCCGAGTGTCGGCACCGCCTGATTTAAATACTGTCTGGTGATACCACCCATCTCCGAGATAACCGATCTCCAGTTTTGCATCACCTGCTTAATATCTTCCGGAATCGCTTTGGGAAGCTCCGGCTTCTCCGGTGTTCCGGTCCCCGCCCCATCGGCACCGCTGCTCACCGGCGAGACGGTACTCTGTGGTGCTGCCGAAACAAATGCTCCGCTTTCCAGTTTCTGTTCGATATCGTCCATACGCTCATTGAGCGCCGACAGATCCTTTTCCATCTGTGGCCGGCACAGCTTAATGATCGCAATCTCAAGCAAAATACGCTTCTGCGCCGCATACCGGATCTGGCTGGACAGTTCCGAAAAAATCCGGATATACCGGATCAGTGTTTCCGGCTCCACCATCTGCGCTTCTTCTTTTAGAGCTGCCAGATGCTCCGCCGACATATCCAGCACATCCTCCATATCATCCGCGCTCTGGATAAGCAAAAGATTTCTCATGTACCAGGTAAAATCGTTCACCATCTGTCCCAGTTCCCGTCCCTGATCTACCAGTTGATCCACGGTGAGGATTGCACCTGTCACATCTTTGGCCAACACCTGACGCAGCAATGCCGAGAATACTTCTGTATCCACCGCGCCGAGCACTTCCAGCACATTTTCATAGGTAAGTTTCTCACCCAGGTGAAAGGCAATACATTGATCGAGCAGGCTCAGCGCATCTCGCATGGAACCATCTCCTGCCTTTGCCACATAACGCAGGGCACGCTCCTCGACATCCACCTGCTCCGTGCGCATCAGCTCCGCCAGACGGTCAGTAATCGTATCGATGGAAATCCGGTGAAAATCGTATCGCTGACAGCGGGATAAAATCGTAATCGGGATCTTGTGTGCTTCCGTGGTCGCAAGGATAAAAATTACATATGCCGGTGGTTCTTCCAAAGTCTTAAGCAACGCATTGAACGCACCTGCCGAGAGCATATGCACCTCGTCGATAATGTAAACCTTGTATTTTCCCTCTGTCGGGCGGTAAGATACTTCTTCCCGGATCTGCCGGATATTGTCCACGCCGTTGTTCGATGCCGCATCAATCTCTATGACATTCATAGAAGTCCCGGCGGCAATGCCCTGACATACAGGGCATTTTCCACAGGGACTTCCGTCTACCGGGTGTTCACAATTTACTGCTTTTGCAAAAATCTTTGCAACTGTCGTCTTTCCGGTACCCCGGGTACCGCAAAACAAATAAGCATGTCCTATGCGATCGGCTTTGATCTGGTTCTTTAATGTTGTAACAATGTGTTCCTGTCCTTTGACATCTTCGAATTCCTGCGGACGGAACTTACGGTATAAAGCCGTGTAAGACATTTTTCTTCTCCTTTTTGCCGGATATCAGGAAATTTAATCTCCAAAACTGATACCGATCCGTTTTGCCTCCTGAATCATCTGACTGTCCGGATCAACCGTCTTTAACTTGCCTGCCACCTCTCCAAGCGGCACACATTTGGTCTTGTTGTTGATCATGGCGATCATGCAGCCAAATTTTCCATCCATAATTGCTTTGGCAGCGGCAGATCCAAGACGGGTACATAATACTCTGTCATATGGACACGGACTACCGCCACGCTGTGTGTGGCCCGGAACCGCAACGCGGACTTCCACACCGCATTTCTCCTGAATCTGATCTGCAATCTCATAAGAAACCGATGGGTACCTGCGGGATGCAACTTTTGCCTTGTACTGCTTCTTGGTAAGCTGTGCATCGTCTTTGGAGATTGCACCTTCTGCAACTGCAAGAATCGTAAATCCTTTTCCGTCTTTTGTACGCTTATGAATCGCATCCACGACCTTATCAATATCATACGGAATCTCCGGGAGCAGAATAATGTCGGCACCGCCTGCCACTCCTGCATACAGGGTAAGCCATCCTACTTTGTGTCCCATTACCTCTACAATAAATACACGGTTGTGGGAAGCAGCCGTTGTATGGATGCAATCGATAGTCTCTGTCGCTATATTAATTGCACTCTGAAAACCGAATGTCACATCTGTTCCGTAAATATCATTGTCAATGGTCTTTGGAAGATGAATAATATTGAGTCCTTCCTCGCGAAGCAGATTGGCTGTCTTCTGTGTACCGTTACCACCTAAGATAACCAGACAGTCGAGTCCGAGCTTACGGTATGTGGACTTCATGGCCTCTACCTTGTCCAGACCGTTTTCATCCGGCACACGCATCTGTTTGAATGGCTGGCGGGAAGATCCGAGAATCGTTCCACCTCTGGTAAGGATTCCGGAAAAATCCGAGGCTGTAAGAATTCTGTACTGTTCATAGATCAGCCCTTTGTACCCATTTTCAAATCCATAAATCTCCAGTTCGTCTACATTCGTAGTAAGTCCTTTTACAACACCACGCATGGCTGCATTTAAAGCCTGGCAGTCTCCGCCGCTGGTAAGCATTCCGATCTTCATCATGCACGTTTCCTCCTGCATATTCTCTTATTGTGTACCAAATGTTTTCACATACACATTTGTATTATAGTATAATTTTTGTCCGTTCACAAGATAAGCGACTTGAAAAATGTATGTAAATTCTGTATACTATTAAGGAGCACATCGCATGAGAGTTCCGCTCCGCGGAAGCGATGTACGTAGGAGATATAGCTTACGCTATACCTCAAGGAGCACATCGCATGAAAGTTCCGCTCCGCGGAAGCGATGTACGTAGGAAATTCATCGGAGATGAATTTCAAGGGAGAGTTGTCCGAGAGGTCGAAGGTGCCGCACTCGAAATGCGGTTTGCGTCGAATAGACGCAACGTGGGTTCGAATCCCATGCTCTCCGCTCACTTTTTAAACAAAAACAGCACCGCGGTCTTTGACCTGCCCGGTGCTGTTTTTATATGTCAATGACGTCCCCGGTTATTTCCACGCCGATCCGTCATGTCACGCTTTTCGCGGGAATCACGGCTCCGATGCTCACGGGAATCGTTTGCTCTGTTTCCATCCGCACGGCTTCCATGATCCGCATCGCTGTTTTTGGCGGATGACGGTCTCTCTTTTTTGCGGCCGATATATACGTTCCATTTCATATAGGCTTCCTGCGCATTGCGGGATTTGTAGATTACGTTGCGTTCCTCCCCTACAATATCCGTAATGCTGTACCAGCCTTTGTCATACTGGAATTCCGCTGTCTTTCCTTCAAGTTCTTTATTTCCAAGTACAAATTTATGTATTGCCTGCTGTGGCTGCTGCTGTGCCATCCTATCCCTCCTTTTTTCCTAATACATACTCCACGGCCTGTCTCAGTTTTTCATCTTTTTTCATTTCTTCCGTTCCCTGAAGTGCCTCTGCCTCTTCCCTGGTAAACAATTCCCGCAGTTTTACCTGATGGTTTTCTACCGGAATATAAGATACTCTGGATTTGTCGAATACCGGGCGCAGCACATAGTACGGAATTTTTCGTTCCCTGCGTGATGCGGAGAGCGAAACAATATTTTCTACCTGACAGACTCCCTGTGTTTCACTGTATATGATCTGTTTTTTTTCAAACATTCTGTCACCTCTGAAAAAGATAAAATTATCATATCACAAGAAAAAAGTTTTGACAAATGCCCCAAAACATTTTACGCTTGTCCCAGGGAGGAAATTGTATATGTGGATTCTATTTGCATTTGGGTCAGCTCTGTTCGCCGGACTGACTTCCATACTGGCGAAATGCGGTATCAAAAATACCGATTCCAATGCAGCTACGGCGATCCGTACCATTATTGTACTTATTTTTTCATGGATCATGGTATTTCTGGTCGGGGCACAACACGGCATCGGAAGTGTTTCTGCCAAAACCTGGACATTTCTGATCCTGTCCGGACTTGCCACCGGTGCTTCCTGGCTGTGCTACTTCCGTGCACTGCAGATCGGAGATGTGGATAAGGTGGTGTCTGTCGATAAATCGAGTGCCATCCTCTCCATTCTTCTCGCTTTTTTCTTCCTGCATGAGAGCATCAGCCCACTGAAACTTCTATGCGTGGTGCTGATCGGCGCGGGAACCTACCTGATGATCACGAAAAAGGGAACTTCTTCTGAGAATTCCGGGAAAAAAGGCTGGAGCTGGTTCTTCTACGCGCTTGGCTCTGCCGTCTTTGCCAGCCTGACTTCTATTCTGGGAAAAGTCGGCATTGAAGACATTGATTCCAATCTGGGAACTGCCATCCGTACCATCGTCGTGCTGATCATGGCATGGATTGTCGTGTTTGTCACGAAAAAGCAGGACAGCGTGCGCACGATTGATCACAGGGAACTTGGCTTTATCTGCCTGTCCGGTCTTGCCACCGGTGCTTCCTGGCTGTGCTATTACCGTGCGCTGCAGGATGGTCTGGCAAGTGTCGTTGTGCCGATCGATAAGCTGAGTATTCTGGTTACCATTCTGTTTTCTTATCTTGTATTTCATGAGAAACTTGGAAAAAAAGAAGCCGGAGGACTGGTGTTGATTGTGGCGGGAACGCTTGGGATGCTGGTGTAGTATCCCTTGCTATGCCCTTCAGGCGCACCAACCAGACAATATTTACCAGCTCAATCCACAATCAACACGGTCTTACCTTCAAACGCAACTCCATATTCTTTGATCTGACTATCTGTAATCCCTTTCATTTTTAGTTCTTCACTGTATTTTCGTTCCCTGATCTGTGCAATTGCAGACTGCGCGGTCTCTTCGAGACTTTTTCCCTTTCTTGCGCTTCGTACTTTAAATTCCAGAATCACAGCATTATCCTTTCCCGGATGTTTTGGCTCCAACATAATATCATATCTGCCAAAGCCGCTTTCCCGATTCGACCTCAGATAATACCTGTCCCGCAAATCAATCAGCAGACCTAAAACAAACCCGTGATAAAAACGTTCCGGTTCAGCCCCGGAAGCCCGGTCTCCGGTATCAAAATAGCTGAATGTCTGTAATGCAATACGGTTCATATATTCATTCATCGCATCCACATCCCCAGCAACCATTGCCTTAACAAAATCGTTGTAATCCGGCTGTACTGGGGCAAACCAATCGTGAATCATTCTCTGAAACATAAGCTTTACTTCAAGATTGGTAAGTGCAAGCTGATATTTCGGTTCCGTTCCTTCCGGAATATCCTGATATTTTTCATAAGACAAAACCTTTAAATATCCGCCTGCGAGTAAAAGGCTCCATACCGCCTTTTCATTGCCATCCAGTTGATTGTATACAATCTGTTCATCTATTTCCGACCAGATACATTCCCCACATAATAGTTTTTCAAATTTTTCTTTGATCAGGCGGTTTCCTTCACGAACCAATTTTCCGACAAGACTATTTGCGCTTGTGTTTGCCCAATAGGTTGTATACTGCTTTACATCCAGATAATTTAAAATCGACCACGGATTATAGATATCTTTGTGGGTTCCAAAAATAAATCCGTCATACCATCTTTTTACCTCATTTTTTTCGTTTTCCAGTCCGAAACTTTCTAGCGCAGAAAACACTTCCTGCTCCGTAAAACCAAAGGATGCAGCATATTCATTGGATGTTGTAGTAACCACTTTTAAATTATTCAGGTCTGAAAAAATGGATTCCTTACTGACCCTCGTAATTCCTGTCATAATTCCACGCTCTAATGCCGGATTGGTCTTAAATGTCGCGTTAAACAGACTTCTTGTGAATGTCACAAGCTGCTCCCAGTACCCATCTACAAAAGCTTCCTGCATTGGCGTGTCATATTCATCTAACAGAATAATTACTTTTTTACCGTAATATTTATACAAAAATCCTGACAGATAATATAAAGAAAGTGTTGCATCTACATACTCCATATCAGTCATGATTTTTTTATACAACTTTACTTCCGTATCCCGTAGCTTTCCACTTTCCGTTATAAAATCGTATTTGACATAAAGCTGCGCAATTAATTCACAGATCTTTTTTTCTGCCAGCTGATACGTGGGTTCCTTCACATTTGCAAAAGACAGGCTAATGACCGGATACGTTCCCTGTATATTATGGTACTTCTTATCCTCCCAGATTTTTAAATCCTCAAACAGATCCGAACGTCCGGAATATTCCACGGAAAAGAACTGTTCTACCATACTCATGGTCAAAGTTTTACCAAAACGTCTTGGTCTTGTGATCAGAGTAACACTGTCCCCACAATCCCACCATTCCTTTATAAAATCCGTTTTATCAACATAAAAATAATGATTTTCAATTAATGTGGAGAAGTCCTGTATTCCGATTGCTATATTTGCAGACATTTGCAGTCACCCCCTGTCTTTGCTTTTTTTCTAGTATACCCTATCCTTAAATGATTGAAAAGCAGGCTTTTCAATCATTTACCTCCATCAGCTCCTGAGGCTTGCAACACAACACCTGCAAAAGTTTAATAACATACTCCGCCTGCGCTTTATTAATGTCTTTTCTCCGTTGTTCATACTGCTGAAAGATGTACCGTCTGGCTTCTTTCTCCAACGGTGTTGTCAATACAAATGCACGGTTATCCAGCAAAAGTCCCAGCCAATGCAACAAGGGTTACTCCATACCTTTTTCATTCATTAATAGTAGTAGTATAACCCATCTTATTCGCAAATGAAATAGTTTCCACAAACTTTTAAAAAGCCTTTAGACTTATTATCATCTAAAGGCTTTCGCTGGTACTCCGGCTGCCTTACAATGATCTTCCACATCTCTCACGACTACCGAACCTGCACCAATCACCGTATTCGTTCCAATCGTAATACCCTGTATCACATTTGCACCCATACCAATTTCTGTATTGTCGCCGACTATCACATTTCCTGCTAATGTGACATCCGGACTTAATGTTACATAATTGCCTAACTTTCCGTCATGGCATACTTTGCTTCCGGTATTCATAAAAATAAAACTCCCAAGCGTTACATTGGTTGATATTCTTGCATCCATACTGATAATGCAGCCTTTCCCCATCTGCACATCCTCACAAATTCTTGTATCACCAAGTATTATGTTCGGGAAAATAATATTTTTATTATTTTTCAATTTCTCTACAATTTTTTTTCGAAGCTTTGGCTCTCCCACACAAACTGCCACGTTTGTCAATTCTGTTCTTGCCAGCAAATAATCATCATTCCCAATATATTTTATGGCTTCATTCCCAACTATAACGCTGCTGTGTTCTTCCGGTGGCATTTTATCAACATATCCTAATATATTCCAATTTTCTGTTGATTTATTCTGTTCCTGCATCTGCCACACAATTTCCCTCATACAGCCACCGGAGCCAACTAAAATAATATCCTGCATTTTACCATCCCTTATGACATTAGTACATCCTTGATCTGTTCCACAACATAAACAATATCATCTTCTGTGATCTGTGTGCTGCTCGGGAAATTCAAGATGCATTTACTATAATAAGGTGCTTTCTCCATCTCGTATGTTATCGCATTCTGATACGGCAGCTGTTCATGGATCAATCCCCAGATTGCCCTTGTCTGTACACCTCTTTCCTGCAGCTTTGTGATGATATTCCTCAAAGAACCATTCACTCTTTCCATTGGAATCTCAAGTGAATAAAACCACTGATTCGAATATGTTCCTTCTCGAAAGCCAAGTAATTTTCCGAGTTCAAATCCATCGAGTAGTTTTTGATACAGCTCATAATTACTGTGTTTTCTCTTTATAAACTCAGGCAATTCTTCCATCTGCGCCACACCAAGCGCTGCCTGTAAATTTGTCATGCGATAATTATATCCGACTTCATTATGAATATAATAATGTGGATCATCCTTTGCCTGTGTGGAAATATACTGCATATGTGCAACCGTTTTTGCATCTTTTGCTGTAACAGCACCGCCACCGCCGGTTGTAATGATCTTATTCCCATTAAATGAGTATGCTCCAAAATCTCCGATCGTTCCCGCATACTTTCCGGCAAAACGTCCCTTTGTGTAATGGGAACCCAGCGCTTCTGTAGCATCTTCGATTATCTTCAAATGATACTCTTCCGCTATATCCATAATGCTTTCCATATCTGCCAGATTTCCAAACACATGCACTACAATAACCGCTTTTATTTTCTTGCCAGAAGCCGTGTGAATTAATTGTTTTTGTTCTACATGGCACTCTTTTTCACAAAACTTCCGCAATTTGACCGGATCCATGCATAAGCTGTCATCACAATCCATAAATACAGGCTCTGCAAACTGATAATGTACCGGATTCACTGCTGCAATAAAAGTCAATGTCGGCACGATCACCATATCTCCCGGCTGTACATTACATTCCAACAACGACAAATGTAATGCAGATGTGCCACTCTGGCAGGCAGCCACTTTCTCTACATGAAGAAATTCTGCCATCTGTTCTTCTAATTTTGTAATATAGGCTCCGCCTGTAGATACCCATCCCTGATCTATTGCATCATCTACGTATTTTCTCTCATTTCCCTCAAAATTCGGAATTGACAATGGGATAAATCGACTCACTTTCTTCTTCCTTCTTTCCTTTGTTAAAACAATAAATCTGTCAATCTTGCACACAGATCTCGTTTACATCATGTTTGCTTCTATACATTATAAATATCTGTTTTATATGCAGCCATATTCTGTCTGATCCATGCGATCGTCTCTGCAATCCCCTGTTCAAAGGTGTATTGCTGCTTCCAGTCTGTCAGTTCTTTTATCTTCGCATTCGCTCCAAGCAGACGATTTACCTCACTCTTTTCCGGACGTAGCCGCTGCTCATCACATACAATTTTTGCATCCGAGTTAATCTGTGCAATAATTTCTTTCGCCAGATCTCCAATAGAAATCTCACGCTGTGTCGCTATATTAATCTCCTGTCCGATGGTTTTATCCGACTCTGCGATTGCTATAAATCCTGCTGCTGTATCTTTCACATAATTAAAATCTCTCGTTGGTGTCAAAGAACCAAGTTTGATCTCTTCTTTACCAGCCAAAAGCTGTGTAATGATCGTCGGGATGACCGCTCTTGCCGATTGTCTTGGTCCAAACGTATTAAACGGCCGGACAATTGCAACCGGAAGATTAAAGCTGCGGTAAAAGCTCTCTGCCAGACGATCTGCCCCAATTTTCGTTGCAGAATACGGCGACTGCCCCTGAAACGGATGTTTTTCATCAATCGGAACATACTGTGCGGTTCCATATACTTCCGATGTAGATGTCACCATAATCTTCTCTGTTCCCAAATCCCTAGCTGCCTGTAAAACATTTAAAGTTCCCTTGATATTTGTATCAACATAGGAATCCGGTGAATGATAACTAAATGGAATGGCGATCAATGCTGCCAGATGAAAAACCTGATCGACACCTTTCATTGCCTCTCTCACTCCATTCGGATCTCTGACATCTCCACTAAACACCTCGATCTGATCCAATTTTTCCTTTGGTAATGTATCTAACCATCCCCATGTATTAAAAGAATTATAATAGGTAAAGGCTTTTACATCATATCCTTTTTCTAATAAGCTTTCTGTCAGATGGCTTCCAATAAATCCATCTGCTCCCGTTACAAGTACTTTCTTCATTCTATATTCCTCGTTCTTTCGTCTAATTACTTATAATACTATTATCAATTTCAATTTATTAGGTAAACCCATTATTTCTTGTAATTTACTCTGCCTACTCTGACTTCAAATCCAATTTTTTCTCCATACGGTGCATCTCTTCAAACTCCCCCATATCCAGAAATGAATCCTCACTAATCGGATACATGCCGACCTTGCGGTTTTCTTTCAGTAATTTATCCGTAAGATCTGTCATATGATAAAATGTGTTCTCCGGAATTTCTTTTTTCAATTCCGGATTCAATATGTACATACCCGTATTGACAAAATATGATAATTTGGGTTTTTCTTCCATGGACTGCACGGCACCATTCTCGCTCGAATGGATAACACCATAGGGTACTACAATATTCTTTAGTGCAGAAACGATTGTCAGTTCATTGCCGCTTTCCCTGTGATACCGGTAGACATCTTCGTAATCTGCGTGGATCAGTATATCACAATTTGTCACGATAAAAGGCTGTTCAAAATCTTCTTCTATCAGCCGCAGGCTTCCTGCTGTTCCTAGTGGCTGATTTTCTTCTACATACTGTATTTCATAATCTTTTGCCGTATCAGTGAAATATGATTTGATCATATTCTTGCGGTAATTGACAGTTGCATAAAAATCTGTCACGCCAACATCCCTGAATTTATCAATAATCCGTTCCATAATCGGAATATCCCCAATCGGGATCAGCGGTTTGGGCAAAATCTTGGTATAAGGATATAATCTGGTTCCTTTCCCTCCTGCCATAATGACTACCGGCACTTTATCTAAAGAGAGACTTCCTTCCCTCACCTCGGTTTTCTGCTCCTGTTCAAAAAGAATGTCAATCACGATTCCCTTTGAATTGAGCACAGGCAATGCCGTGATCGAATATCGTCTCATCACATCCTGCGCAGACGCCACTTCCCTTCGATACACCGACTTAGGATTGCGATTCATAAGACGGCTTATCTGTTCCTGCAGATTTCCTGTCTTAATCAGCCAGCGGCGGATATCTCCATCGGTGATCGCCCCTATTAATTTTCTATCTGTATTGGTAATAAAAAGAATCCCCTTCGCATTCGCATCTATCTTCTGCATTGCTTCTACGATTGTCTGCTCCGGGGAAATCAGAAATGTTATCAACTGTTCTGTTTTCATAGACGAACCTCCATGTTCTTTTCCTATCGCTCCATGATAGGTTACAGTCTATATATCGGATGATCGACTGCAAAAATTAATCTTTATTATCTTTCATTAACATCTCGACGAATAAGAAATCAAGTTCATTGTCAATGTCAACAGAATGTCTCTGATCCATAATATAGGCATACGAGTTTTCGTTATAAAAATTCTGCTTATTCATCAGCAGCTCTGTTTTCTGAATATAGATTGCTCCATTCAACCGATAATAAGTATCCGACAATTGTCTGGCTCCAACTTTATTGCTGTCAATAAAATTATACATTGAGCCATTTTCGCCTAATTTATTGCATATCTGAATGGAATGTTCTAATTCGCAAATACTAATGACCGCATCCGCAGATTTCTGTTCAAATACCTCATATGCTTCCCTGATATTCCGTGCGTTTCTCATCGGAGAAGTTGGCTGTAACAGAGTTACCAGTTCAAATTCTTTTCCTCTTTTCCGGTACTCCTGCAACACATAACGTAACGCATCCCAGGTACTGCTCTTGTCCCCAGCCAGTTTCGCATCCCTCAGAAAAGGAACATCCGCCCCGAACTGCCTTCCTATTTCAGCATATTTCTCACTGTCTGTCGACACATGTACACAATCAAATATCCCTGATTCTAATGCAGCCTCAATTGTATATGCCATTAGAGGTTTCCCATTTAGTTCTTTAATATTTTTGTCTTTCAATCCCTTTGAGCCACTTCGGGCCGGAATAATCGCTATATTTCTCATACTACTCCAAATCGTAAAATCTCTTTTTCAAATTAATTTTATTACAAAACAAAAAATTCTTTAGTATTGTTACTATTTTTGCGGATGTCTTTCCATCCCCATAAAGTGTCGATACCTTATGCGACATCACTGCTGCTTCATCCATCGCCTCAAGAATCTGTTCTTTTTCGGGTTCGCACTGCACAATCGTATCTGCCATCAGCCGGCCTCTTTGCCGTTCTCCAATATTAACTGTCGGAATCCCAAGTGCAGGTGCCTCAATAATCCCACTTGAAGAATTCCCCAATGTAAATTCACTGTATTTTAATGCGCTTAAATACCGAACCATTCCCAATGATGATACTAATTTTGCATTAGGTACTTTCTCTGAAAAATCTTCCAATAATTCGTTCACCCTCTGCCCGCCAGCATCTGCATTTGCTTTCGTTATCAAATAAAAATACCCGGATTTCTCCCTCATTGCCGCTATTAATTCCTGCGTCTGGTGTTGCTCTTCTCCCGGCTCCTGTGTTACCGGATGGAATGTTACAACAACATATTTCTGATCGTTTGGAATCCCTATTTCTCTACACATATCTTCGTAGGAAAACAATTGAGTATGCAAAATATTTTCGACGCCTAAAGCTCCAACATTAAATACCCTGTCCGGTGATTCTCCCAATTGGATCACTCGGTTACGGTATGTTTCAGATGCTGTAAAATGCAAATAACTCATCTTTGTCACTGCATGCCTTATACAATCATCCACTGCACCTTCTGTCAGTTCTCCTCCATGCAGGTGTGCAATCGGAATTCCCTCATTCATAGCAGCCGCACATATGCCCAATATCTCCGTCCGATCACCAAGAACAATTACCATGTCCGGTTTTTCGTCCCTGAAATATCCTGCAAATCTGCAAAGTGCATTTGCCATTGTAACTGAAACATCATACGCACTGTTTCCGTCTTCCAAAATGGGGATTTTTCTAAAAACAGGGATTTTATCTTTCTCTATCTCCACTTGTGTATTGCCATACTTTTCAGACAAATGCATGCCTGTAACAATCAATTGCAATTCAAACTCTGTATCTTTTTGTAAACGGCATATTAATGGTCGCAAAATCCCATATTCTGCTCTTGTTGCGGTAACCACTGCAATTTTCTTCATATAAAGTCCATCCACTTTTCTAAACTAATCCATGCAATAAGTTAATATATCAAAAATAGAAATAGCAAATGCTACATAATCATAGCATTCACTATTTCTATATTATTGGTGATCTGCAGAATATTGATATCCTCTTCCTGCCTGAAATGCTAATATTATCAGTTCGATATTTTTTGCTGAATACTCTCTGTATTTAAAATAATATAATAGTGTTTCTACAAAATTGTCCACAGTTTCTTTCTGATTGTTCATAATTGGACAAATAGGTTCAGCAAACAGATAGCTTCTGATCAGCTGACATACAAATTCTTCATTTATAAAGGCGTTACTTTCTGCATTTTCCACTTTTGTCAACTGTAGCGGCTTATGTCGCAACAACCAAAAAGCAAGATATGCATATATTTTAGAATCATGGGTTTTTGAAATATTCTGAAAACACTTCAGCCTGTCAATATCGACAAAGTAATCTACTATCACATGGTTCAAAATATCCGTGGATATCAGAACCTCGCCTTCTAACTTCTTTATTCTGATATACTCCTGCAACACCCCATATAACCATTCATAACGAGAGACTATCTTTTCTTCTCCAAACTTTTCAACTAAGTATCTATAGGTGTTGTCACAGTCCATCTTGTGTATATTATCCATAATATCCTCTCCTGATTGAGGCTTTCATGCGTTCATCCATCAATATGCCACCACACGAACTTATATAAGATCTGAACTGATCCATATGCAATCCCTCTTCTCCACCTGTAAAATCATGTCCATGATTTGGTCTGTTTTCCTTCTGAAAAGTTCCACTACACAGTGCCTCCACTAGACGAATGCCATATTCGTATCCTTGTTTACTCATCTGATGCATCATGCCGCTCCCTCCTTCTAGACTGTTAACCTGTTTCTGAATTCTTTTAATTCATTATATGCTTTTTCTACTCTCTCTAACGACTCATCAAAAGAATCAAGACATTCCTGTGTTGTTTTCCAAGTTCCATCATGTTGATCTACCATTCGTTCCTGCTCGAAGATCTCACACATACTCTCTCCCACATCATTAGAAATATTCGTCAACTGACAAAGTATCTGTGATAACTTCTCCAGCGCAGTATGACTTTTGTTCTCATCCTGCTTATAAACATAATTATGATCACAATCACTCCACGCCTCGTCATATATTGTTCTTACCTGAATTTCAATATATACTCTTTGAAATTCAACAATATAATGTATACTGCGATATCCCTTATTATGCTGTTTTGGTATCATCAAATATGTTTTATACTTTTCGATTTTATCTCCCACAGCATGATAAACTATTGGTATCTCCGCTAATGCGTTCCCAGTTATCATGTTAATTGGAATTATACCATACTGCTCATATAAACTTTCGTCCTGATATGGAAATTGCCTTACTATCTCTTCATGGATCACGTTCCATTTTCCACGATAATTAATAATAAGACGCATTCCTATTAAATCAGTTATAATGTCCTTATAATTGTCTCCATTTATTTTTGAATATAAATTATCCTCATCCCCTAAATGCTCATAACGCTTACTTACCACCTTCACTAACAGGCTGTCTATCGCCTTTATCCTGCTAGTCTGCAAATGTATTCCCTGAAACCGATCGATAAGTTCCAAAAAATCTTTTCTTACCTGTTCTAAATGTGGTTTCCATTCATTGTAATAGTCATTGTAAATCTTGTGACAGATTTCCTCTGTATGAAGGCAATTACCTCGTATATCGTCAACTGCATCTAGTTCCTTTAATTTAGATGAAAGTTTCTTCTTTTCTACAAGATTCTTCCAATACTCAGCCCACTCCATATACTTCCCCTTTAGTATAAGATACCAACATGCATAGATAATCCCCATACATAGCATCCTTAGTGCTTGTCATTATAGCACATTCATGTTCAAAATCAACATTTTTTTATATTATTTCATCTTCCACATAGTCTCTTTGTGCTTTTGTACCAATCAACTCTTTCCACCTCATCGGACTTATCCCATTTCCCGGTCTTTTAACCGTAAGATTTGCCTCTGTAAAAATATCTCCCTTAGAAATCGCACATTTGGCAACAATGCTCTTCCTCGCTGCTGCTATATTATGCTGTTCCGAAACAGTTCTTTTCTTATTACCATCCCCCAGACTTTTTTCAATATGGCGGATAGAGCATATCATCTGAGTTAATTCCAATGGTTCAAGGCTTGCTTTGTGATCAGGACCATCCATATTCTTATCTAATGTAAAATGCTTTTCAATAATCTCAGCACCTAATGCCACTGCTGCGATCGGCACTTCAATCCCAACCGTATGATCCGAATATCCCACCTGTTTGTTAAATACTTCACGCATCTGGTTCATAGCCAGAAGATTCACATCTTCATAAGGTGTCGGATATTCTGTATTACAATGGAGCAGCGAAATATTCCCTGCTCCATTCTCTTCCAATACTTTCATTGCATCCGCTATCTCATCCATTTCACACATCCCGGTGGAAAGCACGATATCCCTTCCGGTCTGTGCAATCTGAACCAGGTACGGATAATTTGTGATCTCACCGGAAGGTATCTTCCAGAAATCCATGTCCAGACGATCAAGAAACCGGATACTGTCCTCGTCAAACGGTGTGGACAGAAAACCAATCCCAATCTGCTCACAATACTTTTTCAATTCCACAAAATCATCATATGACAATGCCAGTTTTTCTAACATCTGTAGCTGCGATTCCTGACTGCCTGTCGTTTTCTTCTGATAATCTGCTTTCTGCGCATATTTGGAAACCAGCTTTTCCGGTTTAAATGTCTGAAATTTGATATAGTCTGCTCCTGCCTTTGCTGCCTCGTCAATCATTTGCTTTGCCAGTTTTAAACTGCCGTTGTGGTTCACGCCTGCTTCAGCGATTATTGTTGTACTCATTTCTTATCCCTTTTCAAAACGATTTTGCATTAGTTTACAATATCTATTATGTTTCTTTTATTTCCAAACGATCAATATTGCCATATATTTCATCCGTTAAATCAGCAAAAAGTTCTGCGCATTCTTTCAATAAATCACAATACATTATTCCCTGTTTTGAAATGTTTTTTCCTTCTTCGTTTATACTTCCATATGCCATTCCTGACTCGCTATTAATTATAAAATCTGCAATTTTTAACGTTTCTGAAATATTACTCATGCATTCCGGATGCTTTTCTATATCCTTAGTTTGCTTTTCTATCCTTTTTAACAGCTTTAAATATGCCTTCGTATCCATATTTCTGATCCGGGTAAGCTTTTCAACCTTTTTATATGACTTCTTTAGTTCCTCTGCTCCCTTTGCTATACATCTGAATTCGTCTGGTACTCCTTTTAAAAACTTGATGTTATTTTCTCTTTGGCATTTATTAAACGAAGGTTCTATCTTTTCCATCGCTTTTTGAATATCGATTTCTTTAACGCATAATTCGTCTATCACTTCTTTAAGCGTTTTAATCTCCGTAAATTTAATCTTTGCTCCACCTTCTGTTGCATTAATCACTCGAAATTGCGGCTCATATTCCTGACATCCTTCGATATAGTATTCAAACCATTTTAAATACGCATAAAAATCCCCTCTTGTAGACACCTTTTCATCGCAGTTTCCATCTACAAGGAACGTATCGTGTCTATCTGCTTTGTCCTCACTCATATCAAAAGTACCCTTGGCGTGTACATAGTCACCTGTCAATGCCAGATCCTGTCCCACTAATACGATGTTTTTCATTCCAATCAAATATGCAAATGCAAATGCACTCGTTGCAACAGAACCTCCACACGGCATTGTTGCAAAGGATTTACCATTCTGATAGAATAATTTATTCACAAACGCTTCATTCTCATTATAAAAAATCTTTATAGCTTTATTTTGATCTAAAAATCCATATGTCGCTGTCACCGATGTAAGAAGTGGTATTGTCTCTGTCCCTTCCGCCTTTATCAGATGCATAGGTTTCAGTCCATCTACCAGCACATATAAATCTGGAACGATACCATGTACTAACAATGGTTTTACTGCCGTATCACATGCAATAATAAAGCCTTTCCCCTTAGCTCTTTTCAATTCGTCTATGTTTTTGTCTAACGAAGGTCCTGCTCCAACTATAAATGTCGGAATATCACGTGGTATAAATTCTGTAAACTGTTTTGTGTCATATCCCATATTCACATGGATAATATTATGAAATACATTCTCTGATCTCACTGGTAAATACCTTATATTCGTATTGAGACCAATTCGTGCATTTTCACATAAACGAGATACAGACTTTACAAACTTACTAGTCTTCTCTAGAAACAACGTGTTATAATTAGGACACACATATATATCAAAATAAGGCAGCATATTAACACTTATAATACTTTCTATGCTCCTGTCTATCATTTCATCGTTAATACCATCCACCAAAAATAAGACCGAACGCCCACCATCTAAAAACTTCGATATGTCTATACATTCCATCACTTTAAAAAATATTTCCATTGATGGCTCATATATCAGTATTCGAGCCTCTTTTGTCATTACTTTGTCTAACTGTTTTGCAAAGTTTGGATTCCCAATACCAACTAAAAATATAAATGCAGCCGGTTGTGCGATTTTATAGTTTTCTCCCCATTTTTCTACTGCTTTTTGGTAATTTCTCTTTCCTGATAAATAAATTTTCTTTTCATCTTTATTCACTGCCAAAATAGTTTCACCAGAATAATCCTGTTCTGCTACTACTGTTTGAATATCATTTGATTTTAACTCATTGTATTTTTTTATAACAAATTCTTTCGTTTCCGGATAACATTTTTCCCATGCTGCCAGATTTTTTTCAAATATGCTCTGCATTCTGTACCCCACTATTCTGACTCATCTAAAAACAAATTTATAAATTCTAATAATCCACCATATAAACTATCCATCACGAGCACTTCATCTTGATTATCCATGCCATCCATTAAATCTTGTATGATACTCATATACTGAGCTTGCAAAGCTTGATACGTTTCTGTATCGCAGTCAAAGTTTGATGGTTTTAATATCATATTCGTGAACTCCATAATATCCGGTAACAGTTGCCTCGCATTATTTACCAACTGGTGATTACGTCTAATAAGCTCTAATTCACAACAACCCTTGATCTTTTCATACAATTTTTCCAATTTTTCACCTCTGTATGTTACATGATTGTTTCATTATATAACAGAAAAAGGTCAGCATAATTGCTGACCTTTCCTTCATCATGATTACTGTAATAGAGAAAGAACTCCCTGTGTACCTTGGTTAGCCTGAGCAAGCATTGACTGACCTGCCTGAGCAAGAATGTTATTCTTGCTGTAGTTAACCATTTCAGAAGCCATATCTGTATCACGGATACGAGACTCTGCTGATGATGTATTCTCTGATACATTGTCAAGATTAGCTACTGTATGCTCTAATCTGTTCTGCAAAGCACCTAAAGCTGATCTCTGTGTAGACACCTTATTGATAGCTGTCTGTACTGCTGAAAGTGTAGCATTAGCTGTCTTATAATCAGCAACACTTGGACGTCCGACCTGAATAGCTGTAGATGTTGTACCTTTTGTTGCACTTACAGTTACATAATTCTTAAAGTTGTCCCCCATGATTTCCTTGGAAGCGACTTTCTGATTCCAAGAATTAGTTTCTTTAAGTGCAAGAGAAGCTTTGTCAAATCTCTTATCCGCACCTGATCCCTTGTCTTTTCCGATATAATAAACAGAACCAGTATTCGCATCATACTGAGCTGCATATGCTCCAGATGCTTTCATATTAGAAATAGCATTCCAAACAGATTTTTTAAAGTTATCCTGATTCTTTGCTTGGGTACTCTTAGTATTATAATCCACAGTCGTTCCCTGATATTTCATCTTAACTGGTGCAGTACCTGTCTGAACATCAGAATATGAAATATTGGTAAGTCCCAATGAAGTAGCATTCATATTGTCAATTGAAACCTCAATTTTCTGATCTGTATTAGCACCTACCTGAAGTTTCTTGTCTGAGAATGTACCATCTAATAAGTTCTGCTTATTGAACTGTGTTGTCTCTGAAATTCTGTCAAGCTCAGTTGTTAATGCTTCAAGCTCATCGTTGATCGCATCACGGTCAATTGACTGGTTTGTATCGTTTGCACCCTGAACTGCTAACTCGTTCATTCTCTGTAAGATAGAATGAGCTTCATTTAAAGCACCTTCTGCTGTCTGGATTAAAGAAATACCATCCTGTGCATTAGAAGAAGCTTTGTCAAGACCACGGATCTGGCTTCTCATTTTCTCAGAAATTTTTAAACCAGCAGCATCATCACCTGCACGGTTGATTCTGTAACCAGAAGATAATTTCTCTGAAGATTTTGCCTGAGCTCCTGTTGTAATTCCTAACTGACGATTAGCGTTCATCGCTGTAAGATTGTGCTGTACTACCATTGCCATAATATTTTTCCTCCTTGAATTGGGCTTCAGCATCCATGCTGAAGTAAATTTGTTTTATTTGTGAACATTCCTACTCTGACCGTACGCTTCATTTCGGATTTCACGAAGTAGCATTCTTTGCTTACTTACACTTTATATCGGCATAAGCGAAAGATACTTAACCCCTTTTTATTAATTTATTTTTGGAAAAATATTGTATCTGTTCAGAACCAATGTCATTGACTTAAGACGAGCAGGATTCAAACAGATCACTTGGTCGATAAACTTAAGTCCACAACGCGCCATCAGACGGGTACGGCATTGCATAGATGGAAGTTTTTCATCGTTATGGGATGTTTTGAGCAATCAGGCTTTCCCCCTCCATTGTGGAAACTCCATCATGGATTCGAAGAAAATCCCTGCATATCCTGAATGCTTCTGCAAAGTTGGCATGATACTCATATTTTGTGTCGCGCTGTTCTATTTCGACATTTGATATGATCTCGGAACTGAAATTATGCAGCATTTTCAAAATTTAGTGTACGGTAACAAATATGGCAAACATTTCCTGTGTGCCTTTTCATTTTAAAACAAGGTTCACGGATTCAGGTATAATTTTTCCTATCAAAAAAGTGATGATGCATTGTTTTTTCTTATACATCATCACTTCTTTTTACTTTCTTAAGTTGTTTTTAGGTGCTACTTATAACAGTTCTGGAACTTTTCCTTCCAGTATTGCATTGATCTCATCCAGATCCTTGCCTGTGATGGATGCAATATTCTCCGGGGACATTCCGCTGTGGTTCATTTTAAGAATGATTTTTGCTTCTCCCATGACTTTGCCTCTTGCTTCTCCACATACTTCCCCTTCGGATTCTCCCAGTTTTCTGGCATCTTCCAGATCATCCTTCATCAATTCTCTCAACGCATCACACATATTCACATCCCTCCTTATTTCACGATACAACTCATCATTTGCCTTGACACTTACCTGTAACACAGCCTCAACATTCTGCCGGTCACGTGGTGTATTCATTTCTTCCACGTTCCTCAGGAATTCTTCTATATCTTCTCTCTTTGCATGATTGGATAGAATTCGCAAACTCCTGTGCTCTCCCGGTTCTAACTCCTGTGACACAATAATTTGCGCTGGAAACGGTAAATGTTCTGTCACATAATAAATTCCCGGATATTTTTCTTCTATTTTATGTCCATACTTCTGCAATGTCAAAAACATTTTTTCCGGTCGGGTTGCTCTGAAAATAAATACTGTCAGTTCATCGATCGGGACTGCATCTACATGTTCTCCATAGCCTTTGTACAGGCAAGCATTTTCCAAAACAGACTAAGCTGCCCATTCATAATTTTATAATTCTATATTCTTTTTTCATATTTTATAAGTTTTTCTCTGACATTCATTTCAAATAATTTTTACTGATCATATTAAGCACTTCCTGCGCTTTTTCAACTTCCTCCGCCTCTTGTCCTAAAATTCCTTTTTCAATTTTTACTGCCAGTTCAGCCTCTTTTATTGCATCCTCATATTTTCCCAGCAATATTCCCTGGCACCAGGCATCAATCAGCAGGCATTCTGCATACCAGACACTCTTTTTTCCATATATCTCTTTCACTCTTTCCGTGATCTGTGCCCACATATCCATGTACAGATCTATGTCTCTTCCTGCTGTTTTCATATAGCAAATCATAAGATTTTTTTTTATATACAATTCATGTTCCAATCGATGTGAATTACTTTTTAATATGATTTTTTCACACTTCTCCAGAATTGTTATCGCTTGTTCATATTTTTCCATCTGTATATAACAAGCCGCCAGATTGTTTTGGGTTTTACACATCTGGACAATATTTTCTTCTTGTTTGTGCTGAAGTTGAATTATCTCGCTAATAATTTTTTCTGCCTTTTCATAATTTTTCAATCCATATTCACAAAAAGCAATCCCTTCCAGTCCTTGCAGGAAACTAAAATCTTTTTTGCGTTCTTTTTCAGATGCACAAATCAGAATTTTATGAAATATTTTTTCCGCTTCTTCATAAAATTGCTGATTTGACAATGCCAACGCCATTAGAAAATTTATATCTGCCTCTAATTTTGTCTTTTCTTCCCCCGATGCATATTGTTTAATTTCTTGTATAGCCTCCCTATATGCTGGCCAGACAATCTTATCCATATTTTCTTTTGTCGCTACACATGCATTTATCAACGCAGCCGCATATAAACGTAGCCGCCTCACCTGATCTCCCTGTTGTTTCTGCTTTTTATATAGAGTAAAAGTAGTATCAAACTTTTCTTTTTTTCTAAAATGCTTTTCAAACGGAGCATCATATTCCGGCTGGAATGGAATTTGTTTTTTAGGGTTATACTCCAAAAACAGACCGATATAATCTCTCAGATTTGGTTCATACCTTTGAATTTGGTTTACCATAAACGTTGGCATGATAAAAACCAGACGAATCACATTTTTTAACAGTTCCCGGGAAATATTTAAACTTTTCACCACATTTACAGAATCAGAATACGTTGGAAAATTATAAATGCAGATACATTTCTCCTGCTCATTTTCAGAATTTCCTATTTTTCTGAGATACTCAACGATCCCCTCTTTTAAATCCATATAATCTACACATTGTAAACAATAACTGGTATGCATATACTCACATATCTGCATGCCAATTTCCTTATAGTTACATTCAATAACGACGATTCCTATACTTGCATTTTTCATATAAATGTCAAAAATTTTATTCTGTTTTTTAAACTGTTCTTTCAGATCAGGCATTTATTCTACCTTTTTCCCTCAAAAAATCTACCAATACCGGATGCACTCCACACCAACGTTCTCCGTTGTATTCGATTACTGCAAGTGTTTTTAATAATTCGCTTAAAACCTCATCTGTATTTTCCGGATGTGGATCATTATAAATTTCAATCAATCGCTCAAATTGTTCCGGTGACGTAATAAATCTTTCATACGTGCTTTTCAGCCGCATAGCTGCAACTGTTGCATCTTCCATGGAAATCTGCTGTGGTTCGGTTTTTGAAAGTTCCAGTATTGCACAATTTGTAAGCATGGAAAAAAGATCCCTGATTGCTCCTCCTGATTTTAATATCATATATTTGAGTGCATCTTCCGCAACAAGTTTCTCTTTCATCCGCTTGTATACAATTTCTTTTAAAACTGCAATTCCTTCTTCATTTTCCGACCGATCACTATTATTCACTTTGATCATGCTATACAATACATCTTTGTCAAAATCATCATTGATCATTCCAAACTCTGCAGTATAGGCCATATAAATAGGAAAAGAGAAGATCATTTTCAAATGTAGCGCCAGCAAAGTCTTTCTGTGTTCTACAAACAAATGTCTTGCATCCGCAATATCAAGTTTATCCAGATCTTCCACAACGATAAGAAGTTCCTTTTGCTGCTTCTCTTTAAGCTGATCATTCATATCCTCCAGTGTTTCATTCATCAAACTGATCAGGTAACTGATTTTCGGTTCTATCGATTTACGAATCGTCTTTTTTGTTTCGGTTCCTGTTTTAAAAATGCCCTTTCCATACACCGATATTTTTTTCAAAAATCCAAGTCCGACCTCTCCTCCGGCTTCTGCCTCTGCAAATTCATTTTTTGTAAATTCAATGGATATTTCATTTTTCCAATACTGTGTCATTTTATCTAAAATTTCTGGCTTTGCTTTAACAGCCTGAGAGGTTGAAAGGTATTCTATAATCTGGCTCATAACTGCAAAAATCACATCAATATACTGTATTCCAATCAGTTCCACTTCCTGCGCAATCGAAAAATTGATGATTTCATACTGATCTTTCAATTCTTCTGAAATCTTTACCATTTCCGTGGATTTTCCACTGCCTTTATGCCCCATTAACAATATTTTTGTATATGGATTAATCCCATATTTCAAAGTGTTAATAATCTCACTTCTGGCATTGATCACGCTCCGGATAGAACTTGTATCCACATAAAAGTCTTCAAAATTTTCCTTATTTAATGGAAAAGAATTAAAAACTGATATCATTTCCTCTAACCGTTCTGCTTTTTTCATCTTTTGAATCCTCCATGCACCCAAATACATTTCCTGCTCTCCTATCACATCTTTTTATTTTCTTTTGTGATAGATATCTAAATTTTAGTATACGAAAAAAGGTGCCCTATTTCAAGACACCTTTTTCCATCCATATTCTATTCGTATTCTATTTTTTCTCCAGCCCCGGCCACTCCTGGTCTTTCTTTGAAAGTGTCAGCGGCGTTCCATCTGTCATGCAATATCCTTCCGCCGACGGCGTTCCGTGATACTCACCTGTCACATCCGGCCACCGGATACCGATCTTTGGGTCATTCCATGCCAGACCGCCCTCGTCGTTCGGGTGCCAGAAGTCATTGACTTTATAGCAGAACTCTGCCTCGTCGGACAGGACCAGGAAGCCATGCGCAAAGCCTTCCGGAATCAGAAACTGCTTTTTGTTTTCCTCGGAAAGTTCCACTCCGTACCATTTTCCATAGGTTGCGGAACCTTCCCGCAGATCCACCGCCACATCAAACACGCTGCCGCGCACGGCGCGCACGAGTTTGCACTGCGGATAGTTGATCTGGAAATGCAGTCCGCGCAGTACACCTTTGACGGACATGGACTGGTTATCCTGTACAAACTGGATATCGAATCCGGCTTCTTTCATTTCCCTCTCATTGTATGTCTCCATGAAATATCCGCGGGCATCCCCATGAACTGCGGGTGTGATCACACACAATCCCTCGATCCAGCCAACATTTTTTTCAACTGTTATCTGTCCCACAATCTATTCTTTTTTTGCAAATATTCACCCTACCTTTCTTATTTTCCGTTCTGCAAATGCAATACGCATATCATAAAAATCTCTTTATTATTCGGAATCGTAATTTACTAAAGAAATCCATAATCACCTGTGCAATTGTCTGTATACTTTCAAGTATATCCGGTATTTTTAAAATTTTAAGGAGCAAAGATGATATAATTCCTGCGATAACTACAGTAATTATTCCAACAATCCAATTTCCACATTGTTTTCCTATTATCGTGTATAGGTTCAAAACAATTTCATTACCATTAAAAATTTTCTCAAATTCTGCCTCATTTTTCATTACCGTAACAAAAAATGCAATATAAATAAAAGCACAAAACCATTTCTTTAAATTTCCAAGAAAGACTTTCCATTCCCATAACCTGTTTTCCCAAAATACACTTTTATACAAAATAGCTGGTTCCGTTGGCTTCTTTAATTTTACATTTTCCCATTCCCTTTTAGCAACACTCCAATTTAATTTTCGTATTATTTTTTGCTTTAAAGGATATTCTCCATTCATTAATGCATGCTTTCCCTCTCTGTATTCCTTCCAAAATTCATATAACCTTTTCTGAAAGTCACTTAAGAATTCTTCATCAGCATATCTTTTGCTTACATTATAAATGCTATCCTCTACAACATAATTGTAACACAGATCAACAATTGCCTCGGCCACGCTTTTTATTTCTACTGTTTTTTCTTCTTTTAGGTTCTTCAACCATACTGATCTACTCTGTAAATTTTCTCTGGAAGCAATTATTTTTGATTTCACGTCCTGTAAACATTTGATTCCAGAAAGAAATAATTTTTGGAAATTTTCATTATCAAATTTTGCCCTACGAACCCAGTTAATCATATATGGTAATGTATAAACAGAACCTTCTTTAACCGGATTCATCGCATGCTGTTGTATACTAATATGAAACATGAGCTCAATATAATTCTCTAATTGCCCCACATCTTGTTTCAAATTTCTCAGGCTGTCTAAATTACAATATTGCAACGCCTCCTGTGCACACTGAATTACCTTTAAATCTTCATTATTCACTGGAGCATTTGAAAAAATAAATCTCGTCCGCCCTCCTTTCAAAGCATTCTGAAGATATTGTGAAGCAGAACATATTCTCTTTCCCGTGTGTGGATCACAATATTCTGACAATCGTAACGCTCCATTTTCAAATAAAGATGTAATAATTTCAAAATCTTTTTTATCTTTTAACAATTCTAAGAATATTTTAGAATCTGTTAATTGTTGAAACGTAAGGACTACACGATTTCCCCTCATTACTATTTCTTCATACAGAGCTTTCCTTCCCCTATCAATCTCCCAAGGAGATATTCTTGTTGAATCCAATTCATATAAATACACAAGTTTATTCATTGTATACCTCTATAATTCAATCACAATACTATAATAACTTTTATACGCTGCGACAAAATTATTATATCAGAGATTTAGCCATTTTTCATCTACAGTTCTTTCACCTCATCCCGCATTTCTTCTGTCATATTCTGTACATAGGTCGTCTGGGAAGAAATTTCTTCCGTGTTTGCAGCAATCGTTGACACTTTCTGTGTCATGGTATTCATGCTTTCTACCAGATCTTTGATGGAATCCATACTCTGTGTAATCTTTGGAAGAATTGCCTCGGCTTTCTGGTCGTTCTGTGTCAGAAGATCTTTCGTGGAATCAGACAGTGTACGGATTTCCTCCGCTACCACTGCAAAGCCTCTTCCGTTCTCACCGGCACGCGCTGCCTCAATGGAGGCATTGAGCGAAAGCAGATTTGTCTGTCCCGCAATGGCAGAAATATCTTCATTGCTCTTTTTATATACACTGATGAAATCCGACATGATACGGATGGACTCATTCAGTTCATCGCACAGACGGGAAATATCCTGAATATACTGTGCCAGATTGGTTGCTTCATTTGCAGATTCCTCGTTTGCCGTATTCAGTTCTGCAATGTTATCACTCAGGGTAATAAACCGGTCTGTGATATCTGTAATCTTCTGCTGGCGGATTTCCTGTTCCGTCCGCTCCTGATCGCGAAGTTCTGCAATCTTTTTTGTCTCTTCCTCTGCCATGCCCCGCACATAGTGCACACAGTTTTCTTTTACGTTGACTCCATTGTGGATGGCACGTACCATGTTGGTGCAGCTTGAATATCCACAGGATTCGCAGTCCCTGTGCTGTTCCTCATAGGTATCTTTTTTCATTTCTGCAAACAGGCGGTTCTTCTCCTGTTCGGACGGTTCCTCAATATGTACTGCGCGATTGGTGTAGCTGCGCATAAAATCGTTGATGTCCAGCTTTCCAAAAGCGTCCATGAAGTTTTTCAGACGTTCCTCCGGTGTCAGTGTATCTGCCCACGGACTCCTGCTTTTGCTCTTCCTGCCAAAGTGTGCCTTCTCCTGTTTTGCACTGGTTTTGCTGTTCCGCAGTTTTGCGATTGTCAGCATGACATCATCGGTTCCCCGTTTCGGATCTGTGGCAGTTCCGTAGAGACAGCCCTTCGCGCAATTTAAGATATCTACCATAAACGGAAGTTCTTTATTCTGCTGAATGCGTTTTGCATAGGAACGCAGATATTCATATGCCTCATGCTCGCCTTCTACCTGACGCACTACCTGCTCTTTTCCAAGAAAATGTTCTACATTCTCCCTCAATCCACCAGGCATCGGATACAAAGACCCCAGTCCATATTCCAGTTCATCGGTATATGGTTCACATCCTTCATAATCGTTTCCGATATACTTCATCATCTTTTCAAAAGTTACATTATAAGAAACATATCCGCCGCAATTTGGATCGGTAATCTCTAATTTTTTGGCAATACACGGACTGATAAAAGCGATTTCATCTGTGACCTGCATGTATTTTTTCATATAAATAGCAGTACACATCATCGGACTGTGTACCGGCATCAGACGCGGAATCAGCTCCGGTATATATTTTTCCACATAGGTGACTACTGCCGGACACGGCTGGGAAATGCCCCCGAAAAATTTGTGTTCCGTAATGTATTTGAGATATCCCCAGGTTGTGATATCCGCACCGAACGATACACTGCAGATATGGTTGACTCCCTTACTCTTTAAATATCCCAGCACACGCTGGTATTCTTTGGGATAATTTGCCAGAAATGCCGGTGCCAGTATCACGGAAATTTTCTTTCCCGATGCAAGGTCTTCAAAGAAGCGGTCCGTATCATCATAATAGTCTCTCGCTTCATGTGGGCAGACATCAAAGCATTCCCCACATGCAATACATTTGTCCGGGTCTACCATTACATAACCTTCCTGCGTTGCAATATTTGCCGTAAGTACAGGACAGCCCCGCACGCATTTGTTGCATCCGGTGCATAAATCATTTGTGTAAATCAGTTCCATAAACGCACTCCTTATTATGATTTTCGTATAAACACTACCCCTATATGCTTATAATTTTATTACTTTTTACTATATTTGTCCAGCAAAACCTTGCTTTTTCCGTTATTTTTATCAAAACACAAATGGTTGTCTATGATTTTTTGCAGACTGGATTTATATTTTTTTCCCATTTTGGATATATACACACCGATAGATCGCACTATACTAGGATACAAAGAACTATTTTCACCAATTCGGAGGTTTTCCATGAAAAAAGCAGCTGTTATCCATGATCTGTCCGGTTTCGGAAAGTGTTCGCTCACGGCAGCGATTCCGGTATTATCCGCGCTGGGCGTGCAGTGTTGTCCGGTTGCAACAGCCGTACTGACCGGCCAGACCGGTTATCCCTGTTATCACTGTACCGATCTGACCGCCATGTTACCGGACTATATTGATGCCTGGGGGAAAAATAACGCACATTTTGATGCCATCTACAGCGGATTTCTGACCGGAGCGGAACAGATTTCGCAGGTGCTTGATTTCATCCGCCAATTCCGGGAAGAACATACGCTTCTTCTGGTTGACCCTGTTATGGGGGATGACGGAAATGCTTATCCGTTTTTTACTCCGGGGCTGTTAAACGGGATGAAAGAACTGACGCTTAAAGCAGACGTGATCACGCCGAATCTGACGGAAGCCTGTCTGCTGGCAGACATCCCGGAAAATGCCTTACTTCACTGCCGGACGAACACGGATCTGCTGAAGCTGGCAGAAGATGTGGCACTGCGGCTGCAAAAAAAAGCCTCACACCCACAGGATGTCGTGATCACCGGTGTCAAATGCCGTGATGAGAAACATCCCGTCATTTATAATATTGCTGCCACTGCAAATGGAATTTACCGGCACGAATCGCCGTTTTTTGACCGGAGTTTTTCCGGAACCGGGGATCTGTTTGCCTCTGTATTGTGTGGCTGCTGCACAAAGGGCATATGCACGGAAGATGCGATTCTGCTTGCCGGGAAATTTTTATCCCACAGTATCGGGGATACCATGAAAGAAAATACGCCGGGACGCGATGGCGTTAATTTCGAGAAATTTCTTATTGACCTGATTGCAGATTCAAACGTGTAAAAACGAAAAACCCGGAAAAGAATTTCGCAATTGATGAATCCATACGATAGAAAGAAGGAATTGTTATGGCAAAAATTTTATATGTGTACAATGATCAGGTATATGCAAATATCACAAATAAATGTGACTGCAACTGTACGTTCTGTATCCGTAAACAGTTTGATGGTGTGGGTGATGCGGATACCCTCTGGCACAAAGCAGAGCCTTCTTTAAGTGAGATTATTGCCGCAATTGATGCCTTTGATTTCACCGGCTACAAAGAATTTGTTTTCTGTGGCTATGGGGAACCGACCTGTGCACTGGAGAATCTGATCGCCAGTGCCAGATATGTCAAAGAAAAAACAGGTCTCCCGATCCGTGTCAATTCCAATGGTCTGGGAAACCTGTATTATAAACGTGACATTGTACCACAGCTGGCAGAAGTGGTAGACAGTATCTCCATCAGCTTAAATGAGGCAACTGCAGAAAAGTATGAAAAAGTAACCCGCCCATCCTTCCCTCATGCTTATGAGGCAATGCTTGATTTTGCAGAGGAATGTGGAAAACTTATCCCACACACGCAGCTGTCGATCGTGGATATTCTTCCGGAAGAAGACATTAAGGCGTGTCAGCGCATCGCCGACAGCCGCGGTGTCCATCTGAAAGTACGTCCATGGGAGCACAGTGCATAAAGAAGTTACCGTTCTCATGCTTACCTGTGAGCACCAGCGGCATTACAGTCCCAGTACATCCAGAAGGATCTGTTCATCTTTCTTTTGTTTCTGTGGATGCTGTAATTCCGCATCTGCCAGGCGGGTACGGATATTCTGCATCCGCTGGTCCAGATCTGCACTGATCTGTGCACATTCGCTCAGTTCCTGTGCCAGACGCTCGGTTTCATCTGCCGGAACATTCTTTTTGTACCGCACTTTGTGCTCCAGACTCGCCCAGAAATCCATGGCAATGGTGCGAAGCTGTACTTCAACTTTCATTTCCCGTTTCTCATTCTGCAGAAAAATCGGTACTGCAACGATCAGATGCAGGCTGCGGTATCCGTTTTCCTTCGGATGCTTGATATAATCTTTCTGTTCGATCAGACGGATATCATCCTGCTGAAGCAGGCAGTCTGCCAGCAGATAGATATCTTCCGGGAAAGAGCACACAACCCGGATTCCTGCTATATCATTGATGTTCTGTTCAATCGCCGAAAGCGTCAACGGAATATTTTTCCGGCGCACTTTGCGCACGATTCCGTCCAGCGATTTCACACGTGTCTTGATGGACTCGATCGGATTACGGTCATATTCCAGCGAAAATTGTTCGTTTAACACTTTAAACTTCGTTTCTACTTCCATGATTGCGCACTTGTAATATGCCATCAGCGTATCCAGCGGCTTTGTATTTTCCTGCACAAAATCCAAAAATTCATCCGACATCAGACGGTTACGGACAAGGTTTTCCGCTGCCTGCTGCAGCTGCGCATTTACTACTTTACTTAATTCGTTCATATCTATTTCCTCTTTTTCTCCTGTAATTTTCTATATAAATAATTGTGAAATTCTTAGTTCCGGCGGACTCCCGTGTGGTGGCTCCGGCTGCGGCCTCTCCGATACGCACTCAATATCCAGAATCAAGAATTTGCAGAAAGTGACTGCGTGACTCCTTTGATGATTTGTGTTCGTTCAAGTTTCGACAGCGGCGCGGTTTGTGTCCGTCTGCCAAGGACGCGTCCGAAGGATTTCGTGTCTGCCTTAGCGGAGTGCTTCAAAATACTGTGCCCGCGGGTCGTGTTTGCGACCACATTTATTTAAGGTCATTCAAAAAAGTCCGTAGGGAGACATAACCGGGAGCGGGCGCCATAAAATTTTTGAAGTGCTCCGCTTAGGCAGACTAGAAATTCTGAGCGCATCCTTGGCAGACGGACACAAACCGCGCCGCTGTCGAAACATTGCCCGGACACAAAATTAGAGCCACGCAATCACTTTCGCAAATTCTAAGATTCTGTCTAATTCGTGCGTATCGGAGAGGCCGCAGCCGGAGCCACCGCACGGGAGTCCGCCGGAGCACAAACTTTCCCAATTGTTTTAAATAAAAAGAGCTTCACGGGAATAAATTTCCATGAAGCTCTCCGCACATGGACTTGCCTGTCTGGTTTCCACATGCCTATATTATAATGGATTCATCCGCAAAACGGAATAAATAAAGTCTGAACTTTTTCCGAACTTTATCTTAATCCTTGAACAGATCCGTAGAATAATAACGGTCTCCACTGTCCGGAAGAAGGGCAACTACGGTCTTTCCCTTAAACTCCGGTCTTTTTGCCACTTCGATGGCTGCCTTTAATGCCGCTCCAGAAGAAATACCTACCAGCACGCCTTCCTCTTTTGCAATATATTTGGAATACTCGAAAGAGTCTTCATTGGAAACCGGGATTACTTCATCATAAACCTTGGTATCGAGTGTGTTTGGAATAAATCCGGCTCCGATACCCTGGATCTTATGCGGACCTGCCTTTCCGGTAGACAATACTGCAGATGTCTCAGGCTCTACGGCAACGATCTTTACATCCGGGTTCTGGGATTTTAAATACTCTCCAACACCTGTGATAGTTCCACCTGTACCGACACCGGCTACGAATGCATCCACTTTTCCGTCGGTATCTTCCCAGATCTCCGGTCCGGTTGTCTTCTTGTGTGCTGCCGGGTTTGCAGGGTTCTCGAACTGCTCCGGAATGAAGCTGTCTGCGATCTCTTTGTGAAGTTCCTCTGCCTTTGCGATGGCTCCCTTCATACCCTTGCTTCCATCGGAAAGAACAAGTTCTGCACCATATGCCTTGATGATGTTGCGACGCTCAATACTCATGGTCTCCGGAAGAACGATGATCAGGCGGTATCCCTTTGCTGCTGCGATTGCCGCAAGACCGATACCTGTGTTTCCGGATGTCGGCTCGATAATGGTGGAGCCCGGCTTTAATTTCCCGTCCTTCTCTGCCTGCTCAATCATCTCTTTTGCAATACGGTCCTTAACAGATCCTGCCGGGTTAAAGTACTCCAGCTTTGCAAGAAGTCTTGCCTCAAGGCCAAACTTCTTCTCGATGTGTTTGAACTCTACCAGTGGTGTGTGTCCGATCAGTTCCAATGTTCCTTCATAAATATTTGCCATTTTATTATCCTCCAATTTACTCTCTCTGATTCAATCCCTTATTTTCATACTTCTTTAGTAGGAATTATCTGTTGTTATGAATATACACCCTTTCCCAAACGCTGTCAACTACTTTTTACGATATTATTTTATACCCCTAAAAAAAATACACGACACTCCTTATATTTTACTCCGCTTTGCCACAATTAAGACTCCAAAATTTTAACAGAGCCAGAAACTGCACAAAATTCGTAACATATCATATAAGAAGCGTCGTGTATTTTTATCTATATGTGTATGAAAAACCCTCCGACTTTATTACTCGTCATCCTCATCGTCATCATCGTCCGCATCCTCACCGAGCAAAGCCTCTTTTAAAGTTCTCCAGCCAAGGACTGCACACTTCACACGCGCCGGCATATGGGCGATATCGCGGAGTGCCGATGCCTCCTCAAGAGAATCAATCTCCTCCTCGCTGGCATCGCCTTTGATCATTTTCATAAAGATTTTCCCCATCTGCAGGGCCTCTTCTTTTTTCTTTCCGACAATCATGCCAAGCATGATATCTGCGGAAGCCTGGGAAATCGCACATCCGTCCCCGACAAATGCACCATCGGTAATCGTGTCGCCATCCGTCTTTAATTTCAGGAAAATATCATCCCCACAGCTCGGGTTGACACCCTCAAGCACAATATCCGCATCCGGCAGATCATGTTTAAACTCCGGGCGCACGTTGTGCTCGGTTAAGATTTCATTATAAAAACTTCTATTTTCCATATCCCATTCGCTCCCTTATACTTGCGATGCCTGCTACAAATTTGTCGGCTTCTTCTTCGGTATTGTAAAACATAAAGCTTGCCCTGGTGGCGGAGCTGATGCCCAGATAATTAAGCAGCGGCTGCGCACAGTGATGTCCGGCACGCACACAGATGCCATCGGCGATTAAAATCTCGCTCACATCGTGTGGATGCACGTCATCAATTGTAAATGTAAGAATTCCGGTGTGTTCTTCGACCCGGTCGGATCCAAGTACATGCACATGTGGAAGTTCTTTCAATCCGTCAAACGCACGCTTTGTCACGGCAAGTTCCCGCTCCTGCATCACGTCAAAGCCAACAGACTGTGCATATTTTATGGCAGCATGCAGTGCTATGGCACCGGCAGCATTTACGGTTCCCGCCTCGAACTTATGCGGAAGTTCTGCGTATTTTGCGCTCTCGCGGGTCACGGATTCGATCATCTCGCCACCGGAAAGAAACGGCGGCATTTTCTTTAACAGTTTTTTCTTTCCATATAACACACCAATTCCCATCGGTCCGAAAATTTTATGTCCGGAAAATGCAAAGAAGTCTGCATCCAGATCCTGCACATTGACCGGCATATGCGGGGTGCTCTGTGCCCCGTCCACCACGACAATGGCATTTTTTTCATGTGCCATGGCTGCGATCTCTTTGACCGGGTTCACACGTCCGAGCACGTTAGAAACCTGTGTGATTGCTACGATTTTTGTCTTTTCCGTAATCTGTTCTTTTACCTGATCAAGATCCACCGATCCGTCCGTACGGCATTCGATAAACCGGAGTACCGCTCCTGTCTGCCGCGCAACCATCTGCCATGGCAGAAGATTGCTGTGATGTTCCATGATCGAAACGAGGATTTCATCCCCGGCATTTACATTGTTTAAACCATAGCTGTATGCCACAAGATTCATGCTCTCTGTGGTATTTCTGGTAAAGATGATTTCACGCGCGGATTTGGCTCCAATAAAATCACGCACGCCTTTTCTGGCATTTTCATACAGTTCGGTTGCTTCCACACTCAGCGGATAATTTCCACGCAGCGGATTTGCATTGTGTTTCAGGTAAAAATCGCGTTCTGCGTCAATGACACACTGTGGACGCTGGGAAGTTGCCGCATTGTCGATATAGATCCATTCCCTGCCATCGACTGTATGTTCCCCGATTTCCGACAGCAGTGGAAAGTCCTTGCGATAATCGGTCATGCTACACCTCCCCAAGTTCTTCGTCAATCATTCTGGCAAAGCTGTCGTCTTTGATGATTCCTTTCAGGCGGTCAATGTTTGCTCTTGCCATAATATTTTCCGCGTGCTCTTTGTCGATTCCGCGGCTGGCAAAATAAAACATGGTATCCTCATCAAGTTCCCCAATCGTTGCACCGTGATTACCAACGACATTTTCCTCGGAGCATAAGATCACCGGAACGGTTTTATTCTCCACATCATCGCCAAGCATCAGTACATTTTCCAGCTCGTTTCCGACGGAATCGGAAGAGCCGGTCTTAAAATCAATCGTTCCACGGAAGATCTTCTTTGCACCGTCGCGCAGGGCACCGCCCACGTTGATCTCACTCTCTGTATGCTTTCCAAAGTGGTTGACCACTTCATTCATGTCAATGATATGTGTGTGCTGCCCGATATAGCCGATATCGCTCCTAAAGGTGCTTGCATCGCCATTTAAGTTGATGGTCGTATCGGAATAGATATCTCCTTTTCCGAGATAAATCTGTACCAGCTCGATACGGGCATTTTTTGCACATTCTCCCTCAATCTGATTGTACACAAGAGAATTTTCTGCTGTGTGCTGCAGCTGCACCAGACGCACCCGTGCATGTTCTTCCACCGAAAGGCTTGTCCTTACGGCAAGTTTTTCCTCTGTCTGATAATCCATAAACACGGTCACCTGCTTACCTGCCGGTGCTATGATATGGATCTTTTTGCTGCTGTATCTTCCCTCTCCGGTAATGGAAAAGCGTACCTCTTCGGTGCTTCCCGCTGTCACGGTTTCCTCCGGAAGTTCTGTTGTATGTTCTTTGTCCCACGGAAGCTTGGTCTCGTTGACATGTAACCAATACCAGGTCTTCGATGGAAGTTTATTGATTGTCATTTCTGTCATTGTTCTCCTCCTAACCTATGCTTCCCTTCATCTCCAGCCGGATCAGGTTGTTCATCTCAACCGCGTACTCGACCGGAAGTTCCTTGGATACGTTGTCTGCAAATCCACTGACTAAAAGTGCCCGGGCATCTTCTTCCGTCATGCCTCGTGACATCAGGTAAAAGACGGCATCGTCGCTGATGCTTCCGATCTTTGCCTCATGCCCCACAGCGGCATCTTTCGTGCGGATATCCATTGCCGGAATCGTGTCGGAACGGGACTCGGAATCCAACATCAGGGACTGACAGGATACGGCGGATTTTGATCCTTTCGCATTCTTTGCCACGACCACGCTGCTTCGGAAGGTACTGATTCCACCGTCTTTGCTGATGGAACGGGTATTCATATAGGAGCTGGTGTTTGGTGCGGCATGTACGACTTTTGCACCGGTATCCAGATTCTGTCCGTGTCCGGCGAATGTGACACCGGTGAATTCCATTTTGGCACCCTCACCCTTTAATACGCTCATCGGGTACAGACAGCCCACATGGGAACCAAACGATCCGGAAACCCACTCAATCGTTCCGCCTTCCTCGACGGAAGCACGCTTGGTATTTAAGTTGTACATATTCTTGGACCAGTTCTCGATGGTGGAATAACGAAGTTTTGCATTTTTCTTGACGAACAGTTCCACACAGCCCGCATGCAGGTTCGCAACGTTATATTTCGGAGCGGAACATCCCTCGATGAAATGAAGGCTTGCGCCCTCGTCCACGATGATCAGTGTGTGTTCAAACTGACCGGCTCCTTTTGCATTCAACCGGAAATAAGACTGCAGCGGAATGGATACGTGCACGCCCTTTGGCACATAGACAAACGAACCACCGGACCATACGGCTCCATGCAGTGCCGCAAACTTATGGTCATGCGGGGTGACAAGTTTCATGAAATACTTGTGTACCATGTCCGCATATTCTCCTTTTAAGGCACTCTCCATATCGGTGTAGACAACGCCCTGTGCCGCAACCTCGTCTTTGACATTGTGGTATACCAGCTCGGAATCGTACTGGGCACCGACACCGGCTAAGGATTTCCGCTCGGCCTGTGGAATTCCCAGACGCTCAAATGTTTCTTTGATGTCTTCCGGCACATCTTTCCAGGATGCCTGCATTTTGGAATGCGGACGTACATAGGTGGCAATGTGATCCATATCCAGTCCCTCGATGGACGGACCCCAGTCCGGAACCGGCATCTCATTGTAAATCTGTAAGGACTCCAGACGGAACTGCTGCATCCATGCCGGATCGCCCTTTTCTTTGGAAAGCTGCTCCACGATCTGCGGGGTCAGACCTTCTTTCATTCTGTATGCATCTTTTTCCTCATCGCGGATATCATAGATGCTGCGGTCGATATCTTCTACCTGACTCTTTTCTCTCATTTCGCACGCACCTTTCTTACTGTTCAAATTCCTCAAAACCGTTTTCGTTGATCTCATCTACTAAGGAAGCATCTCCGTTTTTCACAACTTTTCCTTCATCCATAACGTGGGTGACATCTACCTGCAGCGACTCTAAGATTCGTGTGCTGTGGGTGATAATCAGAAGACTTCCCTTGCATTTTTCTTTGTAAAGCTGGATGCCCTTTGATACGGTACGGACAGCATCCACATCCAGTCCGGAATCCGTCTCGTCAAGGATTGCAAGCTTTGGCTCTAACATAAGCATCTGCAGAATTTCTGCTTTTTTCTTTTCACCACCGGAGAAGCCGACATTTAAATCACGCTCTGCATAGGACTCGTCCATGGAAAGAAGTTTCATGGTCTCGGTCAGTTTTTTCTTGAAATCCCACAGACGGACACGCTTTCCGGTCTTCTGCTCGAGTGCATTACGGATAAATGCGCTTAATGTCACACCCGGAACTTCCAGCGGATTCTGGAAGGAGAGGAAGATTCCCTTTTTGGCACGCTCATTCACCGGCATCTCTGTGATGTCCTCTCCGTCAAAGAAAATCTGTCCGGATGTGATGGCATATTTCGGATGTCCGGTGATGGCATATCCCAGGGTGGATTTTCCGGTTCCGTTCGGTCCCATCAGAACATGCACTTCGTCTTTTCCGACTTCTAAATTTACTCCGTGTAATATTTCTTTATCTTCAACGTTTACGTGCAGATCTTTGATCTCTAATAAATTTTTTTCAGACATTTATATTTCCTCCATATAAAACATGTTGTTTAACTTTCACAGGAATGCGTCTTCTGTGAAATCATATCCTCGAGTGTATGTTTCTCAAGGTAATCATTGATAACATTTTCCAGTCCCTGCCAGAACGGAAGTGTGGTACACTCTGCGGTACTCTCACACTTTTTTCCTCCTTCACACAGGCACGCGACCGGAGCTAAATTTCCTTCGATCAGTTGAAGGATATCAATTACTTTATATTCCGACGGTTGTTTGATCAGACGGTAACCGCCACCCTTTCCACTGGCACTCTCAAGCATCTTCCCTTTTGTCAGTATGGTCATAATACTTTCAAGATATTTCAGGGAAATGCCCTGCCTTGTGGCAATTTCTTTGACCGGAATGAATTCCCCGGAATTGTGCTGCGCAAGATCGACCATCACACGCAGTGCATATCTGCTTTTTGCGGATATCATCATATCGTTTTACCACCTCGTTTCATGAAATACGACCGCAGCGTATTCCGTGAGTTCTACGGTGTGATTATAAGCCTACTCCCCTACTATGTAAATAGGGAAATGTGGAAAATCATGTTTTTCTTCCAGTACAAATTGCTGTTTAACTGCGTGGTCTGGGATCTTTTGTTTTTCAGAGGGACGGATTTGCGGTGGATTGTTCTAAATATAAGTTTTTTCGATGCGACGGAAGAAGGGGGACATTCTCTTTCTCCAGAAAAATTTACAAGTCAGCGCCGATGTTGATTTCAGGTTAATTTGACAAAGGTTTTACTTTTATGCTATTAACGTTACATGATGGAACTACGGCGCAGTTGTAAATTTGTTCTTCCGAAAGAAATGT
>ENA-OPBL01000421-OPBL01000421.1-human-gut-metagenome-genome-assembly--contig:-NODE-421-length-44560-cov-4.163555_pt1 | contig 44560 bp, 43 predicted proteins | sample MGYA00241073_ERZ501461 | MGnify/ENA primary metagenome ERZ501461 (study PRJEB25962, sample SAMEA2042630) | human gut metagenome | biome: human gut; feature: human-associated habitat; material: faeces... | reverse complement strand
TAGTAATTGTTTGATTTGCATATACAATAAAGATAAATTATGAGTTTCGCAATTAACTACGATGATGTATAGGTAAGTGTGTGTCCTTTTTGTATTATTTATATTAATACAAAGAATACAATTTGTCAAATATAATTTATTTTGACCAGAATTGTAAAAAAATCCCCCGAAGCAGACCTTTACTGCCCAGGGGATTTTTTTATCTTTCTTACTATTTGTTTTTTTTATTTTCTTTCAGTTCCGGTGCGATTCCTTCTCTAATTATTTCTTTGATTGTATCAATATCCAGTTCAAACTGAGCGTCTTCTGCATTGATATCCGTTCCTTCTTTCATGAAGTGGATTCCTTTTGATGCCAGATATTCTACAGCATCTCTGTCCGCATCTGTCATTCTATTACTGGCATGATTCATTCGGTTTCGGAGCATCTTGAGTGCAAAATAATATAACATAGGATGATACAATTTATTATAATCTTCTTCCGAACTTAATTCCCTATCTTCCAGATTTTTTAATGCCTTAACTTTATTTCTGATTCCTTTTTCCACACTGCTACTCTTATCTTGTTTTTCATTTTCAGCATGCTTCTCTACATCTTTATCTCCTGTAAGGCAATAATATCTGATTCCTTTTCCCTGTCCAGTCACTGTATTCATAAATGCAGTTACATTTTTCTGTTTCACTCCAATTTCTTCATATTTTCTGCTATTTTTACCTTTTCCTGCGAGGTCGTATCTATCCTTTAAAATATCTAATAATCTTTTACCTGCAGCTTCAAACCTGTCTGACATATTAATTTTTTCATGTAATTTCTGTAGCTTGTCTGCATCCGTTCCTGATTTTTTTATTTCATCCCATATTTCTCGTATATATGACAAAAAGTCTTCTTCTTCTCTTTCATAACTATCTTCTGCCGTTATAATTTCTTCTGTTTTATCCTTAAATACTGCATACAATTCTGTATAAAAAGCCGTACTTTCTTTTGTAGCACTTTGCGTTGGAACAACTTTTTCTACACAGACATAATCTTTAAGCAGTCCTTTTTCTATATAATAAAACGGCATTTTCTCTACATATAATGTCGTTGCCTGCTGAATCAGCCCATTATCCGTACACCAATCAATTAACACAGGATAATTAATCTCTCCCTTTTTTTCTTGTGTTACCAGTTCGTCTAATCTCATCTTTTCCCGGATCATTGGAGTCATACTCTGAAACATTTCATAATATACCGAACTATGTTCTTCCTTCTCTTTTTCTGTCAGTTTTGCCATTTTCCTTACCATCTGGTCAATTTTACTCATATCACAGACTGCCATAGAATTTGAAAACTCAATAATGGTCTTAATTAAATCCGGTGTATTTTCTTCGTCCACTTTTTTAAACAAATTTCTCAGTTGTACTGCATTTCCGGTACTGACGAATTCACTGACTCCATTGATCATCTGGTACATATCATAGATACAGTTTAATTCATAAATACGTTTTTCTTTTGCAAAAAAATTCGCATACAGAATTTTTTTACATTCGATGTCTGCAAATTCAAGATATCGAATAATGCTTGTCATTAGAAAACTGATATCCCGGAATCCACCGGTATAGTCTACATACACATACGTCTTTTTCTTCTCAGGACTCTTGATATTCAATACATCACTAATCTGGCTGTATATATACATTGCCCTGGCCTCTGTTGTAGGGTCATTTTCTGCTTCATCTTCTAGGGTATATTTAATCTTGCATATTTCAAAATCAGAATTTATATTTTGTTCTTTACAATATGTTTTCAGTCTTTCCTCAAACAACTGATAAGTTGTCTTATTCTCCCAGGTCTTGTTTTCAAAAACTTCTTTTGTTCCAATACACAAAATTTTATCAAATGCCTTTTTCCTGTTATGAATTTTGGCATCTGCTTCCGCAAGGGATATCAGACAATTTACCGGAGCTTCATTCGTCTGTCTTCCATTAAATATTTCTTCCTTACCGTTTTCTTTATTATCATACTTATATTTATATCCCTTTTCCGTACCATCTTCCTTCTTTTTCGGAATATAAACACTCAAAAACAACAGCAGCACATTTTCATAATCCATCATTCGTTTTCCTCCATTTTCATAGCCAGCTCTGCTACCCTGACTGCTTCATCCAGTTCCTTTACCGCACAGATAAATCCTGATAAATGGCAAAAGGTAAATCCTGCAATTCCTGTAAGTTCGGCAAGTTCCTCTGCTGTTTTTCCTCTCCACTTTTCCGGAAGTGGCTTCTTTAATTCCCTTCCGCTTTCACTTTCATCCTGCGGAACTGCCTGCACCATGTAACCACCACGGATGGATGGAAAAATCACATAATAAATATCCGTATTTTTCAGTGCTTTTTTCCACGGAACAGCCCTGTCCATAATCATGATACCATCCCTGCTTTTTTCCAGATATCCCTGTACAACCGTATACGCCTGCCGTTTTGCCTGAATCTGTTTGAATTTTCTTTCCAGAATTGCCTGTGCAAATTCTACTGCTTCAAAGAATCGTTCATCCCTGTTGCAGTCCGGCTCCAGCCAGTCCGGATTAAATTCCGCAACACACTCGGCAATCATATTGGGTTCGCCCGTATTATCACTTTCATCTAATTTCTGGACGAATTTTTCATCAAAGTCTGTCCTGTCCTCTTCACTCTCCAGAAAGTTTTCCCCATACTTTTCCCATAACAATCCGAATGCCGCAAACGGAATACCATTTTCCCTGACTCTGCGATCCTCCTGGTGATGGTCAAATGCCCCGCCGCCGATATCAAATACCAGTCCGTCATATCCGTCCGGAACCTGATTTCCACGTTCTATAAAAATATCCGGATTCATCATTCTTAATAAAGCCGCTGAAAATACATCATCCGCATGAAAAATTCCCCCATGTGTAAATGCCTTGTCATGATTCATAATTTCCTTCATAATTATTCTTCCTCTCTTACACTCTCAAAACTTTTAAATTCTTCATAATGTTTTTTGTAACTATCTTCCAGTTTCATATAACTTCTGCTGTCATTTTGAAATCCGAAATGATTCATATTATTCCTGACCTGTGACACATTATACGCCAGTTGTGCATATTTTTTTGATATCGTAAAAATAATTTCTTTTCCTTTTTCAATACTTTCATCCGATAATCCTCTGGTATAATTTGTTTTCCATTCCCCATAAACTTTTTCCCGGTCTCCATTAAATTCACCTATCTTCGCTGCAAATGTTTTTATACAGCTTCCAACTATTCTGTCCCTGCCATGTTCATTTTCCGCCGGGATTCCATATTCTTCACAAACCACTGTTTTTATGGTTTCTTCTAACGCGGTATATCCCTGCTGCGTCAGTTTCTTATCCAATGCCCATTTTGCTGCTGCAATTCCTACCTCACCATCTGTTTTTGCATTTTCAAACTCTGCAATATCCTCCTGCACTTTCTGAAACAAAGGTTTTAACTGTTTAATTTTATCTAAATCATCTTTGTCTATATCTTTCATTCCATCTGCAAATTCCTGATAAGCCCCTTTGATACTGCACTGTGCATTTTTCCCCTTCAAATCTGGAAAATTCTTTCCTCTTCCAGTATTTAGGCAGGACGTCAAATCATTTAATCCCTCAAGTACTTTACCTATTTTTTTATATTCATCACGTTCTGTTTCCAGCATTTTCTTTTTTTCCGCATTAGTTTCAACTGCCCACATTTTCTGAATCTGTCTGCTCTTTTCATTATGCAGGTTTTTCATCATTTTGCAATTTCCTGTATTTACAAAAGCTTCCGCAGCAGATGTCCAGTTCAGTGTATCACTGTATTTTTTCAAATCAAAAACAGGCGATTTAAAAAACATATCGCCCTCTTCTTTTGTTTTCAGTTCATATGCACCATAATAAATTCCTGCAATTTTTATATTTTTTAATACTCTCGCATAATTAAGGATCGCAAGAACCTGCATTGGTATATTTCTTAATCCATGTGTAATATCGAAATACACTTCCTCATTCTCCGAAATCTGATTATAAATACTGTCAAACAATGTATCCAGTTCTTCCGGCGTTCTCCCTTCTACAATGGGTACTGCTTCTATATTTATATCCGGATATTTTTCCTGCAATAATTCTTCCAGTTTTCCTTCCCCAATCCAGTTACTTTCTTTTGCTTTTTCTGTAATAAAAATAGAAATCCTGTCTTCTTTTGTTATTTTCCCCACACACATCTCCAAAACACCAATCTGTATATACGGTGTTATAACCCCTTTTCCTTCAAACACATACTCACATTCACTATATCTTCCGGTTCCTAACACAGCCATAAAATGTTTTCTCATTTTTCTTCCTTTCGTTGTAAACATCAATGATAATCATTAAAAATTTCCTTTTTTCCATTATACACCACTAAAAGGAAAAAAGGAAATCTTTTTCTTTAATCATCCAAATATAATTTCATTGCATTATATGCATTCGCTGTATTTGTATCAGCATCATTGAAAGTACCTGAATACGTCTGTAAACTTCCTGACGGATCGGTTACACAGTTTGTTAATGATATGTATGCATCATATAATTTGGACACTGCTTCATATGCATCTTTATATTCATCTGGTGGATTTTTGAGTTTTTTCATCAATTTGTTTACAGTTTTCTGATTATCTTCTATATCGCTTATCTTTTTGCTAAATCTACTATCTGCAAATAAATTACTCAAGGCATCATTAAAATCTGATACAAAACTATTTTTTATTTTTGTATATTTATCTGTTGCTTCATCTTCTTTTTTATAAATCGCGTTATACCATACCTGTTTTATAAGATTTCCACTCTCCTCTGCCTCAGCTGCCCCATCCAGCATTGTATATGTGACTGATTCAAGATCATCGTAGTATTCCTCAACTCTCTGGGAATATTCTTCTGCTTCCCTGTGCTTCTGGTATTGCGTTACACCAAATACCGTTATTCCTCCGGCAATCAATATTGCTATCACTGTTCCAATGATAACCTTCACTTTTTTTGTGAGCTTTACACCTGTTACTTCAACTTTTTGTGGATTCTCATTTACATCCTGCGTATCATTCATTGGACATCCACAATTTGGACATTCTGTCATTCCATCTTCAAGTTTTGTACCACATTCATTACAATATTTTTTCTCCTCCGGGATCAGAATTTCTCCACAATGTACACACTTCTTTGCTTTATCTGATACCTGCTCTCCACAATTCGGACATACAATCATTGCCATAATACCACTACTCCTTTTCCATTAATCTTTTCTTTTTCTGAACATTAATATCAACTTTATTTCATCGGTTCTCCATCCGATATACATACTATAACACAGCCTTTTCACAACTTTTGTACAACTCACATTAGAATTACCTGTAAAACAGATACAGGAGAATAGAGAGGAATTTATGAAATCGAAATTTGAAAAAACAGGCAAAAACCTTGCTCTTCTGGTCAATGCATTCACGGAAAAAGGCAGTATGTCCATAAAAGACATCCAGTCCGTGATTTCCTGTAACCGTCAGAGTGCCTACAATTATCTGAAGCTTTTACAGGAAAAAGGCTGTATCCTTAATAAATATACGGAACACAACCATACTATCTATTCTTTAGAACAAAATGAAGCAGCCGAACTTATCCGCTATATTCCATTAACACTGACCATATTACGGAAAAATCTGATTATGACACAATTACAAAATGGACCTGTGAGCTGCAATGCACTGTATGACTCATTTACCCTGGCAACTTCAGATTTTCCCGCTGACAGGCAGTCCATGGATATTGCCCTGACGCAGTTTAACAAATTAATAAAGGAACTTATAGAAAATGGAGATATCGAAGAGTCAAAAAAGAACGAAAGAGGTACTTCCATTTTCTCACTTACCACAAAAAATATTCCGTTAAACAGGAAACTAAACCGGGCAAATCTGGAGATTTTTAATGATATCTTATCCAATATTTCAACAGGAAATCCTTATTTTGAGGAATTACATGAGCTTTACCAGGACACCTGTCTCATGCTTGGCTATTTCGATCACGACACACCTTACTATGACCATTATCTGATTTATGGAAAAAAAATGAACGGCCGCTCCCTTTCCACAGAAAATTTGAGAAAAATAACCACATTGGACTATATGCATAAAATATTACTTATTAAATACAAAACCAAAAGCGGAAAAATCATCCCCGAGCAACTGGCTGTCGGAAAAATTATTTACAGTATGGAAAAAGATAATTTCTATATTCTGGGAAAATCCATGCGTGGAGAACAAAAAAATACTACAATTAATGTATCCTCTATTTTAGAAGCCGCAGAAACCGATATGATTCATGATTATTATGATTCTGCATATTTTAAAGAACTATTCCGCGATATGTTTGGCATTTCCACAGAAGTACCGGTCAATGTCTGTGTCCGTTTCGATGATGTTGCCAATATAAAAAAGAAATTAGAATATCTCATAAAGCAACGCAGCAATTCAACCATGACACAAGAAAATGAATCTATTATTTATACCGACTCAATCAGCGGTCTGCCGGATTTCAAGCGATATCTAAAAAAATTTGGCAAAAATGCCCATGTATTAGAACCGGATTCTTTAAAAAAAGAAATGGAAGAATCTGTAGAAAAGGCATTATCACGATATGAAGAGGAGACAAACAATGAATAATTACAATCCTTATACCCGCATACAGACATACTACTCACTTCTCTCACTCCCGGAGGATGACTTTGACGACAACATTGAAGCCTTCGGTATCAGTATGTCCAAAATCCATACACTGACAAATATTCCACTCAAAATCATACGGCAGGATTTTCTGTGTATCTTTCAATGGTACAGCAGTCTGTCAAAAAAAGAGTCACTTAATCTGGAACACGAAATACATCTTAATGATATGTCTGCGGAATACGAAGAAATAAATGAACAATATAATATCGATGAGATTTATGAACATATACTGTCAGGACATTTTTCGGATAAATTTGAAGAACTCCTAATGAAAGGTACTCTTGATGATATTCCACTTTACATTAATACATCAATTGATACTTATGAAATCTCACTTTCTCCGGACGTATTTTCTGCACTTCAGAACATTGATGACCTGAGTTCAGATGAAAACTTTGGTCCGTTCCGACAGTTTATACAAAATTCAACTTACCCTTATGCCATCAAAGACAGCTATCTTGCTATTCATCATTACAAGCACTTAGATTTAAACAAAACGCTTAGTGATATTCATGCAGCTATTGAAAATGGATATTATGTAAACATTAACTATATTTCTCAGCGAGGAAACCTTAAGCAATATCACATTCATCCGGTCAAAATCACTTATGACACCGATGAAAATCTGTACTCCATCCTTTATTTTGAAAATAACCAAATAGAAAGCCTCCGACTTGATTTTATTGCCCATCTTAATCTGGATACAAGACACCATGCTCCTGACAATGCAGAAATGGAACACAAATTATGCGAAATAGCTCCTAATGTATGGGGAAATCTTTTTCACGACGCTCCAAAATCTGTAAAAGTTAAATTCTACAAAGAAGGGCGTGTATGGGAAAAAGTCAGGCGAGATCTTGAATGTCGAACAAATGGAAAGCTTTATGAAAAAAATGGCTTTCTTTACTACGAAGACATCGTATACGGATTCAGTAAATTCTCTAACTGGATCTATGGATATGGCAGTTCTGCCATCGTTATCGAACCAAAATGGCTTCGCCAGCGAATCATTCAATCCCTTCAGGCCAGAAAAAACGCGTGGGAAAATGACTGACCAGGTCATTTTCCCCGCGTTTTTTTTACATAATACTATCCAGACATTCTTCTGATATAAGATATACAGCATCTATTTCATAATCATTATACACTGTTATTCGTTTAGTCTTATATAAATATCGCTGAATAGCAGAGCCATCCACATCCATTAACAACTTTTCTATCTGTAAATCAGTTAGTCTACTTTCTATTCTTTTACATATTTCAAAAAACTTTTCATTATCTGCCTGTCCACTGATATTATAATCGTATATTTAGCCACTCCTGCTTTCAGCCTTTTTATATTTTCATCTACTTTTCTTGAAGTTTTAAATACTTGTAATCTATCCAGGGTTTTCTTCTTTTCTACTTCTGCAATGTCAAGTGGGTGTACAAATCTCGGAGAAGGTTTCAATGCCCTACCACGGGCTTTCTTCTTTTCTACATTTAGTAGATATGCAGAATAAAGAACTTGTAAACGTTTCAATGCCCTACCTCGGGCTTTCTTCTTTTCTACCTGATGATGCAACACTTGATGACGAACAGAAACGTGTTTCAATGCCCTACCTCGGGCTTTCTTCTTTTCTACTCTCTCCCTTTTGAAACAGTATACACGGATAAAACCCGGTTTCAATGCCCTACCTCGGGCTTTCTTCTTTTCTACGAGAAAGAAACCTATTCAAGAGATGAGATACTGGAACGTTTCAATGCCCTACCTCGGGCTTTCTTCTTTTCTACGAAGAGAACTCATATATAACAAAGAATTTCGTATGGGTGTTTCAATGCCCTACCTCGGGCTTTCTTCTTTTCTACGGAAATGTACAACAGCGTGAATAAAGTACTTGATGTGTTTCAATGCCCTACCTCGGGCTTTCTTCTTTTCTACAGGTGGCAGGAAATGGAGGAAAACATGAACCAGGAAATGTTTCAATGCCCTACCTCGGGCTTTCTTCTTTTCTACCTGGTTAGAAGCCCGACATAAAAGAGAGCAGGAAAGAAGTTTCAATGCCCTACCTCGGGCTTTCTTCTTTTCTACAATTTTCCCATAATAGAACTATGAACACAGAGAATATGTTTCAATGCCCTACCTCGGGCTTTCTTCTTTTCTACTAAAAATTTGGCAGACATGGCAAACAAGACACTGGTATGTTTCAATGCCCTACCTCGGGCTTTCTTCTTTTCTACTGAATGATATAATTATTTTTTTTAAAACTGCAAATATGTTTCAATGCCCTACCTCGGGCTTTCTTCTTTTCTACCAGATTAACTTTTACGCACAGAATATCACAGAGGATGTTTCAATGCCCTACCTCGGGCTTTCTTCTTTTCTACGCTATGTCTCTGCATCCCTTGAATTTACTGACTTTGCAAATCCGTTTTTGCGTGTAATTATCTGACAATTTGATTTTCAACCATTTTTCTCATGCTATTTTCCCTATTCATATTTTAGCCACATTTTGTTCTATTTTGTTCGTTTTCCCTGACATATTTATCTTAACATGATACCTGCCATTTTGCAATAGCAAATTATTCCTTACAAAACTTTCAGTTCTAAAATATGTCCTATTGCAAAATTACAAAAATCGCTTTTTGTAAAACACTTCGTGAACATCAGTCTGGGGCAAAAATTTTTTGCCCCAAACCGAAGTAATTTCTTATTTACATTTACAATTCTACTACCCATTCGTATCCGTCCGCTGTTTTTCTTCTTACTAACATACCGAATGATACTTCCATGCAGTCAACACCTGCTTCATTAAATATTCTTTCTAATTCCCGTTCCTGTTTTGTTATTTCTTTGTCGATTCCTCTTTTCTGCTTTTTCATTTCCAGAATTTTACTGGCTATATCCTGTACTTTTTTATTGATATTAAGTTCTTCGCATACTTTGCTTTCTTTTTCCTTTGTGATTGTTCTGCTTGTAGGAAGTGTGATTTCCCTGCTTTCTTCATTTCCCGATTTGATTGCATGCAGAACAGGCGATGGATAGCAATTTTTCACTCTGCTGAAATTACAGTTGCATCCACATTCCGCAGTAATTTTCTAGTATTGATCCCTGAGTTTAATACAGCTGATTGGCTTTGCCGGTATTTTATTCAGGAATTTCTGCGTAATCTGATACTGATAATTCATAGTAAAACTCATAACCTGATGTAAGAAGTCTGCTCCTTCTTCGCCCATATGACCAAATACATAGAGCAGTGACTGCCTCTCAAAGTGGGTAAGATACCCTGTTTTTCTTGCTTTCTGGCACAGATACCTCATCAGATTACATTTCTGTAAAACAATCCGGATATTTTCGCTCATCTCTCCGAAGTCATCCAGATTTTCATCCACATTTACAGATGCAGCTTCCTGATTTAATTCCTGTGCAGAACTGTATTTTGCAATTATACTTTTCAGGGCAGCCGGTGTATACAAGGCTATCTGACGGATAAATTTTCCTACATCCTGCACCGGCTGCAACTCTTCATCCAGAAAATAACTCTGCTTCATCGTTTTTACATGATATCCATAAGGCAGTTTTATTGCCTGTTTTGCGGCTGCTGCTTTTGAATGTGTTTTATTTGGAAAGTATTCTACGGTCACACTGTCATCCGTCTTATTTACTTTCTGTTCCAAAATATCCTCAAACAGATTTACATAGCGGACCTGTGCCCAGTCCTGAAAAAATACCCACACATGATATCCCCTGTATCCGCTGTCTTCGATATATGCCTGTATTCCCATATGCTTTAATTCTTTCCTGTACTCCACCGCCACAGCTGCCGCAGCCTGCAAATATTCCTGCATTTTTTCCGGTGTGTTTCTTATGGACAATAATACTTTTTTGGAAATATCAATGTCTATTACCAGAAACTTGCATGTTCCATTATTTTTCTGTACAAAAGTACCTACCGTATCATCTCCTTTAAAATGTCTTTTTAATACATTTTCCGTCAATGGTTCTGCCATCTGCTCACAGCACCGTCTTCCATTTTCTCCCATACTCTCTGAAACATAAGTATCTTCCCGCCCAACGAATTTGTCCATATATTCATGAATCATTTCATCCGAAAGGCTCAAAGGATTCCGATCCAGTTTTGTCTGTGGCTGAATGATTACCATATCTCTTTTATGATTTTTCTGCTCAGAAGCCAGTTTCATAAATACTGCCGCCCTATGGTAGCAGGTAACATCGGAATAAATCTGCATAATATTCTGTAAGGATTCCTCCTGCTGATTCTGAAACATTTTTTCATATTCAGCTATCAATTCTTTTTTATAAATATCCTCTATTTTTACATCAGTATCCATCTCTGCCACATTGTAATAATCCTCGTATTCATACAACACCATATCCGGCAGTTCTTTTTTCTTCCAGTATTCAATAAGGAATTTCATATTTTCCGGATTTACATTATGCAGTTTTTTACGCTCAACCAACAGATATTTTATATCAACATTCTTCTGCTGTGTCATATACAAAACAATCATATATTCGTATATGCTCCCAATATTTTTCTTATTTTTAAAATACTGTTCCCATCCTTCCAGAATCTCAGCACCTTTTTTCAATTTTTCTGAAAATGTCAATTTTGTCTGCGAAAGCCACATCATTTCCAGCCTGTCATTCAAATTTTCCTCTGCTTTTTTCGGAATTACTTTTCCTTTTGGCGAAAATGCATAACCAAGATATTCAAATGTACCCGTATACTCTACGAGTTTTGATTTTGTCTGATTCAGCGATAAACCAAGACTCTCCAGATACACTTCGGTTCTTTTCCACTCCTGCATTGCACTTTCTTTTGATTTCGCCGCAATCAATATATCATCTGCATACCGCATATAGAATATTTCCCTGCCATCAAAACTGTGATCCAGGTCATTCAGATAAATATTAGAGAGAATTGGCGAAACAATCGAACCCTGATAAATTCCTACAGTTTTTTCTTTTACTTCTCCACCTTCCTGCAGCGATGGTGTCGTTGCAGAGTACATAATTAATTCCAGTGAATCTTCCTCTTTTATTTTCTGTTTCAGCTTCTTTTCCAGTAATTTATGCGGAATTTCATCAAAATAATGTTGGACATCGAGTTTTACAACCCATGGATATTCGCCGCTTTCTACCATATCCTCTATTATTTTTACCGCTGACAATGCCGATTTTCCTGGTCGGTAGGCATAGGTATTTTCAGAAAAATCTGCATCGTATATCCGCGTAAGTTCCTGTGCCGTGGCTTGCTGAACCACCTTATCACGCATAGAAAACAATGCTATTTTCCGTATTTTTTCTTCTTTATACATATTTATCATTCTTACCGGAAATGGATGATATTCATGATTTTTTAATTCAATATTCAGCTGTTTTAATTCTTCACGGATATTATTATCAAACATTTCCCAGGTAACATCATCCACTCCTCTTGCAGGTTTATTTTTCTTTACATTTCTCCACGCTGCCTGTAATTTTTGTATATCAATTATTTTTGAATACAAACTCATTGCCCCACTTCCTTTCAGATAATAATTACATCATCTCTTTGAAATCTTGTATCTTTCTTTCCGGAATCTCCAATCACTCTGCTTTTTGGCTCACAGTTTTTGCAGATATAATAGAAGCGGATATTTCCATTATCCTCAGATTGTTCCATCAGAAGCATTAATTCCCGGTACATTTTCTTATATCGCTGCTCGCTTATTTCACATTCAAACACACTGTACTGAATACGAATTCCATAATTTTCCAGCGTGTCTGATATCTTTTTTCTTAATCTGTCCGATTCTATATCATAGCTCACCAGATACATGGTTTTCCTCCATTCTGTAGGGAACATATTCTCTTTTTTCCATAACTGCCGCCTTTAAATTCTGAACCTGCTTTCGTATCAGACTCCGGTAATTTATTCCTCCTGCTCCGGAAATATACTTTTCATATTCCCTGCAAAACTTTTGAAATCCGGATTCATTCAGAATAATTCTTTCTTCTTCCTGCTCAAAGTCATATTTATTAATCATGGATTTATTACACAGGGTAATTACAAACCGGTCTATTACCGGCTGTCTGAATTCTTCCACAATATCAAGAGGCAGCGACTTTCTGCCATAACGGATTCCATGCAGAAATCCAAGATACATCTCGAATGATTCCGCATCAAGTGCCGATGATACCTCTTTTGTCAGAAATGTATAACCAAGACTTATCAATACATTAATAGGATCTTTGGGCGGTCTTCTGTTTCTTCCGTTAAATTCAAATTCACACTGAAACATATGTGCAAATGCTGAAAAATAAATATTGCTGCAATAGCCTTCCACACCAAGCACTTCATTCGGAGTCTGCTTTTCATGCAATTCTTCTAACATGATTTCCATGGATTTCACATCTCTGTGCCAATCATAATCATCCCTGTACCTGTGCTTTTTTATTACATAAATTTGATTCTTCACTTTATTTTCCACAATTTTTTTTGCAATCAGAATCCTCTTTTCCAGCTGATTGTATAATTCATATTGCGAAAAACGCAGAAAAATATTCTTTGAAACATCAGAAGCCGTCTGCCCGATGTATTTTCCCGAAAAAGTAAAAAAATTCACATCGATTCCCTGCAGTAAAAGCATATGCAATGCCTGCGTCGTAATCTGTACATTTCCTATAATTGCTATGTTTTCAACATTTGCCAGCGGTATTTCCAATAAAGTCATCTGTCCTTTGGTAACAACGATTCTCTCACTTCTTTTTTGTATACAGCTTCCCTGCTCTTTTACATACAGAACCGACATTTAATTCCCCTCCAATCCGGAATAATAAACAGAATCAAAAGGAGTTATCCAGGTCATTTTACTGTTATACTGAGCGAAATTTATCTGCTCAATATCACAAAATTCTCTGAATAACTCCAATACAAATGATTTGAATTTTAAATAATCCGTCTGGCTTACCGGTCCGAGTCCATGTGCAAAAATACTGTTATTTCTCAAATACACCATTGCCCGGATTCTCTTTAATTTGTCTATTACACTGCTATTTCCCCTGACTAACATCTCATCGTCAAGAGCTGCCAATAAAATGAACCCTTCCAACAATGATATCTGTTCCGGCATATAGGTATTTCCGGTTTTTCCAAACAACTGGATTTTCATATCCAGATATCTTTCTTTTATCTGTCTGAAGAGTTCTTTCGCATCGATGCCATCCCATTCCGGATGTATCTGTGTATTTACTTTTATTTCTTTATAATTCATCTTTGAAACATATAAATTATATCCGGCTAACCTTTTCTGCTCTATCATTTCTAACAACCGGTACAAAAGCAATGTTGCCATATCCAGTTTTTCCTGTTCTTCACGAATCATGGCATTCTGACACATGGTGAACATCAATGGAACAATGTACTTTTCTTTCTGCAATAATTCTGCATTTCTCTTTTCTGCAATGTACTGTGGAATCTCGCTTAATGCTGTCAGGATTTCTTCCTGCTGTTTTAATATATCGATTTTGTCCATCAGTAAAAATCTGCTGTTTATCCGTTTATCTCTCTTTAATTCTTTATTTAATTTCAAAATGGTCTGATATGCACCGCTTAATTCCAAGCTGTCCCACTCTTCGTAAGTCTTTGCAAGTAAATATGCAAAATTCAACTGCTGCCTGATATTCGGCTCCGGCACTACTTCTTTTAAATATTCCAGTTTTTCTCTCGCACCCGAATAATTTTTCTTCCGGAATAAAGTAAATGCTTTCTCAATTTCCAAATCACCAAAAACAGATAATGGATTAGCAATATAAAATAACGTCTCTGAACCCGGACATGGTTTCCGGAAATCAGGAAGATAATGATTGCTTCCAACATAAATCAGCTGGATATCTATGACTGCTCCCGCCATAGCAGCTGCCGCTGACATTGCTTTTGTTCCACCCGTGATATCAATATGCAGTTTCTCAGGCTTTCCCCACTCAATATATGCTTTCTTTATTTCCCGATAAATATCCATCGGTTCGGTTTCACTAACCATGCATTTCTGAAAAGCGGACACCGGCAGGTTACAATGTTTTACTATTTTATCCAGATATTTCTCCGTGATAGCAGTACAGAGAAAAAGAATCTTCTGTGGATTTAACAATTTTATGCTCAGCACGAGCGGTTCATAAGAAGTTCCTACTGACATAATCAGATATTCCACTTCTTCTTCCACACGTTCCCTGTTTCTGGCTATAAAATTATCCTCAATCAAATTCATTAATTTCTTTTCATAAAATAAATCCGCTGCTTCTCTTTGCTTTGTCGTCTTTCTCTCCAACTGCATCCACTGCTCCGTCATCGTCTGTAACGGATTCTCTGTCTCATCCGCAGTTTTTCTCTTCGTTTCATCTGCCATAAATTCTCCTTTCCACGAACCTCATTCGTTTCATATCACTGCACAAGTTCCCTGTATTTTGGATATATCGCCCCTTTCCTGAATGTGAAGCTTGCTCTGGTAATGCCCTATGGCGGGCTTGGTTCTTTTCTACTTATTGATTATGAATATAGCAATATGAATATTCAACTAGTTTCAATGCCCTACTTCGGGCTTCTTCCTTTTCTACGGATATAAGTTAAACAAGTAGCCCTTAACTAACCCGTTTCAATGCCCTACCTCGGGCTTCTTCCTTTTCTACAAGTACACGATTGTAGAGGAATAAAAAACTTGTCATGTTTCAATGCCCTACCTCGGGCTTCTTCCTTTTCTACGAGTATAAAGACTCCGAAGGGAGATTATACTACGGAAATGTTTCAATGCCCTACCTCGGGCTTCTTCCTTTTCTACGTTTAATATTGCTTTACTTTGTGCTTATGGTACCGGTGTGTTTCAATGCCCTACCTCGGGCTTCTTCCTTTTCTACACAACACCAGCAACAACAACAAGCAATGCTATTGAAAGGTTTCAATGCCCTACCTCGGGCTTCTTCCTTTTCTACGGTGCAGAGAAAAGGAGGATTTATGAGAACAAATACAGTGTTTCAATGCCCTACCTCGGGCTTCTTCCTTTTCTACGACAACTTTATCAATCAACTTTTACAACGCTACAATGTTTCAATGCCCTACCTCGGGCTTCTTCCTTTTCTACTTGCAGGAAGGAGAGGAATAGTGTCAAAAGAAAACAGAATGTTTCAATGCCCTACCTCGGGCTTCTTCCTTTTCTACTCGACAGGATCACTATCAGAATTAAAAAAGGTACTGTTTCAATGCCCTACCTCGGGCTTCTTCCTTTTCTACGCTCTATTATTATGAGTTTATGTAATAGTATTAAATGTTTCAATGCCCTACCTCGGGCTTCTTCCTTTTCTACGAAATGGAGACGCTATGACTTTATCAATTAATTTCGTTTCAATGCCCTACCTCGGGCTTCTTCCTTTTCTACTGAAAGCCAATATTGTAATGGAAGCACTTATGAAATGTTTCAATGCCCTACCTCGGGCTTCTTCCTTTTCTACAGTAAAAAATAAGCAACTGGAAATAGAGATAGAAACGTTTCAATGCCCTACCTCGGGCTTCTTCCTTTTCTACGCTATGTCTCTACAGCCATTGATTTTACTGGCTTTCCAGCCTCCATTTTGTAAGTAATTATCAGACAATTCTATTTTCTACTATTTTGAGCAGCGATTTTTTCCTATTCACATTTTAGACATATTATGTTTTGTTCTGTTCGACTTTCATATATCTATGATAACATCTTTTCAACAGTTTTTCAATAGCCGATTTCTATTGTTCTTCATCGGATAACAGGACGATGCAGTTTATCTGCACCTGTCCTGCTTCTATTTCATCTCTGTACTGTTCTATATTATTTTTTCAGCAGTTCTCCAAATCCGATTTTCCCATTCTTATAGGTAAGTTTCACTTCATCTCCAACTCTAATACTTTTGCTGCTCTTAACCCGATTATCAACTCCTAATATATCTGACATAAATTTCAATTCTATCTTTATTTTCTTCTTATCAATATTTTTACACTCAATAAAGATATTCATGCCGCTATTTTCTACAACTTTTCCTATCGTCCCCTCTTTAATAATATGTACTGGTTCATCTTTTTTCTTATCTGTACTGCTTGTATACACCGTTTTATTATTTTCCTCCATCTTTTTTGATGAATGGTCTTTTTGTTTCTGATTCCTTACATTTATCTCGACACGCAAGTCTACTTCCTGCTCAATTCCCTGATATACTTCCTCTACACTCGGTAATCTTTCCTGTCTGCTCTGATACTCTTCTAAATGCATATATCTGATTTTATCAGGATTCCGCATTTGTTCTATATTTTTCATCATCAAGAATTCTTTTACCGATACTTGCTCCTCGATATTAATTTGAAACTTTTCTTTTATATAATTCTTATAATCCATTATATATTTATCCACCTGATTTGAATCAACAGATTTAAACGGTTTCAGGAAAAACTCATCCAGACAATACATCTGACTGTCATAATCATATAATTTCAGACTATCTATCTTCATTTTTATTCTTCCATATCCATACGGCTTAGCCTTACCAATATTTTGCTCTGTATTATCTTCAAGTTTTATTGTCCACAAAAGTAATCCCAACTCATCTTTTTCAAGATTTTTAAAATGTATTTTCCCCTTAAATATTCCAGCTTCTTTTTTTAATGCATAAAATGTACTTCCAACATTTTCATTTGTCATTTTCTGATTTTCTGTTTCTGGTTCTTTAAACCAATATTGTTTGTATCCGCGTATTTCAAAATCATCATTATATGAAACACCACCCTTTTTTTGAACCAGATAATCAAGATAACTGGTTGGCTTTGGTCCGCCTAATATTGTTGTAACTTTTCTAAACTCTGCTTTTCCTTTTAATCTGGCATCCTCTATATAAATTCGCCCTTTATAATTTTTATCTCCAGTAAATCCATACATCCGATGTGCATAATCATAAATTCTGTCCTCTGCTTTATGTTCCTCCGGCAGACCATATCCGATTTTGTGATTATAGAATACCCTCAAATACTGTGTATATCCAAAAAAAGTCTGATTATTCTCATGTACATAAAATACTGGCTTTATCTCACCTTCCGATGGCAATAAAAAAAATTTCTGCATTTTTTGTATACATTCTTTCTTTTCTTCTTCATTCAAACCTTTTGCATACGTTGTAGTTCCTAATCCGGATTTTTTCACCTCATAATCGATTTTATAGCTTTGTATATCTGATTGAGTTAATTCAATCTTTTTCTCACGGTTAATTTCAGGAATAATATATAGTACTTTTTTTTCATTCATCGCACCAGAACCTAAGATATATCCTCTTTTTTCGTTTTTTTCCTTTTCTTTTGTTCCAGGTTCTCTCACAGCTGTAATCCGATATTTTCCCTCTATGGTATATAAGATTTCTTTACAAAAAGGAACATAATATGGGTTTTTATTACCTCTTACATGATATTTTTTATCTACCCAAAATTTTTTTCCTATATGCTGTAATTTTGTATTTTTACCATCCACATCTTCTTTTAAAAAGGCAAATGGATTTTCTCTCTTTTTTTGAATTGCATCCTCTACAGCTTTAAAGATTACTGTTTCTTTTAGCGGATAATAATTCATTTTTCCCATTTCACGATCAATATTATCAACTACCGTACCGTAAATAATATATTTACCATTTTCACATGTAATATAGCCGGCTTTAACATTCCTGCAAACAGATGCATTTTTTCCATCCGGCATTTTTATCTGACTTACATTTAATACATTTTTTCGATAATAATCACCCAGATTTCCTCTGTTTGTAACCTTTCGATACATCAACCGATAATCTTCCACATCATCTGCAATGCTTCCAAGTCCAAGTATCTGCGTATTACTTCTTAAGAGTCCTCGCACGCTACTTCCCGGTATTGCACAGGTTCCATCTGCTGCCTGATAAAATCTCTGCACGTCTTTCTCGTATACCCCGCCCACAAAAATATCTGTCCGCGGAATAATAGAATAACTGATCTCTCCAGAATATAATTCTTTCTGTATTTTTTTATGTGAAGGAAGATTATTTTCCTTTGTTTCTCTTTTGATTACTTTTTTTGGTAATGCCACAAAATTATATGGTGCTCCTATATATTGGGACTGTAAATTTCTATCATTTCCTCTATTATTGTTACTTCCATTACTATTCATCCTTTTTTCCTCCCTCCGTCAAAATTCCTGCACATCTTGTCCGCTCTACATAAATCTGTCCATCCTCATCATAGTTCAGATATTTCCAGACTTCCAGTCTTATTGGCCCGTTTTCTTCCTGCTCATGAAATATCTCCCCGCTTACAGGATAAATCTCCTTATGAATTTCGGTATTTTCTTCTTCATCATCCCTGATTTCACTTCTATACCAACAGTCCTCTTCATTATAAATATGTAATTCTCCACTTTCATCAAAGAATCTTGCTTCCAGAATTTCATCAAACGGCAGGTCACTCCGGTTATTTTCTCCCAGATAAACTTCGCTCATCAGATAGATAAGTGCATATTTATATGTATATTCCTTTTCTGTTTCTATGGCTTCTTTGGCTGAATCATATTTTTTACGCATATTCCAGTTCCTCCTTTAAGCTCTCCATACATTCCGTGATAAAACTATTTTCCGCTGTCTGCTCCTGTGTTTCAAAATCAATAACAGAGATTTCTTCTCCATGTGTGATTTCAAGCTTTGATACCTTGACAAATCCTCTTCCCACAGAGGAAGTACTTCCGAGTGATATTGCTCCGATTGACAAATCCCTGCAGGTGAACAGGAGCAATGCAGCTGCCGCCTTTTCTTTTCGTTCATCTATTTTATTGTTTTCATTCCCATCCCCTCCGGCTGAAAGTGTTATCTCTATTACACCCTCTCCATTTACAATGGCTTCTGAAAACAATGCATTATTTTTCACTGCTCCGGTAAACTTATTGATTGCGGTACGCATCTGTTGCCGCACCACTTTTCCCTTTATGACAGAATCCATAAAGAATATCTCCGGTCTGCCCTCGAATATGTGTTCACATATTGTTGTTTTTTCCCTATCCTCTTTATTGCAGGATTGTGCAAGATGTTCCTCTATTGCTTCCATTCTCTGACGGAATACACCTTTTATCGAGGTAGCCGGTATGATATATTCTTCCCTGCCATTTACGATATTCATGGCATCCGGCACTCTGTTCTTGTCTTCTTCAAATTCCGTGTCCAGCTGTTTTTCCAGCAATTCTTCATTGACATAATTTCCTTTGACCAGTATTGCGTTTGGATAGGAAACTTCCAGCCGGAATTTGAGTGGCTGCTTTTTGTTGGACTTTCTTTTTATCTTCCGGATTTCTCCCAGACATTCCTGACCTTTGTTTTTCCCTTCATCGCTCCAGTCCTTTCGTCCTTCCGGTGTTGTCAGATCATATTCACTTCTCCTGACACTGGTCAGTTTTACCTTTCCGCATCCATTCGTCACATTTCCGCCCAACAGAATTTCCTGTCTGTCCAGTGCTGCCAGAAGTTCCTCCACCAGTCCATCTTCATTTTCTTCTGGTTTTAAAAACCGGTAAATATCAAATGTCATCTCCGCTCCTGCACTGATGAGTTCTATATTGTGCAGCTGTCCGGAATTATTTGCCTGATCTGTTGTCCCACTCTTTGCATCCAGTCTGACTCTTGTACGATATTCCAGTCTTAAACCAGCATTATCCTTAAAATGTACATCAGAAAACGTAATTCTGCTTTTATTGTCAGAAGCACCCTTCTGCTCATTTCGATTTCCAAAATATTTTTTCTGCTCCTCATCCGCTGCTTCCAAAAATGCTCCGGCAACGCTTGTTCCCTGAATAAATGGTTCTCCTGTACGGTCATCAACCAGCACTTCTCCCTCATCACTCATTCCATTTCCGATATGCAGTGCTGACTCCGCTTCTGCTTCTATTTCATATTTTAATATTTTTGTATACTTCGCTTTGATAGCTTTTTCTTCCATTACTCTTCCTCCTCTCCTGAACGTTCCGGATTATTTCCATTTTTATCCAGTCTGTTTCTGTACTGTATCATTTCTTCGATTAATTTTATCTTATAAATATATTTCTGCTTCACTGACAGAATTTCTTCGATTGGCACACCGCAGCATTCCGTTTCCGTAATTCCCAGAGTCTCAAATAAATTCTTGTCCAAAATCGCCTGAAATTTTTCTATAATTTGCTTCTGACTTCCTGCACCGTCATGTGTCTTTCTGTTTTCTTCTTTTTTGAGAATATGATCGAAGTAAGATTTAAACTTATCTTCCTGTGGCTGATACCGATATGCTTTACACATCGCCAGCACCATTCCTGCCTGACTTCTGGATGCACTTCCCAGTTTTAATGGATGTTCTACGACATAATGATTCATTGCCCGAGCAATTTTATGAATTAACATTCCCTGTGCGGCAATTTCCAATACTTTTTTATCATCTTCTGTCAGTTCTTTCTTTTTTGCTTCCTGTGTTCCTGCAAGTCTGCTCTCAACTTTTTCTTTTTTACTGATTTTATCATAATCCTTAAGAATCAGTACTCTTCCACATCCTTCATTCTTGTTGATTCCCAGTCCGTTTTCCTCGATTTCACGGACTTTTTCCGCACTGATTTCTCCATGAAATTCAATTTTGAACACACTGCCCGCTTCATACATACTCTGCTGCGGTGTCCTCATTCCCCAGGTACGGTTAAATCCACTCTTTTTTACGACAGATGTACTGGCCTGTTCAATGGTTAAGCCTGTCACACCGAGCTTTTCTTCCAGAATTTTTTCATTGATTCCGCATAATTCTCCATTTTTCCCACGCATTGCAAATGGTGATACTGCCACAAGATAAATCGGACTGCCCGTTTGTCCGTTGACAGAAAATTCTTCATAAGGACGTTTTCCATCTTTCATATATTTTGCAGAAATCATTTTCACTTTTCCATATCCGGCAGAACGATTGCTTCCAAATCTGAAATCTCCGGTATTTAATAAATCAATCAGCAAATCTGCTGTCTTTTTATCGCTTACCCGGATATATCCCTTAAAATGATATCCACTGCAGATACTGTCACTGCGGAACACATTCTGCTCTTCTATATTTACATTCAGAGCCTCACCTTTTTCCACGCTCATATATTGCAATGTTTCTCCGCTGATTCTTGCAAACATTCCGACCGCAGCCCTTTTATTTCCGGGAATTACATCATCTTTTGCTACTCTGTTTTCCAGATTTCCATCCTGTTTTTTATTTTCATAAAAGCCTTTTGGAGTCGGAATGGCGGTTAGATATTCTTTTTCCTGCCAAATCATTGGATAAGCATTATAAAAACAGGTCTTTTCTGATAAAAGTATTTTCTTCTGTTCTTCAAAGCTTTCCCCTGCCGCCAGCAATGACACGATACTACCGCGGATACTGCTTCCCGGCACATAATTACAAATCGCTGTCTGTCCCTCTTTGCTTAGATAAATATCCGCTATCTTAACCGGTTCTTCATTGACAAATTCATATTCTATAAACATACTTATTTCCCTCCCATTTTACTGATTTTTACTTTGCCGAGTCCACGTGTTCTCATACCGCCCAGCCACTTCACATAACCAAGTATTTCTTCCAGGGTATCCTCATCTTCTTTGGCACATTTTATTTCCCCATAAAAGATTAATCCTTTCCGGATGACACGGATGGAACGCAGACTTCCTTCTTTTGCCACACCATCCTGCAGTGCTGTAAAATACCGCATATATGTCAGGGCATCACGGATTTCGTCCTGTGTTCCCTGAATCCTTTCCCGCACTGCCTCTGACAGGTTGAAATTACCGACATAGAGTTTTCTTCCATCTTCCGTACGCATTCCGCCACTGCCAAACAGGGCCTCGGTCTCAGAATCCGCGTTTTCCTGACCCGTCCATGCAAAATAATTCTCCATTTCTTCTCTCAGCACACCACGGAATGTTGTTCCCCTAAGGTATGGGAATCCATGTTCATCCATCAGTATACTGCTGTCTTCTGCTCCCGGAATACTTTCCCCGGAACCCCAGAATGCATCTTCTAATAATTCAATTCTTACCTGCATTATTTGTCCTCCTCCGTCTGAAATCCAATGTATGTATCCATTACTTCTATCACATCAAAGTTCTTGTCATTTTTTGTAAGATACTGATCCAGTCTGCTCTTCTTAAAGTATGCATCCACTGCTTCCTCGCTCTCTTTCAGATACGTTCTTAACTCTTTCAGCTTTCTTCTGGCAATCATTCTATCTTCTTCATCTTCGCATTTATTGTGAAGTGCATATTCCATTTCTTCCATTGTCTGCTTAAAATTAGCATAGGTTCTGTTACCTGCTTTTCCTTCATATTTTTCATCCCCGCACACGAAATATGGTCTTGCAAGGATTGATTTTCCATCTGCATCCACATAATGCTTCCGGATTTCATCCAGTCCTCCATACATTTCCCCATACTCAATATGCCAGTCGATTGCACACGCATTGGCACATCCTTCCTTATCCAGTGAGGCATTGTATTTCTTTGCACTGGAACACAGACTTTCTGCTATCTCATATGCTTTATAAAACGGATAACTCTGGTGGACAATCGCAACTCCCGCACAGGCAGAATTTTCTCCTTCACTCCGCTTCCATAGTGCTTTCATATATTCCACCGCACATTCAATTCCGATTCTTCCTTCTGATACAAAGCAGATATCATCCCCGGCCCTGATAATACGCCGTATAGGGAAATTAATCTGTTTTTCCCCGTTTTCTTTCGTTTCTTCCAGTGACAAATCCTTTAAGTTTCCGTTTTCTATCTGTTTCTTTACTACATTCTGCATATCGTTATATGCATCTTGAAATAAATCATCAATATCTTTACTGAACTTCTGCTTCTCCGCTCTGTAAATATCCAGTTTCTCTCCCGATGTCAATTTATTGCCCTGTGGCTTAAGTATTCCATCAATAACTTCATCATTCTTTTGTACTTTCTTTCCCATCAGGTTTCCATCAATATGCACAACCGCAATGAAGTTATTATCATCCTTATTGCCGCCCAGTTTTTCCAGCTGCGTTACCAACTTATAAGGAGTAATTTCTTCCCCCTCCATTTTTTCCTCTCTTCTTGTTTTCGCACCTTTCTTTTCCTGTAAAACTTCCATACCAAATGTTCCCTGACGGAAGGAAGCACGTCTGATTGCTTTCTTTTCCTCAAGTTTTTGCATTAAATTCTGTATATTTTCTGACGGTTCAGCATTTTCATCATAATCCATTATTTTAATAAAAACTTCGAGTCCATCATAGTCGCAGAATATCTGTTTGCTCAGCTTCTTTGCAAATCTGACTGCCTGATTTTCTTTGCCTGTGTTGTCATTTTCTTCCACATCATTATCAAATACAAGAATGGTGTGTCCGCCTCCACTGTATACAAGATTCTTTTCTTCGTTATAATACTCCGGAAAATATTTGTTAAAATATCCGGAACTGGTAATTTCATCGATCGTATAAGATGCATCGATGTTCTTTTTCAGCTCCTTGTTCTTAAAAATGTATGCCTGCTTCTGTGACACTTCCATAATCAATAATAATTTCTTCACTATAATCCTCCTTGCCGGCCATTATTCATCGATAGCCTTTACTGTATATTTTCCAAATCCCATACTGGTATTTTTGCCGATATGTAATAGTTCTGCCGCAAATAAATAGGGCAGAAATTCTTCACTTACATCTTCTAAGACAGCTTTTCCCGCAATGCCTTTTAATGCAATCTTCTCTTCGTGCGTGGATGAATATCTCAATATTCCATCCGTCCATGATTTCTGCTTTGTGATATGCATCTGATTCCGGAATGGATGTGCCCTGTTCATCGGAATTCCTTCCATGCAATGTGCCAGGTAACATCTCCGGTATACCGCATCCACAAATGGTTCACTGGAAATTTTATGAATAAATTTTCCCTGATATTTCTGTGTCCAGGGTGTTTCAAAACGCAGACTGTAACGATCCGATATTCCTTCTTCCCGGATTCTTTTCCGGATATAATCGGAAATATAATCCGGATACAGCAGATCCATGCGGACATTATTTTCATATAAAATGGATTCATTTCTGTGATTTACAATAGATATGATTTCAAAGCTGATACCCTCTTTCCCGATTCCATACATCCCAAACTGATATACTGCCTGCAGAATACTTGAGAAGTTTACGATATTATCTCCCAGCAGCAGCATGGAAAACTCCATGACAGTTCCCTTTTCTACATATTTGTACGCATTATCACACTCAAATAAATACCCCATATTTCCTTTTTCTGTCACAAAATCCGGTACAATCGCCGGTTTATGGTAATAAATTCGCTGCACAATACATTCATTGCGAAAACTGCAGTTCTCGCAGTCACGCCGTCCGATACAATTCATGCGGAGAAGCATTTCGCCGATTCCACCGCGGATGGCAGAAACCTTATCCTGCGGAACATAACCTTCTTCCAGAAAACGGATTTTAAATTGTAATTTTACATGCCTGATATCAAATAATTTATACATTTGCCCCTCATACTTCCTTACATTTTTTCTTATCATAGCATATTTTACATTTTTTTACAAGTTTTTCTTTTATTTTTTGTCTGTTTTAGCAAAAAGCTGAAAATTTCTGATATTCTTCATGATTGTCGGATACTATTGAAGCCTCCATATTTGTATGCAGAATTTAAACAAAAAAATTAAGACGGAAGTTCCGCCTTAATTTCTGCCTTTATTTTTCTTATTTTCTATTCCACATCTTTCAATGCCTGATCCATCGGCACTTTTTTAATTCTTCTCATTTGAATGACTGCTACCAGCAGATAAATAATCAGACCGCCAATAAACATTTCTACATATATCTGTGGCGGGATATATAATGAAAGCCATCCGGTAAATTCTTTCATAATCTCATGGTAAATTAATCCCATAAATATACGCGACACTACGATACTGATAACCAGTGATACCACTACCACCCAGGTCGTTGCCATAAGATAAAGACTTGAAATCTCCCGATCCTCATATCCGAGTATTTTTACCATGGATATGGACGAAGCATTCTTTTCTATTACCAGTTTGGTCAGAAGATAAATTAATAATGCAGAAAGTATGACTGCAAATACATTGATCAGATAAAACATATTTCCCATGGATACATTTAACTGTCTGCTGACCTTTGTTAAATCTTCTTCTGTGATAATGGAAGCAATCATTTTTTCATCAATATCGGTAATTTCCGTATTGGAAAAATAACCATTATAATATCCTGCATCTTTATCAAATACTTCCCTGTACTGCATGATATCCATGAATATTGCCAGTCCTGCCGGATAATTATACGTACCTTTTATTTTAAAATCATACTGCTTATCCCCGTAACTTTCTTTCAGGGTAATGGTATCTCCTTTGGAAAGTCTGTATTTTTCTGCATAGCCATCGGAGATATATACACCATCATCCGGCATTTCTTCTGAAATATAGGCACTGTCCTTATTGATTCCGTATACGCTGATTTCTTCACTTGCGTATTCTCCGTCCTCTGTTTTCAAAGACGTCACACAGTAAGCCTCCGCCTTATCTGTTTCAGTTTCCACCGGAGTTTTCAAAACATACTGGTAGGACGCAATCATATTGTCGACAATTTCATTCTGATAATGACTTAACAGAGGCGACATCATCATTCCAAACAATAGAAGAATATTGGCAAAGATAATTCCGATAAATAAGGTCAGATATGCCGGCATATTCTGCAGAATAATCCGGAGACGGAATCTCTGGAAAAATGGAAATGCAGGAAGCTTTACTGCCTTTTTATTGCTGGATCGTTTTAAATCTTTCCGTAAAAATTGCAATGGTGATAAGGTTAATTTGCGGTAAATCATCACAACATTAATCAATATCATAATGACCAGTGGAACAATGGTTGTAAGTAAAAATGCCTCTGCATTCCATCTGGTTTCATACATCGGAAGACTGTAGCTGCCGTAATACATTCCTGCACAGATTTCCTTGAATACGGTATAACCGAGAATATTTCCAATGATTGCCGCGATTAAAGTGACCAGCACCGGTATGGAGATATAATGCCTTAACAGTTCTCCCCTGGAATAGCCTGAGGCACGCAGTGTTCCGATGACTGCTGCTTCTTTTGTAATGGTATTTGATGTTGTAATTGCAAATACAAATGCCATGATAGCAATCAATATATACAGCAGTACAATCATCATGGATTTGTCACTTCCCATATCATCTCCGGTAAAATGAATGGCCTGATTCAGATATGCCGGCACAAAGTTCTGAATCTGTGTATTCTGTGCCAGCACCTTCATGAAATCTTCTGCCATTTTCTTTGCTTCAATATCATCTTCCGGTTTTTCATTATAGGTCCATGCGTAACTGTAATGCAGATGTACATCCCCAAATGTTTCAAATCCTTCTTCTGTCATAATGGCGACGGAAAATTTGACCGCATCAAACATCATATCGCCGTTATCAGAAAATAATGCACTATAGTCGGACAATGCTACCAGACCGGTTACTTTTAATTCTTTTCCACTGGTTTCAATCGTATCTCCCACTTTCACTTTATTATTGTCAGCATACATTCTGTCAATGGCGATTTCATTCGCCTTTTCCGGCCATTCGCCTTTCATCAGGCAGACCCGATCGACATCTTTCCGCTCCGGGAAGATCCGGATAGTGCTGTCAATATCGCCATCCCTGTCGCAGTCCGTATCTTCTTCCACATAATAATTGGCATATATTTTCACCTTTTCCTGCTCCAGTACGTCAATCGTGCTTTCGCCTAATTCTTCTGCCGTTTCAAATTTACCGTCCTCGACATTATATTTTTCAAAACTTTCATCATATGCCTTCAGCATACTGTCATCTGCCACAAGAAATCCCGATACAAATCCAATCGTTCCTATCATAAATAAGAAAATCACCAGATATTTTCCAAAATCTCCGATAAATTCTCTTGGCAGACGTTTCTTTAATGGATTCTTCATATCTTCACCACCTTACCATTCCAGATCCTTCGCCGGAATCTTTGTTTCATTGAGATAATCTTTCCGTATCTGTCCGTCACGCAGCTTTACTACACGATCTGCCATGTTTCTGATCGCATCATTATGTGTAACCATAATTACGGTATTTCCATATTTCCGGTTTACATCTTCGATCAGTTTCAGAATTTCCTTCGATGTATTGTAATCAAGTGCTCCGGTCGGCTCATCACAGAGCAGAATATCCGGATTCTTTACGATCGCCCTTCCGATCGCAGTACGCTGCTGCTGTCCTCCGGAGAGCTGGTTTGGCAGTTTATTCCAATGCTCTGCTAATCCCAGTGTATTTAGCAGTTCCTCGATATCAAGCGGATGATCGCTCAGATATGCACCTACCTCAATATTCTCTCTGACATTCAGATTTGGAATCAGGTTATACATTTGAAAAACATAACCGAGATGTTTTCTCCTGTACTGCGTCAATGTCTTTTCGTTCATGTCTTCCAACATTTCTCCGTTGATACAGATCTGTCCGCTGTCCGCTCCGTCAATTCCGCCTATAATATTTAATAAGGTGGATTTTCCCGAACCGGATGGTCCTAATAATACGCAGATTTCTCCTTTTTCCACTGCGAAATCAATTCCTTTCAGAACCTCTGTCCGGTTTTGATCCGTTCCAAAACTTTTCCTTAATCCTTTTATTTCCAAAAACATAAAATCTCTCCTCGCGGTTATTTTTATTCTTTTAGTTAGTTGTATCTAACTTTTTTCTATTATACTCCTGATACAAAAAAAAAGAAACAGTGTTTATTGAAAAAGAATCTCAATAAACACTGTTCCGCTTGATATGTTATTATTTTATTCCTAAACTGCTGCCAGTTTCTTTCCAAGTTCCTCGCATGCTGCGATTCCCTCGTCATCCGGCTCAAGATTGCAGATAAGTCCTTCACCGCCTACAACAGTTGCTCCTGCTCCTGTCATACGTTCTGACCAATCTCTCATCCACTGTCCGTCACCCCAGTCATAAGAACCGAATAACGCAACCGTCTTTCCGGATACAAATCCTTCTACTGACTCTACGAATGGCTCCATCTCTGATTCTTCCAGAACTTCATCTCCCATTGCCGGGCAACCCATTGCAAATGCGGATGCATTCTTTAAATCATCCAGTGATGCTGCTCCTACTTCTACAAGTTCTGCTTCCTTGCCTGCTGCTTCGATTCCTCTTGCAACTGCCTCTGCCATTGCCTGTGTATTTCCTGTCTGTGACCAATAAACTACCTGAATTTTGCTCATTTTAAACCTCCTATATAACAGCTTTCTGCTGCCATTCCTGTTGATAAATATCTATAATATCTTCCATAAATACTCCGCATGCAAGTAATTGTACCTGTGTACTTCTTGCCGTTTCATATTTATGAAATAATTTTAGCTTTTCCTGAAGATTTCCATATACTTTCCAGTAGCCGGAATACAGAAAATCTCTTCCTTTATGCTCGATAAACCCTGCTACATCCTCGGAAGGATAGCCCAGTAAGATTCCCATCTCATGAGGAAATTCCCCTCCATTTCTCCGGCAGTTTTCAAACCGGTGACGAAATGTGGCAAGAACCGCATCCAGTGAAAGATTTCCATATCCCGCTTCTTTCAGAATAGTTCTGACTTCCCACTGCATAAAATATGCTTCCAGCATTTCTTTGCGATACAGCAGAAATGTGCTTTTTCCATCTGCCCACAGCAGGCGGAAAAAAGATATCTCACTGTTCCTGAAAATATGGTACAGTTTTTCTTCCTGTGAAGATGGAATAATCAGAAGATTGGATATTTTCAATCCTGCGATTACAGGTGCACACTGAAGTGCAAGCTGGATTTCCAGTGTTTCCAATCCGATCACTCTTGCATTTTCAAATACCTCTCTGCACATAAATCCTCCTCTCTGGTTAGCTATTTCTAACCCTAGTTAATATTAACTAATTTTCTTTCATTCGTCAATACCTGTATTGATACAGTTTTTCACTAAGTATTATTTTTTATTCCTACCAGAGAGTCTGTCCATTTTTTCAAAAATATTTCGGAGGTTTTATTTTTATTTATATAAGTTTCATCTCTATTTCCAGATGATTTCCATCATTGCTGACTTCTGCCATACTTCCGCAGATAAGCGGCATCATTGGCGGTAAATGTCCCAGATCCACATCCATAATAACCGGCACATTATAATCTTTTAGAAGATCGATGACAGCATGATACTGATCCAGTTCCATCATTTCCTGTCCAAACACAAGCGGTCTTCCGATTAAAAATCCTTTTACATACCGGAACCAGCCTGCATGCTTCATCTGCCAGACTGCCCGACGTATCGCCATAACGTTCAGATCGCAGGATTCCAGGAACCAGATGAATCCGTCTTCTTTGTATTTTTCTGTAAATTCATTTACCTTATCATATTTTGTTCCGGTCAGATTTACAAGGCAGTCCATACATCCACCAATCAGCCTTCCCTGCATCTGTGCATATATTGCCTTCTCTGCCCCGACATAAGTATGAAGAACTTTTTCTTCTGTGATATGATACGGCTCAGTCGGATGCTCCTCATCTTTCAGCGACTCTTTTTCCCATCCGTCATATCCGTTCAGCATATGTTTCTTACCGGTCAATACCTGGTATGCGTCGTCAATCGCCGGATGCCACGGATTCATTCCAAATGCCGGTGCACATGGTCCGTATATAGATGCCGTATCGCAGAGTGTGGTAAGCAGAAATGTCATATTAGTATTGTCCGAATAACCCATATACCATTTCGGATCTGCTTTCTTTATGCGGTCAAAATCGACATAATCGAGTATTTCACACATCAGTTCCCCGCCGCCGCAGGAAATCAGCACGTCTGATTCTTTGGACAAATATGCTTCCTGAAGTTCTTTTCCGCAGAGCTGCGGTGTATTGCTGATACCGATTCCCTTTCCTTCGTAGCAGTTTGGCCCAAGCCAGATATTATGACCAAGCTCCTGCAGTTTTTTCTGTGCCTTTTCAAATCCGGTCCGGTATGGCTCGATATTGCAACCGAACGATGGTGCAACAAATCCAATCGTACCGCCTTCCTCCAAAAATTTTCCGTACTTCATCTTTTACCTCTCTTAATTCTCCTGTTGATATTCCTGCAAAAATTCCTTCAATCTTTCTGCGGATTCACTTAATACTTTTATTTCCGGCAGATATACGATTCTGAAATGATCCGGTTCTTCCCAGTGAAAGCCGCCGCCGTGTGTCACCAGAATATGCTTCTGCTTTAAGAAATCAAGTGCAAATTTCTCATCGTCCCGGATTCCGAATTTCTTCGCATCCAGCTTAGGGAAGATATAGAAGGCTGCCTTGGGTTTTACTGCTGATACTCCCGGAATGTCATTCAATGCTTTGTAGATACATTCTCTCTGCTCATAGACTCTGCCTCCCGGAACCAGCAGCTTCTTTGTTTCATCCAGACATTCCATTGCAGTCGAAATTAAGGACTGTGCCGGAACATTGGAACAAAGACGCATGGAGGAAAGCAGGTTCAGACCTTCAATATAGCCTTTTGCCTTTGACTTATCCCCGCACAGACATACCCAGCCGCAGCGGTAGCCTGCTATTAAATGTGATTTTGACAGACCATTAAAGCTTAAGGTCAGAACATCGGGTGCAACCGATGCCAGTGCCGTATGTTCAATTCCATCCATGACAAGTCTGTCATAGATTTCATCCGCAAATAAAATCAGTTCATGTTCCCTTGCCAAATCTGCTATCTGTTCCAGAATTTCTCTCGGATATACCGCACCGGTCGGATTGTTCGGATTAATCACTACAATTCCTTTTGTTTTCGGTGTAATCTTTTTCTTCATATCCTCAATATCCGGATACCATTCCTGTGCCTCATCGCAGTGATAATGTACGGCAGTACCTCCTGCCAGAGTTACGGATGCCGTCCACAGCGGATAATCCGGAGACGGAACAAGGACTTCATCCCCATAATTGAGCAACCCTTGCATGGACATTGTGATTAATTCACTCACGCCATTTCCCGTATATATATCATCTATGGATTCACACGGAATGGATTTGCTTTTACAATATTTTAAAATAGCTTCCCTTGCCTGCGGCAGTCCTTTGGAATCCGAATATCCTTCCGTATTGGTCAGATTTTCTGACATTTTCTCTATTACCTTATCCGGTGCACGAAAACCAAATGGTGCAGGATTTCCGATATTCAGCTTCAGAATCTCCATTCCCTGTGCAGCCATTCTCTGTGCTTCATCCATGACAGGTCCTCTGATGTCATAACATACATAATCTAATTTGTGTGATTTCTCAAATGTTCTCATAATTTATCTTTTTCCTTTCCTGATAATAAAAATGCCCTAAACATTGCGGATGACTATCTTTTCGTAAATAATCATCCGAAATGTTTAGGGCGAACCATGTCCGTGTTACCACCTAATTTCAGAAAGTAATTCTTTCTGCACTCTGCTGGCACTACCATGCCATTTCTCTGTAACGGGAGAACCCGTCAGAATCTACTAAGCTGCACCTTTGGACTCTGCTGCTCCGGGACTGCTTCCTAACCGGCTTCATAAAGATTTACACCTGCCATCTTCTCTCTGGAATGTTACCGGAAAGTACTCCTTCTCATCATCGCTTTTTCGATATTGCAGTCATAATAGCACAATATTTTTTTCATGTCAATGCCAATATTCATTTTCTTTCCTGTATTCATTTATGGTTTAAACTTCAATCTGTGCTTTTCTTAATTTCGGATTCGATGCCGTAACCTTCACTTTCTCATCCGAAAGCTTTCTTAAATAAATCATCATCTTTCCTTCCAGACAATGTCTGTAATGGGAACGGTACTCTGTTACATCTGCCGCATCTCCGTTGTCCATGCCCAGATATTCACAGTCGCCCTCGATGGCAACATGGATCTCTGACTGATCCGATATCACTCTTCTTCCCATATCATCCAGTACGGTAAGCTCAAGCTGTACAATATCTTCACATCCGGCTTCTTCTAACTGAATCTGTACCGGTACATTGACGGTTTCCAGAACATGATGTACATTTTCTGCCACAGCTTCAATCTTTCCTGCCTCAAACGGGACAATCCAAGTATCATATCCCAGTTCGGAAGAATCTACTTTCTGTGTATCTGCAACTTCTTTTCCATTCACATACAGCTTCGGATTCTGGCAGTTTGTATAGCATCTGACCTCTATTTCTTCTCCTGGAAGATAATTCCAGCTGTCGGATACTTCTTTCCATTCTCCTTCGCCTTCCTCTTTTCTTCCAGTACAGATATGGATGACTTTCTCATCGCTCCACCAGCTCTGTCGGCTGTAATAACGTGGCTTCTCAAAACCTGCCGTGGTCAGGTTGCCCGATGTAAAGGAATGAACCGGCCATCCAGCGCATTCTCCGAGATAATCAATGCCAATCCATAAGAACTGTCCTGAAATATAAGGATATTTCATAACACTCTTCCATGCATCGTACTGCTGCCCATTCTCACTTCCTGTAAATGGTTTATCCGGCCACCTCTTGTGATGTTCTTCATAAAGATGTTCTTTATAATTATAACCAACCACATCCAGATGATCGATGTATCCCAGTTCTGCGGATAACTCCGGAAATGCTACAGCTGCCGTAACAGGGCGTGTCCTGTCGCTTTTCTTCACGATACCAGCCAGTTCTCTTGATATTACCGTCAGTCTTTCCATATTCGGCCGTCCGGCATTGTATTTTCTCTCTTCTTCCGGCTTATTTGCATCATTATTTCCCGTCATTACCTGGAAACTCGGGTGATTATACGGATCATTCGGATAATCAATCTCATTTCCGATACTCCACATAACGACACATGGATGATTTCTGTCTCTTCTCACCAGAGAAGTCAGATCCCTTTCATGCCATTCTGGAAAATCTTCGGAATATCCCTGATGTTTTGGCGGATATACATTATGTCCGTTGAACCATTTGTTCTTACAGCCTTCCCACTCATCAAATGCTTCATCCATAACCAGGAATCCCAGTTCATCACAGAGTTCATATAATTCCGGCATATGCGGATTATGACTCATTCTTATGGCATTGCAGCCCATTGCTTTTAATTTTCTTAATCTGCGCCTCCAGACCCCTTTGGTCATCGCAGCTCCTAATGCTCCTCCATCATGATGAAGGCATACACCTTTAAATATCTCTTGTTTATCATTCAGGAAAAATCCTTTATCCGGATCAAATTCAATCTTACGGATGCCTACTTTTTCTTCTCCTAAATAATAAGTATCCCCTGTTATCAAATCTATTGCTGTTGATTTCAATGTATACAGATTCGGCTCTTTAACCGACCAGAGTTTAGGCTCTTTTAACACACCTCCCGTAGTTACTTCTGCAGTTTCACCTTTCCGGATAATTGCATTTGTTTCAAATACGACCTGCAGCGTTCCTTCCCGGTCAAACAGCATGGACTGGACTTTAATTTCTGCATTGTCCTGTTCATACTCTTCTGACAGACAAAGCTGATGCTCCACTGTAATCTGAGCCGATTTCCCGCTGACCTCTTCTGCATGACAGAATATGCCGTACTCCTGCGGATATACCATGCCATACTCCTGCAGGGTAACTTTTCTTGTAATTCCGGAACCGGTAAACCATCTGGAATCCGCAATATCTTCATGTGTTACCTTGACTGCGATCACATTTTCTTCATTATTATATACAAGAAAATCTGTTACATCGTAACGGAAAGACACATAACCGTTCGGTCTTTTTCCAAGATAATAGCCGTTGATCCAGACCTGGCTGTTCTTGTAAATTCCATCGAAGCATAAAAATGTTCTTCCTTTTTTCTTCTCTCCTTCGATCCGGAATGTTTTACGATACCATGCAGTTCCGCCGATGACATAACCGGTTCCGCTGGAATATTCCTCTCTCTTCGGATATTCCACTGACCAGTCATGAGGAATCGTTACCTTTCTCCAGTCCGCATCCTTGTGAAATTTTTCATACGAATTTTCTTCATCCCCTAAATGAAATCTCCAGTTATCATTTAATAGAACCATACGTTTTACCCTCCTGTATTTTAAATTCATGTTATGTGTTTATTATACCTGAATTTCAGATTTAGTAAATGTATTGTATTGTCTGTTTTTTGCAAATTAGCGACTATCTGTTGATTTTTTGTATATTTTCATTTATACTGAAACTATGATTGATTTATATTTTATTTCCGGAGGTACACTGCCATGAATTCTTTTTATTATAAAATAACTTGTTCCCAGTTTCCACAGATCTCCCTTGCCGGTCATGTCCGAATTACCCCGCCTTATGTACATACCCGCCGCAGACCGGATGAATATATCCTGTATTTTATTCTGGATGGCGAAATGTTTCTGGAAGAAAAAAATGATACGGAAAGTAATTCTTACCACCTTGTTCCCGGAGATTTTCTGATCCTGGATCCTGCATTTGAACACTATAGCAGCAAGGCTTCTGACTGTACCTATTATTATATTCATTTTTCCTGCAATGATTTTTCCTGTACACAGGAACATCTCCCTGATCTGAAAGAAACCCTGAAAGCGCTCCGTTTTTCCTCTTTCAGCTGTGAATCCTCCCATGAAAACGAACTCCTCTACCTGCCAAAATATTATCATATGCCGCAGTCCTCGATGATTCACCTGAAGAACTGCCTTTCCGCGACAGAAACTGCCTTTCTGGAATCTTTAGAAGGACACCGCCTGAAAACCTCCTGTCTCTTTCTTGATTTTCTCATCGAGGCTTCGAGAAGCTTTACCGGCGATATTTTATCCGGAAGTTGTCTGGCTGCTTCGGGTTCATCCGCAACAATTCACAGGATTCTGAATTATTTTCAGGATCATTATATGGAAGATATCTCCGGAGATTCCATCAGCGACATTTTTCAATGCAATTTTGACTATATTAACCGGAAATTTAAACAGACAACGGGAAAAACTATTTTTTATTATCTGAATGAACTGCGTATCATGATGGCGAAACAATATCTCCAGAGCGGTTATTATACGATCAGCGAGGTTGCGGATAAGACAGGTTTTCATGATGTTTACTATTTTTCCAAGGTATTTAAAAAATATACCGGGATTTCTCCCGGTAAATACATTGTATGATTATCGTTCCCTGACCTGTGCCATCTCTGCTTTTTTATGCTTCCAGATGACGATGACAGCAATGCCCATACATCCATATATGATATATTTATCTACAATAAGAATACAGCTGGTAATTGTAAAACACAGATAGGTAATGATGCTTCTTCTGCTGTGCGGTGCAACTCTGAGTGCAGAGAAAAGAAGATAGTAAAATATCAGTATTATTAATGCCCTGTAATCCTCTGATACTCCAAGCAGCACTCCAAAGGAAACGGCGATTCCTTTTCCGCCCCGGAATCCATGCATGACAGGGAATGCATGCCCTAAGACTGGTGCTATCATCAAGAACGAAAACAGCACCGAATCCGAAAACATATCCTGAAAATATGCAACCGGCAAAAAGCCTTTTAGCAAATCACAGAGCAGTGTTGCGATTCCGCAACCCATTCCTCCTAACATAAAGGCATTTGCCGTACCCGGATTGCTGTCATTGCTTTCCTTTACCAGATCTCTTCCGGCTATTATCTTTGTGATATATTGCCCGAATAAAAGATTTCCACTAAGATATGCGATCAGAATACATATTATTTTCTTCATTGTATCACCTGCACTTTTCTATAAACTGCAATATTTTCTGTGATGTATCCCCTTTGAAATCTCTCCTTTGATTCTCTCTCATGCGTTCTCTCATACTGTCATCATGTGCCAGCCGGATTCCCGCTGCCACCTGACCTTCACTGGTTTTCGCTGTTATACTGTAACCATGCCGTACAAAATATGACATATTGGCAGTTTCGCAACCCGGAATCGGATCTATGTGTACCATCGGACATCCTGCAGTCGCAGCTTCTGTCGAAGTCAGACCGCCCGGTTTTGTAAACAGGGCATCTGCCGCATGGAGAAACAGCGGCATTTTATCCGTCCAGCCGAGAATCTGTACCTTTCCTTCCCTCTGATATTCTTTTTGCAATTTATCATATATCTGCTGGTTTGAACCACAGATCACAAGAATATTATCCTCTCTGTCACTCTGCCTGTCCAGTTCCCGGACCAGTCCGCAGATATTCCCGGCTCCCATGCTGCCTCCGACAATCAGATATATTTTCCCCGGCTTCAGCTTTCTTCCTTCTGGCAATTCTTCTTCTATCTTCCCCACTGCTTCTTCCCGGTCTGTTTCCTGTGCATACGCAGGTGCAACCGGAATCCCGAATGGAAGCAACTTCTCCTGCGGAATTCCTGCCCGGATAAATTCTTTTCCGACTTCCTCTGAAGGAACTACATAATAATCACAGTCTGTCTCTCCCCAGAACGGAATACTGGTATAATCTGTTGCCACCCCTATGACAGGCGGCACTTTCTTTCCTTTCTTCTTCATTCCTGTCAATGTTTCCGCCGGAAATAAATGCGGCACAATCACGACATCATATTCTTTCCCCATAATGCATTTATCCAGATATTCCGCCATCATGGAATTTACATAATATACCGGGGAATGTTTCACATGCCGGCTTACTGCATCTCCCAGCCGGTAAACCATCCCAAATACCCGTGGTGCTTTCTGCACCGTCTTTACATAAATTCTTCCGACCGTATCTGACACCTTCTGTCCTGCAAATGCCAGATAATCCGGAAAGTCAGCTATCTGCCCCTGCTGCCTGAAATACTCCTCCATTGCACGTCCTGCAGCATTATGTCCGCCTCCTGTACTGCATGATAATATCAAAATATTCAGTTTTCTTTTCTCTGCACTTCTTTCCTCATTCATCATATCTTTATTATACCAGATATTTGCAATCTTATCAAGTTTTCATATTTCTTTCGCATTTCTTTCACAGAATCACCATAAATTCTGGGTATATTATAAACCATAAGGAACAGGTAATTACCAGGCCTGAAAAAATCCTTTTTATATAAATTTTTTTATAAATTTTTTCATAAAACTCCTATCCTTTTTTACTCCGGTCTGTTACCGGAGTTTTTTATTGTCTATTATCGTTGATGCTCCATGGAATATAGTATATACTACCGACAAATATACTTGGATTTCCGGCACCTGTAGCAGATGATAAATGTTCCCATTGTGGTCAATGCCTGGCTGTATGTATTTATAATCCTGATATTGAAGAATAGAAGGTTTTTGATGGAACATTCTATGCCAACAATTTAATTATCTCCCCTATGAAAATCAGTATTTATCAACCCCAGATACAAATCCAGCTGTTTGTTTTCCAAATCTGCAACGAATTCTGTAAATGGCTTCAAATCTTTGTCTACCGCATAAAGAAGAATCCCCCAGCCGTACGTCACTACAGTTGGGGGATTCGTTCTTTGTCAACGTGGACTTTTGTATCTTTTTTCCTACTGGCATTATAGCATATGTAAAAAAGATTTGCAATATTCATTTTTTGTGAATTATAAAGTGAACAGTTTTTTATTCCATTACCACCTGAAGTTTACCAAGCGGCACCGGCATAACCATCCATGCCGTTCCCAGTTTCATTGTCAAGCTGCCAGGAATAATAGTTTTTCCCAACCGGTGCGACATCTTTTCCCCATGTGTTTCTCCTTTCTGTACAAAGCCCATCGGCATTCCTAAAGTTTAACGTCATTAAGTTTTGGACATGAAAAAAGCACCTCTGCGGTGCTATTTACTCAACTTTGCCTTATCTTCCGGCAGAAGGATTTCCACCAGTTTCTTCTGTACCAGTTCTGCTGCCCTCTGCTCATCCACTTCATGAACTTCCCCAGGATGAAAGAGCAGCATCTTCTGAAGGTCCTTATAGGACTTTATCACTTTTACCTTTATCATGGTTTTCCTTTCTCTTGCGACGTCGCAAGGTTTTCAGGGTATAAAAATACCACCGGTCTTTCTACTGGTGGTGATTAATCTACTGTTCCTGCTCCCAGGCTCACTTTTTACGCTTATAAAAAGCATCTATTGCTTCTTTACTCATCTATCATAGATGCCAGTTTTTTTAGTTTCTTCTTAGTTTCCCTATCCAATTCCTCAAAAAGTTCCCGATTTGAATCAAGTCCCATCTGCCAGATTCCATCTTTCTTGGCCTGTCTGATAATCTCATTAGCTTTTTCATTGCGTTCTTGAAATATCTTCCTTGCCTCTATATCCGCCTCTTGTTTATTCATTTTTCCACCTTCTATATCCAATATTTCTTTCTTTTGCCCTTTCAATTCTTGTAATTAAGAGGTTTTCCATCTTTTATCCATTTTTCATAAGTAATATTTTCAGGTAAAATTTTGAAGTCTTTCAATACTTTAAAGCTTGTTTTATTATATGCTTCTATTTCCTGAGCAGTTTTCTTTGGTGGATTTATAAATCTTTCACGTTCTTCTTCTGTAAGGTTTTGTTTTTCTTCCTCTGTCAAATGAATCTCGCTTAATTCCATCCGAAGTTTAAAATATTCTTTTGGTGAAAGTTCTTTTCCCCTTTGTTTTTGTTCTGATTCTGGTAACAATAGCCACTCCCTTGCTGTTAATGCCATCTAATTCACCTCCTTCAAAACAATATGCCAAATAGCACCAACTAATACTTTTGAAATAACTTTAAATTCGCTATTTCGTTCATAAAGAACCTCATTTTCATCTAATCCAATAGAGCTTATATCTCTTTCTCTCTTTGTATCTTCTATATATATTTTAATTTGTGGATTTTCGAGATATCCCTCTTCTTTTGATGTACTCCAATACTGTTTTATTTTTATTGTCTTTCCCACAGTATAATCTGACATAAAGCTTTGCACACGTTCTTCCGCATTTTTATATGTTGAAAAATCAACACATCTTATTAGCGTCCCATTATACTTTTTTACTCTTTTCAATGCCTCATCTAATGCATTAATATAGTTCTGTTGTTCTTTTGTAAGTTCTAACAGATTATCAGTTTCTCTAAGCAAATCATTAATAACATATGATTCAAAACTTTTATATTTCAATATAGCCCCTAGCTGTTGATCATTTAATTCTATTATATCAGCTTCATTTTCTTTTTCAATATTTTTATCTGATATTTTTTCCCATTCTTCCTCCCTTGCCGCATATTTTTTCTTATTCTCCCCATCGAGAGAATATTTCGCCATCCTTCCATACTTCTCTGCCTGCAGCCTGGCATACTGTTCTTTCGCTTCCTGTTTATTTCCCTGATTGACTGCCTGCAGCTCTTCCTCTGTCCAGGTGTCATCTGCAGTGCTGATTCCTTTGAAATACGTCGTGTGACTGTCCTTACATCGTGGATGGTAGAGACCTTTGCTGATTGCCGTTGACATCAGCGGGTATGGTCCATCCTCCGGTTTTCCACCACTCCATACATCGTCTATCAGCACTTTTCCCACAAATGGGAGACATTTCGGACATGGATTTCCACGTTTATTCATGATAACAGTGGATATCCCCCACTCCTGTCTTTTCTCTCCCTCTCCGGTCAGATACGCCCTTTTCTGTGCAGTACGGAGTGCCATGTCGGCATACTCACTCATGGTATGCCTGGCACCGTTCTTATACTCGATGCAGTTAATGCCGGCACGCAGGAAGTCCTTTGTGGCCATATCCACAGCCTTTTCATAAGTGGCTCCTGTGGCCGCATACATCTGGGCATTGAATATGACCTGCCGGTACTGGTCATTTGCCCTTCTGAGAATTGCAATTTCTGCTTTCTTAAAATCAGACTTTGTTGCTTTTATCAGGGCATTGATTTTTTTGTCATTATTTTTGAAAAATCTGCCATCTGCACTGACCTGTTTCTTCGCTTTATAGAGCTTCGCCCCTTCTTTTATTGCTTTTAAGATGCTTACTTCCTGGTCGGCATTTCCTGCTGCCCTCTGCATGGATATTATGGTATCTATTTTCAGATTAATATTCTTAAATATGCCCTGATATTTTTTCAGATTTCTTTTCTTATACGCATCCAGTGCGGCAGGCTGCTCCACCTGCCACTGGCTCCAGTTAAAACCTGCTTCCAGTTCTTCTGCCCGGTGATGGTCAAGATTTCGTATCATAGAAGCAGTTAATTCGTCTTCTATCGCACGAAACGCACTGACTACATCATACGTTGTATTGATATCTTTTGGTATTCCTGCCATACTTCATCCTTTACAGACCGTTCTCATCTGCCTGCGGCATCTGTGCCACCTGTGGCTCTTCCATCTCGGTGATGCCCTGCTCTGCTTTCAGTCTGGTTACTTCCGCACTCTTCCACTCTTCATCTTTGGTGTCACCATACAGTTCATCCACGGATGCTTCCACACTCATGATTCCGCCGCTCTTTGCCTTTGAAATCGTTTCGACCTGGCTTTCAAACGACGGATTTGCATATTCTCCAAAAGAAACGGTTATCTCTGTTTCCTTGTATGGCTGCTCGTAATACGCATCCCTTGCAAGCAACACATTTCTCCATCCAGCTGTATACATCCAGTTCCCTGATGTAATTCACACAGCAATCAAAAATATAAAAATCTGCCTTCTTCCCTGCTTCCTCATTCTGGTTCATCCAGCCAAGCTGCAGCATGATTCTGTCTATAATCGTTATCTGCTTATAAGCATTATTAAACAGATACAGACACTGCGGATTGGCTCTTTTTTACTTTGCCAGTTCTGTCAGTGTTGCCTGGTCCGCACTATCCACAAATACATTTCTTGCCATTCCCCATGCTCTGCGGTTACGCTCCAGAAAGTAAATGTAATTCTGTACCGTATCTGACGGAGCTATCGGTGTGTCAAGACTCGCATTGTTATATACCTTTTCATCCAGAACAATGCACCGTCCCATATTAGTGATTCCTAAAAATGACATTGCTATGGTATCCGGACTTTTCGTTGAATAAGCAGTATCAAGACCGGATGCCTTCACCAAACGAAAGTAACTTTTCCAGTTCCATTTCCGACAAATCTGGAAGGATCTTTTTAAAAGTTTCCATAATTTTCTTTTTCTGACATACTAACCACTTCCTTTCTGTTTTTACCAATAGATTTGTTGGTATATCGCAATTATATATTGGTTATATCATTTGCCAAGTATTTTTTTGTAATTTACCAACATTTTGTAATTTACCAACATTTTTTCTATTGACATATTAAAAATTAACTGTATAATAAAATCAAGAAAAGAGGTGACTAAATATTGAATGAAAGGTTAAAAAAACTTAGAAAAACCTTAGATTTAACACAACAAGAATTTGCAAACAAAATTGGCATAGCACGAGGTAACATTGGTGCGTATGAAGTTGGAAAGAATGCTCCTAGCGATGCTGTAATTTCTCTAATATGCAAACAATTTAATGTAGATGAAAATTGGCTGCGGACAGGCGAAGGTGAGATGTTTATAAAACAGACAAGAGATGAACAGATTGCCTCATTCATTGGTACAATTCAATCTAATGAAGATGACTCATTTAAGAAAAGATTTGTATCAATGCTTTCTGCACTGGATGAATCGGATTGGGAAGTATTAGAAAAAATGGTACTTATGATTCACGAAAAAAAGGACTAGGCATCAGCCTAATCCAAGGATTGCTTTGATATAACAGAATATTAGTTTTAATTTTCTATCATCTGCTTTATCAAGCATTTCTATTATGAGTGCTTTATAGTCCATGTGTTCATCTCCAGTCATCCACACACTAAAGTAGCGATACAATTCTATTTGCAAACATTTGTTTGATTATCAATAGAATTAATAGTAGCCAAAATAACTTTCACCCCCAATTGATTAAAAAAATTTAGAAAAATACGGAGAATTTCTATGACTTCTCCAAAATGCAAAGGAAACAACATTACTTACCAAACGGTAACAGAATCACGAAAGACTGGTTGTTTAACAGTACTAATTTATTTAATACTAGTGGTTTCGTTACTTGGTTTGTTTATCTTAATCCCATTATTACTTCGTCGGAAAACACAAACTGTAACTTATGCAGTATGCCAAGACTGTGGCCACAGATGGCGAGTATAACTTTAAAAATCATGATACAAAAAATTTCTAAAACTCATTGAAAGTGAACAGCAGATTGAACAACAGAATTGCACCAGAAACCGCCTGATAACAATACTTAGCTGGTCGCTCTATCAGAAAAGTGAACAACAAACGAACAACAACTGAACACTAACAAGAATGAAAAGAATAATATAAATACTTTGTGCAAACCGGAGGAGTTGTTTAAGGAGTTGTTTGAGGAACTCTGGAAGCTGTATCCCGTGAAAAAAGGCAAAGGACAGGTATCTGCGGCTGCAAAGCAGCGATTACTTAAAGTGGGCCATGACGAAATGGTCAGAGCAATAGGCAGATACAAAGCCGAACTGGCAAAAGACAGCGAATGGATGAGACCACAGAACGGAAGCACGTTTTTCAACAGCGGGTATCTGGATTACCCAGATGCCGATTATGTACCACAACTGGAAAAATAATAATCTCAAAGGAGTGAAACAGCATTGAAGAACATACAATATTCAAAGCAGGCTTTAAAATTTCTGAACAAGCAAGATCGCCCAACCAGAATACGCATTGTTAATGCGATTAATCACCTTCCTTCTGGTGATGTAAAAAAATTACAAGGTACTACTGGCTATCGTTTGAGAGTTGGTGATTATCGAATTATTTTTGATTATAACGGAACCGTTCTTGCGATAGAAAAAATTGACAACCGAGGACAGGTATATAAGTAAAGGAGGTATCTCATATGTCAAATGTAAAAGAAAGAATTTTAGGAGCTGTTACTGTAATGTCAGAAGAAGATGCATCATATATCTGGAACATTATTGAAACTACTTTTGCAAATAAGGGCTGGAAAACAATCCCTGAAGAAGCTCCGGATGAAATCGATTTACAAATGCTGAAAGAAATAAAAAGCAATCCTGATTGTCAGGATTTTGTTTCTTCCGAAGAAGCGATGAAAATTTTAGGATTATAAAACGTATTTAATGAAACATAGAGAATCTTTTGAAGTGGAACATATGCCAATGAATCTGCGAGCCAAAAACAGGCCAATACACGACCTCACTGCACACATCTTCCGGCACAACTATGCGACAATGCTTTACTACTCCGGAATCTCTCTAAAAAAAGCTGCTGCCCTCATGGGACATGCCGATACAAAAATGATTATGGAAGTTTACTCTCATCTGGATGAGCAGAAAGAGCAGACAGAAACCAAACTAAATTCTTTCATCAAAATGGGCTGATTCCAGCCCATTTTTTTGACTACCATTTGACTACCATACATCAAAAAAAGTGCCTCTGACTACCAAAGAAACACTCCATTACACACTAAAACCACATATAACAAAAACCTCCCAAATACTCATTTTATAAGCATTTGAGAGGTTTTTTCAGTAATGAGACACCGGGGAATCGAACCCCGGACAACTTGATTAAAAGTCAAGTGCTCTACCGACTGAGCTAGTATCCCATATTCTATTCGCAGTTCGTTTCCTTTCGTCCTGCTAACAGGGCTAGTTGGATTCGAACCAACGAGATGCAGGAGTCAAAGTCCTGTGCCTTACCGCTTGGCGATAGCCCTAGGCCTGTGCTTGGCGATAAACTTACTTTCGTAAGAGGGTGGATACAGGGATTCGAACCCTGGGCCTCCAGAGCCACAATCTGGCGCGCT
>ENA-OPBL01000407-OPBL01000407.1-human-gut-metagenome-genome-assembly--contig:-NODE-407-length-45456-cov-6.230744_pt1 | contig 45456 bp, 35 predicted proteins | sample MGYA00241073_ERZ501461 | MGnify/ENA primary metagenome ERZ501461 (study PRJEB25962, sample SAMEA2042630) | human gut metagenome | biome: human gut; feature: human-associated habitat; material: faeces... | reverse complement strand
CCGTAAACCTCATCGGTAGATACCTGATGATAACGTTTGATACCATATTTTCTGCAAGCATCCATAAGAACTGCTGTACCTTTGATATTTGTATCCAGGAATACTTCCGGGTTCTCGATAGAACGGTCTACATGACTCTCTGCTGCAAAGTTTACAACCATGTCCGGATGCTCTTCCTCGAATAATTTATAAACAGCCTCACGGTCTGTGATGCTCTCTTTTACAAAACGGAAATTCGGGTTGTCCATCACTGGTGCAAGTGTAGATAAGTTACCTGCATATGTCAGGCAGTCCAGACAAACGATACGATAATCCGGATATTTGTCTAACATGTGAAAAATAAAGTTACTTCCGATAAATCCAGCTCCGCCGGTTACGATAATTGTCATAATTAAAAATCTCCTTTTTCTAAAAATCCTAATACAGGTTCTCGCGGTATTTTCCGTCTAATACATCTTTCAGATACTGTCCGTACTGGTTCTTTTTCAGTATTTCGTACACTTCCAGAATCTCTTCTTTTGTAATCCATCCATTTAAGTATGCAATCTCTTCCAGACATGCAATCTTACGATGCTGATGTGTCTCAACTGTCTTTACAAAGTTTGTAGCATCTACAAGACTCTCATGTGTACCAGTATCCAGCCATGTAAATCCCTGTCCAAGAAGTTCAACATTTAAGTTTCCTTTTTCGAGATAAATTCTATTTAAATCTGTAATCTCTAATTCTCCACGCGCACTTGGTTTCAGGCTCTTTGCATACTCTACAACTTTATTATCATAGAAATAAAGTCCTGTTACACAGTAGTTGCTCTTTGGATGCTCCGGCTTCTCCTCAATAGAAATTGCTTTTCCTTCGTGGTCGAACTCAACGATACCGAAACGTTCCGGATCATCTACATAGTAACCAAATACTGTAGCACCTTTGCCTGTCTCAGCATTTTCTACTGCTGCCTTCAGACGCTTGTTCAGTCCGTGTCCTGCGAAAATGTTGTCTCCAAGAACCATAGCAACTGTATCATCACCGATAAACTCCTCGCCAATGATAAATGCCTGGGCAAGTCCGTCCGGGCTTGGCTGAACTGCATAAGAAAGATGTACACCAAACTGATGTCCGTCTCCTAACAGTTCTTTGAATCTCGGTGTATCCTGCGGTGTAGAGATGATCAAGATATCACGGATCCCTGCATTCATCAGCACAGACATCGGATAATAAATCATCGGTTTATCATAAATAGGTAATAACTGTTTTGATGTTACCATAGTCAGAGGATAAAGACGTGTTCCAGATCCTCCTGCCAAAATAATTCCTTTCATATAGGAACCTCCTTGTAATAAATACAATACATAGTTTCACCATATCTTCTAAAGTTATGGCATGTTCATGATTGCATTATAAAAGGTGACCCTAGGTCACCTTCAAGTACTTTTTACAAAAAATGTAACTTTTTTGTAATATTTAAGAAAATCTTCAGGAATTCCATGCTATAAACACGCCCGCGTCTTTCGTAATCCGGAAGCCTTTTTCCGTCTTTTTCCGCACATAAGTCTGGAATTCTTTATACCGATCCAGTATATACTGGCTTTGATTTCCATGACAGGACAATATATACGATATCAACGGCTCTGGATCCGGAATTACAAGTTCATCTTCGTATGTTCTCCAATGAACATCCGTAAAATATTGCTCCAGTATCTCAGCCCCATTCTCTCTTCCAAATCTTTCATACAGTTTTTCTGCCGATAGAACAATTCTATCATCAAAGCTCTGTACCAATTCACTGACTTCTTTCATATGCCCGCCACCATAGGTACTGCACACAAATCTTCCACCAGGCTTTAATACACGCCTCACTTCCCGGCACACCTGTGGTATATCCTCACAGTAAAACAATACATGTCCGGCAACTACCAGATCAAAGCTCTGATCCTCATACGGAATTCTGTGGCAGTCAAAATGCCGAAACCGGAACCTATGGTCTCCAATCCCTACATTACGTCTCGCATCCCGAAGCATACCTTCCGATGTATCTGACAATGTAATCTCTATATTCTCTGGAAGTTTGTCTTTATTTTCCTTCCAGAGCGTTCCATCACCACAGCCGATTTCCAATACCTTCATGCCATCTCTCACACAAAGCTGCTCATAAATCCACGGAAACCATCCCTGTTTATTCACGGAATAAAGGCTGTGCAGATTAATTCTTGCTGATATATTGGACGCATCCTGATACTGATTTTTCATGCTCTTCTCCATACCCGTCAGATGGATCAGATTCAGCATCTGGCTCCAGTCAATGGTATGTTCCTTCTGAATCAGCTCAGACGTATCCTGTATTGCTTTTTCTACAAGCTGCATCTGCTCTATCTTATCTCTCACCAGCTTTAACTGAATATTCAATGAATTCAGCATAAAATGATAATCCGGATCATCAATCGTCATCTCTCTGATGTCATCCAACGTAAACCCCAGATACTTTAAAAGAAGAATCTGCTGCAGTCTGGCGAAATCTTCATCTGTATAGAATCTGGCTCCTGAATCTGACACATATGATGGTTTTAAAATATTCTGTTTGTCATAATACCTGATTGTCCGAAGAGTCACATGCGCCATGCGCGCAAACTCTCCGGACGAATAATAACCTAGCTTTTTCAGTTTTTTCACCTCTTATTTTACTCAAATCGGCTCATATATCCAGGATAATCAGTATGACCTGTTTCAAGTGTTCCGCCTTCAACTGTAATTTTTATTTGTTCACAGCTATATGCATCAAGAAATGTATTTACAATACTTCCAACCGTATAATATTCTCCTGTAGAACCTTTTCCATTAATAAATGTATCAAACGCCTGATTAAAATCAAGATTAATGCTCTGTTTCCCATCCAAATCTACTGTTTCAAAATTATTCACCTTGATATCAGAAGTCAAAACGCTTTTTTCAACCAGTTCTTTAACAATATTGTCTACAGTAATTTCATCCACCTCAACTGTCTCACTGGTAAATCCTGTCGCATCATCATTGCTATGATAAATATTTGCTTTGTATTTTGATACTTCCGTATCTTTATTCTCATCCGGCATTTCTATATTTTCTTCCTTTTTTTCCTCCTTCTCTTCGTCTTTTTTTTCTTTGCCGGATTCCAGCTGAATTGTATTATCTTTGTTTTGCACGTCGTTGTCTGCTTCTTCTGATTTTGTACAGCCAGAAATCATTACTGCCAAACTTAAAAATAAAACACAAATTATTCTTTTTTTCATATGCAGCCTCCTCACATATTACTTTTTGTTTTATTTCATTATAAAACAACTCTTGCCTTTTCACAACGAAAAGGCAAGAGTTTGTCTTTTATTATTCTTCTGTTTCAAATCCACGCATTCTTTTCCATTTTTTAGCACATTTTTTGTATAACTTTTCTGGAAGAATACGCCTTAACTTTTGTTTCATTCTGAATTTCAAAGCCGCCTTAATCGAACCACGCTGTACTAGTACTTGGTTTACAGCACAAATCATCTCATCATGATATGGTCCAATTCCCTGATTTACAACTATATTATTAAAATCTCTCAAATAAAATCGTAAATTATTATATTCAATTGCAGCAAACTTGTCTGTCATACCAATGGCTGGATAATACCCTGCCTGCTGTGCTGCAAATGGATAAACTCTCTCCACTGCATGGAGCAATGTTCCATCTATCTTGTTTGGCTCCGGTGGAAAATCTTTATAATCCCAGTCCTTATCAAATAGTGGTTTTAAGGCCTTAGGTCTGAACCAGAACATTGTTCCTAAAGGCGCAACCGGCGGTACAACCGCATTCATCGGAACACGAATCCCTAATTCTCTAGCTAATTTCCTTGTAATATCAAAGTTCGGTCCCCATTCAAAACCAATTGTCGGATAAAAAGCGCCATGATTCGGCTCCGGCGGTGAAAGAATACCCATTCTAGGGTTGTTCACAAATGTATTAATAACATTCGCAACATACATTTTATTTGACAAAGTATTCTCAAAGCATTTATACGCAAAAGAAGCTCCCATCGTTCCTGGTTTTACCTGTGCAGTCTTCTTATCATGTGCAAAACATACAATATCATACTGCATAATTACATCTTTCACACCAACTAAAAGACTACTTACATCTCTTCCTCTGTTCTGTATTACACGAACCTCCAATTTATTACATGGAAGCTTCGCAAATACCTTCTCAATTGCCTCTTTCTTCTTTTCCGTATCTGTGGTCAAATAAATATCTGAATTCTGTGGCATGGAAGCAACATAATGATAAGATTCTTCCAGTAAATCCTCAAAGAACAAATGCATAACAAGTGCCACTTTATTCTCTTTCGTCTGCTCTTCCAATAATTCACGGTTATACTGGTTTGTCGGAAGAATATACACAAGATTCATATTCTTCACAAGATCAAACTGATGATAATTTGGTAATAATGTATCCCAAATCATATTCACATCATAATTTGTCTCATAGCGAAGATAATCAAATAATTCACTTGTCTGCTCACCTGTCGTATTTTTCAAAAAATCACTTTCCATATGGAAGAAGCTGCGCTTTTTAAAAATCGGACATCTTCGTTCTTTAATCAACTTTTTCGGACACATCATCAGAGGATATCCACTATAATTTCTAAGATCCTCCATCTCTACAGATACACCCCATTTATATCCCATATCTGCAAATGTCTTTGTAAAGATAGATTCATGCTTTCCAACTGCCTGTGCATAATCTTCAATCATAGACATATTTTCCCAATAATCATGGAATTCCTTGCTTGAAACCAATGGTCTTCTGCATGCAATCCAATGAGACTGTATATGGTCTGGTAAATAACCATATGGCGAATATCCAAATGGATCCCCTTTTATTTTAAAATATTCAGTCAGTCCCCAGAAATCCAAATCCTTCTGATCCATTTTTTCAAATGTCTCAGAAAGTTCATAAACTGGTCCCATAATTGTGTTATTCAACATAATCACTTCATCAAATTCTTCCAGTTTATCCCATCCATACGTTTCCAAAGCTGTTTTATACGCCCATACATCAAAGCCCTTGTTCTCTCTGACAAGCACTTTACCATATTGTTCCAACTTTTCTTTTCCTGCTATATCAAGTTTTCCATTACATACAATCATAATTTCTGATACATTCTTTTTTAAATCATTCAGAAAGTACGGAACATATCCATCAACAACACCTCTCCTATCATAGAAGAAATATATTGCTAATCTTTTCGCATTTTGTGTTTCAATTAACATTCTTACTGTCTCCTAATTAATTTTTTTTCAATTTCTCTATCAATGCAAGTATATTTTGAGCATATGTTGCGCTTGCAGCCCATGTTCCCGTCAGATCTTCTACCGTTGGCGCTTTACCCCTCAATGTCACATTCCATCGCTGATCTACACAAGGATTATTTAAGTTATCTGTAGATGCATAACATTTTAAATGTTGAATTTGCGCCCGGATTCCTTCACGTACATTACCAAACACATTGCCCTGTACTCCATTACCTGTGGCTCCTAACCCAGCAAAATTATACTGATTGGGTTTTACATCTCCTCCAAATTTCAAATAACCAGTTTCCAGCATTGCCTGGGCAAAAGCTACCTCTACTTTTACACCTTCGGCTTCTGCTTCTTCTTTAAATATCCTGCAGAAATCAGTAATTGTAGGTGCTCCACCTGCTGCAAGACATCCGTCATATCCACTTACTTTTGTAAACTTATCATAATTCGAATTGTTAGCAGTAAAAATTTTCACCATTTGATCTACAGTTATATTACTTGTTCCCATAATGTAATATTTTGTACTAATTGTATATCCTAGAAATGAATTAATCTGTTCTCCATTATCCTTTACAACTTGGAGGCATAACAGATATGATCCTTCTTTTCTTGGTTTCCATTCTGATTTTTCTAACTTATCCTGGCCTTCTGAAATCACTTGCCAATTATTTCCATCATAAGACATATATCTAAATGTAAGTCCTTTTGTATAATCAGCCTGTACATCACCAGAAAGTTGAATGCTTAAATCATCAGATATTTTTTGTGGAGATGATAAATCTGTAATAAATGCATTAATCTGTACATTATTATTCACCGTTACTCCCATAGAATATGTGTGACTGTCTCCAAAACTGTCCACAACATCAAGGTACAGTAAATAGGTTCCTTCTTTATCTACATTCCATGTCACTTCCGGTGTATCACTCTTTTCAACAATTGTTTTCCACTCATTCATATCATATACTTTATATGTATATGTAATTTTTGAATCATTTGTAGTTACATTTGCTTTCAGTTTAATATTTTTATTTTTATCTATATTCCCAATAGATATTCCATTAATATTTATGCTAGGTGCTGTAATTACATAACTTTCAAACCATTGATAAATTTGACCGCTTTTATCTGTTACCTGAAAGCATAATACATAACTTCCTTCTTTTTCTGGTTTCCATGCTGCTGTTTTTGTCTCCTCATCCATCGTTAAATGAGACCACTTCTGACCATCATACACCATATAGTCATATTCCAAACTTTCCGGAAACAGTGCGCTTACTTCTCCGTTCAATTTAATTTCTGTCTTTTTTACTTGCGGCGAATTCAGACTCTTTTCCAGTCCGGTTATTTTTACCTCATCACGCACTGTACAGCCCATACAATATGTATATACTTTTCCCGTACTTCCATTTATTTCTAGATATAGAAGATAATTTCCTGCTGATTTTGGTTTCCATGCAACAGTATCACTATCACTTTCTTTAGCGATTATAGACCATGTTGACATATCATATTCTTTATATGTATATATTAATCCACTGTCGTTTGTATCTACATTAACTTTTAGCGTTATCTCACCTTTTGTGTTTGGTTCACTGACACTAATTCCTTTTATATCTACTTTGGGTTCTGTAATTTCATATCCTATAAAGCTTTGATACACTTCCCCAGCTTCCGTTACAATCTGATAACACAGTAAATAATTCCCATCATCTTTCGGCGTCCATACAGCATCTTTTTCTTCTGAAGATTTCTGTATAGAAAACCAAGCTTTTCCATTATAGTACATATATTCATAAGAAGCCTCAATATTTTTTGTTATAGAACTCTTAGCGCTCAATTTTATTGTATTTCCGATACCTTGCGGTGATTTTTTATCCGCATTAAACGAAGTAATTTTGACAAGCGTCGGTACTGAGCACCCCATATTATATGTAAATGATTCTCCATCTTCATCATTCACTTCCAAATATAATAAATGATTTCCTGATTTCTTTGGTGTCCATGTCGCATTCTTATCAAAACTATTCTCACTTATTGTAGACCATTTTGACATGTCATACTCTTTAAATGTGTAAGTGACTGGTATACCATTTGTTATTACATCCGCAGATAATTTTATTTCACCTTTTGCATTCATGTTATCTACATGAATACCATTTACTTTTATATTATTCTTTTTTGTAACTTCCAGAGAATTAAACGCCTGATATACTTTGCCACTTTCTGTCGTAATCTGGAAGCAGAGCAGATAACTTCCTTCTTTCTTCGGTTTCCATGTTACCTCTTTGCTGTTCTCTCCTGAAATATCTGACCAGTATGAACCATTATATACTAAAAATTGATACTTATTTCCCGAATCAGCCAATGCCTCATATTCTGCCTTTAATGTCACCTCCTGACCAGCTTTCATACTACTTTTATCAGCGGTGAATTTTTCGATATATGCTCGATTTGAATCAATTGCATAGGATGTCGTATATGTAATCTCTTTTCCTGTTACCGATGTTGCAATTATATGAATCCAGTAATTTCCACTTTTTTTCGGAATCCACTCAGCAGATGTATCACTCGTTGTATCCTTAATTGTCTTCCAGACCTGATTATCAACATTATAAATCAAGTATTTATATTTTAAAGAAGTACTGTTTGTCTCTACCTGCGGTGTGATTTTAACAGACATTCCATTTTTTTCTTCTTGGACATTGACTCCGTTTATCTTTACCGTAGGTTCACTTACAGCATAATATGACCATGTAATATATTGTTTCACATCACCCGCGCTATTTTTCGCCTCCAGTCCAAGTATATAATTATTACCCGCTTTCTTTGGAACCCACTCATATGTTGTATTAGACGAGAAATCATTAAATGCTTTCCATGATATACCATCATAATATATAAATCGATACTGGTTATATCCACTCGCGATATTATTGGAATATGCTTTTAAAGTCACTGTATTACCAGCTACCGTTGAATTTGATGGTGATATACCAAATGCTCCCTTTTTCAAATTCAAATGTTCCACAATAGCTTTTGCATCTGCCTGTCCTAACTGCGTCGTATAGTTTTTTATAATATTTGCATCACCAGAATTCGTAATAAATCCATGCTCAATCAATATAGATGGGAATCCAGATAAAGAACTATTTCGAATCACACTTAAATAGTCCTGCTTATTTCCATCGTCATAATATACATTATCATTGCTGGTTTTTACAACTACCGGAGTCGGTCTTTTCGATAATCCTACTTTTCCAAGCTCATCTAATACTTTATTTGCAAGATCTGTGCCTTCCTGACGATATTTACTATAATTCGATACAAATACCTCTACTCCACGTGCGGCAGATGCATCTGCTGAATTTAAATGAAAGCTAACGAACAAATCCGCACCCAGTTCTTTTGCATACTTTACTCGATTTTCCAAGCAAGTGCTTTTGCTAACTCCTGGCCATCTCGTATTTCCATTTTCTTCTACTGTCAGATATACTTCTACTCCACTATACTGCTCCAACACAGCTCTACATGCTTTTGCAATTTGTAAGGTATATTTTTCCTCATTGATTCCATCATATGCAGCACCTGTGTGTGTATTATCATGTCCCGGATCAAGTACAATCACAGTATTCCCATTTTGTGCCTTTCTTCCCTGCACCTGTTGTTCAGCACTATCTTCAGAATATTCCTGCGCTAATGCGATTCCTTCTGAAATAGAAGATACCTCCTGTAAATTTCCATCGTCATCCATAACCTGGACAGAGGTTTCTACTGTCTGATTTTCAGACTCGTCATTCGCTTCAACAACCGAAAAATCTCCTTCGATTCCTTCTCCTTGTAAGTCAACTAAATACTTTTCTTCTCCACTATAGTAAGTTAATGTCTGTAACTTATAAGTTCCTAAATTCAAACTTACCTGCTTAGAAAAAAGGAAAATTCCATCTTGGTATTTTGTCATTTCCCATACTATTTCTTTATCGTTAGAATCTCGAATTGTTAATTCAGCATTATCTGCAACAGTTTCTCTATTCAAAAGACTAATTACAATATTTTCTGTATTTCCCTGTTCAATATCTGCACTTTCAACATAAGCATAATCAATTACTTTATTGACTGTTGTTTCATCCTCATTCGCTGAGTTGTCTGCCTCTACGGCATCATTTACTTCTTCCTTGGAAGTATCCATTGTTACTGCTGTAGCATTCTCAGTTGCATTTTGATCCTGACTATTTTCACCATTGGCTTCAGCCGCAGAAATATCTGTACCTTGTTCGGCTTCAGATTGCATAAGCGCCTCATTCTGGCTGTTCTCACCAGCACTCTCCTGATTAGCTGCCAATGCCTGTATAGGAGCAACAAACAACATATTTACTATCAAGCACACACTAATTAACTTTTTTAACTTTTTCATTTTCTCTCCAGCCTATTTTTAATATATCTTTTATCCAAAATAACTACATACTTTTTCTACATCTTCATCCATAATCATATGTCCGTGTTCTAACAAAATCGCCCTGTTACATACTTGACGTACCTGATCCATACTATGTGATACAAACAATAACGTTGTTCCCTGTTCAAGCATCTCCTGTATTCTTCGATGACATTTTTCCTGGAATTGCCAGTCGCCAACAGATAAGATTTCATCCACAATCAATATATCAGGCGTATAAATTGTCGCAACTGCAAACCCCAATCTTGCAAACATTCCAGATGAAAAATTCTTAATTGGCACATCCATAAAATCTCTTAATTCGGAAAATTCTATAATTTTTTCCATATTCTCATCCAACATCTCTCTTGGATAACCAAGTATCGCTCCATTTAAATAAACATTCTCTGTTGCAGTCAGATCCATGTCAAATCCTGCTCCAAGTTCAATCATAGGTGCTACTGTTCCTTTAATCTCTACGGAACCTTTTGTCGGTTTTAAAACACCTGCAATTGTTTTTAACAAAGTACTTTTTCCAGAGCCATTTTTACCAACAAGAGCTACTGCTTCTCCTCTTTGAACATGAAAATCAACATTACTCAATGCCCAAAATTCATCATAGGAAATTTGACGTTTAATTTTTTTTATCATGAATTCCTTCAAATTATCCACATTTTCTCTGTATAATCGGAACATAATTGACACGTCATTTACGTCAACCATTGTTTCACTCATTTTCTTTTCCTCCTTATACTTTCAATATAAAAGTATCCTGTTGTTTATAGAATACCCAAAGTCCTAGCGCCATCACAATCGCACATGCTCCCAGACATTTCACTTGCAATATTCCACTTGGAACGATTCCATACATTACAACATCTCTGAACATCTCGATTATGTTGGCAATCGGATTCATGTGAACTATATGTTTTACCCAATTCGGCAACATATCTATCGGATAAAAAATAGGTGTCAAATATAGCCATGCTGTAATTAAAACGCCATACAAATGCTGCAAATCTCTAAAAGTAACTACCAAAGCAGAAAGTAATAATCCCATTCCTAATGAAAATAAAAATACATATAATACTGGTAATACAACTAAAATAACGGTCCAACTTAATGGTGTTCCAGTTGCAATAATCACAATCACTAATGCAATAAATGAGGTCACTAAATTCACAAAGCATGAACATACCTTAGATACTGGGAAAAGATATTTCGGTACATATACTTTTTTAATCAATGCCGCATTTCCCAAGATAGCACTCATCGCAATTGTACTCGCCTCATTAAAAAAGTTGAATATAAGTTGGCCACACATTAAATAAACCGGGAAATTTTCTATATTAGCTCGAAATACATGCGAAAATACAATTGACATGATAATCATCATACCCAATGGATTTAAAACCGACCATAGAATTCCCAGCACAGATCTTCTGTATTTTGTTTTTACATCTCGTCTTACTAATTCTTTTAACAAATCTTTGTATAAAAGAAAATTGTGTATATATGTTGACATTTCTTTTTCTTCCTCCTAGTCTTCATATAAAATTCCTATTTTACATAATCTGTTTTATTATATCACATTAAAAAAAGCTCATCAACATTTCTGTTTTAACTTAAACACTATCATTAATGAAAATAAGCATGGAATAAATCATGCTTATTTTCATTAATAATTCCATTATGTGATTTTTTTCAAAATTTTTTAATTAATAAATTTTTATTTATTGAATTTTTTTACATTTTTATTGTATTTCATTTTTTTGCTCATTCTAAAATATTCTCTTTTTATACTGATCTTTTATTTTTCTAGGCCTTTTCTACTATTATTTCTAACCCGTCTTACTACCTTTCGAAATGGACGTGTAACTTTCCAGCTTCTCGAATTCTTCATTACTGCCAACTCTCTCTCAAGTTCTCCAATATACATCTGCTGATGTTCTTTCAAATCAATCAATACTTCCACATGATTTTTTTGATTCTCATTTTCCTGTTTTAGTCTTTTGTTTTCTTCTCTTAATTCATCAAGCATGTACTCATCCTTTTTTGTATAAAACTGCTTTTGAGTATTATCTTGATAATACTTCTTGGAAGTATATCCATATTTTTCTTTCAACACCGGATAAATCTTACCATCATTGAGCAATTGTGCCAGTTTTTGCATTCCTAATATTGGATTTTCCATAGAATATCCAATACATTTAGAAAGCAAAAATGCCTGTTCACATACTAATTCTTCATGTGTTTCAGCAGCCTGATTAACAAATAAATCTTGGAATGTATTTTTGAACAATTCGTCCGACATTCCTTCAAAAAAATGCGCCCTTATATCCATATATTCATTAAAGAATCTTCGATTATTTTGTTCCGTTAGTGCACTATTCTGTTGAGTCTGTGTCCTCCTATATTTTGCTAACTTTTCTTCTACAAAGTAAAAATCAGTTTTCTTAATCAATCGAATCAAAAACTCAAAATCATGAGACTGACAATATGCAAGATTAAAATTTCCTACCTCCTCCAACAACCGTCTATCAAAAACCAAGGTCTGTAATAATGAATTACCTATAAAAAAGAAAAAACGAATCCAATCTTTTCTATCCTTCTGACGGCTATTATATAAATTCAATAACTCTGATTCCTTTTCATTAATATTTTGACCATTTTCATCAATGAGGTTTACCTGCGTAAAACAAACTCTTGCATTTGGCTTTTCTTCCAATAAGGCAACCTGTTTATACAACTTTTCTTTTTCCCATACATCATCGCTATCTAAACGTGCTATATATTCACCCGTTACATGCGAAAATCCTACATTTGTTGCAATGCATATATGGCTGTTTTCTTCCAAATATATCGGCTTTATTCTATCATCATCATAATTCTTTATAATATCTACAGACTGATCCGTAGAACCGTCATCTACAATAATCAATTCCCAGTTCTGATAAGTTTGCGCAATAACGCTATCAATTGCTTCTTTAATAAACCTTTCTTGATTGTAATTCACCATAACTATACTGACCAATTTTTCGTTCATAAACATTCTCCATTAAATATTTTAATTACAATTATTTTAGCATAAAATTGGCAAGATTACTAGTAATGTAATCTTGCCAATCCATATTTATAAATTCTCTTTATACAATTTTAAATATCTATGCATTACTTTTTGATAATTATCTAATATACAACAACTGTTGATCCTGACGGGATATTATCATATATCCATTTTGCATTCTCGATTTTCAATCTTACACATCCATGGGACAACGCCATTCCTACTCGTCCATCCAGCAAAGATCCATTGTATTTGCTATATAATACAGAATGGAACAAATAGTTTCCATAGAACTGCGTATACCAGTAACATCTTGCATTACCAGAATCAAAATAATATCCTCTTGATTTCACTGTAAATACACCTGTTACAGTCGGTGTACTCGGTGCTCCATCTCCGCAATCCCAATAATTAATCGGAGTCCAATTCCCTTTCCACCCCTGGAATATTCCTACTTTATGAGTACTTCTGTTTACCATAAGAATGTATGGTGTTGAACTAGAATACAAATTCGCATAAGCCAACATTGCATTTAAATCCGCGGCATATTTCTGTACCGTATATCCAATTGTATAGTCCTTGATTGTTCCGTCATGTATTTTAGCCTTTACATGTAGCCAAAACGCACCTTCTTTCGGAGCATTCCATGTTATAGATTTACTATTACTCCAGCCACTGATATCATGCCACTGACCTGTTGCGATATCATAATACATCCATTTATATTGAGCATTCTTATCATTTGTCTCACTTGAAACAGACAAATTGTATCTCATGCTTCCAGCCTGATTTACATTAATATTATTGATATTAATGTATGGATTCTCAATGCTATATCCCCTGAATGTCTGTGTAATTGCATTACCATTACTGTCATCTAGCTCATAACACAACAAATAACTTCCAATAATACCTGGTGTCCAGTCTGCACTCTGAACATCTTTTGCGATTTCACTCCAGTTATGCCCATCATATACCAAAAATCTTGAACTTGCTACAGACCTAATCAAATCTCTATAATTTCCTTGAAGCTTAATGGTGCTGTCTGTCCATGCCGGTGATTCAGGATTTACGGTAAAATTTGTGATTTTTGCTTCACCCACACGATATCCCATTACCTGACTTTCTGTTTTACCTGTGCGAGTTCTTGCTTGCACGTACAACCAATAATCTCCTGCTTTCTCAGGATACCAAGACATCCAATTCCCCGTGGTCCAGCCAGTAATATCGCTCCATTTTTTTCAGCAAGATCATATAATTTCCATTGAAACTGCACATTTGCATCATTTGTATTATACGCAACCCCAGCATCTACATGATCAGTGTTTTCAATAGTGCATATTCCGTTAAGCGCCAATTTTATTCCTTCATAGTACGCTGCTGTAACACTTGTATGTACCTCACCATTACTGTCAATTACTTCCACGAGAAGCCAGTAGCTTCCTTTATCTTCTGGATACCAGGATGTCCAGTTTCCTGTAGTTTCCTTTTGAAGCAATGACCATGTTTTTTTCTGCAAATCATATACTTTCCATCTGAATTTCAATTCCGGATCATTAGAATTATAAGCAACTCCAACATCAAAATGTGTTCCTCTGTTCAAAAGACAGATACCATTCAGTTCCACTTTAATTCCGGCATAATGATATCCATAAACCGATGTGTCTGTATTTCCATCTGTTGTCTTTGCTTCAACATAAATCCAGTAGTCACCTGCTGTTTTAGGCTTCCATGTAATCCAATTTCCTTTATTCCAATCAGAAACTATACTCCATGTATTTTTCTGTAAATCATATTGCATCCAGCGGAATTCAACATTAGAATCATTCGACTCATAAGCAGCTCCCACTTCCGCATAACTCCCTTTATCTAAAAGACAGATTCCGTTAATTTTTATATTAAACTTATTTTGTTCTTGTGCCTCTGCTGCTGATGAATTTACCCCAACATTTGCTGTATTATCTTCGCCAATATCGCCCTCTTGATTTTCTTTTTCCTCTGATTTTGCTTCAGCGTCTATACTTTCTGCAGTTTCAGTATAAAGATAATTAATTTCTTTATGTTTTTCAAAATAACTCCAGAAAGCATCATATGTATCTTTTGAATCAAACTGACATTCTTTTACATCTAATTGATTTAATTTTACAAAATTTGTTTTTAAACATTCCAAATCAGAAAGTGTCAGCTGATAACCGTTACTCGTGTTCAGTATCAGCTCCTCAATCCCACTTACATCTGCACCTTCTTCCAAATACTGCGAAATACTACTTTTTAATTCCAATTCAAGAATACTGTTTTGTTCAGCCAACGATACGTTCATTTCCACATTTGCATTACTGTTTTTATCGTTCTCTAATGCAAATGCATTGACACACAACTGACTTGTCATGCAAATTCCTAATAACATCGCAACAACTTTACGTTTCCACATATTTTTTCCTCCCATCCATTCTTACGACTATTCTAAAAACATTTTCCTTGTAATAAAATTGAACACCATCACGACTGCTGTAGCAAATAATTTTACCAGCATATAATAGATATGTAACTTGTCAACACCACCCCACATAATTAATTCGTTAATCCCAAGTCCAACTATACTCAATCCGATGAAATAAATGAAATTCCTTACTTTACTTTTTTCTTTATCTACGTCAAATACCCACAGCACACTTGCGATATAATTGAAAATCACAGAAACACTAAATGATATCAGTGACGATACCAAGTAATAGATTCCTATCTTCTCCGTCAACAAATATAACAGTCCATAATCTATTACAAATGCTATTCCCCCAACTATTCCAAATTTAAAAAGTTGATTAATTATCTTTTTCATTTATTTTCTCCGCAAGTTTTTCTGAAAATTCACTTCCTGTAATCTATACTCAAAATCCTGTCTTCCTTTCTCAACCTGAACATCAAGGATGACACCTGAGAAAAACGATATAATTGCACTAAGAAAAACAAATCCACTGACAATTAATGTTGGGAAATGTGGCACTAAACCTGTTTTTAAATAGGTGAAAAATACTGGCAAAAACAAAATCAATGATATAATTGTCAATATCAGCGATAACATATTAAAAAATAATAACGGTCTGTAATTTTTAAAAAGTCTAAAAATTGTTTTTAGTACCTTAAATCCATCTGAATAGGTATTCAATTTTGACTCACTTCCGTCCGGTCTGTCCCGATAATCCGTCACAACGTTTGCTACATGAAGGTTTTTTGCTACTGAATGAATTGTCATTTCTGTTTCAATTTCAAACCCTTTTGAAATTACCGGGAAAGTTTTTACAAACTGATAACTAAATGCCCTATATCCTGTCATTATATCTTTTATATCGCTTTTAAATAAAAAGTTTATCGAATTTTTTACAATTGAATTGCCAAGATTATGAAATGGTCTTTTATTTTCTTCAAAATACGTTGATGATAAACGATCACCTACTACCATATCAACATTCTTGTTTAATACAAGATCAACCATCTCTGGAGCAAACTCCGGTGGATTCGTGTCATCACCATCCAACATAACATAACAATCTGCTTCTATTTCCCGAAACATACGTCGAATAACATTTCCTTTTCCCTGCTGATATTCATAACGTACAATTGCCCCTGCGTTTCTTGCCAGTTCATCTGTTCCATCGGTCGAGTTATTGTCATATACATAAACTTCTGCCTCTGGTATTGCTTTTTTACAATCTCTTACCACTTTTTCTACCGTCTTACTTTCATTGTAACACGGAATTAAAAATGCAATCTTTTTATCCATCCTTTATATCCTTTCTTTTCACATGTTTATACTTATTTTATTTATTATTATTTTCATAGTATAGAACGGCAAGCATACTTGGTACACATACGATAATCGGATATGCATATCTTATAGCTATTAATGGTCCTAACAACATCGTTCCCCAAAAGCCGAAAACCAATAGAAGCGGAAGCAATTTTTTTAATTTTCTCTGATATAGTAAAACACTTGCTACCACTACTAGAATCCAAAATGGAAATGCTTCATTTGATACCGTTGATATAACTGGAACTCTTTCTTGTACCAAGCCATATGACACTGCCCGTAAATATTTGTCATAAAGCGGGAATTTACTTTCACGCTGAATATTTAATATATTTTGTCCTTCATCCAGCCACGCCCCATCATACAAAATAAAACTTATCCAATATGGCGATTCGTCCATGTAAAAATATCCATAACTTCCAAATAAAAATGAATCTAAATAAATGCCCTTATTCTTTAGCCCTACCGATAACCATGTTTTAAAAAATGTTTTTGAATCTTTTTCAAATAAATCTCTGTTAAATCCTTCTTTTACGGTATCTGATGTGACTGGATTATATGTATCCACATACTCTTTCGGTATATACTGATAAATAACTTCTTTTTCTTCTTCACTTACTTTATCTGGATTCATCGTAACAGCTCTGGCCAATTGTTGAATCGGTACACTTAACGCTTCTCTTGGATTTGCTGACTCTATGCCAAGCATATTCGAAATCGGTCCAGTAATCACTTTCACTACAACTATCGGTATAAGTAATATAACTAAAAATTGTTTTCTATATTTTTTCATTGTAAATACAACAAATGGCACTAAAAGTGCTAAAACATATATACCTTGATTTCTAAACAGGCACATTAATATTGCTGTAATCACATATTTCACAACTTTTTTCTTTGAAGCAAAAAAATCTTCCGTATGAATTACACTTTCCCATGTTTCAACTAATAAAACAAGAAAGAAACCCGCAAATATAGTATCCTTTGTTGTTGTCATAACCCATATCTGGTTAATTGGATTAAATGCAAAAAATACAAAAGCAACCAATTGGATAATTGGTAACACTCTGTTTTTTTTCATATAATATATTGCATATGCAAAACATGCTGCCATAAAAACACTTTGTACAAGTGTGTATATTAACAATCCAGTATTATAGTTTCCCGTAATTGCATGTCCCAAATAAAAGCAGCCATCCAACAACAAAGTATGAATCACCGGATGATGTGCACTAAGACCTGCTTTTGCAAAAATCTGCCATACCTGCGGTCCCGCATCATAAGAATATATTCCCGGATATACTGCCAGAAAAGCCGGAATCCAACAAATAAGCAAGCCAATCCAAATTATAAAATAAAATTTGTTACTATTTGAAATTTTTTCACTCCACCTATTCAGGATACTTTTTCGTAAAACTTTTGTTATTGTCTGCCAATATCTGAACAACAGAATAAATAAGCTCATAAATACAATTGTTATAGCCAGGCAGGTTATATAAAAATTCTTATTATGCAAGTTCAGACTCTTTGTCGCAGAAAATTCAGCTCCTATTCTTTGGCTCAAAGCTAATATCACTGCTCCCGGAAAGCTTGAATAAACTTCCTGAAATACTAAATTCTTTTTAATCTGATAAAATAAAGCACTTAATATTATCCACAAAAGTAATGTAAAGAAACTGTTCGCCTTTACAAACGATGATTCTCCAACCACATATTCTCGTGACAATCCATACACACAAAAAAACGATAAAAATGCACTTAATATTATATCATTTTGATTATTTTTTTTGTCAAACATTCTATATATTTCCCTTATTCTTAAGCAATACTCTTTAATAATTCATGATTTCATTGATCTTCTGAGCATCTCCCCAAACTCCCGGCGAATCATACGGTCTGTCTGGAAAAGCTCCATACTCTGGTTTTATCTTAAATCCATGCTCAAAAATAAACTCTTCTACTTTATTAGCCAACGTTTCTGGTTTTCCTGTACAGCAATTAATAATTCCATGAATTTTATCCTGTGTTGACACAGTTGCAATTTGTTTTGCCAATTCATCCACACTGATAAAATCATATTTGTTCTTACCAGAATTAAACGGAAAACTTTCTTTTCCTTCTTCTTCCCATTTAACAATTTTAGCAAACAGAGAATTACTTTTTTTATCATCACCTAAAATATAATATGCCCTAAGCCAGTCCACTTTTGTGTTCGTTCCATCTGCCAGTAAATATGTTATCTGTCTCAATGAATTCTTGGCTATTCCATACAAAGAAGTCGGATTAGTCGGCGTATCTTCCGTTATTGCCCCTTCCCAATATCCTACCTCATGCATAGTTCCCATAACCGCCAGATGTGGCAGACCTGCCTGAATCATATTTTTTATAAAAGTATAATGATTCGGCAAATCTGTCATATGAGTATCTGCATTATGCACAAATCCATTTCTCCAAGCCAAATGTATACATACATCTGGTTTTCCTAACTTTTCATACAAATCTTCTTCTCCACTAAAAATTGGAGTTGTTTCATGTTTTGCTCTCTCATCAACACCTTCAAAAGAAAAATCTGATGCTATAACTTCATGCCCCATGTCAAGAAGTGCTTCCACAACATGTCTTCCTATATAGCCATTTGCACCTGTAACCAATACTCTTTTTTTATCGCTCATCAAATTATCATTCTCCTCTTTTACTAACTTTTTTTCTGTTAAATATTTTTTCAAAGCATCTTCCCAATCTGCCATACTATAGTCAAAATTTTCTTTTAACATACGATTTTCCAGCACAGAATAAGCCGGACGTTTCGCTGCTGCTCCATATTCCTCTGTTGATACTGGTATAACCTGTGTTGTCATGCCACACAACTGATATATTTTTCTTGTAAACTGACACCAGTTGCATTTTCCTTCACAGGTCGCATGATAAGTCCCATATTTTTCAGAAGCTGTCAACAAATCAATCACTTTTACTACTTCTTCTACACTTGTAGGTGTTCCATATTGATCTTCAACAACTTTTACACTTTCCCGAGTTTGAGCTAACTTCAGCATTGTATTTACAAAATTATGACCATCTCCATAAAGCCATGCTGTACGAACTATATAATATTTCTCAGCAATTTTTCTTACAAATTCTTCGCCTTCTAATTTTGTCTTTCCATAAATTGACTGTGGATTATATTTATCTCCTTCAACATATGGTCTATTTTTCGCCCCATCAAATACATAATCAGATGACAGGTGTACAATTACCGCTCCTACCTGATTAGCCGCCTCGCTTAAATTTTTCGGTCCTATCGCATTGATTAAATATGCCTTATCCTGCTCTTCTTCACATTTGTCCACCTGGGTATGCGCTGCACAGTTAATAATCACATCTGGATGTATTGAAAGAACCTTTTCCATAACAGCTTCTTCATTTGTTATATCCAGTTCACCAACATCAGTATTAATCAATTGAACTTCTTGATTGTCAGCGTAAAATTTATTCAACGCTTTTCCAAGTTGCCCCTGGCTACCTGTAATCAATATTTTTCTCAATTTTATATTCTCCGTTCTTAAAAATATATTTATTATTGTATCTCATTTATTTAAATAATGCAATCTCAATCATTTTGAAAGCAGTGCTTCAAAAATTTCATTGTACAAGAGTGTACTCTGTACAGTAATACCGCAAAAAAAACTATAACAATACATATTGCAAAGAATAAAACATAACTCTGTATGTGCGTAATATTCTGTAGATCAAATGTTGCCATCATCTTTGCAATAATCTGATGATGTACTAAAAAAATAGCATAAGAATATTTACTTATAATATTACAAATTTCATGCCATAATTTATGTCGTACAAAATAAGATATGTATACCAAAACCATAAAAGATAAAACACCTACATATGTTGTCTGCAAACTTTCATGAACTCCCGGCTTAACAATGCCATTGATTACTAATAACACAAAAGCAGCAACAGCTACTTTCCAATTAACTTTCGCTTTCCTATATGTAAAGCTCATTCCAAACATAATTTCCGGAAATCTTGTAAATATTATTTTTGCAACATTGAAATTATAATTGTAGCCATATAAAAACCAAATATAAATAACCAATACAATTATCCATGTCAAAATAGGTTTTTTTATAAGTCCTTTTCTTAATATTGGAAAAAAGACATACATCAATATAATTGCGCCAAGAAACCATTCTCCCAAAATATAAAATGTCTGCACATTTTCAGCCATCAATCCATCAAACCCTATAATAGACAATATAAAGTTCTTTTTAGGAGCTCCGCCTCCTGGAATTGCTTTATTTACATAAAACAAATAACAAAAGGCAAAAAAATATGCTATCCAAAACATTGGATAAATACTAAAAAAACGTTTTTTATAAAATGTCTTCAAATCACATTTTTCTTCATATACATACATCAAGGCTGCTCCTGAAATAATAAAAAATAAAGAAACTCCCCAATTTCCAATATAAATATTGCTGACAGTCGTTGTTATAACTGCTTTCTCGGGTGTTGGCAAATTCAAAAGCAAAAACCTCGCATTAAAATGTGTAATTACAATAGACACTGCTGCTATTGCTCTCACAAAATCCAAATAAAACAATCGTTCTTTCTTCATAATTTTCCTCTCTTCTTAATTTTATTCAACAATTTTTGCAATTTCTTTACTAAATATCTCTGCCTGATCTTCGTACATATGTCCTTCATAATCTGAAAAACCATTTATTGATCTGTCAAATCCATGAATATCTATATAGTTGAAATTATAATAATCTACTCCTTGTTCTGACATATAATTGGTAAAAAATTTGTCTGCATCTTCAAAATTAGATTTATATTTTTCAAAGGTTTCCTGTGGAACGGGTGCTGTTACAACCGTTAATTCTATTCCTTCTTTTTTACATAACTTTACTAACTTTTCAAATGCTTCTGCAGCTTCTGAATTCATTTTTTTTCTATCCCATAAAACGATATCTTCACTGGCATTGAATGGCGTATTTCTGCTAATAGCAATTTGACCTTTTTCAGTATACTTCTGCCAATCATTACTATAAAACGAATCACTATATTCCTGATATTCTTTGCTTAATTTTCTTTCCAAGCGCTGTTTCGCACCTTTTATCCCTTTTCGATATAAAAACCACGGGAATAAAGTCACGCGGAAATCTTCCCCCCATACCTTATCCATATAATATTCTGCTTTAACATTAGATACCGGAAATTCATCATATATTGTCACATATTCCGGACTAAGTGCCACTTTCATAGCCCAATACCCCGGATCTAGTTCATATACTACCTTTTGGGGTTTATTAACTCGGCACGCTTCCTTAACAATATAATAGCTATCTACCATTTCTTCTCCACCAAGGCACATATTTAGACTTTTTTCTCCCGTTATTTCATCAATAACATTTGGATTTAATCCTGCCTTTCCATGGGATGTTCCTATATAGAGAGTATCATATTGGTTCGTTTCCAATTTGTGCATATCATTTCTAAACTCTGTATATGGACTTACTGCCAACATCAAAATTTGATTCATACACAAAATAAGTATTATAAATACAATTGGATATATTATTTTTTTAAAATTGTGCATAAATAAATCCTCCTGATGAATTTGGTGGCATCCCTAATATTGCGATTGCTACTAAAAGCATTACGTATACAGCCCATTTAACCAATTTAGCTTTCTTATCTATTGCTCCCTGAACGTCTACATTCTTTTCTTGTTCATAACTTACTATAAATTGCACTACACACCCTAAACCTAAAATAATCAATGCGATAATTGTATACATTGATCCTGCCATACCGACAGAAATATCCAAAATCTGCGCCGGTTTCCACACGGTCACTGAATTTTTCATCATAGTAAATGCCTGCGGAATTGTATCTGCCCGGTCAAAGAACCAGCTGATATTGACCAGTATAAATGTCCTTACTATCTGGAATATATGCCATCCATTTGACTTGTCGTTAATCTTTAATTTCTTTTTCCAGTCTCGATAGTTCTTTGCCATCAGACCGCTGAATCCGATAATTAGTCCGTTGTACAGACCGTACACAATGAACTTCCAAGCGGCTCCATGCCAGATACCGACTACAAGAAATACCACGATATTTGCCACACAGATTGGTAATGCTCGTCCATACGTTTTCCCGAACGTCTTCTTTGCAAATTTTCCGAATTTGCCCATTCCTTTTGAAAGAGACAAAGGATAGAACAGATAATCTTTCATCCATGTTCCAAGTGTAATGTGCCAGCGATGCCAGAAATCTGTAATAGATATTGAAAAATATGGACGCTTAAAGTTTTCGTCCATTTCTATTCCAAACATACTGGCAATTCCAATTACAACATCCATTCCACCGGAGAAATCTCCGTAAAGCTGCGCAGAGTATGCAAGTACTCCGAAAATTGCCAGACCATTGTAAGTCTGGTACTGGTCAAATATTACGTCTACGAACACTGCTGCAGTGTCTGCAATGACCATCTTCTTAAAGAATCCCCATAAAACTCTCTGAACACCACGTTCTATTCTCATAAAATCAAAACTATGTTCTTCATAAAACTGATGAGCCAGATTAGAATACCGTCCAATCGGCCCCTGAAGAATCTGCGGAAAGAATGATACAAAGAGTGCAAATTTAAATATATTTTTTTCTGGTTCATAACGTTTCCAATATACGTCTAGAATATAGCCTACTGACTGAAAGGTATAGAAAGAAATTCCAAGTGGAAGCAGGAATTTCACCATTCTAATATCCGTATGAAACAATGTGTTGATATTCGAAATTGTAAAATTCGTATATTTCAACACTGCCAGCATGCCAAAATCTAAGAGCAACGCTAACAACATAATACTTTTCTTGTAAGTTTTTATCTTTTCTTTCTGATCAGCAAACTTTTGATCTGCTCCATAAATCAGTCTCGCTGTCCCGTAAGTTACAACTGTTGTATACAACAAAAACACCAGATACTTCATACCTGATGATGCATAATATATATAACTGAATGCCAGCAGCCAGATCCACTGATACCTTTTCGGTATCAAGTAGTATCCGATAACTGCTACTGCAACAAACGTTAAAAATTTCATTGATATAAGTGACATATTTTTATTCCTTTATCTTATTCCTTTATCTTATTCCAAATACTTTTGTAATCCTGGATAAATATCCTTATGTTCTTCAATATAACATCTTTTAAACGCTGCAAATGCTGATTCTCGTCGAAGTAGTACTTTCAACTTACGCTGAACCATTTTAGAATCTGGATTTTCTTTTAACTGTTCCAAATTATCATACAGTAAATTCATCTGGCGCAATACTCCTTTAAAGCGCATGTCGCTTTTATACTCTCGCATCCCGGTATTGTCAATTCCATATACTTCCTGCAATAACTCGATTGTTCGGTCAAGTGTTTTATCTTCCGTTTCTTCTTTCTTCTCTATTTCTACAGCATTCTCATTAATCTTGAAAGTGAGTAATTTTTCAGGATCATCCTTACAGCAATCAATGATGCCTTCATCATATTTTTTCTGGTTCTTAACACTATTGCAATGACCACAAGATAAGAATAAATTATTCCAGTCAAATTTTCTTTCAGGATATTTTCCATTCTTATGCGGAAGCAAATGTTCCACTTGTGGATCTTGTAGATCATTAATTTCACATATATAACATTTCTTACGGAAATCTCTTAACAATTGATCCACTACATCTTTTTCTGTATAGCTGCCATTCTTCTTTTTGGCTTCTGTTTCCAGTGATTTCGGTGCTGGAAATGTACGGTCGACTTTTATCATATATCCGTCCTTTGCGATAATTCTAACTTTATCTTCTGATACTCTGTAGTTATATTTAAATTAAGATAATCTGGTATCTCATCCAGATACATTTCCAATTGAGTGATTTCTTCTATATCATCATCAGTTAAATTATTTTTCACAGCTAATTCTTTGTACCGCTGAAATTTATCCGCAAGTTCATCTGACAACCTGCTCGCACCAAAATATCCTTCTACAATTCCATCATACGGGATATTACTTAACCCTGTGTTGGAATTCACAAGAGTCTTCTGCTCCAGATCATAAATCACTACATTCTCCAGACTGTTCAAGATAAATGGGGAATGTGTTGAAACTATGAACTGGATATTCGGGAACATTGTTGTCAACAATTCCATAATTTTCTTTTGCAATTCAAGATGCAGATGTGTCTCTATCTCATCAATCAACACAATTCCCGGAATATCATACTGAAATGTTCTGTTTGTCTGCTTTTCCATTCGAATCATCAAATCTACCACAATATCTAATATCGCAGCATATCCACTGGACAGACTGTTAAAATCATAAGCCTCCTTTTCTGGCTCTTTGATGCTGAATTTAAAAGTTTCTTCATCAAACTCTAATTTTAACTGTTTATTCTCAAAGATTTTTTGAAGAAGTTTTTCAAAATTATCAAACCATCTCTGAATATCAGCAGCTTTCTCTTGCTTTCCATTTGTTGCTGATAAAGCCTGTGTCATTTTTAAATCAAGAAGATATTTTACAAGGTTGTCTCTCGGATTTTCGTCTATAGAATACTGATCCTGAAGTTGTACTTTCTCCACATGCCGTGGAATATCTGTTCTGAATACACGGTCAGCTTTATAATATGCAAGTACCACTCTGCCATCTTGAAAAAGCTGATGTGCATGTTCGCCTGAGCAATTTAATTCAATCTCTATGCCATGTTTTAATAAGGTTAATCTATCTTTTCTATCATACACACGTCTTTCTAATTCTCTTATTTCACTTTCTGTTCCGCCATGTGTTTTTCTGTAATCCAGATTTCCCTCATCCATTTTTAAATATTTTTTTTCGTATTCAATACCATTACTTTCAAATACAGCATTCAAATAACTGGCAACTGCATTTAAAACGGTTGTTTTTCCACTTCCATTTTTACCGGTAATAATCAGATTTTTCTTTTCTTTTGTTGAAAGAGGTATCTCTGCATATGTCAAATTACGAACCTCTTCTAATATCACTTTGGTAATATATACATTTTCCATTCAGACACCTTAATCCCTTTGAACTTAAAAACTTCTTTCAAACTTCCATGATTATACCACACACTGTATTTTCCCGCAATAAAACATATCCAGTGAATGTCTTTTCCTTTGATACATAGAAAAAGACACCTTCCTCCGAAAGTGTCTTTTCCTCTGCCTTTATTCTGTTTCCGCCACTTACCTTATATGCATTTCGGCTGTGGTTTGATCGCAATGTTCCGCCCTTTGTGATCTTTTTTCGGTTTCCAGTCTCTTCCCACCAGGTCGTCCAATGATACATCAAAATAATCTGCCAGTGCACATAATTTGTATATGTCCGGCAATCTCTTGTCTGACTCGTATCTTGTGTATGTAGAACGGGCGACACCGATGGCATCTGCAATCTCTTCCTGTGTATACCCTCTTCCGATTCTTTTAATCTTAATGTTCAATCCTACTTGCATGCTGTCACCTGTTTTCTCTTTCGTCAATTTGTGAACCAAATCCTCTGGCACTGCTTCAATTATAACATTTTGTCTCATAATACGGAACTATTCTTTTTCTAGTTTAAATGTTGCATACCTATTCGTTTTTGTTATAATAAGGTGAGATTTGTTGAAAAGGAGGGGTTTTTTTGGTTCCTTTATCTGGTTCTGATGTCTCAGCACAGGATATTGAACAGCTGCTTCGGACTCTTGGTGCTTCTCCGGTCTATGCCGGCTTTACGCCAGCCGTAACAGCTCTTCAATATGTTCTGGCGGACCAACAGCTGTTGACATCTCTTACCACCAGACTTTACCCAAAAGTTGCCGAATCCTGCGAAATTGCGCTTCCTTGCGTTGAACGGAATATCCGTACAATGATTGCAGTCATCTGGGAGAAGAACCAATTTTTATTCCAGATTGTTGTTGGATATCGCATGACCGCAAGACCATCTGTCGGAGACTTTTTAGCCAGCCTTTCCACTTTTCTGATGTATCATCCGGCCAAAGACTGGCCGGACTATCTGCGATAAAAAAATGTTATCGCAAAACATAAAAAAGTACCATGTCAGGCATTTTCTCGTGTCAACATGGTACTTTTTGTCATTCTCGTGTCCCCGTTTGTTCTCTTATTCAGCCTGCAGTCTCTGTACCATAGCCCAAAGTGCCTGTGCTGAGTTAAAGTTTTCCGGAATAATGTCAGCAGGTGTTACTGATACATCGAACTCGTCTTCCAATTCTCCTACGATAGACAGGATTGCAAAAGAATCCAGGATTCCATCATCAATCAATGTTGTACATGTCTCATAGTCAGCATCCGGCTGAATGTCCTCTAAAATCTCAATTAATTTTTCCATAGTTATTATCTCCTTTTCTATTTTTTCATTTTTTCTGTACATTCCGTGTTAATCGGGTAACTTTCTGTTGCTTTTCTGGCCTCTGTAAATCCGTCTTTTTCAGACCAGAACAGAATTCTTGGCATGCGCCGGCTCAGGAAGAGATAGATTCCTTCTGTTACAGAATAAGCACCCACCCGTTCAAATACAAGAGCGTCGCCAATCTTTGCATGTTTCAGCGGCATCTGTTTCACCAGTACATCATTGACCGTACACAGAGAGCCACAGATGTTCCAAAGAACTTCTGATTGTTCTTCTGATTGTTCTTCTGATTGTTCGTCCGATGTCTCCAATGGAGCATCCGGAATGTGTTTATGATGCGGCATCTTCATAGCCATTGCCTGTCCATAGTAATTCAGATGATTCAGTCCTCCATCTACGATACAGTAGTTCTGTCCGTGGTTGACTTTCTGATCTACGATACGAGTCACGTAATAACCACAGTATGCTGCAATATAGCGTCCCATTTCCAAAGTGATTTTCCCCTGAAATTTTAATGTCGCAAGCGTATCTGCAAATTGCTGCAACAATGACTCATCATCTACCTCATCTTCATTTTCAAAATAAGGGATATAAAATCCCGGTCCATATTCCAGAACTTCAGCATCATAATTGCATGTTTCTTTCAGACGGGTAAGTATGTCATCCAGCCAATGCAGCTCTTTTTCAATCTTAGAGAACTTCTTTTTCTGAGTACCGGAATAGCACTGGATCCCTTCAATTCGCACATGTGAGTAGTAGTCCTTTTTGGAAACAATATCAAAAACTTCTTCTTCATCTATGCCGAACTGGTTTCCACTTGTCACACGGATCAGTGCATGAATCGTAATGTTTTCTTCTTTTGCACACATTTCCAAAAGTTCCAGATGCTTCCTGGATTCGATTGTATACACGCCTGCATTCCCGTAAGTATGCATCGCATGGGTGATGTCGCATTTTTCCTTATTCACACCGGACAGTACAATTCTCTCCATTGGAATTCCGACTGTCTCACAAATGTGAAATTCTCCTGGGGAACATACCTCGAATTTGTCTGCCGTATCCTTTAACGGTCCGATCAGAAATGGATTGGCTTTCATTGCAAAACAGATTTCTGCCCGTTCGCCCAGTATCGTTTTCATCATCTGAACTCTGGATTTTAACATATCCAGATCAAAGATATACGCAGGAGTCTCTTCCTGTCTAAGATAAGCTTGTAAGATTTCCTGATTCATAAGCTTCCTCCAGTTTCTTACGGTCGATTTTTCCATTTTTCGTAAGTGGAAATTCTTCTACTTTCACAAATACATTCGGAATCATGAATCCCGGAAGTCTTGTCCCGATTGCCCGGACAATTTGTTTCTTTTCCAGGTCTCCTTCATAGAATGCAAGAATTTTTCCCTTTGCCTCATCATACATGCAAAGGCTCCGACCTAGTCCTTCCACTGTCTCCAGTGCAGTCTCAATCTCTCCAAGTTCAATGCGATGTCCCATATGCTTGATCTGGAAATCTTTTCGTGATGCGAAGTACAGATTCCCATCTTCGCCGTAATATGCCAGATCTCCTGTCCGGTAGATTGGCTCCAGATAAGATTGATTCAATGGATTTTGCACAAATGCTTTTGCCGTCTGTTCCGGGTTATTGTAATATCCAAGTGACAAAGCAGTACCGGATACGCAGATTTCTCCTTTTTCTCCAGGTTTTGTCACTTCCCGGTCTTCTTCATCTAAGAGAAATACCTTTTCATTTGGAAATGGTTTTCCAATCGGAAGATTTTCTCCTGGTTCATACTCACGGTCAATAATATGATAAGTACAGTTACATGTAATTTCAGTCGGACCGTAAACATTCACGTACATAGCTTCCGGCAGATATTTCTTCCAGATATTCAGATGCTTCACCGGCATTACTTCTCCACTGAATATAACTTTATGGATCTTCTGCGGCACTTTATAATCAAATCCTTTTAATGTGGATATGATACACAGTGCAGAGACCGCCCAGATCAGAATCGTTACTTCCCGCTCGACCAGATAATCCAGAAGTTTTGTCGGAAATGAGAAAAACTTCTTTGGAATAATCTGCATAGTTGCTCCACATTTTAAAGTAGAGTAGATATCTTTTACCGACACATCAAAATCGAATGGTGCCTGATTTCCAATAACATCATGTTCTGTAATATTGAATAATCTCGTAAATTCTTCTATAAAATCAATAACCGATCTGTGGCTTACAACTACACCTTTTGGCACACCAGTGGAACCGGAAGTGAAGATTGCGTAGAGCGGATCCACATCCCGGCTCTGTTTTCTTACATTATCAAGATACTCCGCATCTTCCTGTGTCTGAAGTGCCTCTTCCATCATAATGACTTTGCCGTCAAATTCCAGACGCTCTCTTGGTTTATCATAAGCCGGATCCGTCAACAGGACTTCTGCCTGTAATGTATCCAACACTGATCTCAGACGTTCTGTCGGAAGTTTCGGATCCAACAGAATATAAAAACAGCCTGCAGATACGATTCCCATAAATGCATAAATAGCTTTTACGCCTTTTTCCATAAGTACAGGAACCGGTTTTCCAGGAGTTACTTCCCTTCCCAGTCTTGTTCCTACTGCTCTGGCACTTTTGATCAGTTCGTCGTATGTGCACGCTGTCTCTTCATCTGCAAAGGCAGTCTTACCCGGAAATCTCCGGGCAGACTCCTCTGCATAGCATAAAATATTTCGAATCAATTTATTACTCCCCTAACCCGCTTTCTATAGCTTCTATCATTGCTTTTAATGCTTTTTCTTCTTCTTCCCCTTCACAAATCAGCAGAATCTCATCTCCTGATTTGATTCCGGCACCAAGGATACTTAGTACACTCTTGGCGTTGGCAATAGAATTCTCATACTCAAATGTGATCCGGCACTCAAATTTGTTTGCAATATTGCTGAAAATTCCAGCCGGACGCAGATGCAGTCCTGTTGGATTTGTGATTTTTACTTTCTGACTTACCATAGCTCTGCTCCTTATTTCTCTTCCAATATAACATTTACAGATACCGTGCTCTCAAGCACACAGCCATCCGGAACACCTACCGTTACCGGGACTGTATAAGTTCCAGCCGTCTGGTAGTTCTTAAGATCAATGCTTACATTATCACTGATCTTATATTGATCCAGTATATCTCCCGGCCCGCGGATCTGAATCTCCAGTACATCTGCTGATTCATAGCTTAGTGATAATCCATTTGCCAGGTTATTTACCTTGATGGCTCCCATAGAAATATCATAAGATTTTGTTCCGTCTTTGTCAATTCCTACAGTCACAACTACAGATCCGGCATTTTCATCTGTCAGTGAAATATCTTCCGGAAGATAATCTGTGATGTCCACAACTTTCTCTGTCTTAGAAGTCAGTCCGGACATATTGAGTGCCGATGCCGGAACTGAGATCTTCTTCAACTTTTTCAGTTCTTCCGCTCTGCCGGTCACATTTACATGATCCGGCTCATACTTGATATCGCTGACGGAATATCCGTCTGCTGCTGTAATCTGTGAAGTATCAAATTCAACCTTAACGCTCTTCGTCTCAAGCACCTGTACACTGACAGATACACCTTCCGTACCAAGGTTATTGGCAAGAAGTGACTGGTCGATCACATTGTTATCACTATCGTATAATACAAGCTCTGATTTTGTCACAACGTCTTCAGATAATCCGGATACACTGACAGATGCCTCAACTTTACTGATGGAATCAATGACAGACTTCGGTCCCCGGATAGATACCATCTCCGGCACTGCCTGAATCTCTCCAAGTGTATAGCCATCTCGGACGGTTCCTGTCGTCTTTGGAACAATCGGGAATTTCTTCGTCTCTTCATCTTCCAGTTTCACCTGAAGATTACGTGGAGATACTTCTACACTTTCATAGTTGACTCCTGTAATCTCAACGCTGATTGGAATCTGTGTCTGAAGCGTCAGCTCTTTCATGTCTGCAGTCGCTTTAATATTATCTGCTTTTATCTTATTAAGTACAGATCTCTTTGCCCGTACTGTCACAGAGACATTCTGCGTGCCATCCTCAATCTGATAAGTCTGATTGGTCGCCGCAAGCACCTCTGCATTCGTTACCGCTACCGGTATATTATTAAATGTCTGGGTTGTTACCGGGTCATCGATATTTACCACAATCAGCCACAGCATCACTGCCAGGAGGAAGGATAATATCTTAAGGCCCCAATTATTCATCAGTCCTTTTTTCATCTTTATTCCTTCCTTTCCATATATGTTGCAGGAAATTCTTATTCTCCGGCTTTCTGTTCTGTATATAAGTCAGCTTCTCGCGAAGTTCTTCCCTCGTTACTGCCCGGTCAAGCACGCCTCCCTGTGCTACAGATACCTTGCCGTTCTCCTCAGACACAACGATAATCAGAGCATCACTGACCTCACTCATACCTACCGCTGCTCTGTGCCTTGTTCCAAGCTCCTTGCTAAGCCCCATGTTATCAGACAATGGCAGATAACATGTTGCAGATACGATTCTGTCACCACGGATAATGATAGCCCCATCGTGAAGTGGTGTGTTGTGCTCGAATATATTCATCAGTACCTGCATGGATACGAGACAGTCCATCTTAATCCCGGTACTTTCATACTCCGTCAGATGTATTGCCTGTTCCACCACGATCAGTGCTCCTGTCTTCACGCGTCCCATGTTGTAAGCTGCATCGATAATACTGTCCATGGTATCTTCACTGAACCTGCTGCTTTCTTTGTTCGTCTCAAATGGTACGATTGAACTCAGGAACTGCTTCTCCCCAAGCTTTTCCAGAGCCCTTCGAAGTTCCGGCTGAAATACTACAACTGCCGCCGTAGCCAGTACCGTTACCGAATTCCTTGCCAAAAATAAAATTGTATGCATCTTAAAAACTGCTGCAAGCAATACAAAGATACCAAGTACAACAATTCCTCGCATCAGCATCCATGCTTTTGTATTGATCAGCCACATTGCAATATGATAGATCAGATATGTCAAAATCAGGATTTCAATAATATCTGTCAGATGCGCATCTGGAAAATATAGTTCCTGACTGACAGATCCTAATACATGCATAATATACTGTTTCACCCGGTCACCCCCCTTTTGCTATAATTATTTATCTTCCCATTTAAAATTCTTTTTTATCTCATATCAGGATCATTTTCAAAACTTCTTCTTAAAAGCTCCTGATCCACATCAGCGTCCATAACATTACGTCTTTTTGATGCCGGACGTTTTTTCTTTTTTTGTCCCTGCTCGCTTTGACGTGCCTTTTCCTGTGCCTGTTTTTTTGCTTTTTTTCTAACTTCCGCAGTATCCATGATCTCCGTTTCCTGTCGTTCATTGATCCGCTTCACCGTCTTCTCCGGTGTAGATACTACAATCTTCGGAACTGCTTTTACATAGTAATAGTATTCATCATCTTCGTACTGAAGATTCTCACTTCTTGAATAATCTACGGAGAAAAAGAACAGTTCCAGAATCACTCCGATAACCGCTGCTCCGATACTTCCAAAAATCAGTGAACCGTAAGATGCATGGACTCCCATAGCAACATCTCCGATTGCCACTACTACAATATTCACAACAGCTCCCGTTATAACTGCAATAGTCCATGCATGTGCGATTGCCTGTTTGCGAAGCGTATAAACAACCAGTGTACAGATAATAAATGCAACAAGGACAATCCACAGTTCTTTATTCTGGAAGACCTGTTTTGCATATTTTCCAATCTGTCCCATCATACCTTTCACAGAACCGCCCTGCATACCGGAGGCTGCTTTTTTCATATAAGCCATCATATAATATACAACCGTTCCACATCCCACTGCCACCATGGAAATCGGTGACATTAAAAGCGCACATGAGATTGGAACAACAACCGGAATCTTAAGTGCAAATGCCAGTGGTGTCAAAAGTACAACGATTGCCATCTTCGGTGTAAAACGAAGATAAAAAATATACATAATCAGGAAAATCAATGCTGTTACAACAAGTGCTGCGATGGATACTGAATACATATGTACAAGGATCAGTGCTGTTGCCAGAATCACTGTAATGATTGGTGGAAAGAAAGTTGCAATAATTGCAAGTGCCAGTACCACCACCGGCGATGCCAGTGTCTTCATAAATCCTACATTATTGTTGATCATGTAAAATGTCATGACCGCCAGAACAAATTGTATTGCTTTATCCGCCACAATTGAGTATCTGGAATACAAATCCTGCATTCTCTCCCGTATTACATATAAACTGTCCATTACTTTGTCTCCTTTTCATACATCTTCAACAATCTCGTCAGAATGTGATTATATCTCTTTACCCGCTGTCTCGCTTCCTGATGCTTTTTATTGTACAGGTGGCTTGCAATTCCAATATAAGACACAAGAACTACCACATATCCGACAACTGCCGCGAGAACCAACGTAATCAGTAATGCTGTTGACATCTTCTCCATCAGAGTATCAAGTCCTGCGATCATCGCAATTGCCCAAGCTGCTATATAGCCTATTGTCACCCACAGAACCGTATATAAAATGTGCACTCCGGCATAATCTTTTCGATAGTATTCACTGATTTTAAAATCCTCTTTTCCCTGCGTCTGATCATACAGAGCAAGCTGAGTCATTAGCTTGACTTTTCGCTCATCTAACATATATGCACCTCAAAATCCTTTTTTATCGATGAAACATCATTTTCAGTATAGCAAATCTCAGTACCCTTGTCCAATACTTATAGTCAAAAAGTAAACTTTTTGGAACCCCATAGTTTTCAATACTTTTGCCACTTGATCCACGGTATTCCCTGTTGTGTAAATATCATCGATAATAATGACACGTCGAAAATCTGTCGGAAGTCTGTCCGGATCTCCTCCCGGAGCAAATGCATGTTCCAGATTCTTTTTTCTCCCTATGGGATCCAGCTTTTTCTGATAACCAGTGTAATGAACCCGTTTTACCAGATTCGCAACGACCGGAATCCCAAGTATTTTCCCTATCTCTTCTGCCAGAAGCTCCGCCTGGTTGTAACCACGCTTCCTGCGCCTTTTTCTGTGCAGAGGCACCGGGACAAGTGCCTGCGGTCTCCATCTTCGGATCTCTTCTGCATATTTTATACAGATTTCCTGTGCAAAATACTTCGCAACATATCTCTGATTATGATATTTTAACTGGTAAATTGCCTGGTTCACCGGAGGTTTATGAAGCCACACCGACAACCCTCTTTCATAAATGTGTTCTGTGTTATAGCAGTCATGGCAAAATTCCCTCTCTTCACAGTGGATTGGTTTCCCACATTTCAGGCATCGCGGTTCATGAATCTCTAATTTTTCCACAGCTTTCCTGCACAAAGGGCATACTCCCCCACGATTTACCTTTCCACAAAAAGGGCAGATAGAAGGCCAGAAAATATCCAACACCTTTTCTGACCATATTTCTCCTTGTCTTTCTCTGCTTTTTTCATACTTTTTATTATATTTTACATTCTTTTTTTGATTATATTTTTCTATGATCACTATGCAAGTTCTCGGATTCGCTCCGCCAGACTTGTATTTCGCCGCTGCTCGCTGGTATTCTGGATCATTTCCTGAAATACTGAATCACTGCCCACAAGTGTGACACATTTTCTTGCTCTTGTCACTGCTGTATAGATCAGATTCCGGTTGTAAAGCTGTCTTGGTCCTTGAAGAAGCGGGATCACAACCGCCGGATACTCACTTCCCTGAGCTTTATGTATCGTGATTGCATAAGCAAGCTCCAACTCATCAAGAATCGCATATGGATACTTCACCTGGCGCTGTTCGTCATACTCAACCGTAACCGTCTCCTCGTAAGTGTTGATATTCTTGATGATTCCCATGTCGCCGTTAAATACGCCCAGTCCTTTGTCAATGGTCATTCCGTATTTCGTGCAGACTTCCCACTCTAACTGGTAATTGTTCTTAATCTGCATCACCTTATCACCTTCACGCAGCAGGCGGTCTCCCACTTCTTTTTCCTGCTTTTGGGGTGATGGCGGATTCAGATACTGCTGAAGGATTTTATTCAGCCTCTCCACGCCCAGATTTCCTTTTCGCATCGGTGTCAGCACCTGAATGTCATAAGGTGAGGCATCTACGAACTTTGGAAGTTTTTTCTGGATCAACGTAATTACAACACTGATGATCACATTTGGATCAGACCGTTTCAAAAAGAAAAAGTCCATACTTTTATTGTCCAATATGACTGGTTCTCCACGGTTAATTTTATGTGCATTTACGATAATATCACTCTCTTTTGCCTGCCGGAAGATTTTCTCCAGCTTTACAACCGGGAAACAATCCGATGCGATCATGTCTTTAAGCACTCTTCCAGGGCCTACACTTGGCAGCTGATTTCCGTCTCCGACCATGATCAGTCTGGTCCCCGGCATAATTGCGTCAAGGAGTGCCTTCATAAGCGGCAGATCTACCATGGACATTTCATCAATGATAATCACATCTGACTCCAGCGGATTCTCTGCATTTCTTCCAAATCCATTTCCAAATCCGACATTATCTCTCTTATCATCATCTTCCGGATTGCCACTGACTTCCAACAGGCGATGAATGGTCTGAGCCTCACAGCCGGTTGCCTCTGTCATGCGCTTCGCCGCACGTCCGGTCGGTGCTGCAAGAAGGATATCTGCTCCTTCTTCCTCAAAGAAATGGATCATTGCATTGATCGTCGTTGTTTTTCCGGTTCCCGGTCCAGTCACAATCAGAATTCCGTGCCGCACTGCTTCCATTACAGCTTCTCTTTGTCTGTCATCCAGTGCCAGTTCTGCCTGTTCTTCTATCATATGGATGCGATGCTCCAAAACAGACGGTGTCACATCAAAATCTACATTCAGATCATGCAACATCTTTGCAACCGTGAGTTCCATATAATAATAATGGGCGGAATAAACACGAAGACCTTCATCAGACTCTTTCAGAACAACTTTTTTCTCCATAGCAAGATCCATCACATATTTTTCAATATACTGAATCTCTACATCGAGAAGCTGACTGGCACGATATAGCAGAACCTCCTGAAGAAGATAGACATGTCCTTCACTGACACTCTGAATCAATGTATAGAAAATACCACTTCGGATCCGGTAATCGGAATCTGTGTGTATCCCGACCTTCGACGCAATCTCATCGGCCGTCTTAAAGCCAACTCCCGGCACATGATCTGCCATCTGATATGGATTTTCTTCTATTACGCGATAAACGCTCTGACCATAATGCTGATAGATCCTTGCCGCCAGTGTCGTAGAAATGCCATATTTTTGCAGATAGATCATAGCTTCCCTCATATCCTTTTTTTCTTCTACCTGAATGGCGATCTCTCTGGCTTTCCGCTCGCTGATCCCTTTTACCTCGGCAAGACGCTCCGGTTCTTCTTCAATAATGCGGAATGTATCACCACCGAACTTCTTCACGATCCGTCCTGCCAGCGACGGTCCGACACCTTTGATAGCTCCGGAACCAAGATAACGTTCAATCGACACCTTATCTTCCGGCTGACATACCTTCGAAGTCTCTACCTGAAGCTGGGTTCCATACACTTTGTGTACAATGTACTCTCCCGTCAGCTCCAACAGTTCTCCCTCTTCAATGTAGTGAAACTTTCCTACACAGGTCAGGTCTCCGTCATCATTATTCAAATTAAATACTGTATACCCGTTGTCTTCATTCCGGTATACAATGTGCTCTACATATCCCTTAATCTCTTCCATCTATTGTCCCAAATCTGCCCGACAGTTCAAGAATGCCTCGGCATTCTTTACAGTTCCCGTCTTGCGCTCATAAGTTCCACATATTCTCCGGTTCCGATTGCTACGACCTGCGTCGGCTCCTCTGCAGTCATTGTATTGATTCCGGTTCTCTCCTCGATCATCTCTTCCAGCCCGCGAAGCTTTGCTCCACCTCCGGTCAGCATGATCCCGCGTTCCAGAATATCTGCGGAAAGCTCCGGCGGCGTACGCTCCAGAACGCTGATAATTGCTTCAATAATCTGGTTGGATGTTCCCTGAAGTGCCCGTTCTGTCTCTGCTGAAGTCACCGTAACTGTCTTTGGCAGTCCTGTAACCAGATTCCGTCCACTGACCTCCATCGCTTCATTTTCAATCAGAGGATACGTCGTTCCAATCTTAATCTTGATGTCTTCTGCGGTCCGATCTCCGATCAGCAGATTGTGTTTTTTCTTCATATAACGTACAATTGCCTCATCAAAATCGTCTCCGGCAACTTTCAGTGAGGTACTGACTACCGTACCTCCAAGAGAGATCACGGCCACATCGGTCGTACCTCCCCCGATATCTACGATCAGATTACCACATGCTTTGGAAATATCAATACCTGCCCCGATTGCTGCCGCCACAGGTTCCTCGATCAGATAGACATCTCTGGCTCCTGCCGCAAATGTCGCCTGCTGTACCGCATTTCTCTCAACTTCCGTCACACCGCTTGGCACACAGATACTGATACGTGGTTTCTGAAATGTTCTTCTTCCCAGTGCTTTCTGAACAAAATACTTGATCATCTTCTCTGTCACAGTATAATCGGAAATAACTCCCTGACGCAAAGGACGCACTGCGATAATATTGCCTGGCGTTCTTCCCAGCATCAGACGTGCCTCCTCGCCGATTGCCTTCACTTCATTGCTGTCTCTGTCAAATGCAACGACAGAAGGTTCTTTGAGTATGACTCCCTTTCCCTTCACATATACAAGAATACTGGCTGTTCCCAGATCTATTCCAATATCTACTGCCATGATATAACCTCTTTCTTTCTGCTATCCCTTTTATCCATATCATTATCTTTCGTTTTCTCAGGAAGTGCAACCCTTTTTTCCTTAAATATTTGTGAAGATACTTATTTTTCAAGCATCGGCTTGATATATTTTCCGGTGTATGATACCGGACTTTCAGCCACTTCTTCCGGCGTTCCCTTTGCAATAACGGTTCCACCTTTGTCACCGCCTTCCGGTCCCATATCAATAATATAATCTGCTGTCTTGATCACATCCAGATTATGCTCAATGACTACGACTGTATTGCCGTCCGCTGATAATCTATGCAGAATCTCTGTCAGTTTATGCACATCTGCAAAATGTAATCCTGTCGTAGGTTCATCTAGTATATAGATGGTCTTTCCCGTACTTCTCCGACTCAGTTCTGTCGCCAGCTTGATCCGCTGCGCCTCTCCTCCGGAAAGCTGTGTGGAAGGCTGACCGAGACGGATATAGGAAAGTCCCACATCATAAAGTGTCTCCATCTTTCTTCGGATACTTGGTACATTTTCAAAGAAATGCAATGCCTCTTCCACGGTCATATTGAGTACATCATAAATACTCTTTCCTTTGTATTTTACCTCCAGTGTCTCCCGGTTATACCTCTTTCCGTGGCAAACCTCGCAAGGTACATAAACATCCGGCAGGAAATGCATCTCGATTTTCAGGATTCCGTCTCCGGCACAGGCTTCACAACGTCCGCCTTTCACATTGAAACTGAATCTTCCTTTCTTGTACCCACGTGCTTTTGCGTCTGCTGTAGATGCAAAAAGGTCACGGATGAGATCAAATACTCCCGTATAGGTTGCCGGGTTTGATCTTGGTGTTCTTCCAATCGGTGACTGGTCAATGGCAATAACTTTATCCAGCTGCTCCAGACCATCAATGGCATTATGTTTTCCCGGAATCACTCTTGCTCTGTTCAGATCTCTTGCAAGACGTTTGTACAAGATTTCATTTACAAGCGAACTCTTTCCAGATCCAGACACACCTGTCACACAGGTCATCACACCAAGCGGGATCTCTACATCCACATTTTTTAAGTTATTCTCTCTTGCTCCTCTAATCTTAATCCAGCCTGACGGATCCGCGCGGTGCTCCGGTACCGGAATCTGCATTCTTCCACTAAGGTAAGCCCCTGTAATGGATTTTTTATTCTTCATGATCTGCTCTGCGGTTCCACATGCAATTACTTCTCCTCCATGCTCACCGGCACCAGGTCCAATGTCCACAATATAGTCTGCCGCACGCATCGTATCCTCATCATGTTCCACGACAATGACAGAATTCCCGAGATCACGCAGATGCTTCAGTGTTCCGAGCAGTTTGTCATTATCCCTCTGGTGCAGGCCGATACTTGGCTCGTCCAGAATATAAGCCACTCCCACCAGACCGGAACCAATCTGTGTCGCAAGACGGATTCTCTGCGCTTCTCCTCCGGATAATGTTCCGGTAGCACGGGCGAGAGTCAGGTAATCCAGACCTACATCCATCAAAAACTTAATTCTTGCCTGGATCTCTTTTAAAATCTGTCCTCCAATCATCTTCTGCTGCTGCGTAAGCTCCAGACTGCCCATAAATGTTTGCAGGTTTTCAATGGACATCTCTGTCACTTCTGCAATATTTTTACCACCGACCGTCACTGCAAGCGCTTCTGCCTTCAGTCGCTGGCCGCCACATTTTCTACACGGAGTGATTCTCATAAACTCTTCATATTCTGCCTTCATTGTCTCAGATGAAGTCTCCCGGTATCTGCGTTCTACATTGCGGATCAGTCCTTCAAATGCAACATCATAGACACCTTCTCCGCGCTGGCCTTTATAATGAACTTTCACCTCTCGGCCATTCGTTCCGCGGATGATCACATCATGGATTTCCTGTGGATAGTCCTGAAATGGCGTGTCCAGAGAAAAATCATATTCTTTACTGAGCGCGTCAAGAATCGCATAGGTAAAACTCTTCTTATCCGTACAAGACTGCCATCCCATTACGGTAATCGCCCCTTCGCTGATGCTCAGTCTCTTATCCGGAATCATCAGATCCTCGTCAAATTCCATCTTATATCCAAGCCCGAAACACTCCGGGCATGCGCCAAATGGATTGTTGAAAGAGAAGCTTCGCGGCTCTATCTCATCGATACTGATTCCACAGTCCGGGCAGGAAAAGCTCTGACTGAAATTCATCGGCTCCCCGTCAATAATATCTACAATCATCAGCCCCTCTGCCAGATGCAGTACATTTTCAATCGAATCCGTCAGACGCTTCTCAATTCCCGGCTTCACCACAAGTCGATCCACGATGATTTCTATATTATGCTTGATGTTCTTATCTAATGCGATCTCTTCGGATAATTCATACAGATTACCGTCCACACGCACACGTACATATCCGCTTTTCTTCGCTCTCTCCAGAAGCTTTTCATGGCGTCCTTTTCTTCCACGGACAACTGGAGCAAGGAGCTGGATCTTCGTGCGCTCCGGCAGTTCCATGATCTGATCTACCATCTGATCTACCGTCTGTTTCTTAATCTCACGGCCACATTTCGGACAATGTGGAATTCCGATTCTCGCATATAACAGACGAAAATAATCATAGATCTCCGTCACTGTTCCTACTGTAGATCTTGGATTGCGGTTCGTGGATTTCTGGTCAATGGAAATTGCCGGAGAAAGTCCTTCAATACTCTCCACATCCGGTTTCTCCATCTGCCCCAGGAACTGTCTTGCATAAGAAGACAGAGACTCCATATATCTCCTCTGTCCTTCCGCATAAATGGTATCGAACGCCAGAGAGGACTTTCCTGAACCACTAAGTCCGGTAAGCACTACCAGTTCATTTCTTGGAATATCCAAGTCTATATTTTTCAAATTATGCTCATTTGCACCTCGTATTTTAATAAATTGTCTTTTTTCATTTTTTGCTGCCATATTTTTAAATTTCCTTTTATTATTTCAAGAATGCCTCGGCATTCTTGCTGCGAGGTGCGCGTCATGTAATTGCATGACATACTTCTACTGCGCACCTCTGCAAGTCTACACTCCGTTTCGGTCGGCGCAAAACCATTGTCCACCGGACAATGTGCGCCCTGCCGGAGGCTATATCTGTTCATTTATTGATAACCGGTTTAAAAGATTCGAAACTTCCTATGCTTACACAATGGTGGAATGACCTTTACTACTCTTTAAGCATCTTCTTCAGCTCAATCAACTTATCACGCAGCTCTGCTGCTGCTTCGAAATTCAACTCTGCTGCTGCCTTCTTCATCTGCTTTGTCACATCGGAAATCAACTTCAAAAGCTCCTTCTCACTCATGGATTCCGGATCTTTATCCATCTGAAGTTCTGTGGCAGCAACCTTCTTAGAAATGCTGATCAGGTCACGGACACTCTTCTGAATCGTAGTTGGCGTAATACCATGTTCCTCATTATATGCCATCTGGATCTTGCGGCGACGCTTCGTCTCTTCAATCGCATTCTTCATGGAATCTGTCGTATTATCTGCATACATGATAACATGACCTTTTGCATTACGTGCTGCACGTCCGATTGTCTGCACAAGAGATGTCTCTGAACGCAGGAATCCCTCTTTATCCGCGTCCAGAATCGCCACAAGCGTGATCTCCGGAATATCCAGACCTTCTCGCAGAAGATTGATTCCGACCAGAACATCAAAAACATCGAGACGCATATCCCGCACAATCTCTGTCCGCTCCAGCGTATCAATATCCGAATGCAGATAGCGGACACGAATACCAAGTTCCCGCATATAATCGGTCAGATCTTCTGCCATTCGTTTCGTCAATGTAGTGATCAAAATCTTATGTTTTCCTGCAATCTCCTTCTTCACCTCACCAATCAAGTCATCAATCTGTCCCTCAACCGGGCGCACCTCGATTTCAGGATCCAGAAGTCCTGTCGGACGGATCACCTGCTGTGCACGTAAAAGTTCATGCTCTTCCTCATACTGTCCAGGTGTCGCAGACACGAACAGTACCTGATCAATCTTACTTTCAAATTCTTCGAAACTAAGTGGACGGTTATCCAGCGCAGACGGCAGCCGAAATCCATAGTCCACCAGCGTTCTCTTTCTGGACTGATCTCCGTGGTACATACCGCCAATCTGCGGAACTGTCTTATGAGACTCGTCAATCATCATAATAAAATCGTCCGGAAAATAATCAATCAAAGTATTGGGCGGCTGCCCCGGCGCAAGCCCCGCCAGATGTCTGGAGTAGTTCTCGATTCCAGAACAAAAACCTGTCTCTCGCATCATTTCTATATCAAAATTCGTTCGCTCCGCAATTCTCTGGGCTTCCAGAAGTTTATCTTCACCTTTGAAATATTTCACCTGTTCTTCCAGTTCAATCTCAATATTTTTAATTGCTTTTTCCATACGCTCCTTCGGTACAACGTAATGGGATGCCGGAAATATTGCAATATGATTCAGCGTATTTTTAATCTCTCCGGTAAGCATGTCTATCTCCGAAATCCGATCAATCTCATCTCCGAAAAATTCAACTCTGATAGCTGTATCGCCACGGTCTGCCGGTACAACTTCTATTGTATCTCCGCGCACCCGGAATGTTCCCCGCTTGAAATCCATATCATTTCTGTCATATTGAATATCTATCAGCTGGCGTAACACTTCATCTCTGTCCTTCTCCATCCCCGGACGGAGCGATACCATCATCTGCTCAAAGTTTTCCGGTTCACCAAGACCATAGATGCAGGAAACGCTGGCAACTACAATCACGTCCCTCCGCTCGATCAATGCTGCTGTCGCAGATAATCTCAGCTTATCAATCTCTTCATTGACAGAAGAATCCTTCGCAATATAGGTGTCAGAAGATGGGACATAAGCCTCCGGCTGGTAGTAATCGTAGTAGGAGACAAAATATTCCACTGCGTTATTTGGAAAGAACTCTTTAAATTCCCCATAAAGCTGCGCTGCCAGTGTCTTATTGTGTGCTATGATCAGCGTTGGTTTATTCAATTGTTGGATGACATTCGCCATCGTAAATGTCTTACCAGATCCGGTGACGCCAAGCAATGTCTGGCACTGATTGCCTTCTTTAAAACCTTCGACTAGTTCTTTGATCGCCTGTGGCTGGTCGCCGGTTGGTTTATATTCTGACACTAATTCAAAATAATCCACATGACTTCTTTTGCTCCCTATGTTATACTTGCATCTGGTGATTTCATTTTAAGAGAGGATTTTTACAAATGATACGAAAATTATACACATTTTTCCAGAAAGAGACTGTTTTATCTATCTCTGTGATTCTGGCTGTTTTTTCGATGTTCTGGATAAAACCGGACCACACTTATATTTCTTATATTGATTTTCGAACCCTCGGTCTTTTATTTTGTCTGATGACAATTGTAGCAGGGCTGAAAGAGATTGGCGTTTTTGATTTTCTGGCAGAAAAAATGTTGTTAAAAGCCCACGGAACAAAAGCAATTGTAACACTGCTCGTACTGTTGTGTTTTTTCTTTTCTATGGTAATTACAAATGATGTTGCTCTGATTACATTTGTGCCTTTAGCACTCATCATGTTGCATAAATTACCGGAAGAACTGACCGAATACTGGCTTATAAAAGTAGTTGTCATGCAGACGATTGCTGCAAATCTCGGAAGTATGCTGACTCCTATCGGAAATCCACAGAATCTTTATCTTTACGCCCAGGCTGATATGTCTGCTTTCGCATTAATACGATTAATGCTTCCTTATTCTGTCGTTTCCTTGATATTGTTACTGTTCTGGATTAGGTTTGCCGCATCCAAAGCTCCAAAAATGAGCAAAAAGAACGATATATCCCTGTCATTTTCTAATACTTCCGAACATCATAGGGAAAATATTCTGAAAAGTACTGCAAACCGAAAAACAGAATATCTCGTTGCATACTTGTTACTTTTTGCAGCCTGTCTCCTGACCGTTGCACATATTCTCGACTTTCGGATTCCGCTCCTTTTGGTTGTTCTTTATGTCATAATTCGCAACCACACTTTGCTTGGGAAAGTCGATTACTCTCTTCTGGCAACCTTTACTGCATTATTTATTTTTATTGGAAACCTTGGACGTATTTCTCAGTTCAGCCATTTTCTCAGCAGTATTATGACCGGACGTGAGACAATCACTGCAATTCTGGCAAGCCAGGTCATGAGCAATGTGCCAGCTGCGATTCTGCTGTCTGGTTTTGCAAATAACTACACATCCTTGATCATCGGCACCAATATCGGCGGACTTGGAACACTGATTGCCTCTATGGCAAGCCTCATTAGCTTTAAATACATTGCAAAAGAGAATCCTCACCTGCGTGGAAAATATTTTACTTTATTTACAGTTGCAAATATTCTATTCCTGGCAATTTTACTTTTGCTAATCAAATGCCTTACAGCATTTTAAGCCAGCTATTTTGGATCTTATACTTTTTATTTCGCCGCCTTTGTTGAGCAGCTACCATAATTTTTCACTTTATTTTTCTTTATATTTCTCTGTCAGTTCTGCTACTTTTTTGCTGTAAGCATCGCCCTGTTTCTGCTGTTTGAGCTGGCTCTTGATCTGTTCTTTCACCTCGTCAAAGCTGGATTCTGCAGCATCTTTTTTCTCCTCAACTTTAATCAGGTGATATCCGAACTGAGTTTTCACAGGTCCGACTACATGCCCGATCTCTGCTGCAAATGCTGCATCCTCAAATTCCTTGACCATCTGTCCTTTGCCGAATTCTCCAAGGTCTCCGCCTCTCTGTCCGGAAGGGCATGTAGAAAATTCTTTTGCTGCGTCTTCGAATACTTTCTCACCGCTTACAATAGATTCCAGAATCTGATTACATTTTTCCTCGGAATCTGTAAGGATATGCTTTGCGTGAACAGTTGCCCCTTTTTTAAACTGAGACTTATTTGCTTCATAATAATCTTTGACTTCCTCGTCAGTCACTTTCACACTATCAAATAACTGCTTCATAGCAAGGCGTGCAAGAATATCTTTTCTTGCATTCTCCATTACACTCTTGTATTCTTCCGTCTCATCTAACTTCAGATCTTCTCCGTATTTTGCAAATGAATAAAGTGCTTCCAGCTGCTCCTGACACTGTGCACGGAACTGCGGATTAGATGCATATGCCTGCTGCTCTCTCGGAAGGCTCTTTATAAATGCATCGACCTCTTTATCTGTAATTTCGTGTCCGCCTACAACGGCTAATACTTTCTGATCCATAATCTTATATTCTCCTTTTATCATGTCAAGGGTCTTATTCATAATTTGTCCGCCGCCCCTGACATTTCATTCATGTACGTAAAGCGGACAACTCCTGTATATTATACTACATACCCGTACCTGAATACCAGTCTAATTTTCCACCACTGCTCCTCACGCCACAGCTCCTCTTTGCACCAGCCAGGACATCCACAGAAGCACTGCCACGCCTAACAGTGCACAGAACAATAAAGAAAATCAAATACATAGTACTGTGAAATCAAAGTAAATATTTCTATCAACAGAACCTTTTATGACAACATCTCTTTCACACAAATACTCCGATAATCACTCGGTGATATTTTATATCTTTCTTTAAATACTCGGTTAAATGTTCTCTGAC
>ENA-OPBL01000362-OPBL01000362.1-human-gut-metagenome-genome-assembly--contig:-NODE-362-length-48165-cov-8.731968_pt1 | contig 48165 bp, 30 predicted proteins | sample MGYA00241073_ERZ501461 | MGnify/ENA primary metagenome ERZ501461 (study PRJEB25962, sample SAMEA2042630) | human gut metagenome | biome: human gut; feature: human-associated habitat; material: faeces... | reverse complement strand
GATCGGTTTCATTTCGCATTCCTGTGCGATCTCAATGTCTGTTTTGTATCCCATAGTTATTTCTCCTTTCTTCTGATCGGACGTCTGCCCCCGAAACGGAACAAAAAGTGAAGAACGCATCTGTTCCGTAAATAAAAAAACGCAGCAAATGTAATCATGTTCTACATTGCTGCCCAGACGGTCGGCCAATATGAATCCTGGTTTCCTGTGGTTCCTCCACATATCCGTCAGTAGCCAGGATCTTCTTTTTCAGACTTCTTTTAAAGAATAGCATAAATTAGCAAAAAAGTCAAGAATTACGAGGAAAAAACAATCTCTTTTTGTGGATTTTCACTTGATATTTATGAGGAAGAAAGTTATACTTATACGGTAACATAATTGTTACTGTTCACTGATACTATCTTGCGAGGTGTTTTTTTGTGAGCGAAGGTCACAGAAAACCCGAGACATACCTCACGAATTTATGCGATTAGTATGAATTCTGTGCATCGCAAAGTGTGTAATGGTGAGATACCTTGAAAAACAAACGTGATCACTATTAATAAAGAAGAAAGCCGGTGATATTTGTGGAACAGGCAATCAGGGAGGCGATATTTTCCGGATTCTGCAGGACGTATAATCAGGCACAGACAGTGACCTGTGAGTTCACAGAGACGGAAGAAGGACTCGAACTGACCGAAGTGGACTGTGGATATAGACGGTGCATCCATCGGGGCAGCTGTGAAGTGGCCAGGCAGATCCGTCAGATGGAAGAGGATCACAAAAAGGAGTAAAGGGGAAACAAATGGTAAAACTGAATAAGAAAATCAGGAGATATCTGGCTCTGGTTCTATGCCTCAGTATCTTGCTTGTACCTGTAGAGGGTTATGCGGCGAAGAATAATCAGAGCACAAACCAGCGGGTGAGAACCACAACGACAGCAGCAGGCTGGGTGTCCAGCGGCGGCCGATGGTGGTATCGAAATGCAGATGGGAGTTATCCGAAGAGTACCTGGAAACTGATCAACGGTTCATGGTATTACTTTGAATCTGATGGATGGATGGCGACTGGCTGGAAAAAACTGGGCGGCGAATGGTATTATCTTACATCCAGTGGAGCGATGGCTACCGGATGGGTGAAACTGAATGGGAAATATTATTTCATGAACGGTTCCGGTGTGATGCAGCATGATACCTGGGTGGATAATGGTGTCTACTATGTGAACAGCGATGGTGTCTGGGTGGAAGGAAAGACTTCCCAGAACAGAGTAGAAAGCAGTCGGACAGATTCCGCAGCAGGATGGGTGTCCGGTGGCGGCCGATGGTGGTATCGGGAAGCAGATGGTTCCTATCCGAGAAACAGCTGGAAAGTAATCAATGGTTCCTGGTATTATTTTGACGGCAGTGGCTGGATGGTAACCGGCTGGCTAAAACGCGCAAGCAGCTGGTATTATCTGGAGCCGGGCAACGGTAACATGGTAACGGGCTGGAGAAAAATCGGAAGTACCTGGTATTATCTGAATCCGGGAAATGGCGATATGGCAACGGGCTGGACAACCATTGGAGGAACCCGATATTACATGAATCAGGATGGAGCCATGGTAGAAGGCTGGTCACAGCAAAATGGAACCTGGTATTACCTGAAACCGGGCAGCGGAAACATCGCAACCGGATGGTTAAAACTGGGTGCAACCTGGTATTATCTGGCGAGTGACGGAAAGATGCTGACAGGTTTCCAGAACATTGGTGGATCCAAGTATTATCTGAATACAGGCAGTGGAGCCATGGCAGTAGGCTGGTTGCAACTGGGCAGTGACTGGTATTATATGAACGGCAGCGGTGCCATGCTGACAGGCTGGCAGAAAATCGGAAGTACCTGGTATTATCTGAATCCGACGACCGGTAAGATGGCAACAGGCTGGACAACCGTTGGTGGAAGTAAATATTATATGAACGGCAGCGGTGCCATGCTGACGGACTGGCAGAATATTGACGGTTCAGAGTATTATTTTTACAGCAGTGGCGCCATGGCGGTAAGTACAGTCATCGGCGGTGTTGAAATCGGAGCAGATGGAAAAGCATCGAGAACAGAAAGTCAGGCGATGGGGACTCTGACCAAGTTTTTGAAAACAATGATTCAGCCGGTAGGTAACACCCTGTATGTATGGGGTGGCGGTCATGACGCCTGGACAGACGGAGACGGACTGCGTATCGGTATGAACCCGAAGTGGAAACAGTTCTATAACCAGCAGGGAGCTTCGTATAATTATACGAAACATCGATATGAGTATCAGAATGGTCTGGACTGTTCCGGTCTGGTCAGCTGGGCTGTCTATAATACATATAATACGAAATCAAATCAGAAAGAAACGGCATACAGTTCAACATCTACCGGATTCCCGGCTTATCTGACCAACAAAGGTTTTGGATCGCACGGAAAAGTTTCCGGTGGAACATTTACACCTGGTGACGTGGTAAGTATGACCGGTCATGTGTGGGTTGTTCTTGGCATGTGTTCGGATGGAAGTCTGGTGATTGTTCATGCGACACCACCGGTAGTTCAGATCAGCGGTACGGTCAATACAGCAGGAAGCACGAACAGTGAGGCTGTAAAACTGGCAAAGGCATATATGAAGAAATATTATTCAGATGCAGCCGGCAAATATAATCTGTGTATCGCAAGTAAAGCATATGTGAATAACGTAGACCGTTTCCATTGGTCCTCCAGTAGTATGAGAGATCCGGATGGACTGCGTAATATGACGGCAGCACAGGTACTTGAAAAATTGATTGGACCGCAATAAGAAAAATGCAAAGAAAGGCTGTCGGGAAATAGACAGTTCTAAGTTTGGGAGGGTGTGACTCATACCGAGGCACACCCTCCCAAACTTTTTATCATACAAAGAAAAAAGATGACTGACGACAACCATCTTTCTCTCCATTTATAATGTAGCTCTGCTAACAACTAATTATTAACGACCTTTTTTGAATTAGGGAAACAGTAAATTAACTTTAGTTTCTATGATTTGAGATGAGTTTAGCATTGAGGGGTTGCAGGAAAAATGGTTTTGTGTTAATATGTTAAGGAATGTAAAGAGAATATTTCGTAAATATTACAAGAATATATAACACAATGCAAAACAATAAAAGGAGAAATGTATGAAAAAAAGAATCCTTTGTTTAACATTAGGATTAATGCTGACAATTTCACAGGCAGTACCTGCCGGTGCTGCATCCAGAAAAGATCAGTTAAAACAGGATAAGGCAGCAGCACAGAGTCAGCTTGCAGCACAGGAGTCTAAAATCAATAATCTGGAAGACCAGAAACAGACACTTTCTGCTGAGATCGATCAGCTGGATTCTGATCTGGTAAATATTATGGTTGAGATTGAGATTCTGGATGGTGAGTTATCCGATAAAGAAGCGCAGATCGAGCAGACCAAAGCAGATCTGGCAGTGGCAGAAGAAAATAAACAGAAACAGTATGAAGCCATGAAGAAGAGAATCCAGTATCTGTATGAAAAGGGTGGAGATGATGCATGGGCACAGATGCTGTTCCAGGCATCGGACTTTACCAGTCTTCTGAACCAGGCAGAATATGTACAGCAGATGTATGACAGTGACAGAAACAGTCTGGAAGAGTTCAAAGAGACTGTACAGCAGGTAAAAGACCTTGGGGATCAGCTGGACAGTGAGAAAGCAGAACTGGAAGAGATGAACCAGGAGTATCAGAATCGTCAGGCGAGTATGCAGACCCAGCTGGAAGAAAAGAAAGCAACTTCCAGTGATTATGATGCACAGATCGCACAGGCGCAGAACCAGGCTGCACAGTACACGGAACTGATTCGTCAGCAGAATGCTGAGATCCGGAAAATTGAAGAAGAAGAGAAAAAAGCAGCGGAAGAGGCAGCAAGAAAAGCGGCCGAGGAAGCAGCTAAGAAGGCAGCAGCAGAAGAAGCTGCAAAGAAAGCACAGGAAGAAGCAAACAAAAAAGCAGCAGATGAGGCAGCAAAGAAAGCAGCAGAAGCAAGCAAGAAATCTTCCTCCGCTTCCGGCAGTAATACAGGTTCCGGTTCTTCAACGAGCAATAAATCTAATAGCAATACAAGCAGTAACAATGCAAGCAGCAACAATACAGGCAGCAGCTCAAGTGCAACAACATCCAAGAACAACGGAAGCTCTTCTTCCAGTTCATCAGGAAGCTCAGGCAGCAGCGTATCATATAACCCGACAGGACAGTCCGTTGTTAATTACGCATGCCAGTTTGTTGGCAATCCTTATGTATGGGGTGGTACAAGCCTGACAAACGGTGCTGACTGTTCCGGATTTATCATGAGTATATATGCAAAGTTTGGTGTATCCCTTCCGCATTCCTCCGGAGCAATGGCAGGCTGTGGTCGTGGAGTTTCCTACTCTGAGGCAATGCCTGGAGATATTATCTGCTACGCAGGTCATGTAGCAATCTACATGGGCGGTGGACAGATTGTACATGCAAGTAACGCAAAAGACGGTATTAAGATCAGCGGAAACGCTGCGTACAGGCCGATCGTTGCAGTTCGTCGTGTGCTGTAATCAGAACAATAGTAACAATTATGAGAGTCATATCTGAAAAAGATATGGCTCTTTTTTTGTTCAATAATCTATTCCGCTTTAACGTGGCATTTTATTGTAGTTCCGAATTTGACAAAATAAATGATGGAATCAACACAAAAGAACGAGCCGATAAAAAAACGAATCGTTATAATTAGAAGAAAAGAGACTGAGACAGTCTGTATGCAGACGGAACAGGCTACATTGCCGGAAGGAGGTAGATAATGAAGAATCGAAAAAAACAGCTTATGAAGATCGGAGCTGTCATAGCGGTGATTGCAGTTGCAGGAATTGCCGGCGGAGTCGGCATATACAAGTGTGCCAATCGATTCGATCTGACTGTAGCCGGTGATCCGATCAGTAAGGAAGAGTATGTGAACTGCATGAATTCCGTGGAATATGATACAAAGATGCAGATCCAACAGGATTATGATGCCGTATACGGAACGGATTTCTGGGAAAAGCAATACGACGGACAATACGGCTATGAGATCCTCACCCGGAATACAGTAGAACAGTTAAAATACATCCATGCAGTATATGATCTTGCCGAAGAAAACGGAGATGTAGCAGACAGCAGCTACGAGGCTCTGGAAAAACGCTGGAAGGATGGTAATGCGGAGCGGAGCGAGAAAGTAAAAAAAGGCGAAGTGATCTACGGACTGAAAGAGTATACGTTTCAGCTGTATCTGGACTATGAGCTCAGTACTCTGAAGGAAAAATACTGTAACGATACCTCCAGAGAGGGTATGAAACTGACGGAAGACGAGGTTCTTCAGCACTATCAGAGTCGCGACTGGATATTTGGAGACAGCGAAGAAAATGCTGACCTGGAGACAGCAAGAATAGCAGTCGAAAGAGAACTGCGTGAACAGAAATACGATGATATGATCACGCAGCGTGAAAACGGTTCTCAGGTGGAAGGAAACATGAAAGATGTGAACCGGTTCACCTTGAAGAATATACAATAACGGAAGGAGAAAAGGTATGAAGAAAAGATGGATGAGCGGTACGTTAGCACTTCTGCTTGCAGGAACAACAGTCGCATCAATGATGCCGGCAGTATCTGTTAAGGCTGAGGGAAATACCGCAACCGGAACAACATATTATGTTGATTCCAATGGGGGAAATGATAGCAATGAAGGAACATCAGAAGGCAAGGCGTTCCAGACACTTGAAAAAGTAAATACACTTGATCTTGAGCCGGGAGATACCGTTCTTTTGAAAAGAGGATCTGTATTTGAGGATCAGGCTCTTAAGTTTACAAAAGAAGATAGCGGTACTGCAGAAGCACCGGTAAGAATATCTGCTTATGGCGAGGGAAACAGACCACAGATCAATACAAACGGTCATGGTCAGTGGGAGTTGAATTATGGTACTCCGCTGGATAACCAGAACCATAAGTGGAAAGGTACTGTATCTTCCAGTATTTTAATTGAAGATGCTGAATACCTTGAAATCGAAGGTCTTGAGCTGACAAACAACAGAAACAGTGCAACCGATACCGAAAAAGATAAAGCGTATAATGATGCATACGCAATGGATCGAACCGGTGTTGCCGGAGTTGCAAAAGACAATGGAACTGTAGATCATATCGTATTAAATGATCTTTATATTCATAACGTAACAGGTAACGTTTATAACAAACACATGACAAATGGTGGTATCTATTTCATCGTTGCAAAACCAACGAATGAAGGCGAAACCGGAATCGCAAGATACAATGATATCCAGATTAGAAACTGTTCTCTGGATACTGTAAACCGTTGGGGAATTGCAGTTGGATATACCTATCAGTGGAGACAGTTCACGACAGGTGCATTATCAGATGCAACAATGGCAAAATATGCTTCATCTAATGTTGTGATCGAGAATAACTATCTGAATCATGTAGGTGGAGATGCCATCACAACCATGTATCTGGACAGACCACTGGTTCAGTACAATGTATCAGAGAACGCAGCTGAACAGATTAATACAACAGACTACTCAGAGAATCAGCCAAGTCTGGATGCAAATGGTAATGTAAACGGTACGCAGGGCGTTGGAGCAGGACGTGTGGCAGCAGGTATCTGGCCATGGAAATGTAAAAATGCGATTTTCCAGTATAACGAATGTTTTACAACCTTGAATGCGTCAAGAGGTAACGGCGACGGACAGCCTTGGGATGCTGACTATGGTGATGGAACAAACTATCAGTACAACTACAGTCATGGCAATACAGCAAGTACCATCATGTTCTGTGGTCCGGAGTCCATCAACAATACATTCCGTTATAATATCAGCCAGTATGAAGATATGGGTCCTCTGGATCCGGCAGGTAATACAGGGAACTGTCAGGTTTACAACAACACATTCTATATCAAAGAAGGTCTTGATACAATCTGGAGTACAGTTCACCGGAATAATGGTCCGGTAGATATGGAAAATAATATTTTCTATTTTGCAAATAAAACACCAGTTAAAGTAAGAGATTGGAATCCTGAAAATGCAGGGAATAAGACTTACAGCAATAATTTATATTACAATATAACGAACCTTCCGAACGATGCAGCTGCTGTAAAAGTAGACGCAAACACAAACACAAAAGTACTTGTTAATCCAGGTTCCGGTCCGAGTGCAGTAGCAGAAGACAATAGTGCAAGAAGACATGAAGATCCAACCGCTACAACAGTATTTGATGGATACAAACTTGCAGAAAACTCTCCTGCAATCAATGCCGGTAAAGTCGTAGTTGACAGAAACGGTTATACCATCGATCACGATTTCTTCGGTCACAAGATTACAGCAGTACCGGAGATCGGAGCAGCAGAAAGTGATGCAGTAGTAGCACTTGTACTGAGATCCAATGTGTATACTGTTTCCGAAAGAAATGTAAGTGATCTTCCGAAAAATACAACAGTAGAGGATTTCCTTAATAATGTCATCGTCGATACAGGCGTTACAGTTACTATTAAAGAAGGCGAGACAGAACTTACAGGAACAGACATCGTAAAAGGTGGAGCAACGATTACACTTTCTTATGAAGAAATGGAAAGTGTAACTTATACAGTTGTTGCAAGTTCGGATAAAGAATTAAAAGATTGTTACTATGAAGTAAAAGGAACAACCATGAGCGTTCCTTATACAGACAACAATCCGGCTACCGTAAAAGAAGTGAAAGCAAATATCACAGTAGCAGACACAGCAACGGTTTCTGTATTAAACGGCGAAAACGAACTGGCAGATATAGATAACGTAACAGCAGGAATGATTCTTCGTATCACTGCTGAAAACGGAGATACAAACGATTATATAATCGCTCAGAAAAATACATATAACTGGACTTTAGATTATGTAAATGGACAGCAGGGAAATGTCTGGTTCGGCCAGATAAAGGACGGATCCGGTGACTGGGCGAATATGACAGCAGTCGATAAAGATAGATGGCCAAACTGGGCTACTCATACATATTATGGTCCTGGTATTGATGCACCACAGGGAACAATTACAACAACAAATCCATCTGTTCACGGTTTACTTTCTGCACCGCCAAGCACAGATATCTCTACTGCAATGGCATATCGAGTACCGAAGAGCGGAACCGTTACGTTCAATGTAAAAGATGACGAGCCATATCTTCGTCAGTCTGGAAATGCAAACGGAACTGTTACCTTAGGTCTCTTTGTAAACGACACAGAGAAGGAGAGGGTAACGCTTGTAAATAGTCAAGAGAAAGTGGGAGAGTGGGAAAAACCGGTAGAGCTTGAAGTGGCTCAGGGTGACATCATCCGTGTAGTAGCAAAATGTAACAAAAATCCAAGCAAACCATCTGCTCATATTACACCGATTATTACATATGTAGATAAAGCTGCAGCTGATAAAAAAGCACCGACAGTTCCGGCTGATGTAAAAGCAACAGAAGTAACAGAGACAACTGCAAAAATCACATGGAGCGAATCCACGGATAATGTAAGTGTAGCTGGATACAATGTCTATGTAAATGAAACAAAAGTAAATGATGCACTTGTAACAGGTACGGAATACAGTTTAACAGACCTTACCGCAGCTACAGAGTACAGTGTAACTGTAACAGCAGTGGATGCAGCAGAAAATGAATCTGCAAAATCCGAAGCAGTGGTATTTACAACAGCAGCCAAAAAAGATACCGAAGCACCAACTGCACCAAAAGACGTAAAAGCAACAGAAGTAACACAAACAACAGCAAAAGTTACCTGGAGTGAAGCAACAGACAACGTAGGTGTCGTTGGATATAACGTATACGTAAATGAAACAAAAGTAAATGACGCACTTGTAACAGGTACTGAATATGCGTTATCTGAGCTTACAGAAGCAACCGGATACACAGTAAGAGTAACTGCAGTGGACGCAGCAGGCAATGAATCTGGAAGATCCACCGCAGCTACATTTACAACTCTGACAACAGTAGATACCGAAGCACCAAGCGTACCAACGAATGTATCTGTAACAGATGTTACACAGACAGGAGCAAAAGTTACCTGGAGTGCATCTACAGACAATGTAGGTGTAGCAGGATACAACGTATATGTAAATGAAGCAAAAGTAAATGAGGAACTTGTAGCAGGTACTGAATTTGTACTGACAGGGCTTACAGAAGCAACTGAATATACAGTAAGAGTAAGTGCAGTCGATGCAGCAGGCAATGAATCTGCAAGATCTGACGCAGCGACATTTACAACATCAGAAAGTGAAAAACCGGCTCCGGAAACACCAGCTGCTCCTATCAATGTAAAAGTATCTGAAATTGACCATACCACAGCAATCGTTTCTTGGGATGTAGCTCTCACAAGAGCAGCAGTAAAAGGATATAACGTATATCTGGACGGTGAAAGAGAAAATGATTCACCTGTAGAAGAAACAGAATATAAACTGACTGGTCTTAAAGTAGGTACAAAATACAAAGTTGCCGTAACAGCAGTAAATGAAGAAGGCATTGAGTCTGACTTAACAGAAGAAGCAGAAGAGACATTTGTAACAAAGGCAGATAAAGGAGAACTGAGTACAGCAGCAGGCGATGCGGAAAAAGCTCTGAAAGATAAAGACAAATATACAGAAGAATCTCTGAAAAATCTGCAGAAAGTTTTCGAACAGTATCAGGGTGTTCTGAATGATGAGGACGTAACTCAGGAACAGGTAGAGGAAGCAAAAGCAGCTATTGAAAAGGCCATCAAAGAACTGAAAGAAAATCCGGAAGCTCCGACTCCTACACCGAACCCGACAACTACACCGAACCCGACAACTACACCGAACCCGACAACTACACCAGACCCGAGTGCTACACCGGCTCCGACAACCACACCAAATCCAACGACTGCACCGCAGCCAACAACAAAACCAGCAACAGGTTCCGGAAGCACTAACACAGGCAACACAAATGCAGGTGGAACAACCACAGGCAGCACATCTACAGCCAGAGCTGCAAAAACAGGTGATACAGCCAATGCAGCAGCCTGGTTATTTACCCTGGCAGCATCTGCGGTTGCAGGAACTGTTGTTGTAAAACGTAAAAGAGAGGATTAAGAATGTCCCACTCTTGAAGGATAAAAATAAGTAATTAAAACAGACAGGAATCAGAAAACTCTGATTCCTGTCTGTAACATCCAATAAAAAGGAGAAAAAAATGAGGAAAAAGACCCTTTCAGCATTTCTGGGATTGGTTCTTGGCGCTTCTACCATATTAGGCTCTATCGGTGCAAATCCTGTACCGGTATCCGCAGGAACGGATGGAATAACCGACAGCGAATGCACAACCACCGGAACTGCAGAACCGGCATCAGACGAAGTTGTACCGGACGCGAACCAGTACAAATATCAGAAAGATGAACTGGCAGCATTCTGCCATTTCGGACCGAATACATTTAATGAAATTGAGTGGGGAGAACATTACGGAAACAAAGCACCGAACGAAATCTTTACATTGAAAGATAACTTTGATGCAGACACACTGGTAAGCACATTAAAGAATGCAGGATTTAAGAAAATTATTGTAACAGCAAAACATCACGATGGTTTCTGTATCTGGCCGAGTGCATATACAGACTATGATGCAGAGGCAGCAGGGTATAAAGGAGATATTCTTGAGGAGATATCTACTGCGTGTACAAACTATAATATGGACATGGGACTTTACCTGTCTCCATGGGATATTCATGAGCCATCTTACGGATATTATGATGCCAATGGAAAACCGACAAGCAAGGAAAATGACGTATTAGATTATAATGAATATTATAACAATCAGTTAGAAGAAATTCTTGGAAATCCAAAGTACGGCAATAACGGACATTTTGTTGAAGTATGGATGGATGGAGCCAAAGGAAGCGGTGCCAATGCACAGGACTATGAGTTTACAAAATGGTTTGATACAATCCAGAAACGCCAGGGAAAAAAGGCAGGCAAGGATGCTGACTGTATGTTGTTCGGAGCTCAGGCATATACAACCGTTCGCTGGATCGGAAATGAAGACGGTGTGGCTTTTGAGGATACCTGGGCAAAGTCAAATGTCAATTATGACAATAATACTATTGATAGCAATGGAAGTACACCTTATTCCAAAGGATATGAAAATGGTAATAAATGGACAGTTCCGGAGTGTGACGGACGTATTACATCCGGATGGTTCTGGGGAACCCAAAAATGTACTCCAAAGACAGTTGCACAGCTTGCAAACATGTATTTTGATTCTGTAGGACACAATGCAACTATGCTTCTGAATGTACCGCCAAACAACAAAGGTACAGTAGATCAGCCGATCCTGAACAGAATAAGAGAATTCGGTCAGAATGTGGAAGAGTCTTTCAGAACCAATCTGGCAAAAGCAGAAGGAACCACAATTGTAGCATCTAATGTTCGTGGAAACGATGCTGCATTCAAACCGGGAAATGTAGTAGATGGAAATGATGCCACATATTGGACAACAAATGATGGTACAACAAGCGGAAGTCTGACCATTAAATGGAATACAGCGAAGAAGTTTGATGTGGTTTCTATCGAAGAAGCAATTCAGAAGGGACAGCACATCAACAGTTATAAAGTTGAGTACAAAGCATCTGACGATGCACAGTGGCAGACACTGAAAAGTGGAGTAACTGTTGGTGCAAAGAGACTGGTTAGAACTGCACCGGTAGCAGCAACTCAGGTTAAGATCACAGTAGGAACAACCGATGGAAAAGTTCCGATGTTAAGTGAAGTTGGTGTATACAAAGCAAGTGAAGGATTCCAGCTGGCAGGAGCAGCGCCGGAAGGTATGGTAACAACCAGCGTTAATGATAATAGTTTTACATTCAGTACAGGTTGGAATCCACAGACAGGAAGCCAGTATATCAACGGACAGAATACCTGGTCCGATAGAGCTGGCGCAAACTTTACTTATAAGTTCCACGGAACAAAAGTATACCTGATGGGAACAACAGACCCGGGTCATGGTGCCGCTGATGTTTATATTGATGATCAGTTGGTAGAAACGATCAATACACATGCGGAAAGCAGATCTACAGGAGCAAAGATCTTTGTATCCGATGATCTGGAAGATGACAATCACACATTAAAGCTTGTAGCAAAAACAAATGCAGCAATCGGTGTGGAAGCAGCTTACGTGATCAACAACGGTGGCGTTGGAATGATTGAACTTGAGAACTCTGCATACACAATGAATGAAGAGTCTTCACTGGATGTAAAAATCAAACGTGTAGGTGGAACAAAAGGAACAATCACAGCTAAGATTCAGCCTAACCCGGGAAGTGCAATTCAGGATGATTTTAATACAGAATTAGCTCCGGTAGTTACTCTGAATGATGGAGAAGCTGAAGTAACTGTTAAAGCAGCAGAGACAAGACGTAATACGAACATGACCGGCGATCGTGTATTTTCTATCGAACTGACAGAGAAAACACCGGACAATGCAATCATTGGTTTCAACAGTTCTGCAAGAATCACAATCAAAGATGCAGATGGTATTACAAAAGAAAAACTGAACACTTTAATTACTCAGTCTCCTGACAAAGCACAGGAAAATCTGTACATGGAAAAAGGCTGGAGTGCATATGCAGAAGCACTGGAAGCAGCAAGAGCAGTTGTCAAAAACGAAGAAGCAACAGAAGCAACTATCAGAAATGCATACATAGCATTGGAAAATGCAAAGAAAGCACTTGTAGCACGTGAAAAGTATACAGAAACTGACAGATTCAAATTCCCATGGAAACCGGGAACAAGCGCTAAGCTGGAAGCAGAATTTGCGACAGAGTTAAATAATAGCAATGATGAAGATTCGGATAAGGATTGGCCGATGAGGATTGCGGATAACAACGATGCAAGCAATGGAAAATTTGTCACAGATATGGCATTCAGGGATGTTCTGAAATATGCTTATCATGCAGACAAAGCAGGCACCTATCATGTGGTTATGAGATATCGCAGTGGATCCGCTGAAAATGCCAAAAATGGTATTAAGATAACAGAAGAAACTGGAAAGATCGCAGAAAAAACAGTTGTAGTTAACCCGTCCAAAGAGAATGGAAACGTTGTTTTCGGAACTGTAGAGTTTGATATTGAAGTAGTAACACCCGGAGATGGAATGATTTCTATTACAGCCCCGGATACCAATAAGGGTCCTGGAATTGACTACTTCATCATCAGCCCGCGGAATGTTACGCTGGGATCTTTTGACATCACAGCTACAGCAGGTGAAGGCGGAACCATCACAGCAGATGGCCTTGCAGAAGGCAAAGTAACTGTTACAGAAGATGAAAGTGTAACATTTACGATTGCACCAAAAGCCGGATATGAGATTGCAGACGTAAAAGTGGATGGAACATCGGTAGGAAAGAAAACTACTTATACATTCGATCGCGTAGATAGCACTCATACAATCGAAGCAACATTTGCATTTACGAACTATACAGCAGAAAATCCATTTGGATTCCCGGGAGAAAAGGGAGAGACCAAGACCCTGGAAGCAGAGCATGCTACAGAACTGATCAATAGCAACGATTCAGATTCGGATCCGGATTGGCCGCTTACTATTACTTCTGAAGACTGGGCAAGTAATGGGAAATTCCTGAACTGTATGGCATACAAAGATTATGCAAAATATGCTTACACAGCAGTAGTTCCCGGAACCTACACAGTAACAGGTACTTACCGTGCCGGAGCGTTAAACAAACTTGCGATTTCTGAAGCGGACAATAAGATTGAAGCAGCTCAGGTTGATTGCCCGTCAACTAAAGAAGGCAACGCACTTACTGTGAAGACATTCACGCTGGATATCAAAGTGACAACAGAAGGAGCAGGAACCCTGATCCTTACAGCACCGGATACAAACAAAGCTCCACAGCTGGACAAACTGGATATCGTGCTGAAGAGAACTGCAGACGAAGCAGATCTTACAGAACTGAAGGAGGTACTTAAAACTGCAAGAGAAAAACTTGCAGAGGAAAATGCATATACACCAGTATCCAGGGGAGAACTTGAAACTGCAGTAAATGCAGCTCAGGAAGTTTATGATAAAGCAGGCGTTACCCAGGATGAAGTAAATACTGCAAAAGCAAATGTAGAAGCTAAGATTGCTGCACTGGTAAAGAAAGCAGATAAATCTGCACTGATCAATGCAATTAAACTTGCAAATGTCAAAACAACGCAAGAGGACAAATACACAGCTGAATCCAGAGAAGTTCTTAAACAGGTGATAGATGCAGCAGCTGAGGTAGTGAATGACGAAAATGCGACACAGGAAATGGTAGATGTTCAGACAGCCGCTGTAAAAGATGCCGAAGCTAAATTAGTAGCAATCAAAGTACCGGTTAACAAATCAGGACTGGAAACTCTTGTTTATCAGGCAAAAGAGACTGTGAAAGAGACAGAAACCTATACCGTAGAATCTCTGCAGGCTCTTCAGGCAGCCATTGAAGCAGCTCAGGCAGTACTGGATGATCCAGCAGCAACACAGGAAGAAGTAAATGCTCAGACTGATGCATTAAATGCTGCAATTGCTGCATTAGTTGAAAAACCAGTAGTCGACAAAACAGAACTGCAGACAGCAGTTGCTGATGCAAATAAATTTGCAGCAAGCGATGAAAACAAAGAGAAATATACAGAAGATTCCTGGAAAACTCTTGAGGAAGCCATTACGGTAGCACAGGCCGTTCTGAATAAACCGGAAGCAACACAGGAAGAAGTAAACGATGCTTTAAAAGCTTTAACAGATGCAAAAGAAAATCTGAAAACAAAAGAACCTTCTGTTGAAAAACCGGGGAAAGCTGAACTTGAAGAAACTGTGAATGATGCGAATGCATTTGTTAAAGGATTAGAAAATCCGGAAATGTATACGGAAGAGTCTTTGAATGCCCTTAAAGAAGCAATTGCAATGGCAGAGGAAGTGCTGGCTTCTGAAACTGCAACACAGGATGAAATTAATGCTGCAATGCGAAGAGTAAAAGAAGCAAAAGAAAACCTGGCACAGAAGAAACCGGCAGTTGCTACAGAAGCTCTTGAGAATGCTATTGCAAATGCAAGAGAACTTGCTAAAGACACAGCAACTTATACAGAAGAGTCTCTGGCAGCTCTTAATGCAGCTGTCGACGCAGCACAGAAAGTACTTGAGGATGCAAACGCAACACAGGAAACTGTAGATAAACAGACAGAAGCTGTAGAAGCAGCAATAAAAGCACTTGTAAAAATCAAAGTATCGGCTGAAACAGATAAACTTAAAGAAGCTGTAAAAGAAGCTGAGGAACTTGTAAAAGACACAGAGAAATATTCCGAAGAATCCCGGAATGCTCTTACAGATGCAATTGCATTAGCACAGGAGGTACTTGAGGATACAAACGCAACACAGGAAACTGTGGATAAAGCGCTGGAAGCTGTAAATGCAGCAAAAGAAGCTCTGGTAGAGGTAGGAAATCTGAGAAATGTTGTTGATGAAGCAGCAAAACTGACAGGCGAAACCAATAAGTACACCGAAGATTCTGTGAAAGCTCTCCAGGCAGCCATTGACGAAGCCAAGAAAGTACTTGGTAATCCGAAAGCAACTAAGGATGAAGTGGCTACTGCTTTAAATGCTGTAAACAAGGCAAAAGAAGAACTGAAAGTAAAAGAAGCAGATAAGAAAGACGAAGAACCTAAAAAAGAAGAACCTAAGAAAGATCCAACCAACGAGAACATCAACAACGGTTCCACAAATGGGGGCACTAACAATGGAACTTCCAACACAGGTTCCGGAAACAATGGAAGCACCACTACACCATCCGGAACAAAAACTGTAAGCGGAAACAATAACTCCGTAAAAGCAGCCAAAACCGGAGATACAACCAATGTAGTCGGACTGGTAGTTCTTTGCCTGGCAGCCGGAGTTGTTATGGTTATGGTGAAGAAAAAAAGAGCTCACTAATTAGGATTAGAAAGCCTGTAGCTGCCAGGATACTACGCAGTTACGATAATTTCTTAAGCAGGCGTTAACAGATCGTCTCGGATGCGGAACTCAGATGCGCATCCGAACGGTCTTGGATTAGTTGGCAAATAGAAAAGAGATGGAGTAAACATGTTTGCATTTATAATTATTTTAACAACCATGATATTTTTGGCTTGTGCTTTTGGAGCTTTCTGTTTGTGCAAAGAATCCATTAACTGGAGAAGCGAACAGATGGGGTATGATCTGGAAGAGAGTCTGAAAAGCCAAAAGAAAAAGAATGCAGGTATGCCGGAAATGGAATATACAGGCAGCAAGGCATAAAAATAACGCCATCGGATATCCGGTGGCGTTATTTTTATGCAATTAACAGAACCTGCGAAATCATACTTTAGAATATCAAAATGCCATTATCGAAGGGAATATTATTGACTTCGATAATGGCATTGAATCGTTAACTAAATTGCCTTCCTGTACTGGGATGGTGCCTCATTGATGATATTCATAAACACCTTCGAGTAATGCTGGGAGTCTGTAAAACCTACCTGCAGAGCAATCTCCGTCAGCGTCAGACTGGTAGTCTGCATAAGCTGGATGGAGCGGTTGATGCGGTAAATATTAATATAGTTTGATAATGTCACTCCCATATAGCTTTTGAAAAGCTTACTCAGATAGCGGACAGAGATCTGTAATTGCTGAGCGATATCTTCCTGTAAGATCTTGGTATTATAGTGTTCATGAATATAATTCAGTGCATAAGCTACGTAACTGTTCTTCAGCTTGGGATCAGCGTATTCCTGTACCGGATTCGTATGATCGAGAATATAGAGCATCAGATTCATCATGGAAACATTAAGATTGGCAGCTGTAAACATACTTTCATAAGAAGCATGCAAGTCAATAAGCTTCTGAAGATGATCGTCAATCACAGCATCCGATCTGAGCCTGTAGTAAAAATGCGAAGAAAACAGTATGGCATGAAGAAGGGTAATCGGGAAAATCCCGTCATCTTCAAGCACAACAGTGGAAAACATATTCGGATCAAAATGAATATGCTGGAATTCGCAGTCTGAGGTATCATTCAAATAAAAGGAATGTACCACATCCGGCAGGATCATAATAAAATCACCTTCCGTGCAATGAAGGGTCTCCGATTGAATATCCATATAGCATTCTCCGGAAAGTATCCGATAGATCTCAATGTTCGTATGCATATGTCGAATAAAGTTATAACCTGCTTTTCGATATTCGACAATCGCTCCGGTTAGAATCGAATCCGATAGTGTGATCTGGGCGGAGACTTCAGTTTTCCGTCGTGCGGAAGAAGAATCGGATGAAACCGAATGTGTAGCTGGTGTGTTTATAACGTTTTTTTTATTCATTATCTGCAAGCCTCCAAGTGTAAGTAAAGTCAATTTCTCACTATAAATTATTATAACAGAAAAAAGTAAAAATGCATAGAATAATAGAAAAAAATATGTTTAATTTTGGGCGGATTTGTAAAATAATTGAGCTTCCAAAAAGTAAAAAATTGCATAATATGGAAGTTCACACTGATAAAGCAAGAAAGCACTGGTGAATATGACGAAACGGATATACACAGGTTAATCTTCGCTGGTGATATTCCGCAAGACGCTTTTTGTGAGCGAAGATCAAAGAAAAGCTGAGACATATCGCTAGAGCTTGTCTGAAAAATCATTTCCGCAATCTGCAAGCCCCACTTTGCGGGAGATTTTACCCTCATTCGGTTGCCGTAGCCCGCTACGCCGCCCTCATTCGGATAAAATCTCCCACAAACTGGGACTCGCAGCTCACGAAAAGCCTTTTTCAAACACGCTCTAGAGAGTGTTACTGAGAAGGTCGAGAACAGTAATGCATCTGGGTAAAAATCTGGTAAGGAAAGAACTGTGAAGAGGAAGAAACTGAACAATTACATGAAAAAGATAAAAAATTTCTCGACATCAGAGAAAAATATGAGAAAATATGTACAATAAGAAAATCAAGAATTGACAATGAAACGGAATAAAGTTTATACTATCGAAAGTTAGAAAGGACTAATAAGAGGTTAATAAATGAAATTAAAAAAAGTATTGCTGGTCTGTCTGATTCCTGCATTTGTCATCAGCGGATGTGGGAAAACAACGAAAGATGAGACAGAAAATATAACGAAACAGGAAATCACTGCAGAAGAATCTGCGCAGGATGAGCAGGAGACGGGAAACACAGAAACGGAAGCATCCGGCAAAGATCCGAACGAGAAAACAGAAGAAGCGTCCAGGGATCTCTTTGCCATGGATACCTATATGACACTGACTGCATATGGGGAGCATGCTCAGGAGGCAGTTGACAAGGCGGCAGAGAGAGTGGAAGCTCTTGATGCCCTTCTCTCCACCGGAGACGAGAACAGTGAGATTTATCAGCTGAATCAGAAAGGAGAGGCAACACTTTCTAAAGATGGTGGATATCTGGTGGAACGGGCGCTGGAGTTGTATGACAAGACAGAAGGAGCCTTTGATATTGCGATTTACCCGGTGATGCAGGCATGGGGATTTCCGACGCAGGAGTATCATGTGCCGGATGATGCGACACTGAAAGAAAAGCTGATCCTTGCCGATGCGTCCAAAGTGAATTACGACAAAGACACAAGAAAAATCTCTTTTGACCGGGATGGCATGGAGATCGATCTGGGTGGGATCGCAAAGGGATATACCTCTGCTCAGATCATGCAGATCTATCAGGACTGCGGTGTGACAAGCGGGCTTGTAAACCTCGGTGGAAACGTACAGGCACTGGGATGTAAAACAGATGGCAACAAATGGAAAGTAGCGATCCAGAGTCCGGATGATACGAAAGATTATCTCGGTATTTTGGAGATTGAAAATCAGGCGGTGATCACATCCGGTGGTTACGAACGTTATTTTGAGGAAGATGGCGTGACATATCATCATATTATTGATCCGGCTACCGGATATCCGGCAGACAATGGGCTGATCTCTGTAACGATCGTCAGCGATGACGGAACTCTGGCAGATGGGCTTTCCACTTCTTTATTTATCATGGGAGAAGAGAAAGCGGCACAGTTCTGGAAGGAAAACAGTGAGAAATTTGAGACGATCATGGAAACTGCAGATGGAAAGCTGTATGTGACAGAAGGAATCGGCGACAGTCTGACTACGGATATGGATGTGACAGTGATTCATAAATAAAAGCTATGCGAAAATCCTTAAACATTCAAGTACAAATGTGATCACAGAAGACGTTTAGATGCATTTTGGCTCGCCACCGGGAAGCCGCTGAACAGTTACAAAGTCAGTACATAAAAATACTCGAAAACAAAGGAGAGAAAGCAGATGGACATCAGAGAAATGCTGGAAAAATGCAAACCCTTTGCCCCGGTTGTTTCCGCTGCGGTTGTGGCAGCATGTGTGGCAGGATCTTTATATGGATATAAAGTACCGGTTTACGAGACGAAAGCGTCTGTGGAGGATACACAGGAGCAGGAGGATGAAGTACCGGTGGTAAAGACCAGCACGGAAGAAGAAACAAAAGAGGATGAAGCGGCAGAAGAAGAGGAACAGGCAAAGGGTTCCTTTGATCTGGAAGATGGTGTGTATCAGGGGAGTGGAACCGGATATCGGGGAAATATCACGGTAGCGGTTACGATCAAAGACAAACAGATCACATCCATCGAGATTTTGAGTGCTTCTGATGATGAACCGTTTTTCGGACGGGCGAAAGGTCTGATCGATCAGATTATTAAAAAGCAGAGTACAAAGGTAGATACGGTATCCGGTGCGACCTATAGTTCCAAAGGAATCATCAGTGCGGTGAAAAATGCACTGACCGGAGAAAAAGACAGTGGTACGACGGGTTCTTCACAGGAGGGAACTTCCGCAAGTCAGAGCCAGTCAACACCGGAAGCAGCAGGAAGCGTACAGGAACCGTCAGCTTATAAAGATGGAACCTATTATGGAACCGGAACAGGATTTGCCGGAAATCTGAAGGTAGAAGTTGTGATCAACGGTGGAAAGATCAGTAATATTCAGATCGTGGAGACCAATGATGGAAGTGAATATATCCAGAAGGCTTCCGGGGTGATCAATCGGATCCTGGGTGCACAGAGTACTAATGGTATTGATACGGTATCCGGTGCAACCTTCAGTTCCAACGGAATCATTAAGGCGGTGCGGAATGCACTGAGCCAGGCAGCAGCGACAGAGAGTGTAGCTGCGGAAAACAGAGGTAGCACCGGTTCTGATGGAACAAATACGGAAAACAAAGAAAATACAGAGAATAATACAACAGCGGTTAATGGAACACTCCCGTATAACGAGGGCGTCTACTATGGAACCGCAGAAGGATATAACGGAGATATCACCGTTGCTGTTGTGATCCAGGAAAAGACTCTGAAGGCAGTTCTGGTTATTGGAGAAGAGGATGACGATGCTTTCTTCGGCCGTGCCATGGATGTGGTCACACAGATGATGAAAAAACAGAGTACAGAGGTAGATACCGTATCCGGTGCTACTTATAGTTCCAAGGGACTGATCCAGGCGGTAAAGAATGCGCTGGAAGAAGCAAAACGTGTGACCAACGGAGAGACAGACACCGATGATGATAACAATGTAGTACAGCTGAATACCGAAGAAGTGGAAAAAGCAATCGATGCGGTCAACGAACTGAACGGCAGTGACTATACTTCTGCAAGCTGGGCGGTAGTAAAGGTTCGTCTGAAGGATGCCAGAAAGGTACTGAAAAACGCGACAGAACAGACGCAGCTTGATGAGGCGGCAGTGCAGTTAAATCAGGCAGTCACAGAACTGCAGATTTCCGATGGGACAAATGACGATCCGGAACCGGATCTTCCACCGGAAAGTACTTACATAGATGGTGTATATCCGGTAACTGTACTTTGTCTGCCGGATGCAGATATGGATTTTGAAGCATATAATCTGTTTGCACAGGTGACGATTCAGGATGATAAGATTATAAAAATTGATAATGTGTATGGAGACGGAGGATCCAGTAACGACAGCTACATTAATAAAGCAGTCAACGGAACATCAAGCAAGACGGGTGTGGTAAAACAGATTACGGAAAAAGGTAATCTGGATGGTATCGATACAGTATCCAGAGCGACCTGTACATCCCAGGCAATTATCGATGCATGTCAGCAGGCATTAAATAATGCAAAACGGCAGTAAGAAACAGGAAAGAAAAGAGAACAGACAATGGGAGAATTTTTGACCAGAGCGATCAGTGTGGTGGCTGTCGTTGTCTGCCTGAACGGATATAACACGGTACTCGACAAAAGAGAACAGGCAGAAGAACAGCTCAGAGAGCAGCAGGCGGAACTGGAACAGGAACAGTCAGTCGATGTAGCAAAGGAAGGCACAATCACAGACGGTGCTTATAAAGACGGAACCTATACCGGAGAAGCACAGGGATTTGGCGGACCGGTGGATGTGGAAGTGATTGTTGAGAATGGAATGATTTCTGAGATTAATATCACATCGGCGCAAAAAGAGGATGGCGCTTATCTTTCTATGGCAGAGGATATTATTCCGACAATCCTTGAAGCACAGAGTGCAGAGGTAGATACCATCAGCGGTGCAACCTTCAGTTCCACCGGTATTAAAGAAGCGGTGGCACAGGCACTGGAAGAAGCAGAAAACCAGGAGGATTAAGACAGCAATTATGGATATACATAATCTAACAGCGAAAGAAAGAAAAAAAATACATACCTGGCTGCGGGCATTGATTCAGCTTCTTTATTTCATATTTATTCCATCTGTCTATACCGCAGCATTTGCGGGGGTAAAATACATTTTTACCCAGATAGGAGCAGGTGAGAAGGTTGCTATGACATCGTTTGTGACGGTGCTTCTGGTGATTTGTCTCTACACTATGGTATTTGGCAGATTCTTCTGTGGATTTGTCTGCGCGTTTGGCGCGTTTGGAGACGCACTGCATGCGCTGTATACAAAAGTATGCAAAAAACGGAAAAAGAAACCGGTGAAGATTCCGGAAAAGGCAGTCTGGATTTTAGGTTATATGAAATATTTGGTACTGTTGCTGATTGTCCTTCTGTGTTATTCTGGAGTATATGGAAAAGCACAGGGAACCAGCCCGTGGGATGTATTTTCCATGATCCACGCAGGGAACTTCCGTCTGGGAGGATATGGGATCGGTCTTGTGATCCTGCTCCTTCTGATGGCTGGCATGTGTGTACAGGAAAGATTCTTTTGCCGGTTCTTCTGCCCCATGGGAGCAGTATTTTCCCTGCTTCCGGTACTGCCGTTTTTCTCCCTTCACAGAACGAGAGAAAACTGCAGAAAAGGATGTAAAGCATGTACGAAGACCTGCCCGTCTCAGATCGGCCTTCCGTCGGATGGTGACTGGGCTGTCAGCGGTGATTGCTTCCAGTGTCAGAAGTGTATCGATATCTGTCCACAGAAGCACATTCACTGCGGAATCCGGAAGCTCAAAGGAAATGAGTTCTGGTTTACGATTCTGCGTGCACTGATCCTGATTGGGATCTGTCTGTGGCTGGGACTGTAAGATCTGCGCTTTTCAAAAATGACAGATAAGGAGCAGATATGAAAAAAAGAGATATCCTGCTGGCAGGAGGGATCGTGCTGGTGGCTCTGGTAATGCTTCTGGTGATGCATGTAACCGGAGAGACGAAGGGGGATCAGGTACAGATTACCGTGAACGGGGAAATCTATGGAACTTATCCGCTGGAGAAAGATCAGACGATCGAAGTTACTGAAGGAGAATTTCACAATGTGATCCGTATCGAGGGCGGACAGGCATATATGGAAGAAGCAGACTGCCCGGACGGCTACTGCAAGGAGCAGGGCAGGATCAGCGGTCAGAAACAGACCATCGTATGTCTGCCCCATAAACTGGTGGTGGAAGTGATCCGTCAGAATGATACGGACAGTAAGGCGGCAGGTGACAAGCTGGTGCCGGATACGATTGCGAAATGAAAGAAAGATGAGAAATCGTAATGATTCAGAAGGTAACTGTGAAGTCGTGGAAGAGTTACGAGCAACATACTCCGAAAGGAAACGAGAAGATGAAAAAACAGGAACAGCAGAAAAATGGATGCAGGGAACGCAGTCTGACCAGCATCAGCCGGAGAGTATCGAGCGGTGCGATGCTTGTGGCTCTGGCGATGATTTTCAGTTATGTGGAAAGCCTGATTCCCATCAACCTGGGAGTACCGGGAATTAAATTAGGAGTTGCCAATCTGGTGACAGTCACCGGGCTGTATATCCTGGCACCGATGGAAGTGCTGCTGGTGGTGATCCTCCGGGTGCTGCTGGTGGGATTTATGTTCGGAAACGGCATGTCGATCCTGTACAGTCTGGCAGGGGGTATTTTAAGTTTTCTGGTGATGCTGCTATTGAAGCGGATCAAAGGATTTTCCATGATCGGCATAAGCATTGCCGGAGGCGTGTCCCATAACATCGGACAGATCGTGGTTGCGATGTGTGTGCTGGAAAATACGAAGCTGATCTATTACCTGCCGGTGCTGATGATCGCGGGAACGGTCACAGGTATTCTGATCGGCGTGGTGAGCCGTAAAATCCTCCCGGCAGTCAGTCAGGGCGCGGGAGCGGAAAGAAAGAACAAATAAATGTAACTATTCGGTAGCTACCGGGAAGGTGCTGAACAGTTACAAATAAACGAAAAGGAATGTATCTGACGGGTACTTTTCTCTTGATAAAAGCCCATGAGAGAGAGGCAGCTGTCAGGTACATTCCTGAGAAAAGAGATAACGTCTATTTTTTTTGATTATAGGTTAGTCACAACTAATGATAAATATTATCAACTAATAGTAGAAATAGTGACTAACTTGATAATAAGGTAACTGTTTAGTACCTCCCCATTGGCTACTGAATAGTTACATAATAAGCTACTATAAAATTTTATGGTAAAAGAAGGAGGAGTTTATGAACAACAAAAGAGTCAGGACCAAAGCAATGGCCATGGCGGTAGCCGCAGCAATGGCAGTGGAACTTTGCCCGGTAACAGCATTTGCAGTGACCGGGGATCAGGTAGCAGCGGATGGAACGTACACAAGTACTGCGCAGGTAAACAGAGATCCGGCTGCTGATGTGGATGATGACTGGGCAGATTATGGTGTTTCTGTTGAGCTCACAGTAAAAGATGGAAAATTTGAAAATATTACAGTGACACCGGATGCAGCTTATAGCTCAGGAAATGATAGCTATTTTAATAAAGCTTATAACAAAAGCAAAGGAATAAAACCTTTGCTGGAAGGTCAGCCAGCAACTGAAGCAACAATTAATGGATGGAAGATTGGAGCAGATGGAGTATCGGGTGCAACCCGTACTGCTACAGCAGTAAAACAGGCAGCTCTTGCAGCTATCCAGTCAGCAGCTGAAAAACAGGATCCAACTCCGGTTGAAGTAAAGACAGATGGTCTTCAGGCTTCCATCACAGCAGCAGAAGAAAAAAATCAGGCAGATTATACAGAAGCATCCTGGACAAATATGACAGAAAAGCTTACCGCAGCAAAAGCAGCCCTGGAAGCAAAAGAATCTCAGGAAGCAGTTGACGCAGCCCAGAAAGCACTGGATGAAGCGGTTGCAGCTCTGGAAATAAAACCGTCAGAACCGGAGACACCGGATGTTACAACCGGAACATATGTCCTGATGAATATTCCATATGACCAGTTTTACGCAGCAGATGTAAATAACAGTGTAAAAGTAGATGCCTTCACCTCTGCAACGAAAAATAAAGTCCGTACAGGCAGTCTTGCAGGCGGATCTTATCATGTGGGCAGCAGCGGCGATGAAATTACTGGTGTAACCTTCCCTGTAAAAGTTGGCGAGGGTGTTGATCTGAGCAAGTATAAAAAAGTCACAGATGAGTCTTCGGTAGATGTTACTGTTACGAACAGAGGTCAGACCAGCACAACTACATACAAAGGAAAAGAGGCTCTGTTTGAAAGTGCAAGTTATTCTTATTACACACTGAGCGAAACACCGGAATATTACAAAGAAGTAACTCTGAATGCTGACGGAAGTCTGTCTTTCGGAAAAACACAGGGAACAGTCAAGACAGTATCCGGAGTGACACCGGAACTTACCACACAGTCTTCTTACGGCGATTATCAGCTGAATCTGGACGGACTGGAGAACACCATTTCCCAGAGTGATACACAGATTTACGGTGTTATTGTAAGTACAAAAGAAGATAACGATTATGGTATGCGCCATCTGGAAAATATCTGGAGAGTGACAGAACTTGCATGGTGTACCGGATTTACTACAGCAGTACACAATTGTCCGACATCTTCTGAGCATTATAAGAGCATGATGGGACAGCATATCAAGAAAGTGACTTATTATACTTCTAAGGGAATCTATGAAATTCCGGTCGATGATCTGTATGTGCCGAAAAAAGCAGGACAGACAGTAAGCGTAGAAAATGGCAGCTTATCAGCAGGGGAAACAGAGTTTACATTTTCCAATCTTCCGGCAGATTTCGTTCCGAAATATAAGATTGACGGACTGGATTTCAGAGTAGAGAACGGAAAAATCGTATTCACCAATGCCAAAAAAGGAAAATATACACTGACAGTATCCGATAAAAACAATGCCTATGCAGACATGACCACCACCTTCATTCTGTCTGTTGACAGTACACCGGCGGCATATAATAACGATAATGAAAATCCGACAATAACAAAAAATGCAGATGCAAGCGACGAAGATTTTGCAGATTACATCAATAGTATTACTTCTGTGTCTGTAAATGGAAAATCATATGCGGCAAGTGGTCGTGGGGCAACAAAACTGATCAATACGGATGGAACACTGATAACAGAGGCAGCAGCATTTACAGATGGCACAAGCTTTGATATCGTTGTAACATCTACCGGATATCCGGAACTTAAGTTTACTTATGCACCGGAATACAAATATGTATATGCAGGTCTTACATGGGCAGAGTACTGGGCACAGGAGGGTGTACAGGCAGCCGGAGACAGCAGTTCCTCTTCTGAACTGGATAATAAAAATGAGTACGATAAAGGTGCTTTTGATACGGTTACCCGTGCAACAACAAATCACGGCTTACACCGTGGAAGCTTCCAGTGTAATGCAACTATTTATATGAAAGATGGAAAATCATATGATGTTGCATATTACACAGGTGTAACAACAGCAGTATTAACAGACGGAACAACCTTAAATTACAACAAAAATGACATTGATCATTATGTAGTAACCGGGTTGAAATATGTTCCTGTAAAAGTGAAATCGGAAGATTACGAAGCATTTTGCCAGAACTATGCAGTTGTAAAAAACGGAGAAAAATTGTCTGGTGGATACAGTGAGAGCAGTCTGAAAAATTACACAAATCTGACAGCCGCAGTAACAAAAGACACTAATGGATTAAAAACGGTAACAAAAAATGGTGACAGCTTCAGCTTTTCTGCAAGAACTAACGGAACAGCTTCCGGTATCAGTGGTGCAGAGCTGAAAGATGCAAAAGCAGAAGGTGTTGAACCGGAAGTGAGAGAAGCAGGTGGAAGCTATGGAGAATTCCTGCGTGTGGATATCAATGGCAATTATGGTGGACTGGGTGCCAGCATGCAGGCAGTAAAATGGACATACTATGGTGATGACAGTACCTATACTACTCCGGTTGCGACATTTGGAACTAAGTTTGCCGCAGATAACTGGATGCATAAATCCATGGGAATTCAGCTTGGCCTTACAGAATCTGAAAGATGTGAACTTCCGAAAGGAAGCAATGGAACAGGCTACTGGAGCCTGACAGTATATGCACTTGGATATGAAGATTATACTTATGATTTCCAGGCAACCGAAGAAAACAGCGTACTGGCAGATCCGGTAAAAGACAGAAACCAGTTAGATGAAGCAATTAAAAAAGCAGAAGAGTTAAAGGAAAGTGATTATACAGCGGACAGCTGGAAGACATTCTCCAGTGCATTAAAAACAGCCACAGGTGGATTGTATACACAGAAACAGGTAAATAATGCTGTAACAAAACTGAATAAGGCCATGGATGAATTGGTAGAAAGTGCAACTTACGTTCTGATGAACATCCCATACGACGAGTTCTACAAAGCAGATGTAAACAACGACGTCAAAGTAGATGCATTTACCTCTGCAACCAAGAACAAAGTAAGAACCGGTTCTCTGGCAGGCGGATCTTACCATGTGGATGCAAGCGGTGATGAGATCACCGGTGTAACTTTCCCGGTAAAAGTTCCGGCAGGTACGGATCTGAGTAAATACACACAGATTACCGATGATTCCAAAGTAAGTATCACAGTTACCAACAGAGGACAGGAAAGCACAACAGATTATACAGGAAAAGATGCCCTGTTTGAGAGCGCAAGCTATTCCTATTATACACTGAGTGAGAAACCATCTTACTACAAAGAGCTGACAGTAAATGAAGATGGAACATTCTCTTTCGGAGCAACACAGGGAACCGCTACAACTATCACTGAAGGTGTGACAGCGGAACTGATGACCGAGTCCAAATATGGTGACTATCAGCTGGATCTGGATGGACTGACCGATACCATTCCGTCAGGAACAGCTATCTACGGTGTTATTGTAAGCACAAAAGAAGGCAGCGATTACGGTATGCGTCATCTGGAAAATATCTGGAGAGTTTCCGAACTGGCATGGGCTACCGGATTTACCACAGCAGTACATAACTGCCCGACATCATCTGAACATTACAAAGCAATGATGGGACAGCATATCGATAAAGTGACTTATTACACAGCTAACGGTATCTATGAGATCCCGGTAGGCGGCGAAAAAGGTCTGTATGTACCTGTAAAATTTGATACCAGCGCAGTTGCCGTAGCAGATGCGGAACTGAAAGACGGAGAAACAAGTGTGGCAACTACTATTTCCGGTCTGACTCTTCCGGAAGGATTTGACGCAGAGTACACGGTAGAGGGTGCTACTGCCAGCGTAAAAGGCGAAAAACTGATCCTGAAAGATGTGAAAAAAGGAGCATACACACTGACTATTACTGATAAGAGTGGAAAATATGCACCGATCAGTTTTAGATTTGAAGTATATGCGGAAACAATGCCGGCAGCATATAACGAAAACAGTGAAAAACCTGGTCTGGCAAAAGCAGCAGGCGCTACTGACGCAGAATTTGCAGATTACATCAAGAATATTACCTCCGTATCTGTTAATGGAAAACCTTATGCAGTAAGCGGACGTAATGCAGTAAAACTGTTTAATGATGACGGAACGCTGATCACAGATGCAGCACCATTTGCAGAGGGTGACAGCTTTGAAATCGTAGTAACAGCAACCGGATACAAAGATTTGAGCTTTGTTTATAAGAAAGCTGCAAAAGAAGATCCGGCGAAGGAAATCAACATAGCTTCTCTGGAAAAAGCAATCCAGAGTGCAGAAGCACTGAAAGAAGCAGATTACACAGCAGACAGCTGGAAAGTTCTGCAGGTAGCACTGAAGAATGCAAAGAGTGCACTGGAAGCTAAGAAAGACCAGACAAGTGTAGATAATGCAGCAGCTTCTCTGAACAAAGCTATTGAAGCTCTGGTGAAAGCGGACGGAACCACACCGACACCAACCCCGACCACCACACCAACGGCAACACCTGCAGCATCTAAGAACAACATAACCACTTCTGGTACAGGCAATAAAACAACAACTTCTTCAGGAAGCACAAGCACTAGCAAGACAGCCAAGACCGGCGACCCTACCAACATCCTTGAGATGCTTGGACTGGCTGTTGCCTCTCTGGGAACTGGCGGATTTGCGCTGAAGAGAAGAAAAAGAAATAAAAAGTAATAGATAACGGGACGTAAGGACCGGAGGAAGAGACGGGTATTGCACATGAGTTTATGTGCAGTACCTGTTTTTTCTTTCAAAGAGGGACGAAACGGATTCCGGAGGCATGGGGAAAGCAACCGCTGGTAACGCAAATCCGAACTAAGCATTAACTGCGACTAAGACGCTCAGCAAAGGCTTCGCGCCTAAGTCTCCGTAAATGCTGGATTTCGTATTTGCTAAAAGCACCAGCAAAAGGCTGCTTCCCCCATGCCTCCGGAATCCGTTTCTGGTGGTTGGCAGAAACATTAAAATGAAAAGATGTAACTATTCAGTAGCCACTGTCCCGCGAGGTGTTTTGACATGAATATGTCAAAATCCCGAGACGTACAAGCCAAAATGCCATCACCGAAGGTGATTTTTTATGTATTTTGGCTCGTAACTGTGAAGGTACTGAACAGTTACGAAAAGATAAAGGTTTTTAGAGGGATAAAATCTTGCAAAGTATAGAAGTCTCTGTTACAATGATAGAAATTTATAGTATCCGTAAGCATTTTCTGACGGATAAAAATATCTAATTAGCATATCGGAATCACATATCTAATACTCAGAGTCCTGAGAAAATATCCGATGCATACACAAAAATGAATATAGAACAGAATATGGACATTTTCTTTAGGAATTTTGAAGCAAAGTTATGTCGTCAGTAAAATGCGTTCTCTTTGATGGGAGAGTAAAGTGTGGTACTATAGAAAGAAAGTCTCCGTATTTTTTGTTCTGTAAGAAGGAAAAGGAGACATGATGAACGAACAGAAAAAAACAATGACACAGGAAACGCAAAACAGAGAAGATTTTATTATGCTTCCAACCGTAGATTTCTGCTTTAAGGAACTGATGCAGAATGCAAAGGTACGGCAGGGAATGATCGCAGCACTATTGGGAGTAGAGCCGGAAGAGATCGAAGAAACTATTTTACTGCCGACAATCTTACATCCAGAATATCCGGATGATAAATATGGAATTCTGGATGTAAAAGTTGTTTTGAAAAATGGGTCGCAGATGGATTTTGAGATGCAGGTGACAGCAGTTTCTTACTGGACGAAGAGAATACTGTTTTATCTGGGGAAAATGTATACGGATCAGCTGAAAGCAGGAGAAAGTTATGAGAAGCTGAAGAAATGTATCCATGTAGGTATTTTAAACTTTATTCATTTCCCGGATGATGACAGATGCTATCGGAAGATTATTTTCTGTGATAAAGACACGGGAGAAGAATATACAGATCTGCTGGAGATCCATGTGCTGGAACTGAAAAAATTGCCGGAAAAAGAACAGAATGAATCCGGAATTATCCGATGGATGCGTTTCCTGGGAGCGAAGAGCAGAAAGGAGTTCGAGAAAATGGCAAAAGAAGACACTTATATAGACGAAGCGTATGAAATGTTAAAACATATGAGCGCGGATGAAAAAAAGAGATTAGAATACGAAGCGAGGGAGAAAGCAATTCGCGACTATAACTCACAGATGCTGGAATTAAAAGAAGTGGGAAGAAAAGAAGGAATTGCTATTGGAGCAGAGCAAGGTGAACAACGAAAAGCAGCAAGTATTATAACAAATATGTTACGAAAGGGAAAAGGTCCGGAAGAAATTGCAGATATGACAGGTGAGAATTTGGAAGAAATACAGGCGATTCAGAAGCGGTTGTTATAAGGGAATCATTGTTTCCAGTTATATAAAAGAAAAAATTGAAAAAAGTTGCAACATTTTTGCAGGCTGAACTGTATAGAAAGTGAAAACGAAAACAAAAAGAGACAGGAGCGGGAAATAACGATGGGTTATCAGACCAGAGCGTTGCCGGGTAGCGGAACGTGGATGATGGAGAGTGGGATCAGGAACAGGATCACTGAATGGTATCTGTTCGTGGAAAAGAAGAAAATACAGATCCTTCAGAAATTCTCCATGTTTCGAAAAGAAGCGGATCTTGGGAAAACGGTAAAAATTGTCGGGAAACAGAAGATGGCGGTGCTGGCAGAAAGAATCATGGATACTTATGGGAATGCAGTGCTGCGGCTTGCCTATACGTATGTACATAATATGAGTGATGCAGAGGATATCCTGCAGGAAACTCTGATCCGTTATCTGGAACACCGTCCGGTATTTGCCGGTGAAAATCATGAAAAGGCGTGGATCTTCCGGGTGGCGGCGAATCTGAGTAAAAATAAGATCGCTTACAATAAGATCCGTCAGGCAGACCAGCTGGAGGATCAGCTGATCGCGCAGGAACGGGAAGATCTGACTTTTGTGTGGGATGCGGTAAAGAGACTTCCGGAAAGTTACCGGGAAGCGATTCATCTGTATTATTATGAAGGATTTCCAACGGCACAGATTGCAGAGATCCTAGGGAAAAAGGAGAGCAGCGTGCGGTCTGACCTTCGGAGAGGAAGAGAGAAACTGCGGGAAGTCCTGAGAGAGGAGTATGATTTTGAGTAAGCGATATCATGAAATCATGGAAAATATCCAACTGACAACGGAAACAAGAGAACAGATCCTGCGCCATGTCTCGGAAAGAGAACGAAAGGTAAAGGTGCAAACCATGAAAAAATGGACAAAATATCTGTCGGTTGCAGCGTGTTGCGCACTGGTCGTGGGAGCTGCTTATGGAATTCATACGTTACATCCGGACAAAACAGTCAGTGAGGAAGAAGATATGACTACTACGGATGTGGCAGATGACGGAGTGCAGATGCCAAATCCGATGCAGGAGTATGGTTCTGCGGAGGAACTTTCCGATGCGGTGGGATTTACCGTCAAAGAGATCGGAGAACTGCCATTTACCGTGAAGGAAACCCAGTATTTTATCTATGATGATACGCTGGCTGAGATCCGCTATACCGGGGATGATCAGGAAGTGTATTTCAGAAAATCACAGGGGGATGATGAAGATAACAGCGGCGTATACAACACATACAGCCAGGAGACTACGATCAACGTGGGAGAGGCAGAAGTCACCTGCAAGGGAGACAGCGATGCGTATGAACTGGCGATCTGGCAGCAGGGAGGATATTCGTATTCGATCAGTTTGCAAATCGGAATCAGCCTGGAAGAGTTGCAGGCGATGATAGAAACGGTGGAAGATTAGGCAGACAGGGGGACGGAAGCATGAAGAAAAGACTATATCGGTGGAGATTCTTTCTGGCAGTTGTTGTGGTGATCCTGGCAGGAGCCGGCATCTGGATCTTTCAAAAGAAATCCAGAACATTTGTACCGGCAACAGAGGTTTCACTGCAAGGTCCTTATGGAACACTCACATTGCAGCTGCCGGAGGAATGGAACTATGAGATTCAGACGGAAGAACAGGATACTGTGTATGGAATCAGTTTTTATCGAGGGGAAGATAAAGAAAATGAAGTTCTGGTGAAGTACGAAAAGGATTATCCAGGTGAAACATGTGGGACAGGGTTGGAAGAAAAGAAGATCCGGCTGGCAGGAGAAAAAGCCCTGGAAGAATCGAGAGACGGTTTTGCATCTGGCATATGGGAGGAGATTGTATTTCTGGGTGAAAAAAGCGATATCCATATCATCAATCCATGTGGCGAGAGTGCATGGTGGAAAGAAAATGAAAAACAGGTTATGCAGATCCTGGACACACTGCAATATGATCCGGAGATAACCGCAGATGAATGCCAGGTGGAGGTTCAGCAGCAGATAGAAGAAGGTTTTTTGCCGGAAGGTTCTGTTACCGGGATCACCATATCTACCCGCCCGGGAGAAACGAGGTATGAGCTGTCCGATGTAGAGAAAATCAAAACAGTCACAAACTATCTGAACCATCTGAAAATGGAAAAGAACAGTTCCGTGGATCCGGAAGATTATGATGGAATGATATCGGATATCCAGGTGAACTATGCTGGCGGAAAAGAATGTATGGTTCAGCATATGGCAAATCAGTTTGTCCGGAAAGACGGCGGTCCGTGGTATCAACTGGAGAAAGAAGAAGGACTCCGCTGGGATTCGATTCTGGAAGAAGTAAGCGGATAATGCGAGAGCCGGTTTTGAGACAGGCATTTTGGTTCGTGATTGTGAAGGAATTGAAATTGTCATAAATGAAAGAAAAAAGCGGATGTATCTGCCGGTCTGACAGATACATCCGCTTTTGGTATCTATAGTTATGATTATTTCAGATTTGCTCTCTTTCTCAGTCTGGAATCCAGAATCTTCTTACGGATACGCAGGCTGGTAGGAGTGATCTCCAGGAGCTCATCGTTATCGATGAATTCCAATGCCTGTTCCAGGCTCAGGACTTTCGGCGGGGTCAGTTTCAGGGCGTCATCTGCGGAAGAAGAACGGGTGTTGGTTAGATGTTTGGTCTTGCAGACATTCAGCTCGATATCTTCAGCTTTACCGTTCTGTCCGATAACCATACCGGCGTAAACTTTTTCACCAGGTCCGATAAACAGTGTACCACGTTCCTGAGCAGCAAACAGACCGTAAGTAACGGACTCTCCGGCTTCGAAAGCGATCAGGGAACCCTGTTTTCTGTACTGGATATCTCCTTTGTACGGAGCGTAGTCATCAAAACTGGTGTTCAGGATACCGGTACCTTTGGTGGAGGTCATGAAGTCTCCACGGAAACCGATCAGACCACGGGCCGGAATCTCGAATTCCAGACGGGTGGAACCGTCGCTTCCGGTACTCATACCCTGCAGGGAACCTTTACGTTCGCTCATTTTCTGGATGACTGTACCGGAGAACTCTTCCGGAACATCCACGTAAGCCAGTTCCATAGGCTCTAACAGTTTTCCGCGTTCGTCCTCTTTATAAAGAACTTCCGCTTTACTTACTGCAAATTCATAACCCTCACGGCGCATATTCTCGATCAGGACAGACAGATGCAGTTCTCCACGACCGGATACCTTGAAACAGTCCGGAGAATCGGTATCTTCCACGCGCAGGCTGACATCAGTGTTCAGCTCACGCATCAGACGTTCTCTTAAGTGACGGGAAGTTACAAATTTACCTTCCTGACCTGCCAGCGGGCTGTCATTTACCATAAAATGCATGGCGATGGTCGGCTCGGAGATCTTCTGGAACGGGATCGGTTCCGGATTTTCCACGTCACACAGGGTATCACCGATGTGAATCTCCGGGATACCGGAAATAGCAACGATAGAACCGATGCCTGCTTCCTGTACTTCTATTTTATTCAGACCTTCAAATTCATACAGTTTACTGATCTTTACTTTTTTCTTCTTGGAAGGATCGTGATGGTTCATCAGCATCACTTCCTGGTTGACAGCGATCTTACCGTTGTCTACTTTACCGACACCGATACGACCTACATATTCATTGTAGTCGATGGTACTGATCAGAACCTGGGTACCTGCATCCGGATCACCTTCCGGAGCCGGGATGTATTTTAAGATGGTCTCAAACAGAGGTTCCATATTTTCCGGTGTATCGTTCAGATCCAGAACAGCATGGCCTGCTTTTGCGGAAGCATACAGGAACGGACAGTCTAACTGTTCGTCGGAAGCATCCAGATCCATCAGAAGTTCCAGAACTTCGTCAATAACTTCATCCGGACGGGCTTCCGGACGGTCGATCTTATTGATACATACGATCACGTGCAGATCCAGTTCCAGCGCTTTTTTCAGAACGAATTTGGTCTGCGGCATAGCACCCTCGAACGCATCTACCACCAGGATAACACCGTCTACCATCTTCAGGACACGTTCTACCTCGCCGCCGAAGTCCGCATGGCCTGGGGTGTCGATGATGTTGATTTTGGTATCTTTGTAATAAACAGCTGTATTTTTGGAAAGAATCGTGATACCACGTTCCCGCTCGATATCGTTGGAGTCCATGACACGTTCCTGGACTTCCTGATTCGCACGGAATACACCGCTCTGACGCAGTAACTGGTCTACCAGAGTGGTTTTACCATGGTCTACATGGGCGATGATCGCCACGTTACGAATATCTTCTCTTTTGATTTTCATAAACAATTTCCTTTCTATGCATATAAAGAGCCCGTAAAACGGGCATTTCCAACGATACAAGTCTATCACATTTTTTTCAGATTACAAGGGAAAAAAATTTTTTTTTCAAAATCCGGTTCTAAATAAGGAAGAAACGGAATAGAAATAAATTATACAAAATACAAAAAAGAGGAAGGGGAACTACAATCATGACAGATAAGATTATTGAAAACAATCAGGTGGAAATCATGGGAAAAATCGCATCCCGGTTTACATTCAGCCATCAGGTATTCGGCGAAGGCTTTTATATGGTAGATGTGCTGGTCAAACGGCTTAGCGATTCCGAGGACCGGATCCCGGTCATGATCTCGGAGCGTCTTGTGGATGTGAACGAGGATTATGAAGGGGAGTATATCCATGTGATGGGGCAGTTTCGCTCCTACAACCGCCATGAGGAAAAGAAAAACCGGCTGGTGCTCTCGGTGTTTGCCAGAGAGGTGGAATTTGTGGAAGATGACGATGAAAATATGAAGAGCAATGCCATTTTCCTGGACGGATACATATGCAAACCGCCGGTGTACCGGAAAACCCCACTTGGCAGAGAAATCGCAGATCTTCTGATCGCCGTTAACCGGCCGTATGGAAAATCGGACTACATTCCGTGCATCTGCTGGGGCAGAAATGCCAGATATGCATCTGCTTTTCAGGTGGGTGGTCACGTCCTGATCTGGGGCAGGATCCAGAGCCGGGAATACGTGAAAAAAATCAGTGAAGAAGAGACGCAGAAGCGGATCGCATACGAGATTTCTGTAAGCAAACTGGAATATGCGGATTGACAATAAAAATGAATAATGATATGATTGAAAAAATAAAATGTTTATTTAAAATGTTTTTTATAAATTTAGGTAGAGGTTGCATTTTTTATCAGTAATTTGTCGGATGTTTCAGGAACAGAAGAAGGCAAAGGAAAGGAAAAAGTGCCGAAGGGGCGAAGAAACCTGAAGCTTGGTTCTTGGGCATGTCTGTGAAGAACGGCATGACTGTCATCGAAAGATGGAGTGCTATCCAAAGAAAACATGTGATGATTTCATAGCGGATTCTTAAAAGGTGGACCTCCGGACGGTGGTGCACCTTTATATGTTTTACATTACATATCAATAATTGGTCCGATGGATCGATAATTGATCCAGACAAAAGAAAGGAGTAAAGATAGATATGGCTATTTTTGAAGGAGCAGGTGTTGCGCTTGTTACACCTATGAATGAAAATCTGGAAGTAAACTATGACAAGCTGGAAGAATTACTGGAGGAACAGATCGCAGGAGGCACAGATGCCATTGTGATCTGCGGAACAACAGGCGAATCTGCGACACTCACCGAAGAAGAACATATGAGAACAATCAGATTTGCCATTGACAAGGTAAACCACCGAATCCCGGTTGTTGCAGGTACCGGCTCCAATTCCACCGCAACTGCAACACAGATGTCCAAAGAGGCAGCAGAAGCAGGAGCAGATGGTATTCTTCTGGTAACTCCTTACTATAATAAAGGAACACAGAACGGACTGATCAAACATTATACAACCATCACAGAGGAAGCAAAAGTACCGGCGATCCTGTACAACGTACCGAGCCGTACCGGTTGTTCTCTGGCAGCCTCCACGGTTGCTTATCTGGTAAAAAATGCAGAATATGTAACCGCTATCAAAGAAGCATCCGGAGATATCAGCCATGTGGCAGATATCATGCATGCCTGCGACGGAGCCATTGATCTGTATTCCGGAAATGATGACCAGATCGTACCGATCCTGTCCCTGGGTGGAAAAGGTGTTATCTCTGTACTGTCCAATGTAGCACCGAAAGAGACGCACGATATCGTTGCTCTGTTCCTGGAAGGAAAAATAAAGGAAAGCCGTGAACTGCAGTTAAAAGCGTTGCCGCTGGTTCACGCACTGTTCAGTGAAGTTAACCCGATCCCGGTAAAGGCAGCCCTGAATCTGATGGGTAAAGAAGTAGGACCGCTTCGTCTGCCACTGACCGAAATGGAAGCAGCACACCAGGAAGTTCTGGCAGAAGAAATGAAAAAATTCGGTATCAAACTGGCATAAAGGCAGCAGGAAGAAACAGGAGAGAACGCAAATGGTAAAAGTAATTATGCATGGCTGTAACGGCCATATGGGTCAGGTGATCACCCAGTTAGTGGAAAAAGATCCGGAAATTGAAATTGTAGCAGGTATTGATTTAAATGACTGCAGAGATAACGGATATCCGGTATTTACTGATATTTGGACCTGCGATGTGCAGGCAGATGCAGTGATCGATTTCTGTACAGCGAAAGCGACCGACACACTGCTGGAATACTGTGAAAAAAGACAGATCCCGGTTGTATTATGTACTACAGGTCTGACAGATGAACAGATTAAAAAAGTGGAAGAGACCAGCAAACATGTGGCAGTATTAAAATCAGCAAACATGTCCCTGGGTATCAATCTGCTGATGAAACTGGTTAAAGAAGCAGCCCAGACATTGGCAGCGGCCGGATTTGACATGGAGATCGTGGAGAAACACCATCGTCTTAAAGTGGACGCTCCAAGCGGAACCGCCCTGGCTCTGGCAGACAGCCTGAACGAGGGACTGGACAACGCTTATCATTATACTTTCGACAGAAGTCAGAGAAGAGAACAGAGAGATGACAAAGAGATTGGAATCTCTGCTGTCCGTGGCGGAACCATCGTCGGAGAACATGATGTGATCTTTGCCGGTGATGACGAAGTGATTACTTTCCAGCACACAGCTTACTCCAAGAAACTGTTTGCAAAAGGTGCGATTCAGGCAGCCAAGTTCCTGAAAGGAAAAGAACCGGGCTGGTATCAGATGAGCGATGTGATCGGATAAGTTTAAAATGTAAATTGTTTTGTAACTATTCAGTAGGTAATATTAACTGTGAAGGTACTGAACAGTTACATTGTTTTAAATTTTGAAAACAGAATACAGAAAACAGGGATACGGTCGTTTTTTTCAAAAAGCGGCCGTATATTTTTGCATTTTCCGACACATTCTACAACTGTACAGGTGTATGTTTTGTATGCCTGAAAAATGAAGGAAAGGGATGCTGTGGAAAGCTACAGCCACAGCAGAAAAGGAGATGCAGAATATGAAACATGTATGGAAGAGATATCTGATCGTAACCGCAATGACCGTTGTACTCGGACTGTCAGCAGGATGTGGCAGTACTGCGGAGGATACGAACAACAACCAGAATAACACACAGGACGAAAATACGCCGGATGGCAATGAAAATAAAAACAACACCGACGGTTCCCAGGTACCTGCGGGTGATAACAACGGAACCTCACCGGATACCAATACGGATATGAACAATGACGGAACCAACGGCACGAACAACAATATGAACGGCGCCACTTCAGGGGAAGGTACGGTGGATGAGAACGGAAACCGTCTGGATGAAAATGGAAATATCATTGAAGATTTCGGAGAGGATGTCGGTGAGGGAATCAAAGATGTGGGGGATGGCATCGGAGAAGGCGTGGAGGATCTGACCGGTGGCGGAAGCAGGGATGCGAACCAACAGAATGCACGGTAGATCGCAGAAATAGAAAAAACATGGACAATTGTTGTTTCACCACAGTTTGTCCGGTGAGAGCAAAAACGGAATGCCCCTCTTTTTTACACCTATGTTCATGAAAATGTATGTTGAGATAGTATGTCAGAGTAGATAAGATGTTACTATTCATTGGTAATATCCCGCGAGGTGTTTTTTGTGAGCGGAGGTCACAGAAAACCCGAGACATACCGCGCAAATTTATGCGATCAGCATAAATTCTGTGCATCGCGAAGCGTGTTACTGAGAACGGAGTGAATAGTAACGATAATATTTTAAGATGAGATGTTGAGATGACATGTTGCCGTGTATATGGAAACATGATATGATAATAGAAATTTACCACGTTACAACGTGACAGCATACGAAAAGAACAGAAGAAGAGAGGAAAATACTATGAGATTTCGTCCATGTATCGATATTCACAACGGAAAAGTAAAACAGATTGTAGGCGGTAGCCTGCAGGATCAGGGAGATCAGGCTCAGGAAAACTATGTAGCTGAGCAGGATGCTCCCTTTTTTGCACGGCTCTATCAGTCCCGGGGGATTCGGGGAGGGCATATTATTCTGTTAAATCCTGCAACTTCTCCATATTATGAAGCCACAAGACAGCAGGCGATAGAAGCATTGAAAGCCTATCCGGGTGGGATGCAGATCGGTGGCGGGATCCGGGAGGACAATGCAGAGAGCTTTCTGGATGCCGGTGCCAGTCATGTGATCGTTACTTCTTATGTATTTAAGAATGGAGTGATCAACTGGGAGAATCTGGAAAAACTGGAGCGTGCAGTAGGAAGGAAACATCTGGTTCTGGATCTGAGCTGTCGGAAAAAAGACGGACAATATTATATCGTGACAGACCGCTGGCAGAAATTTACACAGGTACCCGTATCGGAACAGACGATTGAAGAATTTTCTTCCCACTGTGATGAATTTCTGGTTCATGCGGTGGATGTGGAGGGAAAGGCTTCCGGGATAGAAGTAGAGTTGGTGAAGCTCCTGGCAAAGAATCATCAGCTCCCGGTGACCTATGCAGGCGGCGTAGGCAGTTTTCAGGATCTGGAGACGTTGCGTATGGCGGGAAAAAATCGTGTGGACGTAACAGTGGGAAGCGCACTGGATCTTTTCGGTGGCAGTATGAAGTGGGAGGATGTACTGGATATTTGTCAGAAGAGTGAAAATTATTTCGAAAAATAACAGATTCTGAACAGTTGGAAAATCGCTCCCGGATTTGACAGAAAAAGATGTGTAAAAAATATGAATTTTCACGAAATAGTTGCAAAATTCAAGCATTATTGGTATAATAAAAACACTTACAAGGGAGCCGGAAAGGATCGCTGACCGTGGTATTTATCGATTCTGACTCCGTAACTGTGAAAGCAGAAACAGTTACTTGTAAAATAAAGTGCGAAGGGGTTGGACAGCATGAAATTTATTATCATTGGAAGAAATATTGACATTACAGAGGGACTGAAATCAGCCGTACAGGAAAAGCTGGGCAAGCTGGAACGGTATTTTACTCCGGAGACAGAGATTCATGTAACCTTGAGTGTGGAAAAAGACAGACAGAAGATTGAAGTTACTATTCCGGTAAAAGGAAACATCATTCGTTCCGAACAGGTGAGCAGCGATATGTACGTATCCATTGATCTGGTGGAAGAAGTTATTGAGCGTCAGCTTCGCAAATATAAAACCAAGATTGTTAATCAGCAGCAGGCAGGAGGAAACTTCCAGAAAGAGTTTGTGGAGGATGAGTTCCTGGAGGACGAAGAGGTTAATATCATTCGTACCAAGAAGTTTGGTATTAAACCGATGTATCCGGAAGATGCATGCGTGCAGATGGAATTGCTGGGACATAATTTTTATGTGTTCCGGAATGCGGAGACAGATGAGGTGAATGTGGTTTATAAGAGAAAGGGGAACACTTACGGGTTGATTGAGCCGGAGTGTTAAAATTGTTGAGAGCGTAAACGGGAGAGAGTCACTGGGTGGTGGCTCTCTCTTTTTTGGAGGTTGGTTTAAGACGGACGCCCGAGAGAGTTTGTGCCTGGGCAGGAGGCAGCGGGCAGGGCAACTTTGAACTAGTACATCGTTTTCGAAATAACTGTATCATTCACTTGTCTACGAATCCGATTGCACAGTTCAAAAAGCCTCAGCGTAGCCCGCTACGCCTACGTTTTTTGAACTGCACACTCGAATCCGTATCCAGCGTGAATAATACAGTTATTTACGAAACGATGTACTAGCCGCTAACTCCGACTACAGTTCACGAGGGTCGGCTGACCCTCGTGAAAGTCTCCGTAAGCGTCGGATTTCAAAGCTTACCCTAAGCGCCCGCAAAATGCCTCCTGCCCAGGCACAAACTCTCTCGGGCTGACGGTGGAAAAAACTGACTCAGAAAGGGAAGGTAAGTGGAATAGGTGCGATATTTGGGAAATTTGCCCGCAGGGGATATGTGAGTGAGGGATGCGGGGGGAAGATGCACAATTTACTTGTGCATTCTTCGGTAAAGTGTTAGAATATAACATGGTGCATTAGACTGGAAAGAGGCCAGGGTGGATGCACCGGGAAATTTTATGGAGAGTGAAAATAGTAACAAGAAATGTAACTGTGAAGGTGTTGAACAGTTACCAAAAAATAAATTGTATTTTATAGGAGTAGATTGATGAAATTATCTGAAAAGATCTTTGGAACGCACAGTTCCAGAGAGTTGAAAAGAATTATGCCATTGGTGGATAAGATTGAGGAGCTGCGGCCGACTATGCAGGCGATGACGGACGAGGAGCTGAAGGATCAGACCAGAAAGTTCAAGGAGAGACTGGCAGAGGGAGAGACGCTGGATGATCTGCTTCCGGAGGCATTCGCTACGGTGCGTGAGGCTTCCAAGCGTGTGCTGAATATGGAGCATTACCGGGTACAGCTGATCGGTGGTATTATTCTGCATCAGGGGCGTATCGCGGAGATGAGAACAGGTGAAGGTAAGACTTTGGTTTCTACCTGTCCGGCTTATCTGAACGCGCTGGAAGGTAAAGGCGTGCATATCGTAACCGTCAACGATTACCTGGCCAAACGAGATGCGGAGTGGATGGGTAAAGTCCATGAGTTTCTGGGACTGAAAGTCGGTGTGATCCTGAACTCTATGAAAAATGACGAGAGACGGGAACAGTATGCATGTGATATTACGTATGTTACCAATAATGAGGATGGTTTTGACTATCTGCGAGACAACATGGTTATTTATAAAGAGCAGCTGGTACAAAGAGAGTTGCATTATGCGATCATCGATGAGGTTGACTCTGTATTGATCGATGAGGCGAGAACTCCTCTGATCATTTCCGGACAGAGCGGAAAGTCCACCAAGCTGTATGAAGTCTGTGATATTCTGGCAAGACAGCTGCAGCGTGGTGAAGCCAGTGGTGAGATGACCAAGATGACAGCTATCATGGGCGAGGAAATTATCGAGACCGGTGATTTTATCGTCAATGAAAAAGATAAAGTAGTAAACCTGACCGAGGAAGGTGTGAAGAAAGTAGAGAAGTTCTTCCATATTGAAAACCTGGCAGATCCGGAGAATCTGGAGATCCAGCACAATATAATCCTTGCACTGCGTGCCCATAACCTGATGTTCCGTGACCAGGATTATGTCGTAAAGGACGATCAGGTACTGATCGTTGATGAGTTTACCGGACGTATCATGCCGGGAAGAAGATATTCCGACGGTCTGCATCAGGCGATTGAGGCGAAAGAGCATGTAAAGGTACGCCGTGAGAGCAAAACACTGGCCACCATTACATTCCAGAACTTCTTTAACAAATATGCGAAAAAAGCAGGTATGACTGGTACGGCTCTGACAGAGGAACAGGAGTTCCGTGAGATCTATGGTATGGACGTTATCGAGATTCCGACAAACCGTCCGGTTCAGCGTGTCGACCTGGATGACGCGGTATATATGACCAAGAAAGAAAAATTCCGTGCGGTCGTGGAAGAAATCAAAAAAGCACATGCAAAGAATCAGCCGGTACTGGTAGGTACGATCACGATCGAGACCTCCGAACTGCTGAGCAACATGCTTCGGAGAGAGGGAATCGCACATCAGGTACTGAATGCGAAGTTCCATGAGCTGGAAGCTGAGATCGTTGCACAGGCCGGTGTGGCAGGTGCAGTTACCATCGCGACCAATATGGCAGGTCGTGGTACCGATATCAAACTGGACGAGGAAGCGAGAGCAGCCGGTGGTCTGAAGATCATCGGTACGGAGCGTCATGAGTCCCGCCGTATCGATAATCAGTTGCGTGGCCGTTCCGGTCGTCAGGGAGATCCGGGAGAATCCCGCTTCTATATTTCACTGGAAGATGATCTGATGCGTCTGTTCGGTTCTGAAAAACTGATGTCCGTATTCAGCAGTCTCGGTGTTGCGGAAAACGAACAGATCGAGCATAAGATGCTTTCCAGCGCTATTGAGAAAGCACAGAGGAAGATTGAAAGTAATAACTACGGTATCCGTAAAAATCTGCTTGAGTATGATCAGGTAAACAACGAACAGAGAGAGATCATTTATAAAGAGAGACGTCGCGTACTCGACGGAGACAATATGCGTGATGCAATCTGTAAGATGATCACCGATACCGTGGAAAATACGGTAGATATGTGTATCAGTGACGAGGTGGATTCTGATGAATGGGATCTGATCGAACTGAATACGATTCTGCAGCCGATCATTCCGGTGAAGACAATCACCAAAGAGGATGTCAAAGGGATCCGTAAGAATCAGTTAAAACAGAACCTGAAAGAAGAAGCTATTAAACTGTACGAAGTAAAAGAAGCTGAGTTTGCAGAGCCGGAGCAGATCCGTGAACTGGAACGTGTGGTACTTCTGAAGGTCATTGACAGAAAATGGATGGATCATATCGATGATATGGAACAGCTGCGTCAGGGTATCGGCCTGCAGGCTTACGGACAGAGGGATCCGAAGGTTGAGTACAAGATGAGTGCATTCGAGATGTTTGACGAGATGATCGCAGGCATCCAGCAGGATACTGTTCGCCTGCTGTATCATGTTAGAATCGAGCAGAAAGTAGAACGTGAGCAGGTAGCGGAAGTAACCGGAACCAACAAAGATGAAGAAGTCAAAGGTCCGGTTCGCCGTGCCCAGCAGAAAGTATACCCGAATGATCCGTGTCCATGCGGAAGCGGTAAGAAATACAAACAGTGCTGTGGACGTAAGCCTGTATAGAAGGAAGCGTGCAGAACCGATACGGCAGAGGGAAAACGGCTGCTGAATATAAAAATTGTATGAAGAAAGAGGGTGCCCCCTTTGGTAGAATTAGATCAGTTTAAAGCAATATTGAATTCCTATGCGAAACCTTTAGTGGAAGTGAGGGATTCCCTTGACCTGGCCAATAAGGAAAAGCGGATTGAAGAGCTGGAAAGAAAGATGGAAGAGCCGGATTTCTGGGATAATCCGGAACGCTCCCAGGAAATGATGAAAGAACTCAAAAGCCTGAAAGATGATAAGGAGATTTATGAGAATCTGGAAAGCCAGAGAGACGATATGGAGACTCTGATCGAGATGGGATATGAAGAAGACGATGCTTCGGTCATCCCGGAGATTCAGGAGATTCTGGATCAGTTTGAGGCAGATTTTGAAAATATTCGTATGAAAACCCTGTTATCCGGAGAATACGATAAAAAAGATGCCATCATCAAGCTGAATGCCGGAGCCGGCGGAACCGAGTCCTGTGATTGGGCAGGAATGCTCTACCGTATGTACACCAGATGGGCGGAAAAGAAAGGATTTACCCTGGAAGTTCTGGATTATCTGGACGGCGATGAGGCAGGCATCAAATCTGTAACATTTGAGGTACACGGAGAAAATGCCTACGGCTACCTGAAATCAGAAAAAGGGGTACATCGTCTGGTACGCATCTCACCGTTTAATGCGGCAGGAAAGAGACAGACTTCGTTTGTATCCTGCGATGTTATGCCGGATATTGATGAAGATCTGGATGTGGATATCAAGGAAGATGATCTGCGTATCGATACGTATCGATCCAGCGGTGCCGGTGGTCAGCATATCAACAAGACCTCTTCTGCCATCCGTATTACACATATTCCAACCGGAATCGTGGTACAGTGTCAGAATGAACGTTCTCAGTTTCAGAATAAAGACAAGGCTATGCAGATGCTGAAAGCCAAACTATATCTGTTAAAACAGCAGGAAAATATGGAAAAACTCTCCGGCATCCGTGGCGAAGTGACAGAGATTGGCTGGGGAAATCAGATTCGTTCTTATGTACTGCAGCCGTATACGATGGTGAAAGATCACAGAACCGGCGTGGAGAGTGGTAATGTGGACAGCATTCTGGATGGTAATCTGGATCCGTTTATCAACGGCTATCTCAAGTGGATTGCCCTTGGCGGAAAACAGCCGGAGAACGCAACCGAAGAAATGGAATAACGATTCTACTTTCCATGACTGTTGAGAAAACGGAAAGACGGGAGTACACAAAAAAAGGAGAATGGCGTATGGGTATTATCAGAGCTATCAGACAGACAATTGGCGGAACACTCGCTGATCAGTGGCTGGAAGTCATCGAGCCGGAAAATATGGGAGATCAGACAGTACTGACTGCAGGTATCCGCACCGGAAAAGGAGCGAACCGAAAAGGTGGAAAAGACAGCATCTCTAACGGATCAGTGATTCATGTATATGAGGGGCAGTTCATGATGCTGTTAGACGGCGGACGGATCGTGGATTACAGTGCGGAACCGGGATATTTTATCGTGGATAATTCTTCTATGCCATCCATGTTCAGTGGAAGCCTGGACGATGTGGTGAAGAATTCTTTTGACCGATTTCGTTTTGGCGGTACAGCACCCACTTCACAGAAAGTGCTGTATCTGAACCTGCAGGAGATTAAGGGAATTCGTTTCGGAACCAGAAACCCCATCAGCTATTTTGATAATTTTTATAATGCAGAATTATTTTTGAGAGCCCACGGAACTTATTCGATCCGAATCACGGATCCGATCAAGTTCTATGTGGAAGCCATTCCGAAAAATAAAGATCAGGTAGAGATCACAGATATCAACGAACAGTATCTGTATGAATTTCTGGATGCACTGCAGTCTTCCATCAATCAGATGTCGGCAGATGGCATGCGGATCTCCTATGTGCAGTCAAAGAGCCGGGAACTGTCAAAATATATGGCGGAAACACTGGATGAAGACTGGAAACAGACCAGAGGTATGGAGATCCAGGCGGTAGCTATCGCGAGCCTGTCCTACGATGACAAATCTCAGGAACTTCTGAATATGAGAAATCAGGGAGCTATGCTCCAGGATCCGTCCATTCGGGAAGGTTATATGCAGGGAGCATTTGCAAGAGGAATGGAAGCCGCAGGAAGCAATGCAAACGGCAGTACCATGGGCTTCATGGGAATGCAGATGGGCGCACAGATGGGCGGCAATATGGCAGCTTCCATGTCAGCGGCCAATCAGCAGCAGATGATCCGGAACCAGCAGATGCAGCAGGAGGCAGCGACAGCACATCATGCACAGAATGAGACGGATATTTGGATCTGCAGCTGTGGACAGAAGAATACAGGAAAGTTCTGCAGTGAGTGTGGACGTCCCCGCCAGACCGGAGCATGGATCTGCAGCTGCGGACAGAAGAATACAGGAAAGTTCTGCAGTGAATGTGGAAAATCAAGACCATAAGACTTTTGCAGGAAGAGATGCAGAAAAGATAAAGAAAGTATATCCGTACAGAAAGATGAGGAGAAAATCATGGAGGTAGTCAGTTTCAAATGCCCCAATTGCGGGGGCGAACTGGTATTTGATCCAAATACTCAAAACTACTCCTGTCCTTATTGTAATTCTGAGTTTTCTCAGGAACAGATCGATACGATGCAGAAAGGAAAACAGCCGTCTCAGGAATCTGAGGCGGCTGATTCTGCAAAAGGGCAGGAACAGGAAGAAGCGGCAGTGTATGTATGCCCGAACTGTGGAGCCGAGATTGTGACGGATCCGACAACAGCGGCCACAGAATGTTATTATTGTCAGAGCCCGGTGGTATTATCGGAAAGAGTTTCCGGAGAGTATCTGCCCCAGGAGATCATTCCCTTTGCGATAGACCGGAAAAAAGCGGAGGAAATCTTTTTACAGAATATGAAAAAGAAGAAATTTGTTCCCCGTGGATTCTTCAGCGCAAAACAGATTGAAAAAATGAGCGGTGTGTACTTTCCATACTGGATGGTGGACTGGCGGGGAGATGCCGCAATGGAGGCGGAAGCCACCAAAGTCCGCACCTGGAGGACCGGTGATACGGAATATACGGAAACACAGTTCTACCGGGTGTACCGGGAAGGAAATGTGGAATTTGACGATATGCCGAAGATCGCCCTGCAAAAAGCCAATCGGAAGCTGGTAGAAGGTGTGCAGCCGTATGACCGGAAGGTGGCAAAACAATTTTCCATGGGTTATCTCTCCGGTTTTCAGGCGGAGCGCCGGGATCTTGAAAAAGAAGCGTTCGGAGCGGAGATCGCACGGGATACGGAACAATATGCAAAAAGAGTACTCGAAAATGATATGCGCGGTTACACGACGGTACGACCGGTTCATCAGCAGGTGGGCAACCGACAGGAGCGGTGGCGTTATGCGCTGGTTCCTGTGTGGGTGATGACCTACAAGGGCAAAAACGGAAAAATCTATTATTATACCATCAACGGACAAAACGGCAAGGTGTGCGGAGAACTTCCGGTGGATTATAAGAAACTGAGTCTGGTATCGGCATTGATCACCGGTGTGGTATTCCTTTTGGGACTGGCAGGAGGATTGTTGTTATGAGAATGAGAAAAAAGACGGGATACCTTCTGTTGATGCTTCTGCTGTTGCTGGTTCCGGTGGCTGTGTGGGCGGATAAAACCACGGTAGACGATCAGGCAGGACTTTTTTCACAGGAGGAAGAACAGGAACTTACCGATCGGATCGTGGAACTTACGACAGACTGGAACATGGATTTTGTGGTAGTGACGACAGAAGATGCGGAAGGCAAGACCTCCGAGGAGTATGCGGATGATTACTATGACTATAACGGATATGCGGAGGACGGAGCCCTGTATCTGATCGACCTGGACAACGGTTCGGTGTGGATCTCCACGGCGGGAAAGATGATCCGGTATCTGACGGATGAGAGAATTGATGCGGTGATCGATGCCGGATACGATAATCTGAAAGCGAAAAATTATGCAGATGGTATTCTGGAGATGCTGAATGAGACAGAGAGCTATCTGGAAGACGGCATTCCTTCGGATCAGTATAATTATGATACAGAGACGGGAAAGATATCAAGATACCGCAGTATTACGGTCTATGAAGCAATCGGAGCGGCTGTGATCGCACTTTTGTGCGGTGGAGGATTTGCAGCGGCTGTTCTGGGATCTTACCGGTTAAAAAGAAAAACGTATCGGTATCCGTATGAGAGCCGGGCAAAGGTGCATTTTACGAGAAGGGATGATCAGTTCCGCCATCGAAGCATTACACAGCGGAGAATCCCGCGGGAACCACCGTCCGGAGGTGGCGGCGGACAGAGTTCCGTACATACTTCCGGCAGTGGCACCTCACACGGTGGTGGCGGTCGGAGCCTGTAATATTTTATACGATTCAGACATGCTAAAGTTACTGTTCACTGGTAATATCCCGCGAGGTGTTTTTTGTGAGCGGAGGTCACAGAAAACCCGAGAC
>ENA-OPBL01000349-OPBL01000349.1-human-gut-metagenome-genome-assembly--contig:-NODE-349-length-48916-cov-17.953173_pt1 | contig 48916 bp, 49 predicted proteins | sample MGYA00241073_ERZ501461 | MGnify/ENA primary metagenome ERZ501461 (study PRJEB25962, sample SAMEA2042630) | human gut metagenome | biome: human gut; feature: human-associated habitat; material: faeces... | reverse complement strand
TCAAGGTCCTGTCAGCGCCTCAGCCGACCGGCTGACGACTTGATTATTTTACCACTTATGTGATAACTTGTCAAGCTGTTTTTGAAGTTTTTTGATTTCTTTTTGAAGAACTCATCGAACTTCGTTCTTTTTTGAGGCGTTTTTGTCAGACGCTCGCCTGACGTGAATGTATTTTAGCACAGCATCCGGCAAAAAGCAAGACCTTTTTTCAGTTTTTTTCTTGAAAAGTCCGCCTTTTACTTTTTGCCCAGTTTTTCGTGTATTTTTCTGGTTATTCCACTACGGTTCTTCCAAAAGGCGTATCCGCATAAGCTTTAAGATCTTCCTCTCCCGCCGGGAGATCTGCACCTGCGTCGTATGCAAGAGCTTTGCGGTCTCGCTCTGGGTGCGGTTGGCATAAAAGCGCAGCTTGATCAAAAGCCTGTCCTGCTCGGGCAGACTTTCCAACACCTCGGCCAGACCGATCTTATCCGTCAACTCCTCTTCCGGGGATTCTACCGGAATATCCATCTGGTGGTCGTCGTCCTCCCGGTTTTCCGGGGTCAGGCTGAGGGCAGGCTGTGCGGCCTGAATGGCAAGGGTGATATTTTCCACGCTCTCTCCCAGCTCTTCCGACAGCTGCGAAAGCGTCGGTTCTGTCCCGCAGAGCTTCCGGTGATGCTCCCGGGCCGCATTGATACGCAGACTGAGCTCTTTTAAGGAGCGGCTGACCTTTACGGTTCCCCCATCCCGGAACAGCTTTTTGATTTCGCCCAAAATCACCGGGACAGCATAGGTGGAAAAACAAACACCTCTTGTCTCATCAAAACCGTCATAAGCTTTGATCAGCCCCATACACCCGGCACTGTAGAGGTCATCGTATTCCAATCCTCTCCCCCGGAACCGCCCGGCGCAGGAATGCACCAGCCCCAGATTCTGTTCAATGAACGCGCTGCGTCGGGTCTTGTCGGATACCATAGCCGCTCCCTCTTTCTCTTTTTATGTAGAGGATGCCCGCTCGTCCAGCCGCTTGGTCAGAGTCACACGGGTGCCTCGCCCGGGAACAGAGTGCACCGTGACCTTATCCATAAAGCTCTGCATGACCGCGAACCCCAGGCCGGAGCGCTCCTCCGGGTTGCCTGTGGTAAAAAGTGGTTCCATGGCCTTGGGGATATCCGGGATGCCAATGCCTTTGTCCGCTACCGTGATCCGGACCAGCCGCCCCGGATAGACGGCCAGCGTAAGCACCACAGGGCCGACCCGATCCGGGTAAGCGTGCACGATGCAGTTGGTGACGGCTTCTGAAACGGCTGTCTTGATATCGGCCAACTGGGGTACGGTGGGGTCATACCGGGCCAGAAAGGCGGCCGCGGCCCCCCGGGCAAACGCCTCATTGACACTGAGGGAGTCGAACTGGATCTTCGTACTGTTTTCTGCTTTCATATCGTTTCTCCTGACTCCCCGCCCACGCAGGGGATATTCGCCAACTGAAGCACCCGCCGCAGCGCTTCGGGCGCGTGCTGGATCCGCAGGGTGCCGCCCAATGTCCGGGCACAGCGCTGCCGTCCTAAGATCAGCCCGATGCCGGAGGAATCCATAAATCCCACCCCGCCAAAATCCAGCACCAGCGTGCGGGGCGTACGGTTCAGCAGGGCATCGTCCAGCTGGATGCGCAGGTTCTGCGCGGCGTCGTGGTCGATCTCGCCCGCCAGATAGGCGTACAGCACATCGTCTGCCGCGCTGAATGTGACCGTTGCCATGGCTTGTCCATCTCCTTTTTTGCAAAAATAAAAAGCTCTGCACACGAGATACTCTCAGTGTACAGAGCTTTTGCGTTATTTTTTAGAGAAGCGTGTCGCTCAGATGGTTTCCAGCAGCTTTGCCGCTTCCAGGGCGATGGCCTCACTGCCACAGACCAGAAGGCCTCGGCGGCTGTTGGCTTTGGCCTGCTTCACGGCCTCGTCCAGGCTCTCGCAGAGGACGGCGTCAAAGTGGTAGCGGGCCTTTTCCAGCAGGCGCTCGGTCAAGGCTGCCTCCACACCCGACGGTGTGACGAGGAAGACCTGGTCGAACGGGTTTTCCCCCATGCCCGGCATGGTCTGCTTGTCTTTTTTCTGTTCCTCGGGGGTCAGGCCGTTTTCCAGCGCCGTGAAAAATGCCTCGGCTCCCTCCTCCTCGGACAGGCCGACCACGGCGCTCATGTGGCGCACTTTGGCCATGTTGAGCACCCGCAGGAGGGCAGCAGCCTGCTGCGGGGTACGGCAGGCGTCCAGAATGACCAGAGGCTTCTGGGAAAGGACCCGGATGCTGCTGCGGTTCTCGACGGCCGCAAGGCCCTCCAGAATGGCCTCATCGGGGATCTCAAAGCCCTTGCGCCAGAGCGCGAGCGCCATTTCGACGGCAATGGCCGCATTGCCTGCCGCGTGGCGGCCCAGGAACGCCAGCGGGACCGTGTATCCGCCGTAATCCACCTTGCTGGTAAACTTCTCGGCTTCCAGGAACGTGATGTCCTCGGGGTCGGGCACCACCAGCTCACAATTGCACTTGCCGGCAGCCACGATGAGCTCACTGAGGACTGCTTTGGGCTGCTCCGGCGCGGTGACGCAGACAGAACCCTCCCGCATGACACCGGCAGCCAGCGCGGCCGAGCGCTCCACAGAGCGGCTGATGCCGTCCGGGCCGATGGCCGTTACCGCGCAGACCGGCATGGCGGGCAGAGCCGCTGCCAAACCGGCATCCGGCAGCTCCACCACAGCCAGCTTACAGCCTGCCGCGCCAAAACAAATGGCGGCAGCGGCCAGCTCTGCAGCGGCGCGGGGCAGAGGCTTGGCGGCAGACAGTTTTTCCGCGGCCTCACGGAAAAGCACCTCGTCCACCGGAGCACCCTGCACCCGGATGCGGGCCGCAAGCGGCTCACACCCGGCATGGTACAAGCCCGTGACAAAACCGGCTGCCTGCAGGATGGCCCCCAGCAGACCTGCCGTGGCCGTCTTGCCTGCCGTGCCCGCCACGCCGACAAACTGCACCTGCTGCACCGCAGCGGGCAGGGCGGCACGCAGTTCCTCCGCCGGGGCAAAGCCCTCCGGCAGAGTCTCAAAATAGTGATTTGCCTCGTATGGAGTCATTCGGTCAATCCTCGTTTCGATGTTGATAGAGCAAAGCGCACATCCGGCAGAGTGCCAGCAGGAACAGCCCCACCAGCAGCCCGGCCAGCACGCCCATAAAATCCAGCCAGACGTCCAGCACCTGGCTGCTCCGCCCCGGGGAGAAGAGCTGGATGGTCTCATCCGTCAGGGCCGTGAGCAAACCACCCAGAATGGGCCAGGACATGTGCCGGACAAAATGCCGGGTGTACACCCGCAGGCAGAGCATGAGCAGGAAGCCCTCCAGGGCATACTCGCAGAAATGTGCCAGCTTGCGGATAAAATGCATGGTGATGTGGGATGCAAGGCCGGGCATCCCCAGCCGGGTGAGCACCCGCTGTACCAAGCGAAGCACCCGGCCGCTGGCCCCCTCCGACACCACGCCGATCTGCATGGAGTTGGAGAAGATGAACGCGATGCAGCCGATGAGCGCCAGCGTAAAGATCACCCGCCCGGCGATGAGCCAGGGAGAAGTGCGCGGGTTCTGTTCTGACATGCTCAGCCCAGAGCCTTGATGCTCTGCTCGATGTTGGCCAGCTTATCCTGGCTCTTGGCGTGCTTATTGCGGATCTCTTCCACCAGAGCCGCCGGGGCGCGCTCGACGAACTTGGGGTTGTTGAGCTGGTTCTCAAACATGGCCAGCTCTTTTTCCGCCTTGGCCTTTTCCTTGTTCAGGCGGGCCAGCTCTTTCTCGCGGTCGATCAGCTCCATCATGGGGATAAAGCCGCGGGCCGCATGGGTGGACACCTGCACCATGCCGTCGGTGCCGCCCTCGTACTTGGCGGTAAAGGTCACATCGGTGGCAAAGGCAAACTTGGCCAGATAGACCTGCGCGCTCTGGAACGGAGCGGCATCCGCCGTCTCAATGATCATGCTGGTCTTCTTGGCCGGGTGGACATTCATCTCGGTGCGCATGGTACGCACGGCTTTGATGTAGTCCATGACTTTCTCAAAAGCCTCTTCCTCCGCGGTCCAGTTGTGGCTCTCGTCCACGGTGGGCCAGGGCTGGGTCATGATGGTCTCGGCAGAGCCGGGCAGAGCCTGATACAGCTCTTCGGTGATGAAGGGCATGAACGGATGCAGCAGCTTGAGGGCCTTGTCCAGCACATACACCAGCACACGGCGGGCGGTGTCGGCCTGCTCCGCGTCGCCGGAGTTCAGGCGGGGCTTTGCGATCTCGATGAACCAGTCGCAGTAGACATCCCAGATAAAGCTGTTGATCTTGGCAGCCGCCAGGCCCATCTCGTAGTGGTCGAGGTTGTCGCTCATGGCACCGGCCACCTGGTTCAGCTTGGTCAGCACCCACTTGTCGCTCATGTCCAGCTTCTCCTCACTGGGCAGGCCGGGCTGGAAGTCCTCAGGCAGATTCATCAGCACAAAGCGAGTGGCGTTCCACAGCTTATTGGCAAAGTTGCGGGCAGCCTCCACTTTCTTCTCGCTGTAACGCATATCGTTGCCCGGGGTGGAGCCATCCACCAGCATGAAGCGCAGGGCATCGGCACCGTACTTGGCAATGACCTCCAGCGGGTCAATGCCGTTGCCCAGGCTCTTGGACATCTTGCGGCCCTGGCTGTCGCGGACGATGCCATGGATGCAGACGGTGTTAAACGGAGCCTTGCCGGTGTAGGCCAGGCCGGAGAAGATCATGCGGCTGACCCAGAAGCCAATGATATCATAGCCCGTCACCAGCGTGTTGGTGGGGTAGAAATACTTCAGGTCCGCGCTCTCCTCATTGGGCCAGCCCAGAGTGCTGAACGGCCACAGTGCGGAGGAGAACCAGGTATCCAGCGTGTCGGGGTCCTGGGTGAGCTTGGTGCCGCCGCACTTGGGGCAGGTGCAGGGCGCGCTCTTGGCGACCACGGTCTCGCCGCAGTCATCGCAGTACCAGGCCGGGATCTGGTGGCCCCACCACAGCTGGCGGCTGATGCACCAGTCACGGGTGTTCTTCATCCAGTTCATATAGTTCTTGGTGAAACGCTCGGGCACAAACTTGATGTCGCCCTTTTCCACGCTCTCGATGGCAGGCTTTGCCAGAGGCTCCATCTTGACGAACCACTGCTTGGAGATCATGGGCTCAATGGTGGAGTGGCAGCGGTAGCAGGTGCCCACCTCGTGCTTGAGGGGCTCGGTCTCTTTCAGGAAGCCGCCGGCCTCCAGATCGGCCAGGATGGCCTTGCGGGCCTCGAGGGTGGTCATGCCGGCATACTTGCCGCAGTCCAGCACATGGGGCTCGTTGACGGTGTTCTTGCCCGCGGCAAACAGAGCGTCGGCAGCAGCCTTGTCGGCAGCGCCGGTCATGTGGCCGTCGTAGGTAAAGACGCGGACGATGGGCAGCTCATGGCGCAGGCCGACCTCAAAGTCGTTGGGGTCGTGGGCCGGGGTGATCTTGACGACGCCGGTGCCCTTGGTCATGTCGGCGTGCTCGTCGCAGACGATGGGGATCTCTTTGTTCAGCAGCGGCAGGATGACATGGCAGCCATGCAGATGTGCATAGCGGGGATCCTCGCCGTTGATGGCCACAGCGGTATCGCCCAGCATGGTCTCGGGGCGGGTGGTAGCCAGCTCCAGCATCTCGCCCGTCTCCTTGACAGGGTAGAGCAGGTGCCAGAAGTGGCCGTCTTTCTCCTCATACTCCACCTCGGCATCGGAAATGGAGGTATTGCAGTGGGGGCACCAGTTGACCATCCGGTTGCCGCGGTAGATCAGGCCCTTATCATACAGGCGGACAAAGACTTCCTTGACAGCCTCGGAGCAGCCCTCGTCCATGGTGAACCGCTCGCGGTCCCAGTCGCAGCTGCTGCCCAGCTTTTTCAGCTGGCTGACAATGCGGTTGCCGTACTTGGTCTTCCAGGCCCAGGCACGCTCCAGGAAACCGTCGCGGCCCACCATCTCCTTGGTCAGGCCCTCAGCACGCATGGCCTCCACGACCTTGGCCTCGGTGGCGATGGAAGCGTGGTCGGTGCCGGGCACCCACAGGGCGGCGTAGCCCTGCATCCGCTTGGTGCGGATGAGGATGTCCTGCATGGTGTTATCCACCGCATGGCCCATGTGCAGCTGGCCGGTAACGTTCGGTGGCGGCATCACGATGGTATAGGGCTTCTTGTCGGGGTCGGCCTTCGTGTGGAAGTAGCCGCCATCCAGCCAGAACTGGTAGATACGGTCTTCCACCTGGCTCGGATCATACTGTTTTGCGAGTTCTTTCATTGTAACCTCCCAAACGTTTTGGTCCGCAGGGAGCAAAAAAGCCGCCCCACGGAAATTTCCCATGGGACGGCTGTAAATCTACATACCGCGGTACCACCCAAATTGCGCAGACACTGCGGCCTGCGCCCCTTGATGCCCCGATAACGTGGGGCAGAACCGGAGGCGACTACTCCATTCCCCGCCTCTGCTCAAAAGTGACAGCGCACCGCGCCGCTCTGCCGGGCTTTCACCTCCCCCGGCTCTCTGGAAAAGCGGACTGCAGCGCGCACTCTTTTTCATCGCATTTGTTATAAAAGATAATAGCGGTTTTTGTTCGATTTGTCAATTGCTTTTTTATTGTTCCTGCAATAGTTCTGTCTTCAGCCGGGCGATCAGCCGCTCCATCAGCGCCACCCGGTTGAACGGCGTCATCAGATAGAAACCGTCCGCATAGGGCAGGGCCTCCCGAGCCATCTTGAGGGAGATCTCCAGGCCCAGTGCCTCGCCCTGCTCCCGGTCGAGGCCTGCAAAGGCTTCCATGATATCCTCTGCCACATGGATGCCGTTGACTTCGTTCTCCATAAAGATCGCGTTCCGCTGGCTGACCACCGGCATGATGCCGGCCAGAATTTTTGCCCGCTCGCCCAGCGTCTCCCGGGTGCGGCGGAGGTTCTCCACGGCCTGTTCCGAGAGGACCGGCTGCGTCAGGAAACCGGACATCCCGTTTTCCAGCTTTTCGCCCGCCCGGCGCAGCTCCACCTCAAAATTGCGGGCGTTGAGGTTCAGGGCACCGAAGACCGTCATGGGGCTGGGCATCTCCCGGCCCTCCCCTGCCAGCGAAACGATATACTGGGCCAGCTTGCGGGAGTTGAACTGGTAGACGTTCTTCACCTCGTCCCGCTCTGCCGTGGGGATGGGGTCGCCCGTGATGGCCAGCACTTCCCGTACCCCCTCAGCGTACAGGCCCAGCAGCAGGGCCTTGGTGGCGTTGAGGTTGCGGTCACGGCAGGTCATGTGGGGCAGGGTGCAGAGCCCCAGCTCCCGGTGCACCCGGCAGGCCACGAGGGAGGAATCCATCCGGGCCCGGGCAATGGGGCAGTCCGCGATGGTCAGCAGATCAGCTCCCGCCGCCTGCAGACGCTTTGCGCCAGCCAGATAGTTGGTCAGGTCGGCATCCTTGGGGGAATCCAGCTCAATGGCGATCACCTTTTTGCCAGCGTTCAGCTTGCGCAGGAACGCGTCATCTTTTTCCACCGTCGGTGCTTCCGGGGTGGAAACCTGCACCGCCGGGGCCGCTTTTTCCACAGCAGGCAGAGAATCCAGCGCTGCCCGCAGGGCGGCAATGTGAGCCGGAGTGGTGCCGCAGCAACCGCCCAGGATCCGAACCCCTTCCGCCGCAATTCGGGCCAGCTCTTTGGCGAAGTATTCCGGCTTGCCCTGATACTTTACCTGGGTGCGTGTGACCACCGGGTAGCCCGCGTTGGGCATGACCGACAGCGGCAGGGCCGTGCTGCCCAGCTGCTGTACCAGTGTCCGCATGGCACCCGGGGCCGAAACACAGTTAAAGCCCACCGCGTCCACAATGCCGCTCTCCGTCATCCGGCGGACCAGATCTTTGCTGTACATGCCCTCCCGGGTGTAGCCATCCGGCAGCACTGCAAAGGAGACCAGCACAAAGGCATCCGGCACCTGCGCCTTGACGGCCTGCACAGTCTCCAGCACACCGGCGTCCGAGCTCAGGGTCTCAAACAAGAAGTTCTTTGCCCCCTGCTCCACAAAACAGCGGGCCACTGCCGTGTAGATGCTTCCCGCCGGGGCAGCCTCGGTATCCGGAGCCGGGCCCAGGTCCGCAAAAACGGCCGCTCCCGTCTCCACAGCGGCTTCTGCCGCCAGCTTCCAGCCTGCACGGGCCAGCACCTGCCAGTCCGGCTGCCGTGCCGCCGCCATCCGGGGCAGGCCAAACGTATTGGTCTTGATGGCCTCCGCGCCGGCTGCCAGGTACTCCCGGTGGACTTTCCGCACGCCCGCCGGGTCCAGCAGGTTGCCCTGCTCACACTCCGTACCGGGCTTGGCTTTATAATAGGTACCCATACCGCCATCAAACAAAAGCGGTTTCCGGGCCAGATGTGCACGCACGTCGATCATGTTTGGGTCTCCTTTATCTTTTTTCTTGATTGTATAAAGAAATTCTGATATAATTTTTGTATGAAAGAGAGGTGTCCTCCATGCCTAAGATTCGTTCCAGCGCAGACCTGCGCAATAACTACAATGAGATTTCCACTTTCTGCCATGACTATGCAGAACCCGTGTTCATCACCAAAAACGGCAAGGGTGATCTCGCCGTCATGAGCATTGAGACCTATGAAGCACTGACCAGCCGCTTTGAGCTGTATGTCAAGCTCCAGGAGGGGCTCGATGATGTTGCCGCAGGGCGGACACGCCCCTGGAAAGATGTCAAAGCCGAGTTGCTGAATCATTGGGGGCATGAATGAATTATACCGTTGAACTTTCCAACACAGCGGAACAGGATATCCATGAATCTGTCCGCTACGTCACGCTCCAGCTGAAGAATCCGATTGCTGGCCGACGCCTGCTTGGGAATACAATCGACTGCGTTGATTCCTTGGAGTCGTTTCCAGCCCGTTTTCCAGTGATCGGCGATCCCATTCTAGTCATTCATCAGATTCATTTCGTCCCGGTGCAGAATTATCTTCTGTTTTACCAGATTCATGAGCCCTCCCATACTGTTATGGTTCTTCGGTTCCTCTATGGCAAAAGCGATTGGGCTTCCATCCTGAAAAAGGACCTGCTTCGCAGCTGAGCCGCGCTCCCCGGGAAACCGGGGAGTTTTCTCATGTATCTTCAGTTTAATAAAGTTTACGCGGTTGTCAAGCACCTTTTGCGGAGGGTTTTCTGCACTTCCCTTGCGTTCCCGGTAAATTTGTGCTATCCTATGCGTACTTTCAATACAGAACGGAGTGATGGAACATGCGCCATGCAGGCACACAGGAGATCGAAACGCCGCGGCTGATTCTGCGCCGCCTTTTGCCGGAAGATGCCAACAAGATGTACGTCAACTGGGCCAATGACCCGGACGTGACCCGTTTTCTGCGGTGGGAGCCGCACAAAAACGCGGCTGAGACCCGCCAGCTGCTGGAGGCATGGGCCACCCTCTACCCCAACGAGGATTACTACCAGTGGGCCATTGTGGAAAAAGCCACCGGGCAGGTGTTCGGCTCCATCAGCATCTATAACAGCCTGCTGGGGGAGCCTCAGCAGAAAGCCGCGTGGCCCGGGCTGGATCTCTCCGAGGGCATCTGGGAGCCGGGATACTGCATCGGCAAAGCGTGGTGGAACAAGGGCTTTACCACCGAAGCCCTCCGCGCGGTTGTAGAATACTGGTTCAAAAATACAAATAGTAACTGGCTGGCCTGCTGCCACGCCGCTGCCAACCCTGCCAGTGGCCGGGTGATGCAAAAGGCGGGCTTTGTCTACCACCATGACGCCGAGTACCATAAATTTGACGGTACACCTGTCTCCTGCAAATGCTATGCGCTCACGAGAGAGCATTACAACACTTTGTATAAATAAGAGGATTTATTTTGAGCGAACTTTACGATATCTTAGTGGAAACACCCCCGACGAAAGTCATCCTGCTGGCACTGGATCAGGGCCTGTGGGACTGTGAGCGGAGCCTGGCCGAGCTTTCGGCCCTGTGCGAAGCCAACCATATGGAAGCCGTGGCCGAGGTGACCCAGAAGCGCCAGACGCCTGAGACCGGCATCGTGCTGGGCAGCGGCAAGCTGGAAGAGGCCGCGGCAGCGGCAGCCGAACTGGGCGCGGAGTGCGCCGTGTTTGACGGCGAACTGACTGGCAGCCAGATCCGCAACATCTCCACAGCGCTGGGCGGCATGGAAGTCATTGACCGCACCATGCTCATCCTGGAAATTTTCCGCAGCCGCGCCGTGACCAACGAGGGGAAACTGCAGACCGAGCTGGCCCTGCTGCGCTACCGCCTGCCCCGCCTGCAGGGCATGGGCGAGAGCCTGAGCCGTCAGGGCGGCGGCGGTGGCGGCGGCGGTGGTGCCCGCCGCGGTGCCGGTGAGACCAAGCTGGAACTGGACCGCCGCCATGTCCACGCCCGCATCGACGCACTGGCCGAAAAACTGGCCGAGATGGAAAAGCGCCGGGGCGAGAGCCGCAAGGCCCGCGCCAAAACCGGGATGCCCGTGGTCAGCCTTGTCGGCTACACCAACGTAGGCAAATCCAGCCTGATGAATGCCCTGTGCGGCCCCAGCGTCGCTGAAGCGGACATGCTGTTCGCCACCCTGGACCCCACCAGCCGGAAGCTGGTACTGCCCAGTGGCATGGCCGTGCTTCTGGTGGACACCGTCGGCTTCGTCTCCCGCCTGCCCCACAATCTGGTGGAGGCGTTCAAATCCACGCTGGAGGAAGCCGCCTGGTCGGACGTCATCGTCCGGGTGGCCGACGCCGGCGATGAGCAGCGGGAAGAGCAGCTGGCCGTCACGGACGAGGTTTTGGATGGTCTGGACTGTGCCGACATCCCCCGCCTGACCGTTTACAACAAATGCGACAAACCCGGTGCTCTCAGCTTTGACCCGGACATCCTGCTGACCAGCGCCAAAACGGGCTACGGCCTGGAGGCCCTGCTCAAAAAGCTGGATGAGACCCTCAGCGACCGGGTGCATACCATCCGGGTGCTGCTCCCCTATGATAAGCTGGGCCTTGCCGCCCCCATGCGGGAGCGGGGCAGCGTGCAGGTGGAAGAATACCGGGAGGATGGCCTCTACCTGGAGGGCATCGTCAAAACGGAAGACCTCCACTGCTTTGAGGGGTATCTCTGCTGAGGAAACACTTTCTGAATCATAAAACGCCAAAAGAGCCAGTCTCGTGTGAGACTGGCTCTTTTGATACACATAGGCTTACAGGTTTTCAGCCCGCCTTTTCCGGTTCGGCTGCTTCGTCGGAGGCCGTGCCGAACAGGCGCTCGTACTCGCCCACAAAGGCCCGCTCCGGCAGCGCGGAGGTCAGGGCCAGCGCCGCCGCAAAGCGCTCCTCCTCCGTCAGCTCAATGTTGACCGGAGGAAAATTCTGCAGCACTCGCTCCAGCTGCGCCCGCACTTCTTTGGCCACAAAGATGCCGCGGTCGGTCATGTAGATCTTACCGTAGTGCTCTTTGACGATCATGCCGCGCTCCATGAGCAGGTTCATGATGCGTACGACAGAGGGCTTGGTCACGCCCAGCTTCTCTGCAATGCTGCGGGAGCTGATGTCCAGATGCGTCTGCGAGACCTCGTAGATGGCCAGCAGATACCGCAGGTGCGCTTCCGTCAATGGCATCCGCTGCACCCTCCGCAATCTCCATTGCAGCCGCCCTCGCCGCAGCCACCACAGCCACCGCCGTGTTTGTGGGAGTGCCAGGTGACCCAGATCACGCCGCCAAACACGATTGCACCAACGATGATCGTGGGCAGGTTAAAGTTGGCAGCCAGGAATTCCATCATACAAAAGCACTCCTTTCAAAATCGTGCGATATTACTTGCTGGCAGTGATCTTCTTGACGTCGATCTTGACCTCATTGTCGCCAACATACTTGTTGGGGCGGAACATCAGGTACAGGAATGCGGCAAAAATCACAATTGCCACGATGGTGAAGAAGTTGAAGCCAACCTCACCGGTGATCAGACCACCGATCTGGTACACCACCAGAGCCGCGCAGTAAGCCAGAGCGCACATATAGCCAATGGCGATAGCGGTCCACTTGCCGTTGTTCATCTCACGCTTGATCGCGCCCATCGCAGCGAAGCAGGGAGCGCACAGCAGGTTGAAGATCATAAACGCGTAAGCAGACAGAGCGGTGTAATCGGCAGCGACAGCGCTCCAGATCTCATCACCGTTCTCAGACAGCTCGCCGCCGAAGTTGTACAGGACGCCGAACGTGCCAACAACGTTCTCCTTTGCGATCAGGCCGGTGACGGAAGCAACGGTTGCTTTCCAGTTGCCGAAGCCCAGAGGAGCGAAGATCCAAGCGATCTTGGTTGCGATGGCAGCCAGCACGGAGTTGTCCTGATCCTCGACCATACCGAAGGCACCGTTCTCAAAGCCGAAGCCCTGCAGGAACCACAGGATCACGGTAGCGGCCAGAATGACGGTACCAGCACGCTTGATGAAAGACCAGCCGCGCTCCCAGGTAGCACGGAAGACGTTACCCCAGGCGGGCACATGGTACGCGGGCAGCTCCATAACGAAGGGAGCGGGGTCCCCTGCGAAGATCTTGGTCTTCTTCAGGATGATACCGGAGCAGATGATGGCGGCCATGCCAATGAAGTAAGCGGAAACAGCAACCATAGAGGAGCCGCCGAACATAGCACCCGCGATCAGGCCGATAATGGGTATCTTAGCGCCGCAGGGGATGAAGCAGGTGGTCATGATGGTCATACGGCGGTCACGCTCGTTCTCGATGGTACGAGAAGCCATAACGCCCGGGACGCCGCAGCCAGTGCCGACCAGCACGGGGATGAAGCTCTTACCGGACAGGCCGAAGCGGCGGAAGATACGGTCCATGATGAACGCGACACGGGACATGTAACCCACATCCTCCAGGATGGACAGCAGGAAGAACAGGACCAGCATCTGGGGAACAAAGCCCAGCACCGCGCCGACACCGGCCACGATACCGTCCATGATCAGGCCGTACAGCCAGCCTGCCACGCCGATGCTCTCCAGGAAGCCGCCCAGTGCATTGGGAACGATCTCTCCGAACAGGACATCGTTGGTCCAGTCCGTTGCAAAGGTACCGATGGACCAGCCGCCGTCTGCAATGGAGGTGCCCATGGACAGGGAGTACATCAGGTACATGATGACCGCGAAGATGGGCAGGGCCAGGATACGGTTGGTCACGATCTGGTCGATCTTATCGGAAGCGGTCAGGTGCTCCACACGGGCCTTCTTCTTGACAGCCTTGGAAACAACACTGTTGATGTAAGCGTAGCGCTGGTTGGTGATGATGCTCTCGGCGTCATCGTCCATCTCAGCCTCGCAGTCCTTGATGTGCTGGTCGATGTGATCCAGCAGGGCCTTGTCGAGGTTCAGTTCTGCCTGGACCTTGTCGTCGCGCTCGAACAGCTTGACGGCATACCAGCGCAGGAAGTGGTCATCGACCTTGCCCTGGATGGACTCCTCGATGTGGGCAATGGCGTGCTCCACGCTGCCGGTAAAGACATGCGGCAGCTCGACAGCCTTGCCAGCCTTGGCAGCGGCAGCAGCCATCTGAGCGGCTTTCTCGCTGCCCTCGTTCTTCAGAGCGCTGATCTCAACGGCCTGGCAGCCCAGCTCTTCGCTCAGCTTCTTCAGGTCGATCTTATCGCCGTTCTTACGGACCAGGTCGATCATGTTGACAGCCATGACCACGGGGATGCCCAGCTCGATCAGCTGGGTGGTCAGGTACAGGTTACGCTCGATGTTGGTACCATCGATGATGTTCAGGATGGCATCAGGCTTCTCGCCGACCAGATAGCTGCGGGCGACGACCTCTTCCAGAGTGTACGGAGACAGGGAGTAGATACCGGGCAGGTCCTGGATGATGACATCCTCCGCGCCTTTCAGCTTACCCTCTTTCTTCTCAACGGTAACGCCGGGCCAGTTGCCGACGTACTGGTTCGAGCCGGTCAGTGCATTGAACAGGGTCGTTTTACCGCAGTTCGGGTTGCCGGCCAGTGCAATTTTAATACTCATTGCGTGTCCTTTCCTCTCTTTGGAATCAAACCACTTCGATCATTTCAGCGTCGGCCTTGCGCACGCTCAGCTCGTAGTTGCGCACGGTCAGCTCCATGGGGTCGCCCAGGGGGGCAACCTTACGGACATAGATCTCAACACCCTTGGTGATGCCCATGTCCATGATGCGGCGCTTCACGGGGCCTTCGCCATGCAGCTTTGCCACCGTTGCGGTCTCGCCGACCTTGACGTCTTTCAGAGTCTTCATTGTAAATCCTCCTCTACTTGTCTTTATACGAGAGACTATTCCAGTTTCGGAGCAGCTCTCTAAACAGCTTGTGGCGCTGTTTAGCCAATCATAATGCGGTTCGCCATGGTCTTGTCCAGTGCGATCCGGCTCTCCTTGACCTGCAGGATCAGGTTGCCTGCGATCTCGTTCACCACGGTCACTTCGCTGTCCACCACAAAACCCAGCTCTGCCAGGTGCTGGCGGACCTCATCCTTGCCGGTAATTTTTTTTATGGTCACGGTCTCGCCCGCTTTTGCCATCGTCAAAGGCATCATGTCTTCCACACTCCTTTGTTATTCTCCTGCAGTCGCCGCAAAGGTTAGTCAGTGGCAACTATCAGCATCGATAGTTTATACTTACTAACCTTTTCTGTCAACAGTTTTTTCATAACTTCTTAGCGGTTTGTAGACACAAACAATTTTCGTCCACGAATTTCCCAAGATTTTTTGCAGAGGTAACAATCACTAACCACAAAGTTTATATGTGCTAACTTTTTGATCCTAATTTTCTCTTTTCCTCTTATCATCGTTTATAGCTCGTATTTTTACGAAAAACCTTGAAACATTTTTCCATCTTCTTTTTCATCTTCTGATGGGTGCGTTTTCAACGATTTCCGCTCCTGATATGACACAGCCGCCCGGTGCAGTGGTCATTCTGCACCGGGCGGCCGCGTGTCAAAAGGAGGATTTCTTCCCGCCGACGCGTGGAGGCTTCGGCGGGCGCCAGGATAAAAAGAGAGTATTTGAAGAGAATGTCAAAATTTAAGCCGCCACCGCGAGGCGGGAAATGGGGGTGCCGCTGTGGAACAGGCGCAGGTACACGGCTGTGCATTTGCTCAGCTGTGCAAAATGGCGCCGGGCGGCGTTGGGATCGCCGTAGGCTTTCCAGCAGCCGCAGCAGGTAAAGTTGCGGCCCCGGTTCTCAATAAAGCCCACCACATCGGTCAGCGGATAGCCCAGAAACACGCCGATCTCATGCGGGAACTCCGCCGAGCAGCAGAGCCTCCGGGACAGCTGGGTCAGCATGATCCCCGTCTGCTCTTGCTCCTGGGGCAGCTGATATCCCTCCCGTGCCAGAAAAGCGCGGACTGCTTCGTCCGCAAAGATCGCGCGCAGGCGTGCTTCGCGGTAAACGTAGATCAGGAACTGGTGCGTCCGCACACAGCCTTTCAGCACCCGGACGCTGAGGCCCTTGCTGGCCAGCTGCTCGTTCCAGCTGCGCACGCGGCGGGCAAGGTCTGAGCAGTCCCGCGTTTCATAGCGGAACAGCCCTGCAGGCTTGAGCCCGGCCAGTACAGGGGCGCATTGCTCGATCATCACGGTTTCAAAATTTCGCTCCATGTCCGGTCTCCTCCATCGGGTGCTTTCTTTCAGGGATATCGTTCCCCGGTGCCCTGTCTTTTATGCGGGCTACGGTTAGAATCAGCTAACCAAAATGCTGAAAAGAACGCGGCTGGTCCCTGCCTTGCCGCTTCTTGGTTAGTTATCTCTAACGTGGCATTATCTTACCACAGGTTCGGGAGGTTGTCAACGGGTTTTTGAAAAGTTTTTCAAGCGTTTTAAAAGAAAAATACCGGGCAGCCAAAACGCAGCGTTTTCAACTGCCCGGTATCTTATTCTTTCACCGGTTGCTTACATGCAGGCGCTCTTTCAAACTTTCCTGTAATACCTGTGAAAAGTTTACGCCGTTTCGCTCCGCCAGGTCGTTCAGCCAGGAGGGAAGCGTCACGTTTTTCCGCACTGTGCGCAGGTCATTGGCACGGCGGTATGCCGCAAAGTCGATATCCACCAGCGTCACGATCTCCTGTTCTTCCGGGTGGGGCATGGTGCCGGATGCCTGTGGAATCTTCCGCCCTGCGTCCTCTTCCGTAATGCCCCAAAGACCAATGGCGTCCCGGGCCATTTCAATGGCATCCGCAAGGTCTTCTCCCTCTGTGTTGATATCCAGGTCAGGGACAAAGACAACATATCCCCGCTCCGCGGGAGTAAGAATGATAGGGTAAACTGCTTTCATGCTGGCTTTTCTCCTTTCGTGTTTTATAACGGGGGCTTATTTCAGCCCCCGGCGCTTGAAGAGGTTTATCAAGTCTTTTTGTTTCATGGTTTCACCTCTCAAGCCAATTATACGCATTATATGCGCATTCGTCAATTGGGTTGCATTGATTGCTTGTCTGCTATCTTTCTCTTGAATATAGCGCTTCTTTCATCCGTGTGGTATACTCAGCTCAGAAAATTTGTGGATGCCCCGCCATACGATTTCCGACAAAACTTACGATACCCTATTTTTGTCAATTGACGAGAAAACAAAAGAGGAACCACAATGAATTTTACACCATTTGAAACACCCCGGCTTCGGCTGCGCCCGCAGGAAGCGCGGGATGCAGGCTTTGCGCTCTGCATCTGGGGCGACCCCATCACCGGGAAATATCTCTCCGACACGCCGCTGGATGCCATTGACGACCTGAACGAGTACATGGAACTGCTGCGGCATCTGAGCGACGCACCGGACTGCTATTATATGATTGCCGAAGACAAAGTCACCGGCCAGCCCATTGGTACATGCTGCGCCGTCATCAAAAACGGCGGCACCTGCTGGGATATCGGTTACTGCATCCACCCCACCCGCTGGCGGCAGGGCTATGCCAAAGAAATGGTAACGGCCGTTGTTGCATTTGGCGCACAAAATGGCGTTAAAACATTTCTCGCTGATGTTGCCGCGGAAAATCTCGGCTCCTGCGCCGTCATGCGTGTTCTTGGCTTTACCCCCACCGAAAACGGCACCTTTCACCGGGGCAGTACCACACTGGAATACAGAAACCTCACATTCAGGAAAGAATTATGACGTCAAACAGCCTTACCCCTATCATCAATTCCATTACTGCCCTGCTCTCCACTGCCGCAGGACGCCCCATCCTCATCGCTTTGGACGGCCGGTGCGGCAGCGGCAAAACGACGCTGGCGGCACAGCTGGCAGAGCGGTTTCCCGGCAGCCGGACCATCCACACCGACGACTACTACCTCCCGCCTGCCCAGCGGGTACCGGGGTGGGAAACACTCCCCTGCGCCAACATGGATTTAAAGCGCCTGCGGGCCGAGGTGCTGAACCCTGCCCGGGCGGGGCAGCCGTTTTCTTATATCGCATACTCCTGCCGGGAGGGAGCCTATCTGCCGCCCGTCTTCTGCCAGCCCGCGCGGCTGGTCATCGTGGAGGGCAGTTACAGCCACCACCCGGCCCTCGCCGATTGTTATGACCTGCGGGTCTTCGTCACCTGCTCCAAGGCGGAGCAGACCCGCCGCCTGCAGGCCCGGGAGGGGGCGCGGTATCCCGCTTTTGCCCAGCGCTGGATCCCGCTGGAAGAGGGATATTTTGCAAAGTATTCCATTGAAGAAAGTGCAGACTTGATTCTGGATCCCGAAAAGGGTATGATAGAGACAACAAAATCATAAAGGAGCATCATCTTATGCGTGCTTACGAACGACTGTTACAATACGCCCGGGTGTATACCACCTCGGACCCCGAATCCGGCACCCACCCCTCCGCAGCCCGCGAGTTCGACCTCGCCCACATGCTGGTGGAGGAGATGAAAAATCTGGGCATCGAGGACGCCCGTGTGGACGAGCACTGCTACGTCTACGGCACCCTGCCCGCCACCCCCGGCTGCGAGAAGCTGCCCGCGCTGGGCCTCATCGCCCACATGGACACTGCCCCGGATGCCAGCGGCGAAAACGTCAACCCCATCCTCCACGAGAACTATGACGGCAACGATGTGACCCTGCCCGCCACCGGGATGGTCATGAAGACCTCCACGTTCCCGTTCCTGAAAGAGCTCAAAGGCGAGACCCTTATCACCACCGACGGTACCACCCTGCTGGGTGCGGACGACAAGGCCGGTGTGGCTGAGATCCTGACCGCCGCCGAGACCCTGCTTGCCGAGGGCCGCCCCCACAGCAAGGTCTGCATCGCCTTTACCCCCGACGAGGAGATCGGCGAGGGCGCTTCCCTGTTTGACATCCCCGGCTTTGGGGCCGACTTTGCCTATACCGTCGATGGCGGCGATGTGGGCGGCATTGAGTACGAGAATTTCAACGCCGCTTCCGCTACCGTCACCATCCACGGCTTCTCGGTTCATCCGGGCAGCGCCAAGGACGCCATGATCAACGCCTCCAATGTGGCGCTGGAGTTCCACAGCGCCCTGCCCGTGATGGCACGGCCTGAGACCACCGAGGGCTATCAGGGTTTCTACCACCTGTGCCAGATGTACGGCGATGTCACCGACGCAAAGCTGGGCTACATCCTGCGCGACCACGACGCCCAGAAGCTGCAGTACAAGAAAGACAACCTGATGCACATCGCCGCCTACCTGAACGGCAAGTACGGCGAGGGCACCGTGGAAGTGGAGATCAAGGACAGCTACCGGAACATGATCGAGAAGATCAAGCCCCACTTCCATCTGGTGGAGAACGCCCGCAAAGCCATCCGGATGGCAGGCCTGGAGCCCGAGGAAGAGCCGGTCCGCGGCGGCACCGATGGTGCCACCCTGAGCTGGAACGGCCTGCCCTGCCCCAACCTGGGCACCGGCGGCTTCAACTTCCACGGCGTCTGCGAGTGCACCACTGTGGAGCGGATGGACAAGGCCACCGAAGTCCTGCTGAACATCGTGGAGCTGTATTCCAAATAACTTCTACAAACCAAAAAGAACGTCCGCACAGTGTGCGGACGTTCTTTTTGGTTTTAACCCACGTTGATATGCCCCACCGGCATCACTTTCCGTTTGTTGTCGTCCGGTTTTGCCGTCAGGCTGATGGCCAACGAGACGGGGCCCACGCGGCCCATGAACATGACCAGCATATACAGCAGCTTTGCCCCGGTGTTCAGCTGCCCGGTAACACCCACCGAGAGGCCCACGGTACCAAAGGCCGAGCAGGATTCAAAGATCGCGTCAATGACGGTGACGGCCTCGGCGCTGTTGTAGTAGACGACGACTGCCGAGCCCAGCGCCGCCACCGCACCCAGCATAATGATGGTCAGAGCGCGGTAAATCGTCTTGGACTCAATGTGGTGGTCATGGATGACGCAGTCATCCCGGCCCTGTGCCACACTGCGGATGGTCAGGATGACCACTGCAATGGTGGTCACTTTGACGCCGCCGCCCGTGGAGCCCGGCGCCGCGCCGATGAACTGCAGAATGCTCATCCAGAGCTTGGTCACCGGGCCGCAGGCTTCCAGGTCAATGGTATTCATGCCGGCGGTACGGGTGGAAACGGATTGGAACAGCGACGCCATGATCTTGCCCGGGACGCTCAGCCCGCCCATGGTGGCGGGGTTGTTCCACTCCATCAGGCCGATGAGCAGAGCCCCCAGCACCCAGAGAATGAGGGAAAATTCCAGCACCACCCGGGCCTGCAGCGAGAGGCGGCGGCGCTTGCGGTACTCGCCCAGCTCCACCCAGACCATGAAACCCAGGCCGCCCGCCATGATCATGAACATGATAACGGCCTGCACATAATAGTTGTTCCCATAGGGTACTACGGAGGAATACGCCCCGAAGCGTCCGAACAGGTCAAAGCCCGCGTTGCAGAACGCCGAGATGGCCGTAAAGATGCTGACCCAGATGCCCTCCGGGCCAAACTGCGGCACCAGCGCAAACATGAGCAGCACGGCACCCATGGCCTCAAAGGTCGCGGCCAGCCGGATGACGATTTTAAGCACCTCCGTGGCCTTGGAAAGGCCTTCGGCCGAGACGCTTTCGCCCAGCAGCCGCAGATCCCGGAAGCCCATCCGCCGCCGGGCCGCCAGCGCAAAGAAACTGGTCAGCGTGACAAGGCCAAGGCCGCCCACCTGGATGAGGAGGAGCAGCACTGCCTGCCCGAAAAACGTGAACTGCGTCCAGGTGTCCCGCACGACGAGGCCGGTGACGCAGGTGGCGCTGGTGGCCGTGAACAGGGCGTCCACCAGCCCCAGCCGCCCCTGTTTGCTGGCAATGGGCAGACTGAGCAGCAGCGTGCCCGCCGCGATCACCAGCAGAAAGCTGACACAGATGGTCTGGGTGGCACTGCTGCCGGCCAGCCAGCCTTTTTGTTTGCGGAGATTGAATTTCTCCTTTTTTCGTTTTAGCATAAAGCTCCTTTTATTTCAGCCATTCCCGCAGGATACTTTCCAGTTTGCCCCGATCCAGCATCTGTTCATTCAGTTCTGCGTTGCAAACATGGAGAATGTTCCCGCTGCCAGCAGTTTCTGCGTTTCTTTCGCGTAGATCTCCACCAGCACGGTGCACACGGTGCGGCCCCGGTGCTGCACTTTGCCCACCGCGTAGACCTGACCCTCGTGGATGTTCCGGTAGTAATTCAGGCTGCCGGTTTGGGTCACATAAGTGCGGCCATCGGTTCGGGCGGTAACGCCGCTGCAGCAGTCCGCCAGCGTAAACAGCAGGCCGCCGTGCAGCATTCCCATGGGGTTGAGCAGCTCCGGGCGGGTGGCGGTGCCCATCACGGCGTGGTCTTCCTCCAGCTCCCAGATCTCAATACCGCAGGCCTGGACAAAGGCATTTTCAGCAGTGTATTCGATCAGTTTTTTCTTTAAATTCTCATTCATCACTCATACTCTCTCGGGTAAAGAACCAGCTCATGGGGTAGATGCCCTGCGGGCACTGCAGATACTTGTCCTTTACCGCGCAGCGAATCCATTCTTTGGATACTCCCAGCGCGTCGGCTGCCTGCTGCAGCTCCAGCGGGCGGAGGTAGCCGTGGCCTTTGCGGAAGAATTCTTCCTGCTCTGCCACGATCTTTTTGGCACAGCGCTCCAGCAGCGCCTGCCGCCCGTTGATGTTTTCCACGATGCTGCGGGCCTGGTTCAGCTTCTCCGAAAGATAGAGGCGCACCTCTTCATCCGGCGTCTCGAGCAGCAGGTTGCTGTAATACACGCTGAGATCCAGCGGGGGCAGACCGCCGCCGTTCACCTGCACTTCCAGCTCCTCGTCTTCCCCGGGCAGCACCAGGACATCGGGTGTGACATAGCTCAGGTTCTCCCGGCGGCTGAAACCAGTACCCGGGCGGGGGTTCAGGGAGCGGATCAGGTCGCACTCCTCCCGCACCAGAGCCTCGGAGGCCCCCGTCTTCCGGCTGATGGCACCATAGCCGTTCTCGGCCAGCTCATCCATGAACTGCTCCACGATGATCCTTGCCAGCCGGTGGTCGCCTGCGTGCCGCTCGATCTGCAAACTCAGGCACTCGGTCCGATCCCGAGCCCCCACGCCCGCCGGGTCGGCAGCCTGCAGCTCCGTCAGGGCACGGGAGATCACCGCGTCGCTGACGCCCAGCGATGCGGCCAGCTCGGCGGGGTCCTCGCTGAGAAAACCGTCATCGTCCAGCCGGTCACAGAGCAGCTCCACGGCCTGCAGCACCTCCGGCTCCAGCTTCGTGCCGATAAACTGCGAAAGCACAAAGCGGGAGAGGTCGTTCTCATCGCTCAGATAATATCCCATCCGGGAAAGCGGGTCCCGGCTGCCGTCTTCCTCGTCCTGGCCCTGATAGTAAGAATCCTGCCAGTCGCCGGCCTCCAGCCACTCCCGTTTCCGGGCAAAATTCGGGTCTTCCAGCATCTCTTCGCCCGGGTCGGACAGCTCAAACACCGGGTTTTCCTGCAAAGCAGTTTCTACATAATCCCGCAGCTCCTGCACACCCATCTGCAGTACGCCTGCAAACTGTGTTTCCTGGGGAGACGGAGTCTGTTCATACGTTGCGCTCATTTCATTTACCTCCCAATCATCAGCGGTCTCAGTCTATCACATCCCCTGTTGTGAATCAACATTTCTCCAGATTTCTTGGCAGGTTGCAACAAAAAGTGCGCCCGCATTTTGTGCAGGCGCACAGTAGAGCACGGTGGAAAACCCGTTCAGTACTTTAAACACAGCATTCCCAGCACCACGCCGCCCACCATGAGCACCGCGGCGGCCAGGTCATACCAGTGCACCCGTGGTACCATATAATAGGTACGCGGCGCATCCCCGCAAAAGCCCTTGGACTCCATGGCCATGGCAATGGACTCCGACCAGCGGACGCTGTTGACCAGCATGGTGAAGACCGGCTTCATCGAGAGCGGGCCCGCCTTCAGGCCGCGCGCCGCAAAGGCCGTGCGCACCTGGGCGTACTCCCGCGCCATCCCCGGCATCAGGTGGAACGCCGCCAGGATGCCATAGGCAAACTTGGGCGGGAGGTGGCACTGGTGCAGCAGGCTGGCAATGAAGAAGTCCCCCTCGGTGGAAAGTGCAAACAGGATGCCCAGCCCGGCGTAGGCCAGCAGACGGGTGGCCAGCTGCAGCGCCGTGTACAGGTTTTGCGACATGGCCGCGCGCACACTGTAAGGCATGGCCGAAAGGCCGCTCAGATCCATGGTCTGCGTGCTGCCGCCCCGGGCGTAGTAAAGGCCCATCACAAACAGGCCGAACGCCGCAATGCAGGCCGGCAGCAGGATGACGCCGATCTTTTTCAGACTTACCCGGGAGCAAAACATCAACAGCAGCAGGCAGACGGCCAGCACCAGCAGGTTCAGGCTGACCAGATACTCAAACGAGAGCAGAATGACACAGATCAGCACCGTAAATGCCTTTACGGTGGGGTTCCAGCGTTCCAGCATTTACAGCACCTCCTCTGCGGATTTTTCCACCAGCGCGGTATCTTCCAGCCGGTAGATTTGATCGGCCCAGGCCGCAGCCAGCTCGGTATCGTGGGTGATGAAGATGACCGTCAGCCCCTCCTGCTCCACTTTTTCCCGCAGGTGCTCCATGATGGCGTTTACCGAGCGGGCATCCTGGCCGTAGGTGGGTTCGTCCAGCAATAGCAGTTCCTGCCCGCCTGCCAGCACCGAAAGAACCGCCAGCCGCCGCTGCTGGCCCTGGCTGAGCATGTAGGGCGAGTACCGCCGCTGCCGTTTCAGTCCGTAGCGATCCAGCAGCTCTTCGGCCCGCTGGCGGCAGGCCTCGTCCGAGAGGCCCGGCTCCCAGAGCCGCAGACCAACACAGACCTCGTCCTCCACATTCTGGGTGACGAACTGGTTGGCCGGGTTCTGGAACACGATGCCGATGTGGCGGTACAGCTCTTTCGGCTTCATTTTTGCAATGTCCCGGCCCTGAAACAGGATCCGCCCCGTGTAGGGGTGCTGCTTGAGCACCGAGAGAAAGGTCGTGGTTTTGCCGGTGCCGCTGGGGCCGAGAACTGCCGTCATACAGCCCGCCAGGAAATCCGCGTCCGCATTCTGCACCAGAAAGGGTGCGTCGTACACCGTGCGGCCCCACTTGCGGCGGGTGGGCAGCCCCTTGCGGATGCTGACACCCCGGAACTGCAAAAGCGGCTTGTCCTCTGCCACCGGGCGGGCCGCTCGCTTTGGCCGGGAGCCCGGGTAAAACAGGCCCAGCCGCTCAAAGTCCGCGCGGTGTTCCGGCAGATTTTTGCAGTTGATGCCCCGGGCGGCTACTTTGCCGCCCTCTTCCAGCAGGATGATCTCATCCGCCGCTTCCAGCCAGAGGTCTGCCTTATGGTCGATGGCCAGAATCGTCCGGCCAGAAGTTTTCATCCTCAGCAGCATTTCCAGCAGCTGGGCTGCCGCCTCGTGGTGCAGGTTGGCAAAGCTTTCATCCAGCAGGATGCAGCGGCTCTCCATAACGTAGAGGCAGGAAAGGGCCGCTTTCTGTTTCTCGCCGCCGGACAGGGTGGAAAGAGTCCGATCCAGCAGCGGCGCAATGCCCAGCTCCGCGGCGGCCCGGTCGATCCGGGCATCCATCTCCCCGGCAGGGACGCGGATGTTTTCCAGACAGAAGCGCATCTCCTCCCGCAGGGTGTTCATACAGAACTGCAGGTCCGGGTTCTGGAACAGCACCGTCAGGTAAGCGGCCCGTTTCTGCGGGTCCAGCGTTTTCAGGTCCTGCCCGTACAGCCGGATGGTTCCGCCCTCCAGAAAACCACCGTTTTCCGGGTACAGCCCTGCGGCTACCGCAGCCAGCGTGCTTTTGCCGCAGCCGCTGCCGCCCATCAGGACCGTGAGCGTCCCGGCCGGGATGCTCAGGCTGGTATGGTCCAGAATGTTGCGTTTGCCTTTTTCCTGATAGCGGAACACGACATCTTCCAGCTCCAACGCGGTGTTGGCCGACATTTCTTAATCCTCCAGGTCAGCGTCCTGTGCCTGTGCCACGGCATAGCCTTTCAGGACACCTGCCTTGACGAGGCCGTCGGCCAGCATCGGGGTGATGAAACCGTCAAAGACGATGGCGCTGATGATGCGCACCACCAGCATGATGGCCAGCACGGGGATGGCAATTTTGTTGTAGCCGCTGATGACCAGGTTGTAGATCAGGGTCAGGACCGAGCAGATGACAGCGCCCTCGATCATGGTCATCCGGTCAAACTTCTTGTAGTGTTTCAGGGCAATGATGAGCTCAAAGCCAAGGCCCTGCACCAGGCCGGACAGGATGATGATGGGTCCAAAATAGTTGCCGTACAGGCACTCCAGCACAGCGGCCAGCAGCTCGGCGATGAGGCCGGTGCCGGGCTTGCGCATGACATAGATGCCGAACGCACCGGCCATGAAGTAGATGCCGTAGAACGGCTCATAGCCCAGAGAGGCCATGCCGAACGGGGTCAGCATCCCGTACAGAACGCCGCCAATGTAAGTGCAGCCCAGATAGACCACACCGAACAGCACAGCGCTGATGGCAATGAGCAGAACGTCTTTCAGTTTCCAGTTTTTCGTATTCATTTTAGTTTTCCTCCGTCGGGCTGTTGCAGTTCATGGTAAAGTGCAGGACATAGTGGTGGACCGCCGGGGCGTTCTCCATCAGCTCACAGACATGGGTCAGGTAGGTGAACACATCCTGCACGTCGCCGTCGATGCGGGTGGCATAGTGGATGGTCTTTGGGTTCAGGCCCTCGTCCTGCGCCATATACCACACCTTGGCGATCTCGTCGATGTACTGGGCATCCCCCAGCGGGTACAGGGCCAGCTTGCAGTGGACCGGGAAGTGGATGTCTTTCACCAGTGCCGCATTGGGGGCCTCGCCCTCACGGTTCAGCACGCTGTCGCCGGACACATCGCCCGGGCAGCCCTTGGAGAACTGCCCCTCCAGCGCCATGTGGACGCCGGGGCGGTAAGCGTTCAGGAACAGTGCCTGCACAGCGTCCGCCACATAGGGCAGCTTGCCGCGGTAAACAGTCGAAAGGGCATCCGTCTCACTCCACACCGCAGAGGTATTCGTCTTTTCCAGCGAGCCCAGAATGATCTCGATGTACTTGTCCGACATGGGGTACAGGGTAAAGCGGCAGCCCGCAATGGGCAGCTCCGTGCCGCGGCCCGCCCAGGGCAGATCCGGGCGGTTACAGCCGGTACAGCAGTTTTCGGTTTCCATAGTCGTTCCTTCTTTTCCATTTTTGTACAAAATAAAAGGAATGCTTTTCGTCCAGGAAAAGCATCCCTTTTGCCAGCAGGCGCGGCGGCCCGCTGTAAAAAGCGACAGAAATGCTTTTCCTACGCCGGTATTACCCGGATCAGGTGCAGGGAGTCGGGTGTAAACCCTCTCAGCACAAGGCCCCTCCAGCATTCTGATGATTCTCTTTTTATTTGCCACCGCATAGCATACCGCAGCCGTACAGAAATGTCAAATATTTTATCTTAAAATCACAGATCAAAAAAGCGCAAAGGCTTTGTTTCCCGCTTGGAAAACAACCTTTGCGCTTTTTGTGAGATGTCCCTGAGCGGATTCGAACCGCTGGCCTTTCGCTTAGGAGGCGAACGCTCTATCCAGCTGAGCTACAGAGACAAAATAAGAAGAGCCATGCGCTGTATGGAGATGCACAGCTCTTTTATAATACCGCAAAGCGGGCGGAAAATCAAGCCGGGGCGGCCCGGCTGTTACCAGACGGGCTCCTCCAGGTCTGCGGTAACGTCGGTCGATGGCTGGTCGTCCAGGCCCAGCATGGCCCGGTCAATGGCATAGCGGTTGCTGCCGTTCCGGACACTTTCGGCACTGGCGCGGTAACAGGCCAGCAGGATGTCCATGTTGGGCTGCGGCCCATTCGGGTCGGTCAGGGCGCCAAGCTCCCGGGCCTCGTAGTAGTTCCCGATGATCTGGCCGCAGATGCGCCGACGATCCCGCAGCGGGGTCTGCAGGTTGGCGATCCGCTGCTGGCGCATCCCGTAATAATCGCTGCCGTGGTCCGCAAACAGGATGTAGTATTCCTGCTCGACCTCCACGGGCGATGCCTGCCGGCCATAGTAGTGCACCAGGGCGCTCCGGCGCTTGTCGTGGTTGAATTTGTTGATATCGGCCAGCCCATTGGGGAAAAGCTCCGGGTGGCGGATCCATTTGGAGTAAGGTTCCACCGCCACATGCAGGGCGTCGAAAATTTCCAGAAAATCTTCCAGCGAAATTTTCATCTCGCCACTCTCCCATTTCTGTACGGTCCGCTTGTCGCGGCCAAGCCGCTCGGCCAGCTCCCGCTGCGAGACATCCGCGCTCTCCCGGGCATTTACCAGCGATCTTGCAATTCGTCCTCGATATCCTGTCATGCTGCTCCCCTCCTCGATCACCGCACAGAGTGGCGTGCTGTTTCCGCAATGCACGGCGGCACATTCTGCACCGCCAAATTTCTCCGCGCCGATTGTTTACTCTGCACCTCTTCGTGTGCTACAATACCTTCGGAAATTTCCAATGAGATGCTTGTCTATCGAAAGAATACACGATTTTCCTTTTTCTGTCAATTTAATGGCGCTTTTCGGCGCATTTTTTCTGGCAAAGATTTCTTAGCCTGGGTTCTTTTGGATTATAGACCCGTCGTTTTGGGGATGCAGGCATCTTTCCTGCCATTAGGCCATTCGAATATTTTTCAGAAAGTTGGTGATCCGCCGTGTTCGTTTACCGCTGCGTGATGGAGCGGCAAACCTGTCCTGAGATTGGATGGTATCAGAGTTTTGGCTTGGCAGTCTATTGCACCCGCCCCGGTTCGCAGGTGCTTCTGACCGCCCTGTTTGACATTTCTCTTGACCGCGCGTTCGTGGAGCGGCTCGCAGAAGACTGTACGAGATTTCAGCTCGACCCGGTCCATCTCATGGACGTTGCGGAAGACGCTCTTGCATAGAAAGAATCGAAAAAAGCACCAGCCTCCTGCATTCCTGCGCGGGAAACTGGTGCTCTTGTTTTTTATTTCTGGTTCCGGCTTATTCGGCGCCGCGGCCTGCAAAGACCACCCAGACCGTCTTTAACAGGATCTTGAGATCCTGCCAGATGGTCCAGTTGTCAATGTACCTGGTATCCAGCTTGACGACCTCTTCAAAGTCCTCAATGTTGCTGCGGCCGCTCACCTGCCACAGGCCCGTGATGCCGGGCTTCATGGACAGGCGGCGCTTATGGTGGCTCTCGTACTGCTTGTACTCGTCCAGCGTGGGAGGCCGGGTGCCCACCAGGCTCATATCGCCCCGGAGGACATCGAAGAACTGGGGCAGCTCGTCGATACTGGTCTTGCGGATGAACTTGCCCACCTTGGTGATGCGGGGATCGTCCTGCATCTTGAACATGAGGCCGTTCATTTCGTTCCGGGCCATCAGCTCTTTCTTCCGCTCCTCCGCGTCCACATACATACTTCGGAGCTTGTGGATATAGAACACACGGCCGTTGCGGCCCACACGGCGCTGTTTGAAGACCAGCGGGCCGGGGCTTTCCAGCTTGAGGGGGATGGCCACGATGGCAATGATGGGAATGCTGAGGATGCAGCCCACCAGACTGCCCACAATGTCCAGCATCCGCTTGAGGGCCTGGTCGCGGAGTTTGAGCTCCACGGTGCCCATGGTGACCACATTGCCGCCGGCGCAGCGGCTCAGGCTGCGGCTCAGGCGGGCGGTACTGGTCTCATCGCAGCAGACATCCTCGATGCGGTCCAGCAGGGGCAGACGGAAATGGACGGTCAATCCCATGCTCTCCATCTCTTTCAGATAAGGCACAAAGGAATCACCGCTGTCCATGGGGATGTCCACATACACTTCATCCAGCGCGGCCTGCCGCAGCCAGTCCATAAAGGTATCGTAGTTGGCCTTGATGTCCACTCCCTCGATCTGGCCGCCGATCTGCTCTTCCGGGATCTCCAGCAGGGCAATGCCCGTCAGCCGCTTGGACCAGTCCCGCTGCAGCTCCCGCACCATTGCCCCGGCATCTTCGCCGGTGGTCACAACGCCCACCAGGCTTTCCATGCTGTTTTTCTTCCGGGTGGTGGTCAGCAGCTTTTTGAGCACACTGTGGAACACCGTCATCAGCACCACGTTGATGACCGGCACTGCCACCAGAAAATACCGGGAGCTCAGCAGCGGGGCCTTGGTCAACAGCAGGCCCGCCGAGTTGATGAGGGTCAGGATCAGGTTAAATTTGACCGAGATCTTCAACTCCCGTTTCCATGGACGGATGGTAATGTTCTCGCTCTGGTCAAAGGTCAGATACGTCAGCAGATAGGCCAGCATCAGCAGGCAGAACGCCTGGATGAGGTCGGGCGCGGTGTAGTTTCCCACCTTGCCCAGCAGACCATCCACCACCAGCCAGCCCAACGCTATGCTGAGGGCCAGCGAGAGGATGTCTGTTACAAAAGTGCAGACATACTGCAATTTTTCTCGCTTGGAAATCACGATTTTTCCATTCCTTCCTCGTTCACGATCATTTTCCCCCAAAGGGGACGATTCCTGTTTCCGCAAAAAGCCCTGTCCGCCAGGGCCAAAGAGGCGCTTTGCAGGCCTCTGCCGGGCTCTATGGTCCGTCAATGGTTGATTTTATCACATTATCGAGAATGTTTCAATCCCAAAATTTTTCTTTCAGGCTTTTCAGTTGACAAACTCACTGTTTTTGCGTATTATAAGTAGAAGATGCAAAGGGAAAGTTCTGCCCCTTTGCACCCAGACTGCAAATCGGCTTTGACGAGAAGAGTACACCCCGTCCGCACCTGACAGAAAGCCCGGAGGATGGAAGCGGGCAGGCCGCGCGGAGTGGAAGATGGTCTCTGAGCCGCGCGGGCGAAGGGGAGTTTTCTCCTCCAGCCTGCGACGGGTGCGCCCGTTACCGCGCCGCGCTGGTACATTATTGATATGCCAGCGCGCAAGGCTCTGCCTGCAAAGGCCGGGCGAACCAAGGTGGTACCACGAAAGCAATGCTCTCGTCCTTGGCCGGAGTTTCCGGCAAGGGACGGGAGCTTTTTGTTGCCGCAACAGAAAGGAAGAAACAGACCCATGAGTGAGCACAAAACATTCTACATTACCACTCCCATTTACTACCCCAGCGATAAGCTGCACATCGGCCACAGCTACACCACCGTGGCCTGCGACGCGCTGGCCCGCTTCAAGCGGATGCAGGGCTATGACGTCATGTTCCTGACCGGAACCGACGAGCACGGCCAGAAGATCCAGGACAAGGCAGCCGATGCAGGCGTCACTCCCAAGGAGTACGTCGATAAGATCGTTGCCACCGTCAAGGACCTGTGGAAGCTGATGGATGTCAGCTACGACCGCTTCATCCGCACCACCGACGACTACCACATGGAGTCCTGCCAGAAGATCTTCACCAAGCTGTACGAGCAGGGCGATATCTACAAGGGCGAGTACACCGGCCACTACTGCAAGCCCTGCGAGAGCTTCTGGACCGACAGCCAGCTGGTGGACGGCAAGTGCCCCGAGTGCGGCCGTGAGGTCTACGACGCCCACGAGGAAGCTTACTTCTTCAAGACCGGCAAGTACGCCGACCGCCTGCTCAAGCTCTACGAGGAGAACCCCCAGTTCATCCAGCCCGAGAGCCGCAAGAACGAGATGATCGCGTTCATCAAGCAGGGCCTGCAGGACACCTGCGTTTCCCGTACCTCTGTCAAGTGGGGCATTCCCGTCCCGTTCGACCCCAAGCACACCATGTATGTCTGGGTGGACGCCCTGAGCAACTATATCTCCGCCCTGGGCTATGGCAACGAGAAGTACCACGACTACGACAAGTTCTGGCCGGCAGACCTGCACATGGTGGGCAAGGAGATCCTGCGCTTCCACACCATCCTGTGGCCGGCCATGCTGATGGCTCTGGACCTGCCGCTGCCCAAGCGCGTGTTTGGCCATGGCTGGCTGCTGATGAACGGCGGCAAGATGTCCAAGTCCGTGGGCAACGTCGTGGACCCCGTGGTCCTGTGCGACCGCTACGGCGTGGATGCCATCCGCTATTTCCTGCTGCGTGAGATCCCGTTCGGCAACGACGGCATGTTCACCAACGAGGCCCTCATCAACCGCATCAACAGCGACCTGGCCAACGACCTGGGCAACCTGCTCAGCCGTACCGTGGCCATGTGCGAGAAGTACTTCGGCGGCACCGTCCACCATGTGGCAGGCACCGAAGCCATTGACACCGAGCTGGAAACCATGGTCAACGAGCTGGCCTCCAAGGTTTCTGCCGACATGGACAACCTGACCATTCCCCAGGCCCTGATGGAGATCTTCGCGGTCATTCAGCGCGCCAACAAGTACATCGACGAGACCGCTCCCTGGGCTCTGGCCAAGGACGAGGCCAACAAAGCCCGTCTGGAGAGCGTGCTCTACCACCTGTGCGAGGCCCTGCGCGTGGCTGCCGTCCTGCTGAACGCTTACCTGCCCTCCACCGCTCCCAAGATGATGGAGCAGCTGGGCCTGGATGCTTCCGCCCTCGACCTGAGCAAGACCGTTTACGGCGTGCAGGAGACCTACACCGTCCACAAGGGCGACGCTCTGTTCCCCCGCATCGACGTGGCCAAGGAGATCGCTTATCTGAAAGAGCAGGACGAGAAGCGCAAGGCCGCTGCCGCTGCTGCCAACAAGGCCAAGGAAGAGGCCGCAAAGCCCGCCGCCCCCAAGGAGGACGCTGCTGAGAGCAATGTGGACTTCACCCACGAGGAAGAGATCGACTTTGACACCTTCTGCAAGGTGGAGCTGCGCGTGGCTGAGGTGCGCGCCTGCGAGAACCTGAAAGAGAGCAAGAAGCTGCTCCACCTGACTGTCTTCGACGGTGAGCGCGAGCGTTGCATCCTCTCCGGCATTGCCAAGTGGTTCAAGCCGGAAGACCTCATCGGCAAGAAGATCGGTATCGTGTGCAACCTGGCACCCCGCCCCATGATGAAGGGCAAGTATGTCAGCGAGGGCATGATCTTCGCCGCGGACACCGCCGACGGCGGCTGCTCCATCGCATTCTACGGCGACGACACCCCGGTCGGCAGCCGCATCCACTGAGCGGATGCCGAACATGGAAAATCCCCGCTCGGCCAAACTGGACGCCATCTTCGGGACGCCCCTCTTCGCGGTGCTGCTGGCCATCGGCTGCAATGTGCTGTGGGGTTCGGCGTTCCCGTTCATCAAGATGGGCTACCGCCTGTTTGCGATCGAGACCAGTGATACGGCCTCCATCCTCTGCTTTGCCGGGGTCCGGTTCATGCTGGGCAGCCTGCTGGTGCTGGCGGGAAGCCTGATCCTGGAGGGCAAACTCCCGCAGCCGCCTTGCGGCAAAGTCTTGGGCGAGTGCTGCGCCCTGGGCCTGTGGCAGACCACAGCACAGTATGCGTTCTACTATATGGCCGTTGCCCTGCTGACGGGTGCCTTTGGCGGCATCCTCAACAGCACCCAGAGCTTTCTGGGCGTCATCTTCGCCCATTTCCTCTATGGCGATGCCGACCGGATGACACCGGCCAAAACGCTGGGCTGCGTGCTGGGCTTCGCCGGAGTGCTCATCGGCACCATCGGCAACCACGGCGGCGGAAGCGCCTGGGGCGTGTTCTGTATGCTGCTGGCCACGGTCATTTTTACCCTGTCCGGCCCGTGGAACAAGTCCGTGACGAAAAAGGCGGACAGCTTTGCGGTCTGCTTCCTCAACCTGTTCGTGGGCGGGTTGGCTCTGCTGCTGATCGGTCTGGCACTGGGCAGCAGCCTCCACCCGCAGAGCGCTCTGGGCCTGCCGGTGCTGCTTTATCTGGCGTTCATCTGCGGCGCGGGCTATGTCATCTGGGCCCTGCTGATGAAGAATAACCCCGTCAGCCGCATTGCCATCTTCGGGTTCGTGAACCCGGTGGTCAATGTGCTGCTGAGCGCCCTGCTCAACGGCGAGCCGCTGTTCCGCTGGCAGTACCTCGGGGCGCTGGTCTTCGTCTGCGTGGGCATCTGGCTGGTGAACAAAGCCCCTGCCCAAAAGGGGGTGCGCTGATGGGCCCTATTTTTGATACCCATGCGCATTACAGCGCCCATGCCTTTGACACCGACCGTTACGCCCTGCTGGACAGCCTGCCCGATCAGGGCGTGGTGGGCGTCTGTGAGCAGGCCACCCACTCGGGCGATGCCCCCAAAGTGCTGGAGCTGGCCCACCGCTACCCGTGGGTGTATGCGGCCATCGGCATCCACCCGGAAAGCCTGCTGGCTGCGGAGGACTGCGGCGAGGAGGGCCCGGCCCCGACCATCTCCGTCTACGGCGGGGACTGGGCGGCGGAGATGAAAGCCCTTGCGCCCTACTACGACGACCCCAAGGTGGTGGCCGTGGGCGAGTGCGGGCTGGACTACCACTGGCCCATGCCCAAGGACGCCCAGCTGGCCCTGTTTGAGGCAGAACTCCGGCTCAGCCTGGAGCTGGGCAAGCCCATCATCGTGCACGACCGCAACGCCCACGCCGATGTCTACGCCCTGCTGAAAAAATACCAGCCCAGAGGCATCGTCCACTGTTATTCCGGCAGTGCGGACGACGCGGAATGGCTGGCAGAGCAGGGGCTGTACTTCGGCTTTGGCGGGGCCTGCACCTTTAAGGGTGCCAAGCGGGCGGCCAAGGCCATTGCGGCCCTGCCGCTGGAGCGGATCGTTCTGGAAACGGACTGCCCCTACATGGCCCCGGAGCCCGTGCGCGGCACCCGCTGCGACAGCTCCCTCATCCGCTATGTGGGCGAGTACATCGCCGCTGTGAAAGGCGTGGAGCCGGAAACCGTCTTCCGCGTGACGGCCGAAAACGCCAAGCGGGTCTATCAGCTGTAACGGCTTTGCCCTCTCAGGCGCTTATGCGCCAGCTCTCCCAATGGGAGAGCCAAGAGCGTCTTTATGAAACGCAAAAGCTAATCTTTAGCTTCTGTATAAAGCAAGAAAATTGATCCAAATTGTTTATAAGGAGACATCTATTATGAAAGCTCGTATCCCCAAACATCGTGAGTTCATCATCAACTTCCCCGACAGCATCCCCGAGGCAAAGGCCAACGAGGGCTGGGCAAAGCTGCAGCAGATCGTGGAGGACTACAAGAAAGCCCACAACGGCGCTTCTGTCTACGCTCCTACCTTTATTGAGGACTGCGAGGCTGACGTCAAGAAGCTGCAGGAAGAGTATGGCTTCGAGTACACCGTTGAGTACGTTCAGTAATTTTTAAAAGCGTTTCTACAAAAAGGGGGCTGTTCCCGGATGGGAACAGCCCCTTTTTTCATTGTCTGATTTACTGATTCGCTTCCACCTTGCTCAGCAGGATGCGGTCATTGTCCAGCGCCTTACCGGCGTTCTCGCGGAACTTCTCCAGCAGATCGTCCACGGTCATCTTGCCGCGGGCCTCGCCCTTGACGTCAAAGACGATCCGGCCCGCATCCATCATGAGGGTGCGGTTGCCCAGCTCCAGCGCCTGATGCATGTTGTGGGTGACCATGAGGCAGGTGATCTTTTTCTCCGCCACGATGCTCTTGGTCAGCTCCAGCACTTTCTCGGCGGTAGCCGGGTCCAGGGCGGCGGTGTGCTCGTCCAGCAGGAGGAGCTTGGGGGTGACGAGCGTTGCCATCAGCAGGGTCAGCGCCTGCCGCTGGCCGCCGGAAAGCAGGCCCACAGGCTGCTTCATCCGGTCTTCCAGCCCCATGTTGAGCAGGGCCAGCTTCTCACGGAAGATCTCTTTGTCCTTGCGGGAGATGCGGGAGAAGATGGCGTGGGGCGCGGTTCCTGCCCGCAGGTAAGCCAGCGCCAGATTTTCTTCAATGGTCATATTGGGGGCCGTGCCCTTGAGCGGATCCTGGAACAGGTGGCCGATGACCTTGCTGCGCTGGTACTCCGGCGCAAAAGTGATGTTCTCCCCGCCCAGAGAAATGCTGCCTTCATCCGCAATGAAGCCGCCGGTGATGGCGTTGAAGAGGGTGGATTTACCGGCGCCGTTGGAGCCCACGATGGTGGCGAAATCACCCGCTTCCATCGTAAGACTGACGCCGTTCAGAGCCACTTTTTCATTGACGGTGCCAGGGTTGAACGTCTTGTGGAGGTTTTGCAGTTCCAGCATTTCCATCTCAGACCGCCTCCTTTTTCTGTGCCGCATGTTTCCGCTTTTCAAAGGCGAAGTGTGCCTGGATGGCGGGCATCGAGATGGCCACGGCCACGATGATGGCGGAGACCAGCTTCATGGCCGCTGCCGGGACATTGAACCGCAGCGCCACCGCCACGATAAAGCGGTACAGGCAGCTGCCGAAGACGACGCCCAGCACCCGGCGCAGCATGGTGCGCTTGCCCACCAGCGTTTCGCCGATGATGAGGGAGGCCAGCGCAATGGTGACCATGCCGGTGCCCACGTTGATGTCGCAGCTCTTCTGGTACTGGGCCAGCAGGCCGCCGGAGAGGGCGGTCAGGGCACCGGAGATGCACAGGCCCACCGTGATGGTGAATGCAGGGTTGATGCTGGACGCCCGCACCATGGCGGCGTTGTCACCGGTGGCCCGGATGGAAAGGCCAAGCCGGGTACCCAGGAAGCCGATCATTGCCGCGCCAGCCAGCGCGATGACCGCTGCAGCCAGCACCAGCTTATACCAGCCGCCTGTAAAGGCCAGCGCGCTCTTGGCGATGGAGAAGACAGTGTCCGTCTTGACCAGCGACAGGGTGGAGGAGAACCCCATGACCGCCAGGTTGATGGTGTACAGGCCGGTGTTGACGATGATGCCCGCCATGATGCTCTCCACACCGAGGCGGGTCTGCAAAAAGGCTGTCACGAAACCGGAGCACACGCCCGCCGCCATGGCCGCCAGCAGCGCCAGGAACGGGTGCCCTGTCAGCGCCACCTGACACGCCACGGCGCAGCCCAGGGTAAAGCAGCCGTCGGTGGACAGGTCCGCAATGTTCAGGATGGAATAGCTCAGAAACAGCGCCAGCGCCACCAGGGCGTAAATGCAGCCCAGCTCCAGCGCGGTCTGAATGACATTGAGCGAAAAGATACTCGCCAGCATGTGTGTGCTCCTTTAAAAGATGTTTTTAGAAATTCTCTGCCGTCTCCACTTCCACGACCTCGGTGCAGTAGGGCTTGAACGCCTCTTTCACGGTGTCGAGGGAGAGGCCGAGGGCGGCGCAGGTCTCGGTGTTGATGGTGGCAATGCCGTTGTCAAAGGTCTGGAACGGCAGGTCAGCGGGGGTCTTGCCATCGCAGAGCAGCTCCACCACCATATCGGCGGTGGCCTCGCCCAGCTGGACGTAATCGACGCCGTAGCCCACGAACGCGCCGTTCAGCGCGAAGCTGTCGGCACCGGTATAGTGCTGGACGCCTGCCTCGGCAAAGGTCTCATAGATGGAGAGCTCCGCGGTCATCACGGTGTTGTCCGTGGGGGTGAAGACGGCCTTGACGCCGGAAGCAATGAGGGCCTCGGCAGCCATCTGGACCTCGGCGGTGGTGGTGCCGTTCTTTTCAATGTACTTGATGCCCTTTTCGTCGCAGAATGCCTTGGCGTCGGCAATGGCCTGGGTGGAGGCATCCTGGCTCAGGTCGTACAGCAGGCCGATGGTGTCGATGTCCGGGTTGACGGCCAGGATCAGGTTCATAATGGCGTCCGTGTTCAGGGCATCGGAGGTACCGGTGATGTTGGGCTCGGTGTCAAAGCCGGCTGCAGCCGGGTCGGTAACGGCGGAGTAGACCACCGGGATATCGGTGTCTTCCACAGCGGCCAGCATGGTGGCGGCGGTGGGGGTGGCAACGGCCACGATGACATCCACGCCATCGGCCACGAGGTCGGCACCGATCTGGTTCAGGTTGGTCTGATCGGCCTGTGCGTTGGCGTAGTAATCGGCGTAATCAAAGGTGACACCTTTCTCCTTGGCCACTTCGTCCAGGCGGCTCTCCACCGACGCAACGATCTGGTTCAGGGAAGCATGATCCACGTAGTTGACGATGCCCACTTTAAAGGTCTGGCCTGCGGCGGCCTCGCTGGCAGCGGCAGAAGATGCCACACTGGAAGCAGCGGCACTGGAAGCGGTGCTGCTTGCGGACGAGCCGCAGCCCGTCAGGCCCAGTGCGGAGACAACAGCGGCAGCGGAAGCTGCTTTCAGGAAGCTGCGGCGAGAGATCCTATTCATGGTTTTCATAGCGGTACTCCTTTCCCTGGAGCGGGCGGCCCAAATGATAAATAAAAAACCCGCTCCACTTGCGGAACGGGGTAAAAGAAAACGACCCCGTCCCTGTGTGTTATCCACAAGGACAGGATCGGTAAAATTCGATTCTGCGGTGCCACCTTGCTTGCCCTGCTCATTTCCCAGATTGGAAACGGCAAGAGCCCCTCAACGGAGAGCCAACACTCCCCTGCCCTGTAACGGAGGCTTCCGTCCCAAGCTACTGCGGCATTTCTGCCTTTTTGCCCGGCCCTCGGCGGCCCACGAATCTCTGCCCCGCTCTCGCCCGTTTTCACTGTCCGGGCTCACTGCAGACGCGCTGTGCAGGTTCTCTTCCGCCTCATTGGTTTGATTGCATTATACACTTTATCTGCGTAAAGTCAAGAGGGAAATTTTCTTTTTTGCAAAAATTTGTCCACAGAATTTTTCACGTTTCCTCATTCAAGATTGAGCTTATGTTTCATCAGCCAGCAGGTGAGGATGAAATACACCGCGCCAAACACCGCCGTGATGGCAAACGAAGCCGCAAAGAAGATCAACGTGCTGTGGTTCGCCGCCTCGCTCACGATGGTGTCACCGGCAGAGCCCATAAGGATGCGGACAAAGCCGCCTGCATTCAGCAGGTTTTCCACTCGGCCCTGTCCCCAGCTCATCAAAAAGAACGCTCCCACGCTGGCCACGCCGTTGTGGGCCCGGAACAGATGGCCCACCATGCAGGCGGCATAGATGCACAGCATCGTGCAGAGCGTCCGGACATAGCACAGGAGGGCCGTCCAGAGCAGGATCGCCAGCAGATCTCCCTCAAAGCTCGTCCGCAGGGCTGCCCAATCATCCAACAGATTGCTGAGGTCCAGCTGGGTGAAGTCCGCTCCCACACAGAACATGACGACGAGGGAAACCACACCCACTACGGCGCTGGCCAGCAGCCAGACCGCGCTGGAGATCAGCTTGGAGCCCACCAGCTGGGCCTCCGTCACGGGCAGGGTGTGCATCAGGTAGCCCTCCCGGCCCAGCAGATTTTTGGTAAAGCGCTGGATCACCGTGACAATGGTGACGATGACGAGTGCCATGACCAGCAGGCTGTAGATCGTCACGCCAATTTCAAAGACATGGCTCTGGGCAGCGACTCTATCCCCCCGGAGCGAGAAGCCGATGAGACCTGCCGCGGCCAGCAGGGCCAGATAGATGCCGCCATAGGTACGGGCCGTGGCCCGGAACTCATACTTCAGTAAATTTTTCAGCATTTGAATCCCTCCCGGAAATACTCATCCACACTCATGCCTTCCGTCTCCCGGATCTCATCCACGGTGCGGTGGGCAAAGATCTTTCCCTCTTTCAGGAAGATGGCCTCGTCCAGCACCGGCTCAATGTCCCCGATCAGGTGCGTGGAGATGACCACGGTGGCGTCCTCGCTGTAGTTGGAGAGAATGGTGTGCAGGATGTAATCCCGCGCCGCCGGGTCCACACCGCCAATGGGTTCGTCCAGCAAATAGAGCTTTGCCGCGCGGCTCATGGCCAGGATCAGCTGCACTTTTTCCTTGTTGCCCTTGGAGAGGGTCTTGAGGGGGGCCTTGGGGTCCAGCTCCAACTTAGCCAGCATCTCGCCCGCCCTGGCGGGGTCAAAATCGGCGTAGAAATCGTGGAACATTTCCACCAGCTGCTCCACACGCATCCAGTCCGGCAGCCAGGCGGCGTCCGGCAGGTAAGAAACGATCTCTTTCGTGGCCGGGCCGGGCACACTGCCCGCAATGGTAATGCTGCCCTCCGTAGGCTGCAGCAGACCGTTGGCCAGCTTCATCAGGGTAGTCTTTCCGCTGCCGTTGGGCCCCAGCAGGCCGATGATCTTTCCCGGCTCCAGGTGCAGGTCCACATGATCCAGCGCCCGTTTTTTGCCGTAGGCCTTGCTCAGGCCGGTGCAGTTCAAAAGCTCAGTCATGGTTTGTTTCCTCCTTCTCATTCCAGCGCTCCAGCAGGGCGGCGGCCTGTTCCGGGCCGTAGCCGATGCCGCGCATCTTCTCCAGAAATTCGGCGGTCAGGTTCCGGGCCGCCTCGGCACGCAATTGTTCGATCAACGCTCTATCCTCCGTCACATAGCGGCCCGCGGTGCGCTCGGTGCGCACCAGGCCCTCGGTCTCCAGCTGGGCAAGCGCCCGCTGCATGGTGTTGGGGTTGACCCCGGCGGCGGCGGCAAGGTCGCGCACCGAGTCCAGATGCCCGCCGGGCGGGTAAATGCCTGCTAAAATTTTTGCCTTGAGCCGTTCCACCAGCTGCGCATAAATGGGGCGGCTGGAGTCAAACTGTTCGGCCATCAGATCATCTCCTTGTGTTGCTGTATTAAGTGTCTAATACAATAATACTCATTTTTCAAGCTGTGTCAAGGGCATAATACAATTTTAAGCAAAAATTTTAAGCAAAAATGAAGGCAGAAGCCTTTGGGGAAAGCTTCTGCCTACATCAAAATCTATTCTTTTACCTATGACTTACGCCGCCGCGCTGGTGCTGCCCGCATCTGCCTCAGCACTGTCCGCGCCAGTCTCCCCGGAAGCTGCCTCGTTTCCCGAAGCAGCGTCTGCTTCCACACTCTGAGCGGCAGGCTCCTCCGCGGCGCTGGCGCTGTCGGCCGCGGCGGACGCGGAATCCGCCGTGCTGGCCAGAATGGCGTCCTGCACTTCATGCTCCTCCATCTGCGCCGAGGCGCTGGCCGGGGAGCTCTCGGCGGAGGACTCCGGCTTCGTCTCGCTGTCGGTCAGGCCGGTGAGATACCAGCTGCCGCTCTGGCGGGTGAAGAGATAATCCATATACTTGGTGGGCGTGTCAGACGAGGCGTTCAGGATGCTGTCGTCCGCGCTCTGGGTGGGGATGTAGCCCACCGTGACGTGGAGCTTGCCGCCCTTTTTGAAGAGCTTTGTCACGGTGGCGCGGTAGCTGCCCACGCTGCCCGTAACCGGGATCTTGTAGCACTGGGTTGTCTCGTCGAACTCGATGGTCATGTCGTCCATCTCAAAGCTCTTGTGGGTCATCTTGAAGCTGGGGCCCACCAGCTTTGCCAGGTAGGCGTCCACATCCACCGAGGGGATCAGCAGCTGCTCGGTGTCCGGGTCGGTGTTGTAGTGGTCAAAATTGCCCTGGGTCTCCTGGATGTTATACACACAGCCCCAGACAGCAGCCTCCCGCAGGGTCAGGTCGTCGATATTTTCAATGCCGTCAAAGGGGAGCGGATCAAACAGGACAAGGCCCTCCAGCTTATCTTCATATTCTTCTTTCTGGGCCGTATCGTCAAACAGCTTTGCCACGGCACGCACGCCGGAGCGCAGCACCGTCACCGCGCCGATCAGCACCAGTACCGCCACCAGCAGCCCAAGGGCCTGCCGGGCACGGCGGCGGTGCAGCCGGGCGTGCTCTTCCGGGGTCATATAATTTTTCATAGGGTATCGTCTCCAAGAATGTAAGTTTTCTGCACTCCACAGTATACCACAATCTGCCCGCAGGTGCAAAACCCGGGCCGTGGATTTTTTGTGAAAGCGCGTGGTTATTCCCAGGTCTTCCAGACATCGGGCTGGTAGCCCACGGTGGCCTTGCGCCCGTTGCGCACAATGGGCGTGAGCAGCAGCTGCTGATTTTCAAACAGCTTATCCTCTTTCTGCCAGTCGATGAGAGCGTCCAGCAGCGCCAGCGTCTGCTTGTCTTTCGCGTTGGAGTTCACCATCTTTTCCCAGCCGCCCAGGGCCCGGGCCACATTGTCAAACTCGCCCCGGCTCATGCCTTTTTCTTTCAGGTCGATCATCTGGAACTTGATGCCCCGCTCCTTGAAATACCGCTGGGCCTTTTTGGTATCAAAGCACTTGGTGGTGCCGAAGATCTGAATGTTCATGGTCTGTCCTCCTGTCGTCCGTAAAAGTTATTGTACCACACCGCGCACAAAAAGCCCAGCATATTTCCCTGCGAAACGGGGAAAATAAAGCCATCCAAAGGAGGATTGGTTTTATGAGAGCATTCGTAGACCCCGACCTGTGCATCGGCTGCACCCAGTGCGCGGGCATCTGCCCCGCCGTGTTCACGATGGAGGGCACACTGGCCGTGGCGCTGGTGGGCGAGATCCCCGGCGAGGAAGTGCCCGCCGCCGTGGATGCCGCCCAGGCCTGCCCCGTCAGCGCCATCCGCATGGAGGAGAGCTGAGTCTTCTCCCAAAATCACCGGGAAGCAATTGCCTCCCGGTGATTTTCTTTGGGCGGGTTTTGTGCTATACTATAAGGTGTGAAAATTTGGAATGGAGGATAAGAAACGATGCGTTTACTGGTCATTGACGGCAACAGCATTGCCAACCGTGCGTTTTTTGGCATCAAGCTGCTGACCACCAAGGACGGCCGCTATACCAACGCCATTTATGGCTTTTTGAATATCCTGCTCTCCCTGCTCAAGGAGTGCGACCCCGACGAGGTGGCCGTGGCGTTCGACCTGCGGGCCCCCACGTTCCGCCACAAGATGTATGACGGCTACAAGGCCACCCGCCACGGGATGCCCGAAGAGCTGGCCCAGCAGATGCCGGTGCTGAAAGAGCTTCTGGCCGACCTGGGCTACCGCGCCGTGACGGCCGAGGGCTGGGAGGCCGACGACATTCTGGGCACCCTGGCTGCTGCCTGCGACGCCCGCAAGGACGACTGCTACCTGGCCACCGGAGACCGCGACAGCCTGCAGCTGGTGAGCGAGAGCACCACCGTACTGCTGGCCGCCACCGCCATGGGCCGGAGCAAGACCATCACCATGGATGTGGACGCCATCCACGAGAAATACGGCATTGAGCCCAAACAGCTCATCGAGGTGAAGAGCCTGATGGGCGACACCTCCGATAACATCCCCGGCGTGCGGGGCATCGGTGAAAAAACAGCCTTGAACCTGGTGCAGAAATTCGGCACGCTGGAAAATGTTTACGCCCACATCGACGACCCCGTCATCAAGCCCAAGCAGCGGGAGCATCTCTTGGAGTGCAAGGCAGATGCCGAGCTGAGCCACGTGTTGGGCACCATCCGCACCGACGCCCCCATTGAGACGGCTGAGGGTGCCTATAAAGTGGGCGAGGGCAACAAGGCCGAGGCCGTGCGGCTGCTGCAGGAGCTGGAGATCCACTCCCTCATCCCCCGGTTCGGGCTGGACAACGTGGCTCCGGCCACGGCCCCCGAGGAAGTGCCCACGGAAGAAGCCGAGATCGGCATTCTGCCCCTGACCCCCGCCGGGCATTATCTGGTGGCCGCCCGCCCCGCCGTGATGGGCAAACAGGGCACCAAAAATGTCATCGTCCAGCCGGAGGCCTGGTACGCCGTGCAGGACAGGACCGTTTTCCCCCTGAGCGACGACGAGCTGGTCCGCCTGTTGGATGACCCCGCCGTGACGCTGGACGTCTTCTACTCCGCCCCCCTCTACGCCAAGGCCATGGCGGCCGGCGGCTGGGGCAGCAGCATCGTCTGGGACGGCAAGCTGGCCGCCTATCTGCTGGACGCCTCGGCCTCCAAGTATCAGATCTCGGAGCTGGCCGTGAGCTACCGCGCCAAGGCAGCGTTCACCTGCGAGGAGTGGCCGGATGCCGGATCCCTGGCGGATCTGTTTGCCAAGATGAAAGCCGAGATCACGGCCTGCGGCGAGGACGACCTGTACCATGACATCGAGTTCCCGCTGGCCCAGGTGCTGGCCGATATGACCCGCACCGGCATTCTGGTGGACAAAGGCGGCATTGAGGAGTTTGGCGTCCGGATGCGCACCGAGCTGGCCCAGGTGCTGGGCCGCATCCAGATGGAGACCGGCAGCACCAGTTTCAACCCCAACAGCCCAAAGCAGCTGGGCGAGATGCTCTTTGATACCCTGGGCCTGCCCCACGGCAAAAAGACCCAGCGGGGCTGGTCCACAGACGCCGAGACGCTGGAAGCACTGCGGGATTACCCGCTGGTGGAAGACATTTTACAATACCGTGCCTACCAGAAGCTGAACTCCACCTATGTGGAGGGTCTGCTGAAAGTCATCGGCGAGGATGGCCGCATCCACACCCGGTTCAACCAGACCGAGGCCCGCACCGGCCGCCTCTCCTCCGATAACCCCAACCTGCAGAACATCCCCATCCGCACCGAGCTGGGCAGCCAGCTGCGGGCCTACTTTATTGCAAAGCCGGGCTGCGTGCTGGTGGACGCCGATTACAGCCAGATCGAGCTGCGTATCCTGGCCCATGTCACCGGCGACGAGCACATGCAGAACGCGTTCCGCAGCGGGGAGGATATCCACCGCAGCACCGCCGCCAAAATTTACGGCATCCCCCAGAGCGAGGTAACGCCCCGGCTGCGCTCCTCCGCCAAGGCCATCAACTTTGGCATCATGTACGGCAAGGGGGCCTACAGCCTTTCCAAGGACATCGGTGTCTCGGTGAAAGAGGCCGACGCGTTCCTCAAAAACTATCTGGCCGCGTTTCCCAAGGTGGACGGCTACATGGAAAAGACCATTGCCGACGCCAAGGACCGCGGCTATGTTTCCACCCTGTTCGGCCGCCGCCGCGCCCTGCCGGAGCTGAGCAGCTCCAACCGGAACATCCGGGCCAGCGGCGAGCGGATGGCCCGCAACACCCCCATCCAGGGCACCGCTGCCGATGTCATCAAGCTGGCCATGGTGCGGGTCTGGCGGCGGCTGCGGGACGAAAAAATGGAGAGCCGCCTCATCCTGACCGTCCACGATGAGCTCATCGTGGAAGCGCCGGAGGCCGAGGCGGCCAAGGCAGCCTCCATCCTGCGGGAAGAGATGGAGGGCTGTGTACACTATGCTGTGCCCCTGAGCACCGAGGTGCATGAGGGCAAAAACTGGCTGGAGGCCCATTAAACTGTTATGATCGTATTAGGAATCGAATCCACCTGCGACGAGACCGCCGCATCCCTCGTGGAGGACGGGCGGCATCTGCTGAGCAACGTCATCTCCACCAGTGTGAAAGAACAGGCGCTCTACGGCGGCGTTGTGCCCGAGATCGCCAGCCGCCGCCACTGCGAGTTCATCAGCGCCACCGTCAAAAAGGCCCTGCTGGACGCCGGTAAGACCATCGACGACGTGGACGCTGTGGCCGTCACCTTTGCACCCGGCCTCATCGGCGCGGTGCTGGTGGGCGTCAACTTTGCCAAGGGGCTGGCCTACTCGGCGGGCAAACCGCTGGTGCCCGTGCATCACCTGCGGGGACACATTGCAGCCCTTTACCTCACCCACCCGGAGCTCAAGCCGCCGTTCCTCTGCCTCGTGGCCTCCGGCGGCCACAGCCATATTGTGGAAGTGCTGGACTACACCCACTACCACATTCTGGGCCACACTGTGGACGACGCGGCCGGCGAAGCCTTTGACAAGGTGGCCCGGACGCTGGGCCTTCCCTACCCCGGCGGCCCCAGCGTGGCCAACGCCGCCAAGACCGGCAACCCCAAAGCCTACCGCCTGCCCGTGCCCCATGTGGAGGGCAAATACAACGTGAGCTTCTCCGGCCTCAAAACCGCCGTGCTGAACGAAGTGAATCAGGCCCAGATGAAAGGCACGGAGGTCCATGTGCCCGACCTGGCCGCCAGCTTTCAGGAGCGCATTGCAGGCATTCTGGCCGAAAAGCTGCTGCTGGCCGCGGCCGACACCGGAGCCAAGCAGGTCTGTCTGGCGGGCGGCGTGGCTGCCAACGGACGGCTGCGCCAGCTGGTGAACGATGGGGCCCAGAAGCTGGGTGCTAAGGTCTACCTGCCGGAGCTCAAGTTCTGCGGGGACAACGGTGCCATGATCGCCGCTCAAGGATATTACCAGTACATGGCCGGGCACACCGCCGGGCTGGAGCTCAACGGCCTGCCCACCCTGCCCATTGATTACGAATAAGACGAATAAGCAGATACGCAAAAACGAGGAGCCGCAAGGCTCCTCGTTTTTTATGCTCTGTTACTGGATGTCTTTGCCAAAGTAGAGGCCCACTTCCCCGATCTTCTTTTTGCGGAGGAGGAAGAAGGTGGGGATGAGATAGACCAGCACGGAAAGCAGCATGGTGGAATCGTAGCTGCTCACGGCAGTGGACAGATTCTCGGTGCCATACAGGCCGCCCGCCAGCAGAGAGGCGGCGTCCTGCGCTCCATGCAGGAAAACCAGCACCCACAGGTTGCCCGTGCGGAAGTAGATGGCCGCAAACAGCACGCCCAGCGAGCCCGCAAACACGCACTGCATCAGCACGCCAAAGGGAGCGCTGGACAGGATGTTGGTCAGGTGCGCCCCGCCGAAAAAAAGCCCGGACAGCAGGCAGGCTTTCCAGATGCCCGCACGGCTGGTGCCGAAGTGCTCCAGCAGGGTCTGGGCGATGACGCCCCGGAAGAGAAATTCCTCCGCCACGCCCACCGTGAACATCCCGATGAAATACCACGCGATCTGCCAGCCGGTGCGCAGGGGCCGGTCGGTCGGCATCCCGAACAGCAGCTTGCCGTAGAGGGTGTAGCAGATCATGGCAAAGGGGAACATGCCCACCAGGATGCCATTGAAAAAGCCGCTGCCCCGGCGGCGGAGCAGCCCCAGATTGTCGGTCTTCTTTAAAAAGAACACGGCCACCAGCGCTCCCAGCAGCTCCTGAATGGCGCTGAGGAAATAATCGTCCACCCGGGTCAGGTCCACTCCCAGTAGGGCCAGCAGCAGGACCAGCAGCACCGGCACCACCATCAGCACGGCAAGGAACACCACTTCCGTCAGCAGGCAGTACCCCACCGGGTGCGCCCTGCGCAAGCGTTTCAACATCAGCAAAACCTCCCGTTCATTCGTGGCTCTATTCTAACATACTTTTCCATCCGGCGCAAATTTCCGCACCCGGAAAACGGACTGCGAAAAAATCCGAAAAAATGGTTGACAACCACCGGGCAATATAGTATAATATCCCTTGTCAGCGGCGGGCACCGCTCCTGACAAAACCGAATATTGGGGATTTGCATAGTGGTAGTGCGGTAGACTCTGACTCTACTTGTGGGAGTTCGATTCTCTCATCCCCAACCAAACCGCAGTCAATTGGCTGCGGTATTTTCGGGGCATAGCGCAGTTGGTAGCGCGCCTCGTTCGGGACGAGGAGGCCGTGGGTTCAAATCCCGCTGCTCCGACTGAAAAAACACGTTGATTCTTCGTGAGTCAACGTGTTTTTTGTTTTCCTCTATTGACACCCGCCTCATTGGGGAATATTCTTATAGTAGCATTTGTGCCCCGCCCGCGCGGGTAAAATTGAGGAAACGAGGGATTTGCAGAATGAAAAAACGTGTTGGTATCCTGACCTCCGGCGGCGACTGCCCGGGCCTGAACGCCACCATCCGCGGCGTTGCCAAGGCGCTGTATGCCCGCATGGGCGAAAATGTCCAGATCGTGGGCATTCTCAACGGCTATCACGGCCTCATCACCGGGGAATACAAGGAGATGGCTCAGGACGATTTCCGGGGCATCCTGACGCTGGGCGGCACCATTCTGGGCACCAAGCGCACCCCCTTTAAGATGATGCGGGTGGTGGAAGACGACAACATTGATAAAGTGGCCGCCATGAAGCGTACCTATAAGGAAGCCGGCCTCGACTGCCTGCTCTGCCTGGGCGGTAACGGCACCCACAAAACGGCCAACCTCCTCTCCCAGGAGGGGCTCAACATCATCGGCCTGCCCAAAACCATCGACAACGACATCTACGGCACCGACGTAACGTTCGGCTTCCACACCGCTGTGGACATCGCCACCGACGTCATCGACCGCATCCACACCACGGCAGGCAGCCACAGCCGCGTGATGTGCATTGAGATCATGGGCAACAAGGCAGGCTGGCTAACCCTCTACTCCGGCATTGCAGGCGGTGCGGACATCATCCTCATCCCCGAGAAACCCTACGACATCGACCGGGTCTGCGACGCCGTGGAGCGCCGGGCAAAGCGGGGCTCCAACTTCTCCATCCTGGCCGTGGCCGAGGGCGCTTATAATTGCGAGGAAGCCAAGATGAAGCGGAAAGAGTGGATGGCAAAGCGGCTGGCAGCCGGGACCGGCACCACCGCCACCAACCGCATCGCCGCCGCCATTGAGAAAAAGACCGGCATGGAGACCCGTGTCTGCATCCCGGGCCACATGCAGCGCGGCGGCAGCCCCAGCGCCTATGACCGTGTGTTGGCCACCGAGTTTGGCAGTTACGCCGCCAAGCTGGTGGAGATCGAGCGGTACGGCGTGACCGTGGCCATGCTCAACGGCCATGTCACCGAGAACCGTCTTGCCGATATTGCCGGCAAGACCCGCAACGTGCCCGATAACTGCGAGCTGCTCACCGTGGCCCGCCGCATGGGCATCAGCATGGGCTGAACGCCTTTTCCCTGCTGTCATTTTTTCTGATACGGAAGCCCCCGCCGGAAAACAAACTCCGGCGGGGGCTTTTTGCGTGCAAAACGGGCAGGGCAGGCGTTCCGCTGTTCGGACGGCTCATTTTGCTCTTTTGTGGATCGAAACGCATCCGTGCTCAGCGAGGCAGCTCCTCCACCACTGGTTCTGCCGGGGGCGGCGTCAGGGTGGAGTGCTCCACCACAAACTTTGCCGCCCGGTTTGCGGCCATGCCCTGCCGCAGCTTCCGGGCGTCGTTGGCGGGGAACGTCTTCTCCCCCTGCTTTTTCACGTCCCAAGCGGCCAGCGCAGTGGCCACCTCGGCCTCGGTGGGCCAGAGGTGTTCTTTCCCTGCTACCAGCAGCAGGCCCAGCCGGCTGCGGAGCTTCCGCTCGGCGTCTGCATGGAGCTGCTGGCGGAACTCCTCCACGGTCTGGCCCTGCACTTTTAAGTATTGGTCAAAATTGATGTTGTTGGCCTGCATCCGCAGGTTGAACTGCCGCTGCTCGGCAAAGTAGTTGCCGGCCACCAATTGCTTGGGCAGCGGGCCCTTGACCTCATTGCCCAGTTGGGCCACCAGCTCCCGCTCGGCCAGCATTTTGCCCTGCTCACAGCGCTTGGCGTACAGCTCCCGGGTCACCCGCTCCCGCAGGGCCTGCTTGCCTGCGGCATCGGCGGCACGATCCTCATTGCCATGGAAACGGTTGATCTCCAATTCAATGGTCAGCTCCCGCAGAGGCCGGGGCTGGATGGGCTGCACAAAGCCGGTGTACCGGCCCAGCTCCAGCGGCGGCACGCAGAAGAACTGCGCCCCGGCCCGGAATCCCTCGGCCCGGTTGACGGCCAGCAGTTCAAAGTCCGGGTCCGTGACCGGGAGGAGCTTGTGGTTTTCCACCAGTTCCGCGTACAACGGGGAAAATCCCGTTAAAATGGCCCGGTTGACGGCCGCCGCCATCAAATCTTCCTCGTCGGCGGGCGGGTTCTCCCCCGCCTGCTCAGCCGCAATGGCCTCTTCCAGCTCCTGAGCCGATGCCGTAAACACCACCCGGCAGTCGCCGGGCTCGGCCATTCCAAAGTGTTCCAGTTTCATGGTGTATCCTCCTTACAGCCGCGCAAAGCCAGCCATCAGCACCAGCAGCACCACGCCCAGCACGGCGTACAGCACCTCGGCCCCCAGCACGGCCTTGTCGCCCTCGACATACATCTTTTCCAGATCGTCGGGGTCATAATATAAGGTAACGGTCTCGCCCTCGGCAAAGCCCTTGCCTTTGGCGGCTTTGGGGTAATGCAGCCGGTGGCTGCCGCCTGCCGTCTCAAACTCCAGCACATAGGCCGCGCCGTGCCGGCTCTGGGCCAGCCCCGCCACCCGGGCGGAAACTTTCTGCCCTTTGGTGCAGAGTTTATGCCGCTGGGCCCGGCTGCGCAGCGCCATGTAGAACATGAGCACCGCACCCAGAATAAAGATGATGAAGTTGAACATTCCGGATTCCCTCGTTCTTTGTTTTTTGGCCCGCCGGAGCCTGCGCTCACACGGGCAGCCTCTATTGTACCATACTTTGCGCAAAATTTCGCCCCGAAAGTGCCCTCCGACGTGCAAAAATTTCGCCCGGAAATTTTGTCAGAAAAAATCGAAAAGAATGCTTGACATTTCCGGAATCCATGGTATAATTATCAACGTTCCGAGCCGACCAGCTCACGGACAAAAACAAAATAAGCGGATATGGCGGAATTGGCAGACGCGTTAGATTCAGGTTCTAATCGGGGCAACTCGGTGGAGGTTCAAGTCCTCTTATCCGCACCAAACCATGAAAATCCGAACCTTTTCTCGATAGGAGAAGGGTTCGGATTTTTTGTTTTCTT